>Ga0193723_1000161_pt1 | contig 23918 bp, 31 predicted proteins | sample H2m2metaG_FD_143042 | JGI IMG/M metagenome (GOLD analysis project Ga0193723, IMG submission 143042) | Soil microbial communities from a riparian zone of the East river system, Colorado, United States - H2m2 | ecosystem: Environmental > Terrestrial > Soil > Riparian zone | place: USA: East River...
AAAGGAACAGCAACAGGACCGTCTTGGCTATTACCGGCATCAGAGATCCTCGAGAAGAGTCACAACTACTTTAGCACGCGCAGCACCTCGCGCGCGGCGCGCCGCCCGCTTGCAAGGGCGCCCGCGACCGTGCCGATCTGCGGGCCGTTCGTCGCTTCCCCGGCGAAGAAGAGCGTTCCCTCGACGGGACGGCCGAGTGCTCGCGGGGCGCCGATGCCACCGACGCCGATGTAGCTGTACGCACCGCGCGCGAAGGGATCGGCGTGCCAGTCGTGACTCGCCGACGCATCGAGCTGATCCTCCAGCTCGCGCCGCGGGACGGCCAGAACCTCCGACAGCGCCACCAGGGTGCGCTCCAGCCGCGAGGGCGGCTCCTCGGCGAGGAGCTGTTCCGCGGCGACTCCCCCGCAGTATCCGACGAGCACGGGCGAACGCACGGGGAGCGTCGTCCACCACGTCGGCACCTCGGCGCCGTGCCCGTGAATAAAGTTCAGCCCGCCTCGGCCCGCGCCGGACGGCCCGCGCCGCTCCTTCAGGAATTCCGCATCCTCCCAGAACGCCTCCCGGAACCGCAGCACGATCTTGAACACCTGCCCCGTCTCGAGACCCGCCAGGGCGCGCTGCTTGGCGGGGACTGCCGGATCGAATCGCACCATACCAGCCTTCAGGACGGCGAGCGGCAGCGTGATGACCGCGGTGCGCGCACTCACGGTGGCCAAGGGCGCGCGGTCGGCGCCGCGGCATCCGACGCTCACCGCACCGCGTTTCCATTGCACCGTTTGGGCGACCGTGCTGAGCCGCAGCTCCGTGCGATCGGGATCCAACCCGTCCCGCAGCCATTTCATCAGGGCGTCGCCGCCGTTCGCGATGCGGAATTGTCCGCCCGCGACTTCGTCGCGCTCGGCAGTGCCTCCGACTTCGACCGCGAGCGACTGCGCGCTCAGCCGATCGGGGTGCGCGGCGTAAAAGCCCTGGAGGAAGTCACGCAGCATTCCGCGCCGGGACGCCGGGACGCTGCGCGAATCGAGATACTCGCTCACCGGAAAGTCCCGGCCGCGGCGCGCGAGCCGGCGGGCGAGATCGTGATTCATGCGATCGACGAGCTCCCAGAACCCGTCCATGGCCTTGAACCGGCCGGAGGTGGCAAGGTCATGCGAGTCGGGCAGCTCGAGCACCGCGAGCCCGGCCGCCTGCGCGAGGGAGAGTGTTTCGGCGCGCTCGCCGTGGATGAACTCGGCGCCGAGCTCGAGCGGGACAGGCGAGCGGGAATCGTGCAGCGTGAGGATCCGGCCGCCGACCCGCGGCCGCGCTTCGATGATCGTGACGCGGAGGCCGGCATGCGAGAGATCGCGCGCCGCCGCGAGTCCCGCGGCTCCGGCGCCGAGCACCAGCACGTCAACGCGTTTGCGATCTCGTCGCATGCTCAGCGCCTAGAGCAGCGCACGCAACGCGGTTTCGATTTCGGAGTTCGGGACGGCTCGCGCCCCCTGGTCCCGCGCGGCGCGCAGCGCCGTCGCATCGACGTGCGAGCCGAATGCGAGCACCGGCACGCCGCGGCCAACGAGGTCTGCAATGCGTTGCGGAACATCGGCTCGCCCCAGCTCGACGACGGCGAGGTCGTAGGGTTCTTCGCGTGCCGGTTCCGCTCCACTCGCCGTGAGAATCGCCTGCAGCTTGCCGCGGAAGAACAGATCGCGGCAGTCGACGAGGACCCGCTTCACCCCGCCAGCTTCTGCGTCAGGTACTCGACGAGCTTTGCCGTGGCGACACGATCCTGCTTGAGCGTGTCGCGATCGCGCACGGTCACCGTTTGATCCTGAGTGGACTGACCGTCGATCGTAATCCCGTACGGAGTGCCCGCTTCATCCTGCCGCCGGTAGCGGCGGCCGATCGATCCGCCGTCGTCGTAGAAGACGTTGAAATGGCGGCGCAGGTCGTCGTGTATACGATGGGCCAGCTCCGGCATGCCGTCCTTGTTCACCAGCGGGAAGACGGCCGCTTTGAGCGGGGCCAGCGAAGGCTTGAGTTTGAGCACGACACGGGTTTCGCCGCCCTCGCCGCCCTCGCCGCCCTCTTCGCCGCGCACCTCTTCCTCTCTATAGGCGTCGCACAGCACGACCAGGGTCGTACGGTCCGCGCCCGCCGAGGTCTCGACCACGTACGGAATGAACCGCTCGTTGGTCTTCGGGTCGAGGTACTCGAGCTTCTTGCCCGCATGCTTCTGATGGTTCGTCAGATCGAAGTCGGTGCGGTTATGGATACCCTCGAACTCGTGCCAGCCGAAAGGGAATTCGTACTGGATGTCGTACGCGTCTGCGGCATAATGCGCGAGCTCATCCTTGCCGTGCTGATGCCAACGTAGTTTCTCGTCCCGAATCCCGAGCCCCTTGACCCAATTCATCCGCTCCGCACGCCAGGTCTCGAACCATTCGTTCTCGGTGCCGGGCTTCACGAAGAACTGCATCTCCATCTGCTCGAACTCGCGGGTCCGAAAGATGAAGTTGCCGGGCGTGATCTCGTTGCGGAACGCCTTGCCGATCTGCGCAATTCCAAAGGGGATTTTCTGACGGGAGGACTGCTGCACGTTGAGATAGTTGACGTAGATGCCCTGCGCCGTCTCGGGACGCAGGTAGACGACAGCGGCCTGATCTTCGACCGGCCCCATGAACGTCTTGAACATCAGATTGAACTGGCGCGGGGCGGTGAGCGTACCCTTGCTGCCGCACACGGGGCACTGCGCGTCCGGCTGGCCGGGCGTGCCTTTGATCTTCGGATCGTCCGCCCGGAACCGGTTCTTGCACTGCTTGCAGTCCACCAGGGGATCGGTGAAGCCGGCGACATGCCCTGATGCCTCCCAGACCTTGGGGTGCATCAGAATGGCGGCGTCGAGCCCCTCAATGTCGTGACGCTCGTGAACCATCGACCGCCACCAACGCTCTTTGATGTTCTTCTTGAGCTCGACACCGAGCGGCCCGTAGTCCCACACGGAGCCAAGCCCGCCGTAGATCTCGGAGGATTGAAACACGAAGCCGCGCCGCTTTGCCAGCGACACGAGCTTTTCCATGATCTTGTCTGCGGTTACGGGCGGCATAAGGAGCCGGAAGTTACAAACCCAGGGCCTCGCGCGCGACCTGCTCGGCCATCTGGGCGAGCGCCGTTCCGTCCAGCATCTTCCCGTCGCCATCGCCCCCCACCGTGTGCACGCCGATCATCCCTTCCACCCGCCCGGCGACGACCGCCACCTTCTTCTTGGCGGCCTGCGCCCGGCGCACCACTTCTCCCGGCGCTTTTCCGACGAGCGACGTCTTGTCGAAGATCCCTTCGCCCGTGATGACGAGGTCCGCTTTGGCCAATGCCGCGTCGAAGCCGGCGCGCTCCAGCACCCACTCCGCGCCACCCGCGAGTTCCGCTCTCGCAAAGAACACGAGGCCGGCCCCGAGCCCGCCCGCGGCGCCTCCCATCGGCATCGTCCCGAGCTCTGGCCGGCCGGCCCGCGCCCACAGCTCCGCCAGGCGAGCGAGTCCGGCAGCGAGGCGCGGAATCTCCTCCGGCCGGGCCCCTTTTTGAGGTCCAAAAACGGGTGCGGCACCGTCGGGGCCGAGCAGCGGCGTGACGACATCCGCGAGGGCCACGACACGGGCCCCGAGACCCCACCCTGAGCCGAATGACGCGAGGTCGGTCAGCGAGCCCCCGCCGTCCGGCAGTTGCTGGCCCGCCGCATTCTCGAACGTCCACCCGAAGCCGCGCGCGGCGCCCGTTCCGCCGTCTACTGTTGCGGTACCGCCCAGGCCGACGACGATCGTCCTCGCCCCGCGGTCCGCGGCGGTCCAGATCAGCTCCCCGACGCCCCGCGTGGTGGTGCGCATCGGATCGCGGTCCTCCGGCTCCACGAGCGCCAGCCCGCAGGCCGACGCACTCTCAATGATTGCCGTCTCGCCATCGATCCAGCCAATTTCGGCGGAGACCGAATCGCCGATCGGACCCGTCACCTGCAGCCGCTCGCGCAGTGCTCCGGTGGCGGGGAGGACGACGTCGAGCAACCCGTTTCCGCCGTCGGCGACGGGGCACTCGAGTACCGACGCCCCCGGCACGGCCCGCCGGACACCGGTCGCGAGCGCTTCGGCGACCTGACGGGGGCCTAGCGTGCCCTTGAAGGCGGCAGGTGCAATAAGGATGACTGGAGCCATTGGGGCCAAGATAGTGAAAACGAGAAACCCCCTGAGTTGCCCCAGGGGGTGATCGCCTGCCGCACACCGTGCGCCCTAGAACCCGATGTGAGCTAAGCGAACTCCTTCTCGCAAATCGGGCGGGCGCTCCGGACCTCTGGCAGCCGGGCTATCTCGACGAGCGAGACCCCAAGCTTTGCGCCCCGTCGTCACCGACGGTTTGCCCTTTGCAGAGAAACTGCCGACTCGTAAAGCAAAAACGGTGCCGAGTTGTAACCGCAATCACATCAACAGCGCGTCACACGACCTAGGTAAATTACTTACAGCGTTCTGCATTGAAAACCGCAAAACACGGCACAGAACTACGAACACGGTGCTCTGTCGTCAGACTTCTATAATCTGATCTCTGCGTGTTCCAACACTAACGTAACGTACAGGCGCTCCCGCCAAGTCTTGTAATCGATCAACATATGCCCTCGCCGCCGGCGGCAAGTCCGCCAATCTGCGCACCTCGCTGATCCGCTTCTGCCAGCCTGGTACCGTCTCATAGATCGGCTGCACGCGACTGATCGTCTCGACGTCTGCCGGCATGCTGTCGATCGTCTCCCCGTCCAGCTTGTAACCCACCCCGACCGGTATCTCGGCAAACGTATCCAGCACATCCAATTTGGTTACGGCCAGACCCGTAAGTCCATTGATTCGAACGGCGTACCGAACCACGACAGCATCGAACCATCCACACCGCCGCGGCCGTCCCGTCGTGGCCCCGAATTCGCCTCCGAGCTCGCGAATTCGCTCGGCCACCGCGGGCTCCGCCTCCGTCGGCAAAGGCCCATTCCCGACGCGCGTCGTGTACGCCTTCACGACGCCGAGCACCGCGTCGATGGCCGTCGGACCGATCCCCACGCCCACGGCGGCGCCACCCGCCGTCGTGTTGGACGACGTGACGTACGGATATGTCCCGTGATCCACGTCGAGCAGCGCACCCTGGGCACCCTCCAAGAGCACCGATTCGCCCCGCGCCAACGCTTCCCAGACGACACGTCCGGCGTCCACGGCCAGCGGCAACAACCGCGGCGCCAGTCGCTCGAGGAGATGGACATGCTCTTCGGCACTCGCCCGTTCCGTGTCCTTTAGGGCTCCGCTGCCCGCTCCCAGCATCCCGAGCATTTGGTTCGCCGCCTCGGCGCGCGCACGCACGAGCTCCTGCGCGTGCGCCAGATTGCGCAGGTCCCCGACGCGAATGCCCCGCCGCCCGTATTTGTCCTCGTAGGTTGGCCCGATCCCCCGCCCCGTCGTGCCGATCTTCTCCTGTTTCTCGCGGGCACGATCGAGGAGCTTGTGATAGGGCAGCGTGAGATGCGCGCGGTCGGAGATGTGCAGCTTGTGCTCGGTCCGCACGCCCCTGCCCTCCAGCGCGTCGAGCTCGGCGAACAGCTGCTCCGGATCGAGCACCACGCCGTTGCCGACGACGCACACGGCGCCCTGGAGGATGCCCGAGGGGATCTGGTGAAGGACGAATGACTTGCCTTCGCCGGTGTCCACCGTGTGGCCCGCATTGGCGCCGCCCTGGTAGCGCACCACGAGATCGGCGCGCTCAGCCAAGACGTCGACAACCTTGCCTTTGCCCTCATCGCCCCACTGGGCGCCGACCACGACGACGCACTGGATCTTCGGTCCAAACACTCGAAACTCTCCTCGGTGGCAACAAAAAAGCCCCCAGCGGGGGCCTGCCCTATCCTCTGAGGGAAGCTATTGGGCGCGCAGCACGCGCGCCAGCCCCGCGGCGACGCTCGCCGCGCCGTCCAGCCGCACCCGCGCCGCGTCGTCCTCGGGCCGATGGACAATCCGCATCGTGCGCCAGTTTCCCTTGAGAATCGTGACGCATTCTCGGCTCACGCCCGCGAGCGCGATGCCATCCACAATGACCGGCAGCCAGCGCGCGCGCCGCGCGTCCAGCGCGGCGGCGACGGCGGCCCCGACCTTCCCCGGTCGATGCAGGAGCGCCATCGCACGACCGACGTCGTCCACGCCATCGAGATTGATCACCGCCGCATCGGCGAACAAGTCCGGGCGATCGGCAGCCAGCGCGCGCGTGCCCACCAACCCAAACTCCTCGGCGTCGGGAAAAACCACGCCCACGGTCGTGCCCGGAGAAAGTTGATCGATCGTCATGAAGATGGCGATGAGCGCGCTCGCGTTGTCCACGGCGCCCGGTGAGTTGTCGGTGACGCGGTTCTGCGACACGATGATCAACGCGGCGACGAGGAGCGCGATGGCCGGCACCGCCGCAAGTGCCAGCGCGACGAGGCCGAGCACCAACGCGGCGAACCCAACCAAACGGATCGCCATCGAGATCGGCTGGCCTTTGGAGTCGTAATGCGCAACGAGCCAGACGGACGGCCCGACGGCCGGACGGCCGGACGGCCGTTGAGCGACGAGATTGACGCCATGAACGAGCGACGGTGTGCCGAAGAGTGCGCGGGCGGGCCGTCCCGTGAACTGATGCTCGTCCACCACAAAGCCGCGCGTCGCCAGCTCGCGCTTCAAGATCTCACGAACCTTTTGATGATTGGACGTACCCACGAGCCGCGGTACGGCGAGCTCGCGGAACAACTCCACGTAGTCAGTCACTGCGCACGAGCGCGCTGACGCGCTCGCGATCGGCCGCCGAAACCGGCGCGAGCGGCGGCCGCACCGGGCCGCCGTGCAGTCCCGCGGCGTCCATCGCGGCCTTCACGCCGGCGGGGCCGAGCTTGCCGACGATCTCCTTGTCGAGCGGCGTGATCCGCTGCTGCAGCTCCCCGGCGGCGGCCCGATGCCCCTGCTCGAATTCGCGGACGAGCTGCACGCACAAGCCCGGCGCGAAGCACGCGACACCGACGATCCCGCCCTGACAGCCGAGCTCGAGCGCCGTGAAGAGCAACGACGCCCCACCGACGAGCACCGCCCACTGCGGCACCGCTTCGCGGTAGGTGGCGAGGTTCTTCGGATCGCCCGAGGAATCCTTCACCCCGATGATTCGCTCGTGGCTCGTGAGCTGTTGCAGGAGCGCCGGCGCCAGCGCCAGGTGGGTGTACTTCGGAATGTTGTACACGATGACCGGAACGGGGCTCGCATCCGCGACGGCCCGGAAGTGCGTCGCCAGCGTCTCCGGCGTGGCCGCCGCGGAGAAGTACGACGGCGGCCGCACGAGCACCGCGTCCGCACCGGCCGCGGCAGCGGCCTTCGAGGCGGCAATCGTCTGGCGGGTCGACTCGCCGCCCGTTCCCGCGATCACCCACTTGCCGTCGGTGACCGTCTCGCGGGCCAGCCCCACCAGGTGCTGCTGTTCGTCGGGGTCGAGCAGCGGCGCCTCACCGGTCGAGCCGGAGACGACGACGCCGTCCACGCCCGCCGCGAGCAGACGCGTCAGATTTTCGCGAAATGCCTGCGGCGCGACGTCTCCCGTAGCCGGATCGAACGGCGTCGTCACCGGGGGAAACACGCCCGCCGGAACCAGCTTTCGCTCGCTCATTGCGGCAGCATGCTGGAGAGATCGTCCGTAAACCCCGCCGGCTTGTCGTTCGCCTGCGCAGGTGACGGCTGCGTCGCGGGAACCACGCGCGAGCGCCGCCGCAGCGTCTTGAGCTGGAGCTGAAAGTCCGACGGATTCGACGAGGCGGCGAGCGCCGTTTCGTACGTCACGATATCGTCGGCGACCAGATCCATGAGGTGCTGGTCGAACGTCTGCATTCCGTACTGCTCGCGCGATTCCTTGATGTAATCGTGCAGCGAGGCCGTGCGGTCACGTTCCCGAATCATGTCGCGCACGGTCCCGGTCGCGAGCAACACCTCGAGCGCGGCCGCGCGCCCACGCCCGTCCGCCCGCGGCAACAGCCGCTGCGACACGACGGCGTGCAGCGCCTCGGACAGCCGCAGCCGGGCGATTTCCTGCTCTTCGGGCGGAAACATCGAGACGACGCGACTGACCGTCGTCACGGCGTCGGGGGTGTGCAAGGTCGAGACGAGCAAGTGCCCCGTCTCTGCCGCTTTCATGGCCGTGTCGATCGTTTCGGAGTCGCGCATCTCGCCGATCAGGATCACGTCGGGATCCTGGCGCAGGGCGGCGCGCAGCCCGGTGCGGAAATCGTCGGTATCGACGCCGATCTCGCGCTGCGTCACCGAGCAATTGATGTCGCGATGCAGGAACTCGATCGGGTTCTCGAGCGTGAGGACGTGGCGGTGCTGATTCTGATTGATGTGGTTGATGATCGCGGCCATCGTCGAGCTCTTGCCCGAGCCCGTCACCCCGGTCACCAGGATCATCCCCCGCTCCGCGCTCGCGACTTCGGCGAGCACGGCCGGCAGTTTCAGCGATTCGAAGGTCGGCACGTCGAACGGGATGACCCGCATCACGATCATGAACGAGGAGCGCTGCCGCAGGATGTTCACGCGGAAGCGGCCGATGCCCGGCATGCCCCACGAGCAGTCGTAGTCGCGCAGCTTGTCGATGCGGCCGCGATCGTCTTCGTTGGAGATGAGCCGCTGGGCGATCGCCTTGGTCTGATCCGGCGTGAGCCGCTGCTTGGTCAGCGGCACCAGCTTGCCGTCGATGCGGGCGCGAAACACGTCGCCCGCCTTGATGTGCAGATCGGAAGCCCCGCGATCCACCGCGGCCTTGATGATCTTTTCCATTCAGTACCCGGCTTCCCGGTCGACGAGGTTCGTGAGGGGCGCACCTGCAAGATAGCTACTGATGTTACTCACGATCAAAGCGGTTTCGCGCTCCCAGAAGCGTCCCGACACCGCGCTCACGTGCGGCGACACGAGCACACGGGGATGACTCCAGAAGGCGTGCCCGGCCGGCAGCGGCTCGGTGGCGAAGACGTCGAGCGCCGCGCCGCGGAGCCGCCGCAGCTCGAGGAGCTCGAGCAACGCCTGCTCATCGAGCAGCGAGCCCCGCGAGACGTTGATGACGAGCGCCTGGTGCGGCAGCCGCTCGAGCACGCGCCGGTCCACCGCCCCGACGGTCTCGGTGGTGTGTGGCGCGGCGATGACCAACACGTCGCTGCCGGAGGCGAGCCGCGGCAAATCGGCCAGGGCGCCGACCCATTCGACACCTTTCGGACCGCCGCGCTCGGGACGCCGCCGCACGCCCGACACCTTCATGCCGAGCGCCAGCCCGCGGCGCGCGACTGCCGTCCCGATCCCGCCGAGCCCAAATACCCCGAGCCGCAGCTCCCGAAACTCCCGCATCGGGATCGCGCCGTCGGTGAAGTCGTCCTTGGCCCAGCGACTTTGGCGCTGCGCGGAAAGCATGCGGTCGAGTCCGCGCACGAAGTAGGCGATCGCCGCGACGACCCAATCGGCCATCGGCTCCGCATGGACGCCGGCGGAATTCGTGACCAGCACGCCCGTGCCGACGTGCCCCAGGCTCGAGCCGATGCCGGCGGTGGCGCTGTGTGCCCAGCGCAGCGTGTCCTTCGCCGCCGCCGCGACTCCGGAGGGTACCCCGAAGCCCAGGTAGATCTCGGCGCCCCGCGCCGCTGCGATGGCTTCCGGCGAGCCCAAGCCGCCGTCACCGTCAGAGACCGCGGGGGCTTTCACTTCGAGGACGTCCCAGCTCGTGCCGACGGCATTCTTGATCTCGACCACGTTCGGCCGCGGAATCCTCCAGGCGGCGCGCGGCGAGGCCAAATCGATCACGAGACGTCGCGTGCTCACTCCCCGGTCGAGACCGTACGGACGTGATCGTGGTGGAGCAGTGTGACCATGACTTGATCGTGCAGTCGCTTGGACCCACGAATGTCGAAATCGATGACAAAGTCGACGTTTTCCTGGCGGCTCGAGACGGCGTTGACCTCGAGCCCCGCCCGCCGGACGAGTGTCTCCAGATCCTCGAGGACCGTGGGGCCGGGGTGCGCATGAATGGTTATGGTCGACCGCATGGACTGACGCTGTACCAGCTTCTCGACCCGGCCGAGCCCCGCGAGAACCGCCAGGACCACCGCCGTTGTGGCGATACCCTCGAGGTAGTAACCACTCCCCAGGGCCACACCGATCGCGGCCACAACCCAGATGGTCGCGGCGCTGGTGAGTCCAACGACCGCGCCGCGGGCATGGAGAATCGTTCCTGCGCCGATGAACCCGACGCCGGTGACGATCTGCCCGGCGACGCGAGTGGGATCAGTGCCCGTCCCTCCAGAGCCTGCAATCGCGCTGAGCATGGCAATTGACAGATGCGTGTAGAGGACCGACCCGATGCAGATCAGGATGTTGGTGCGTAGACCCGCGGGTTTGCCCCCGAGCTCACGCTCGAGGCCGATTGCGCCGCCGAGCAGTGTCGCGAGGCCGACCTGGAGCATCAGCTCGAGCCGGAAGATGTCCACAATCTCCTTAAACACTCTTGAGGAGTCCCATCTTATCGCGGACGTCCGCGAGCGTACGCTGCGCGAGTGTGCGCGCGCGGCTCGCACAATCCCGCAGGCGATCGAGCACACGCTTCGGCTCGCGCCGCAGCTCGGCCGCGCGCTCGCGAATCGGCGCCAGCGTCTTGATCATGTTGTCGGCCAGCACGCGTTTGCAGTCGAGGCAGCCCCATCCCGCGGTGCGGCATTTGTTGGCCACGTCGGCCACCGTGTCGGGCGGCGAGAACCCCTGATGCAGCGTAAAGATGTTGCAGATCTCCGGTGTGCCGGGATCCTTCCGGGTTTTGCGGGCGGGATCGGTGGCGGCCGGCCGGAGCTTCTCCCAGATCGCCTCGGGGGATTCGAACAGCCCGATCGTATTCCCCAAACTCTTGGACATCTTGGCTTTGCCGTCGAGGCCCAGGACGCGCCTGGTCTTGGTCAGCAGCGGCTGCGGCTCGGGGAAGAATTCCGCAGCGTAACGGGCGTTCCAGCGGCGCGCGATCTCGCGCATCAGCTCGAGATGCTGGACCTGATCCTCACCGACCGGTACCAAGCTAGCTTTATAGAGCAGCACGTCAGCCGCCTGCAGGACGGGATAGGCCAGCAGGCCCATTGGAACGCTTTCCTGACGCTGCGCTTTGTCCTTGAATTGCGTCTGGCGCTCGAGCTCGCCGAGCGGCGTCACGGTCGTGAGCAGCCAGTTGAGCTCGGTGTGCTCGGCGACGTGCGATTGGACGAACACGATGCACTTGTCCGGGTCCAGGCCGGCCGCAAACAGACTCACCGCCATATCGAGTGTCAGCGCTGAGAGGTTGGCGGCGTCGTACGGCTGCGTGATGGCGTGCAGGTCGACGACGCAAAACAGGCAGTCGTATTCAGCCTGGAGACGCACCCAGTTCTGCACGGCGCCGAGGTAGTTGCCGATGTGGAGCTCGCCGGACGGCTGGATGCCGCTGAAAACGCGTTTTATGGAGGCCACGGGCCCACAAGGTGCGTGAATACAACGACTTAGTCAAGCTGGCCGAGCGCGCTGCGCTGCGCGCCGCCGACTATTTGCGGAGCGCTCCCCGCCCCGCTGTAGAGGCTTGGACGGAGAAATCGCAGCACGACTTCGTGACCGAGGTCGACCGCGCGGCCGAAGCGATCATCGCGGAAGTGATCAGCCGCGAGGAGCCGGACTCGGTCATCGTGGGCGAGGAGCTGTCTCCCAAGCGGGCGGCGCGCGGCGAGCTGGTCTGGATCGTCGATCCTTTGGACGGGACGACGAACTTTCTCCACGGTTACCCGCAGTACGCGGTCAGCATCGGCTGCGTGGTCGACGGCAAGCTGTCGGCTGGGGTGATCCACGACGTCTGCCGCAAGCGCACGTACCGGGCGGTGCGTGGCGGCGGCGCCTTCGAGGAGGACACGCGGCTCAGCGTGTCGGCGGTGACCGATCCCCGGCGCGCGCTGATCGGCACGGGGTTTCCCTTCAAGTCACTCAACGTACTGCACGTGTACCTGGCCCAGTTTGCCGCTGTGATCGGCGCTGCGAGCGGTGTGCGGCGGGCCGGAGCGGCGGCGCTCGACCTGGCCGACGTCGCCGCGGGTCGGCTCGACGGCTTCTGGGAGCTGCAGCTCGCGCCGTGGGACATCGCGGCGGGCACATTGCTCATTCGCGAAGCGGGCGGCATCGTGACGCGGCACGACGGCGCGTCGGATGTGCTGAGTAGTGAGGGAAACGGGTCACTCGTCGCGGGCAACGCCGCGATGCACCGCTGGCTCATCGATCTATTAAGGAAGAGCTGATGACCGCTCCGCTGGTCGAATGCGTACCGAACTTCTCCGAGGGGCGTGATCCCGCCACCATCGACGCACTGCGCGCGGCGATCACCGCTGTTCCGGGCGCGCAGCTGCTCGATGTGCAGTCCGACACGGCGCACAACCGCTCGGTGTTCACGTTGGTCGGCACGCCGGACGCGACGGTGGAGGCCGCGTTCGCGGCAATGCGCGTGGCCACCCGGCTGATCGACCTCACGAAGCACTCGGGTGAGCATCCCCGCATGGGCGCGACCGACGTCGTGCCGTTCGTGCCGGTCGCAGGCGTCACCATGGACGACTGCGTCGCCCTCGCAAGACGCCTCGGGGAGCGCGTGGGCAAAGAGCTGGAGATCCCCGTCTTCCTGTATGCGCGCGCCGCGACACGTCCCGACCGAGTGCTCCTTCCCGAAGTCCGGAAGGGCGAATTCGAAGGCATGCGGGGCCGGACGCTGGAGCCGGATTCTGGACCCACACGCGTCCATCCCACAGCCGGCGCCACAGCCATCGGGGCGCGGCCGTTCCTCGTCGCGTTCAACGTGTATCTGGACACGCAGGAAATCGCGGTCGCCAAGGACATCGCGAAGGAAATCCGCACGTCGGGCGGCGGATTGCCGGGCGTGCAGGCGAGTGGCTTCATCGTGGACGGCCTCGCGCAGGTCTCGATGAACCTCCTGGACATCGACATTACCTCGCCCGCCGTGGTCTTCAATGCGATCAAGGCCCGCGCGGAAAAGCGGGGTGTCGGAGTGCAGTACAGCGAGATCGTCGGTCTCATGCCGGAGCGCGCGCTCATCGGCGCCGCGGAATCGTTGTTGCGGCTGTCCAACGCCGGCGAGCACATCCTGGAAACGAAGATCCGCGCCGTCATGCCCGCGGCCATCCCGTCCGCCGGCGCGGGGCGGGGGCCATCCCTGGACGGCTGGATCGATGAATTGGCGGGAGGCGCCCCCACGCCGGGTGGCGGCAGCGCCGCCGCGCTGGCCGGAACGCTCGCCGCGGCGCTCGTGTCGATGGTCGCGCGGCTGACGGAGGGGAAAAAAGCCTACGCGGCCGTCGCGGCGCAGGCCCGGCAGATCGTCGCCGAAGCCGAGCAGCTGCGGGGCGAGCTGCGGCGTCTGGTGGATGAGGATGCGGCCGCCTACGAAGGCGTGAGTCGCGCCTACAAGATCCCGAAAGCCGACGCCGGCCGGGCCCAGGCGATCGACGACGCGCTGTTGGCCGCGGCCCGGCCTCCCGCCGAAGTCGTCAAGCGCGGCCGGCGGCTGCTCGCGCTCGCCCAAACCATCGAGCAGATCGGGAACCAGAACGCGGTGAGCGACGCGCGCGTGGCGGGGATGCTGGCCCGCACCGCCATCGATGGGGCGACGGAGAATGTGAACGCGAATCTGGCGGGGATGTCGGAACAGGCCAGGGTGAAACAGGCCGGTGCGGGGTGAGAATTCGTGGTAGGGCGCAGCATGCTGCGCCCCTATTCTTCACGTCGTCGTCAGAATCCTGGGTCCGTTGTCCGTAATCGCGACGGTATGCTCGAAATGCGCCGAGAGCGATCCATCCTGCGTCACCACCGTCCACTTGTCGTCCAGCGTGCGGATCGCCGCGCCGCCGATGTTGATCATCGGCTCGATCGCGATCGTCATGCCGGGCACGAGGCGCGGGCCGCGCTTCGGCTTGCCGTAGTTCGGGACCTGCGGCTCTTCGTGGAACGCGGCGCCGATGCCATGGCCGACCAGCTCGCGGACCACGGAATACCCCGCTCCCTCCGCCACTTTCTGCACCGCGTGCCCGATGTCGCCGACGTGGTTGCCGGCGCGCGCCTGCGCGACACCGGCGGCGAGCGCTTCCTGCGTCACCGCCAGCAGCCGGGCCGTCTCCGGTTTGACGTCGCCCACCGGGAACGTCGCCGCAGAATCGGCGTGCAACCCCTCGAGCCACACGCCCACATCGATGCTGACGATGTCGGCGTCGTGCAATACACGCTTGTGCGACGGAATGCCGTGCACGATTTCCTGATTGATCGAGGTGCAGAGCGTGGCGGGAAAATCGTACAGCCCCTTGAACGACGGCTGCGCGCCGGGATGGCTGCGAATGAACGTCTCGGCGAGGCGGTCGAGATCTTCGGTCGTGATGTCGGGCCGGATACTGCGCCCCACCAGCGCCAGCGTCTCGGCGACGATGCGGCCGGCGGCCGCCATCGTCTCGATTTCGCGCGGCGACTTGATGGTGATCATCGCCCGATGATCCGCTTGATCTCCCCGGCGATCTGATCGACCGTCCCGGTGCCGGGGACGCGGTGCACGATGCCGCGCTGAGCATAGTGCGCAATGAGCGGGGCGGTGTCGCGCTGATAGATCTGGAGGCGGTTCGCGATGGCCTCGGGCGTGTCGTCCGGACGCCCTTCCACCTGCGACCGGGCGCGCATGCGCCGGACCAGCTCGTCCTCGGTCACGTCGAGCAGGAGGATGTGATTCAGCCGCTGCCCGCGTTCGGCCAGCCTCTTGTCCACCAACTCGGCCTGCGCCGCGGTGCGCGGGAACCCGTCGAGGATCGCGCCGTCCTTCGCGTCGGGACGCACCAGCTCGTCCTTGATCATGCCAAGGATGATGCTGTCGGGCACCAGCTTCCCCTCGTCGTAGTACTTCTTGAACTCGAGGCCGAGCGGCGTCGTGTCCTTCATGGCCGTCCGGATGAGGTCGCCGGTGGTGATCTTGGGAAGCCCGAGACGCTCGGCGAGGATTTTCCCTTGCGTCCCCTTGCCTGAGCCCGGCGCTCCCAGGATGAGGATGAACACTAAAGTGCAGGCACTAAAGGACGGGCACTAGCGCCGGAAACGAACGCGCGAGGTGCCGCCGCCTTGGCCGCCACCCTTCATGAAGCCGTCGTACTGGCGCAGCAGCAGGTGCTGCTGCACCTGTTGCACCGTATCGAGCGCCACACCGACGACGATGAGCAGCGCCGTGCCGCCGAACCCGAACGGCATGTTGAGCGTGTTGGAGACGACGATCGGCAGCAACGCCACAAACGTCAGGAACAGCGCGCCCGGCAGCGTGATGCGGGTCAGCACTTCGTCGATGTAATCGGCGGTGGCCGCGCCGGGCTTCACACCGGGGATGAACGCGCCCTGCTTCTTGAGGTTCTCCGCCAGATCGACCGGGTTGAAAATGATGGACGTGTAGAAGTAGGCGAAGAAGACGATCAACACGGCGCTCGAGACGATGTACCAGACCGACGTCGTGTTGAAGTATTCGGCGAAGGTCTTGAGCCAGGGGATGCCGCTGAACGTCGCGACCGTGCCCGGCACGATGATGAGCGACTGCGCGAAGATAATCGGCATCACGCCCGCGCTGTTGATGCGCAGCGGGATGAACGTCTTCTGTCCTTCCCGAATCCTGCCCCGCCCCATCACCTTGCGCGGGATCTGCACCGGGATGCGCCGCGCCGCGACCGTGATCGCGACGGTGCCCGCCACGACCAGGATCATCATGAGCAACACGATGATCAGCACAGGGAAGCTCAGCGTGCCGGTCTTCAACGCCTCGAAGGTGTTCACCGTCTCCGGCAGGATTCGCTCGATGATCGAGAAGAAGATGAGCAGGCTCATGCCGTTCCCGATGCCGCGCTCGGTGATCTGCTCGCCGAGCCACATCACGAAGATGCCGCCGGTCGTGAGCGTGAGGACGGTCGTCATGCGAAATGCGAAGCCCGGGTGCGCGACAGCCTGGGGGAGAGACTCGGTGAACACCGCGAAGCCGTACGCCTGGAACAGGCACAGCACGACCGTCACGTAGCGCGTCCACTGCGTGAGCGTCTTCTTGCCCTCTTCGTCGCGCTGCATTTTCTCGATGATCGGGAACACCGGTCCCGCCAGCTGGAAGACGATGCTGGCCGAGATGTACGGCATGATGCCGAGCGCGAAGACTGTCGCGCGCCGCAGGCCGCCGCCCGAAAACAGGTCGTAGAGTCCGAACAGCGTGCCGGTCCCGCGGGAGCTCATGAAGTCGGTGAGCGCGTCGACGTTGACGCCGGGCGTCGCGATGTGCGCCCCGATCCGGTAGATCACGAGGCACAACAAGGTGAAGAGGAGCTTTTCCTTGAGCTCCGGGACCTTGAACAGATTCGGAAGCGGCGAGGTCACGCGATCGTTCCGCCTGCCTGCTCGATCTTGCTCTTGGCGCTCGCGGACACCGCGACGCCCTTGACCACGAACTTCCGCCCGGCGACTTCACCGGTGCCGAGCAGCTTGATCGGATGGTCGGGACGGCGCACCAGGCCGGCGCCGAACAGCGTCTCCGGCGTCACCTCGACGCCGTCGGCGAGGAGAACGAGGTGGCGCACGTTCACGACCTGCGCCGGCTGCTTGAACGGATTGGTGAAGCCGCGCTTGGGAATGCGCCGGATGAGCGGCATCTGGCCGCCCTCGAAACCGGGACGCACCTTGCCGCCCTGACGCGCGGTCTGGCCCTTGCCGCCGCGGCCGGCGGTTTTTCCAATCCCCGATCCCGGACCCCTGCCTTTACGAATGCGGGCCCGGTGCGAGCCCACCGGAGCCTTCAGATCGTGCAGCGCGAGACGCGTGACTGGGGACTCGGGACTCGGGGCTTGGGACTTGGTCTTCGCCCGAGGCTTCCGCGTCGTTTTGGCCTTCGGCTTTGGCATCCTACTTCTTTCCTTCTCCCCGCGGCGTGGCCGCGGGGCTAGCCGGCGTCACCTCGACGAGGTGCCGCACCTGTTGGAGCATGCCGCGCAGCGCGGGATGATCCGTGTGCTCGACCACATCCTGATGGTGCTTGAGGCCCAACGCCTCGAGCGTCCGCTTCATGCGATAGGAATGGCCGCTGCCCGAACGGACCTGCTCGATGCGCAGCTTGCCTTTCACAACCGGTGGCAGGACCCGGTCCCGCCCCGATTTGCGTTTGCGGTATTTCCGCGTCGGGGGCAGCCTACCCATGCGTGACCACGCTTTCCTGGCGGGCACGGTAATGAATGGCGTCGAGCTCCACGCCGCGCTCGCGCGCCACACGGCGCGCGGTCGTCAGGCGCTTGAGGCCGTCCATTGTCGCCCGCACCATGTTGTGCGGATTCGTCGAGCCGAGGCTCTTGGTCAGGATGTCCCGGATGCCGGCGCACTCGAGCACCGCGCGTACCGGGCCACCGGCGATCACGCCCGTTCCCGACGCGGCCGGCTTGAGCAACACGCGCCCCGCGCCGTGCTTGCCGATGATCTCGTGCGGGATCGTGCCGCCCGTGAGCGGCACCTCGTTCATGTTGCGCCGCGCGGCTTCGACGGCCTTGCGCACCGCTTCGCTGACCTCGTTCGCCTTCCCGGTCGCGATTCCGACCTGACCTTTTCCATCCCCCACGGCAACCAATGCGTTGAAGGAGAAACGGCGACCACCCTTCACGACCTTCGCGACGCGATTGATCGCGACGACGTTTTCCACCATGCCGTCGCCCTCGCGTCCGCCGCGATCGCCGTCGCGTCCCCCCCGCTCGCCGCCGCGTCCTCTGCCCCGGCCGCCACGACCACCGCCCGGCCCGCGAGGGCCGCGTGAGGGACGATGCTCTTCGGTCGGAGGCGCCGCCGGCGTCGCCGGCGCTGCTGTTGCAGCTGGTGCTGGTGTTTCGGCGGGTGCCGGTGTCTGCTCTTGATCGTCCATTAGAACTGAAGTCCTCCCTTGCGGGCGCCGTCGGCGACAGCCTTCACGCGCCCGTGATACTGATAGCCGCCGCGGTCGAACACGACTTTGGCGATGCCCTTTTCCTTGGCCTTGGCGGCGATGAGTCTCCCCACCGCGAAGCTTCGCGCCACTTTGCCTTTGCCTTCGACCTGCACGCCTTCGGATGTGTCCGCGGCGCCGGCGATGGTGACGCCACCCGCGTCATCGACGAGCTGGGCGTAGATGTGCTTGGAGGAGCGGAACACGACCAGCCGTGGCCGCTCCGGCGTCCCTTGGATCTTCTTGCGGACGCGGAGGTGCCGGCGATAGCGCTGGTGCGCCGATGTTTGGATCTTCCGGATGGATCGCATGGCTTATTTCGCCGCCTGGGCCGTCTTGCCCGCTTTGCGGCGGACCTGCTCGCCCGCGTAGCGGATGCCTTTGCCCTTGTATGGCTCGGGCGGGCGGACGTTGCGCAGCTCCGCGGCCACCTGACCCACGAGTTCCTTGTCGATGCCCTCGATCTTCACGAGGGTGTTGTTCGTCACCGTGATCTTGATGCCCTGCGGCGCGTGATACGGCACGGGATGCGAGAACCCGACCACCAGCTGCACGCCGAACGGCTTGGGCTCGGCCTTGTAGCCGACGCCCTGGATCTCGAGCGACTTCGCGAACCCCGTCGTCACGCCTTCCACCATGTTGGCGACGAGCGTGCGGGTGAGCCCGTGGAGCGCCTTGTGCTGCGCTTCGTCAGACGGGCGTTTCACGACGACGGAGCCGTCCTCGAGCGAGAGCGCCATCTCCTCGTGCAGCGTGCGGCTGATCTCGCCCTTCGGTCCCTTCACCGTGATCTTGTGCCCGTCGATCTGCGCGGTCACCCCTTTGGGCAACGCGACGGGCTTCCTGCCGATGCGTGACATCGCGTTCTCCTACCAGACCACCGCGAGCACTTCGCCGCCCACCCGGGCGGTTCGCGCTTCGCGGTCGGTCATGAGGCCCTGCGGCGTGCTGAGGATCGCCATGCCGAGGCCGTTCTTGATGCGCGGGATCTCGCGCGCCTTCACATAGCGCCGCAGCCCGGGCGAGGACACGCGGTGCAGCTCCCGGATGACGGGCGCATCGTTGTGATACTTCAAGTAGAGTCGCAGCAGCCCGTGCTGCCCATCGTCCAGCACCTTGAAGTCCTGGACGTAGTGGTTGTCACGTAGAATCGTGGCGATTGCGACCTTCAGCTTCGACACCGGCATGTCGACCCGGCGGTGCCCCGCCATGCAGGCGTTGCGCACCCGGGTGAGCATATCGGCAACGGGATCAATAACGCTCATTCGTGTCCCCTCTTACCAGCTGGCTTTGCGCACGCCGGGAATCTCCCCGCGCAACGCCAGCTCACGGAAGCAGATGCGGCACAACTTGAACTTGCGCAGCGTGCCGCGGCTCCGGCCGCAGCGCTGGCAGCGGTAGTAGCCCCGCACCTTGAACTTCGGGCCCTTCTTCACCCTCTCGAGCCACGCCTTCTTCGCCATGACGTCTCCTAGGCCGCCGCCGGGGTTTCCACCCGGAACGGCATGCCCAACTCTCGCAACAGGGCCAGCGCGGTGTCGTCGCGCCCGGCGCTCGTCACGAACGTGATATCCATCCCGTGAATCCGCTCGACCTTGTCGTAGTCGATCTCGGGGAAAATCATCTGCTCTTTGATACCGAGCGTGTAATTGCCGCGCCCGTCGAAGCTCTTCGTGGGCAGCCCGCGGAAGTCGCGCATCCGCGGCACCGCGATCGTGATGAAGCGATCGAGGAACTCGTACATGCGTCCGCCGCGCAGCGTCACGGCACAGCCGATCGCCTGCCCTTCGCGCAGGTTGAAGTTCGCGATCGCCTTCTTGGCGCGCGTCACGACCGGATGCTGGCCGGTGATCGCCGCGAGCTCCGCCACCGCCGCCTCCAGCCCCTTGGGGTTCTTGGACGCGTCGCCCATGCCCACGTTGAGCACGATCTTCTTGAGCCGCGGAATCTGGTGCGGGTTCTTGAACCCAAACTGCTGCTGCAGCTTGCCGCGCACCTGCTGCTCGTAGGTATCCCACAACCGGGCCCGCGGCGCGGGCTCGACGGGTTCCGTCGACTCCGGCTCAGGAGCAGGAGCAGGAGCAGCAGCCTTCTGCTTCTTCTGCTGCTTCTCCTGCTTGGGCTTCGGTTGTTTTTCCTGCTTCTCTTTTTCGTCCGCCATACTCACCTCACGCGCGGAATCGGCTGACCCGATTTCACCGCGATCCGTTCCAACTTGCCTTCCTTGTCCAGACGCCGGCGCACGCGCGTCGGCTCTCCCGACTTGGGGTCGAGCAGCATCACTTTCGATGCCGCCACGCTGGCGGGAAACTCGATGATCCCGCTCTCCCCCTGGGGCGTCGTCGCCCGCTTGTGCTTCTTCACGACGTTCACGCCCTCCACTACGACCCGATACTTCTTGGGGTAGACGTGGAGCACGCGGCCTTCCTTGCCGCGGTGCTCGCCGCTGATGACGCGCACCGTGTCGCCCTTGGCGATGTGCATCTTGTGCCGCTTGGGCTCCGTGCCCCGCACGCGCCGCGATTTCTTGTAGACGAGCGGCTTCATGTCAGATGACCTCCGGCGCCAGCGACACGATCTTCATGAACTTTTTCTCGCGCAGCTCGCGGCCCACCGGGCCGAAGATGCGCGTCGCGCGCGGCTCCCCTTCGTCGTTGATCAGCACCGCCGCGTTTTCATCGAAGCGGATGTAGGAGCCGTCCTTGCGCTTGGTCTCCTTGCGGGTCCGCACGATCACCGCCTTCACCACCTCGCCCTTTTTCACCTGGCCGGTCGGGATAGCGTCCTTGATCGTGACCACGACGACGTCGCCGAGCCCCGCGTAGCGGCGCTTCGAGCCGCCGAGCACGCGAATCACGAGCGCGCGGCGCGCCCCCGAGTTATCCGCGATCTTGACCTGCGATTCTTGCTGGACCATGGCTATTTCGCTCTCTCGACGATCTCGACCACCCGCCAGCGTTTCCGTTTGGACAAGGGCCGCGTCTCCACGATGCGCACGGTGTCGCCCGTCTTGGCGCCGTGCTCGTCGTGCGCCGCCACCGTTTTGGTGCGGGTGATCTGCTTGCCGTAAAAGCCATGGGCAAAGCGCCGGATCATCGAGACCGTGACCGTCTTTTGCATCTTGTCGCTGACGACGGTCCCCGTCCGAACCTTTCTGCGGCCGCGTTCGGTCATGCCGACGCCCTTTCCTTCAAAATGGTCTTGATCCGCGCGATGTCGCGGCGGATCGTGCGCAGCTGCAGCGGATTCGTGAGCGACTCCGTCGCCCGGCGGAACTCGAGCCGGAACTGCTCCTCGGTCAACACGGTGAGTTTCTGCGCCAGCTCGTCCGTCTTGAGCTCGCGCAGCCCATCGGCCCGGTTCTCGCGTTTCGTCGGCATTACCGCTCCTCCCGCTTCACGAACTTGGACCGGATCGGCAGTTTCGCCGAGGCGAGCGCCAGGGCCGCGCGCGCCGACGCTTCGTCGATGCCTTCGAGCTCGAACAGGATCCGGCCCGGCTTCACCACCGCCACCCAGCCCTCCGGATTGCCCTTGCCTTTGCCCATGCGGGTTTCGGCCGGCTTCTTGGTGATCGGCTTGTCGGGGAACAGCCGGATCCACACCTTGCCGCCGCGCTTCATCTCACGCGTGAGCGCGACGCGCGCCGCCTCGATCTGCCGGTTGGAGACCCAGCCGGGATCGAGCGACATGAGCCCGTAGTGGCCGAACGCGACGGTGTTGCCGCGCGTGGCCATCCCCGAGGTGCGGCCCTTGAACCGCTTGCGAAACTTGACGCGCTTGGGTGCCAGCATGGTCTAGACGCCCGTGGAATAGGTGCGGCCGTGGAGATCCTCGGTCCGCTCGCCTTTGAAGATCCAGACCTTCACGCCAATCGTGCCGCACTACGTCTTGGCGGTCGAGGTCGCGTAATCGATGTCGGCGCGCAGCGTGTGCAGCGGCACTCGGCCCTCGTGATAGCCCTCGGTGCGCGCGATTTCGGCGCCACCCAGACGGCCCGCCGCCTTGATCTTGATCCCCTGCGCGCCCATCCGCATCGCGCTCTGTACCGCACGCTTCATCGCGCGGCGGAACGAGATGCGCTGCGTGAGCTGATGCGCGACGCTGTCACCCACCAGCTGCGCGTCCAGCTCGGGACGTTTGATCTCTTCGACGTTGATGCCGACTTCCTTCCCCGTGAGCTGCGCCAGCTCATCGCGCAGCTTGTCGACTTCCGCGCCGCGCTTGCCGATGACGACGCCGGGCCGGCCGGTATGGACGGTGACGGTCACCTTCCCCGGCTTGCGCTCGATGTGCACGTCGGCGATGGCGGCGTGGCTGAGACGCGTCCTGAGGTACTTCCGGATCAGCTCGTCTTCCTTGAGCAGCTCGGGGAAGTTGTGGCGCGCGTAGTAGCGCGAGCGCCACGGTTTGACGATGCCCAGCCGGAACCCGTACGGATGTGTTTTCTGTCCCACTTACTTGCTCGCTTTCTTGGTCGTCTTCTTCTTGCTCTTGGCCGGCGCTTTCTTTTTGGCCGTCGCGCGCGGCGCTGCCTTCGCTTTCGCTTCAGCCTTCGGCGCGGCCGGCGCTGCGGCGGCGGGCGCGGCCTCCACGCCGGCCACGCGAATCTCCACGTGGCTCGTGCGCTTCAGGATCGGCGTGCCGCGGCCCATCGCCGCCGCGGTGAACCGCTTCAGCGTCTGCCCTTCGTTCACGACCGCATAGCTCACGCGCAACGCGTCGGCGTCGAACGGCGTGTTCTCCCGCTGCGCCGCCTGCTGCGCATTCGCGACGGCCGACTTCAGCACCTTATGGATCTGCCGCGCCGCCCGCTTCTTGGAGAAGCGTAGGATCGCATCAGCTTCCGTGACGCCGCGGCCCCGGATCAGATCGATCACGAGGCGCATTTTGCGCGCCGACTGCCGGACGGCGTATTGGATCGCTCGAGCTTCCATCGCCTACTCCTTCTTCTTCTCTGCGCCGCCCTCGGCGCCGCCCTCAGGGACCGCTGCCGCCTCGGCCTCGCGCTCGGCCGCCGAACCCTTGGCGCCGTGACCGCGGAACAGCCGTGTCGCGGCGAATTCGCCGAGCTTGTGGCCCACCATGTTCTCGGTGATGTAGACGGGGATGAACTTGTTCCCGTTGTGCACCGCGAGCGTGTGGCCGATGAAGTCCGGCGTGATCGTGCTGCGCCGCGACCACGTCTTGAACACTTTCTTCTCGTTGCGCTCGTTCAGGACCCGGATCTTCACCATCAGTGATTCTTCGACATACGGGCCCTTCTTGACGCTGCGTCCCATTACGTCGTCGCCTTCCCGCGCTTGCGGCCGCGCACGATGAGTTTCGTCGAATGCTTCTTCTTGTGTCGCGTCTTCTTGCCCTCGACCTTGCCCCACGGATTCGTGGGCGGCCGGCCGCCCGAGCTCTTGCCTTCGCCGCCGCCGAGCGGGTGATCGACAGGGTTCATCGCCACGCCGCGGACGCGCGGGCTGCGGCCCAGCCAGCGCGACTTCCCCGCCTTGCCGATCGACAACAGCTCGTGCTCGGCGTTCCCGACTTCGCCGATCGTCGCGAGACACTCGCCGCGCACCATCCGCATTTCCGTCGAGCGGAGCCGGAGCGTGACGTAATTGCCCTCTTTCGCGACGACCTGCGCGCTGGTCCCGGCACCGCGGCACAGCTGGCCGCCGCGGCCGATCTTCAGCTCGAGATTGTGCACCGCGGTGCCCAACGGGATTTCGAACAGCGGCATCGCGTTGCCGGTGCGAATGTCCGAACCGGGCCCCGAGACCACCGTGTCGCCGACGTTCAGCCCTTTGGGCGCGAGGATGTAGCGCTTCTCCCCGTCCGAGTAATGCACAAGCG
>Ga0193723_1000163_pt1 | contig 23757 bp, 19 predicted proteins | sample H2m2metaG_FD_143042 | JGI IMG/M metagenome (GOLD analysis project Ga0193723, IMG submission 143042) | Soil microbial communities from a riparian zone of the East river system, Colorado, United States - H2m2 | ecosystem: Environmental > Terrestrial > Soil > Riparian zone | place: USA: East River...
CACCCTGAGTACCGTGGCCCACCAGGGCCCGGGTCATCTCGGGCAGGTGACCGGGAGCGAGGGCACGCTGCTGCTCACCGGCGAGACGAAGCTCGAGCTGGGCAAGGCCGGCGGCCCCCTCGAGGACGTCTCGGTCCCGGACGATCTGTGGGAGAAGACGAAGCCGAACAACATGTGGGCGCGGTCGTTCGTGCGCTTGCTACGCGACATGGTGCGGGTGATGGGTGGGGCAGCGCCCGAAGGAGAACCGGCGGCGTTCCGCGACGGCTGGCAGGTGCAGCGCGTGCTCGATGCCATCCGCGGTGGGCGGGGCGTGCGGTTAGATTGAAACACACCGTGGAACAGACCTACTTCCGAAAAGGCTTTGGCCTGAAGGGCGCCATCGAAGGCGCCTTGACCGCCGACTATCACAGTCGGGTGGTGGACGCTATCCGCGGGGCGGGATACGCCCTGCGCGTGGGTGATCTGACCTTCCGCCTAGCAGGGGAGTTCGGGTTCTGCTACGGCGTGGACCGGGCGGTCGAGTATGCGTACGAGACCCGCACCAAATTCCCCGGCAAGCGCACGTTCCTCGTGGGCGAGATCATCCACAACCCTCACGTCAACCACAAGCTCGAGGCGATGGGCGTGCAGTTCCTGCACCGGCCCGACGGGGGGGGCGGCGAGTTTGACTTCGGTACCGTCACGCCTGAGGACGTGGTGATTCTCCCCGCCTTCGGCGTGACGGTAAAGGACTTCGAGCGGTTGCGCGCGATCGGCTGCGTGCTGGTGGACACGACCTGCGGCTCGGTGCTGAACGTGTGGAAGCGGGTGGACTCATACGCGCGGGATGGCTTCACGGCCGTCGTCCACGGCAAGAACTACCACGAGGAGACGAAGGCCACCTCGAGCCAGGTCACCAAGTACCCGGGCGGCAAGTACGTCGTGGTACGCGACATGACCGAGGCCCGTGTGGTGTGTGACTACATCGAAGGAGCTGGGAACAGGGAAAGGTTCGTCACCCAGTTCGCGGAGAAGATGTCGCCGGGATTCGATCCCGACCGCGATCTCGAGCGGGTGGGGGTTGCGAACCAGACCACAATGCTGTCCGGCGAATCACTCGCCATCGCCGCCGAGATCGGCAAGAGTATGGCGCGGCGCTGGGGAGAGCCGACGCTGGGCGAGCACTTCCGCACGTTCGACACGATCTGCTCGGCGACCCAGGAGCGGCAAGACGCGGTGCTCAAGCTGATCGCCGAGCCGCTCGACCTGATGGTCGTGATCGGCGGCTACAACTCGAGCAACACGACTCACCTGGCGGCGATCTGCCACCAGAAGGTGACAACGTATCACATCGCCGACGCGACCTGCATCGATCCCGAGACGGGCGCCATCCGCCACCGGCCCGTGGGTCAGCACGACGAAACGCGGCAGGAGCGGTGGCTTCCCGACGGGCCCCTGACGATCGGGGTCACGGCGGGCGCATCGACTCCGAACAACAAGATCGGGGAGACGATCGAGCGGATCGCCGCCTTGCGTGGGGTTTCTCTGCAGGAGGCGCTGGGCTAGACTTCGGGGTATATTCGGTCTCATGGCTCTCACCGGTTTTCACCCATCCATCCAGCGCTGGTTCGGCGAGCGCTTTGCCGAGCCCACCGAGCCGCAGCGTGAGGCCTGGCCCGTGATTCAGCGCGGCGGCGACGTGCTGATCGCGGCGCCGACCGGCTCGGGCAAGACCTTCGCCGCTTTTCTCTCCGCGATCGACTCCCTTGTCCGACAGGGCCTGTCGGGTGAGCTGAAGGACGAGACGCAGGTTCTCTACGTCTCGCCCCTCAAAGCCCTCTCGAACGACGTCCAGAAGAACCTAGCCGAGCCGTTGGCGGAGATCCGCGCGGGGCTCGAGGCTGCGGGCCTGCCGGATGTCGCGGTGCGTACACTGCTCCGCACAGGTGACACACCCCAGGCCGACCGTCAGGCCATGCTGAAGCAGCCGCCGCACATCCTCGTGACAACGCCGGAGTCACTGTACCTCATCCTCACGTCGGAACGGGCGCGCGACATGCTGCGCACCGTGCGCACGGTGATTGTCGACGAGATCCACGCCGTCGCCCGCGACAAGCGCGGCAGCCACCTGGCGCTATCACTCGCGCGGCTCGACGCCCTAACGGGCAAGCGTGCGCAACGCGTGGGGCTGTCGGCGACACAGAAGCCCATCGATGAGATCGCCCGCTTCCTGGTCGGCACGAGCGCCCCGCCCCCCGACATCATCGACTCGGGACACGCGCGCACCCTCGACTTGTCGATCGAGATCCCGTCCTCGCCGCTCGAGGCCGTGATGGCGGGGGAGGTATGGGAGGAAGTGAATACCCGCATCGCGGAGTTGATCGCGGAGCACCGGACGACGCTGGTGTTCGTGAACACGCGCCGCCTGTGCGAACGGCTCGCGATGCAGCTCTCCGAGCGCCTCGGCGCAGAGCAGGTGACGAGCCACCACGGCAGCCTGTCGCGGGAAAAACGGCTCGAAGCCGAGGAGCGGCTCAAGCGGGGGGAGCTCAAGGCCCTCGTTGCGACCGCCTCTTTGGAGCTCGGGATCGACATCGGGACGGTGGACCTCGTGATCCAGGTCGGGTCCACGCGCTCGATCGCGACCCTGCTGCAGCGCGTGGGGCGCTCGGGCCACCGCTTGACGTCGGTACCCAAGGGGCGGGTGTTCCCGCTGTCTCGCGACGAATTAATCGAGTGCGCGGCGCTGGTGCGCGCGACCCGCGAGGGGCGGCTCGACCGGCTGATCATTCCCGCCAAGCCGCTCGACATCCTGGCGCAGCAGATCGTCGCAGCGGCGGCGTGCGAAGAGTGGAGTGAGGACGCGCTGTTCGATCTCGTGCGCTCGGCCTACCCCTATCGCGATCTGACGCGGCGCGAATTCGACGACGTCGTCCAGATGCTTGCCGAGGGGTTCACCACCCGGCGGGGGCGGCGCGCCGCGCACCTCCATTACGACGGCGTGAACCGTCGTGTGAAGGGCCGGCGCGGCGCACGGCTCGCGGCCATCACCTCGGGTGGCGCGATCCCCGACCTGGGGGACTATCGGGTGGTGCTCGAGCCCACGGAGACGTTCGTCGGCACGCTGAACGAGGACTTCGCGATCGAGAGCAACCCGGGCGACATCTTCCAGCTCGGTAACACGTCGTACCAGGTGCTAAAGGTCGAGTCGGGCCAGGTACGCGTGGCCGACGCCAAGGGGCAGCCTCCGACCCTCCCGTTCTGGCTCGGCGAGGCGCCGGGGCGGACGATCGAGCTCTCCGAAGAGGTCTCACGACTACGCCAGGACGTGGACGACCGGCTGAGCGACCCGGCGGCGGCGATCGGCTGGCTGTTCGACACGATCGGTCTCGCCGACGCGGCCGCCCGCCAGATCGTCGAGTACCTAGCCGCCACCAAGCAAATCCTCGGCGTCATCCCGACGCAGGCATGTCTCGTGCTGGAGCGTTTCTTCGACGAGGCCGGCGGGATGCAGTTGGTGCTGCACGCGCCATTCGGCAGCCGCATCAACCGCGCGTGGGGACTGGCCCTGCGGAAGCGATTCTGCCGCAGCTTCAATTTCGAGCTGCAGGCGGCGGCCACGGAGGACGCGATCATTCTGTCGCTCGGCGCTCAGCACAGCTTCCCGCTGGACGAGGTGTTCCAGTATCTGAAGCCCGCGACCGCCGAGCATCTGCTGGTTCAGGCGATGCTGGACGCGCCCGTGTTCGGCACGCGGTGGCGCTGGAACGCGACCCGCGCCCTCGCCGTGCTGCGATTCCGCGGCGGACGCAAGGTGCCGACGCCGCTGCAGCGGATGGACGCCGAAGACCTGGTCGCCGCGGTCTTTCCGGACCAGCTCGCCTGCCCCGAGAATCTCGTGGGCGACCGCGAGATCCCCGACCACCCGCTCGTCAATCAGACGATCGCTGATTGCCTGCTCGAGGCGATGGACTTCCCGGGACTGCAGCGGGTGCTCGAGGGGATGGAGGCGGGCAAGTTCACAATGGTGGCCCGCGACACGCCGGAGCCGTCGCCGCTATGCCACGAGGTGCTCAACGCCCGGCCCTACGCGTTCCTGGACGATGCGCCGCTCGAGGAGCGCCGCACCCAGGCCGTGATCACGCGGCGCGGCCTCGACGTGAAGACTGCCGAGGAGTTCGGGACGCTCGACCCGGCCGCGATCGAGCGCGTGCGCGAGGAGGCCTGGCCCGAGGCTCAAGACAGTGACGAGCTGCACGACGCACTGCTCGTCATGGGCGCGGTGCCCGTTGCGAAGGACTGGCTGCCGTTGTTCGAGGGCCTCCGGGGCGTCGGGCGCGCAACGACGCTGGACGGGCGGCTGTGGGTAGCGGCAGAGCGGGTCCCGATGCTCGAGGCGGCGTTCCCCGGTGGCGCGTGCGAACCGGCCGTGGCGGTCCCCGAGCGTGACCGCGCCAGGGTTTGGACCCGGGAGGACGCGATCCGGGAGCTGGTGCGCGGCCGGCTCGAGGTGATCGGCCCGACGACCGCCGCGGAGATCGCGAACGTGCTCGGGCTTCCAGTGGGAGACGTCGACTTCGCACTCGCGGCCCTGGAGCACGAGGGGTTCGCGCTGCGCGGCCGCTTCTCACCGGGCGTGCCGGGCACGGAGTGGTGCGAGCGCCGGCTGCTGGCGCGTATCCACCGCTACACGCTCGACCGGCTGCGGAGGGAAATCGAGCCGGTCACGGCGGCGGACTTCCTGCGCTTCTTGTTCAGGTGGCAGCGCGTGGCGCCCGACGCCCACGCCGAAGGGCCGGAGGGCCTCGCGGCGGTGCTCGACTTGCTCGACGGCTACGAGCTGGCAGCGGGGGCGTGGGAATCGGAGGTCCTCCCCGCCCGTCTCGCCGACTACGATCCGCTCTGGCTCGACGGCCTGTGTCTCTCAGGTGAGATGGCCTGGGGGCGGCTGACGACAATGCGGAATGCGGAAGTGGGAACGCGGAACAGAAAGGCGGGGCCGATTCGCACGACGCCGATCGCGCTGTTTCGCCGTGAGCGGGGAGCCGTGTGGCACGCCGCGACCCCGGACCTCGATCCGGCGTCCCTGCCTCTGTCGCACACGGCGCGCGCGCTGCTGACGACGCTCGACGAGCGCGGGGCGTCGTTCTTCGGCGATCTCGTGAACGCGACCGGGCTGCTGCGCACCGAAGTCGAAAAGGGACTCGGCGAGATCGTGGCTTGGGGGCTGGTGTCGTCGGACAGTTTCGCCGGGCTCAGGGCGCTGCTCGTGCCGTCCGCTCGGCGCAAGCCGCTCAGTCATACAGGGGGATATCGGCGCCGCGGCAGGGTCGCGGCATTCGGCGTCGAGACGGCGGGGCGGTGGTCGCGGGTGCGGCATCGCTCAGCGCTGCCCGACGAGCAGATCGCCGAAGCGATCGCCTGGCAGCTGCTGCGGCGCTATGGCGTCGTGTTCCGGCGGCTGGTGCAGCGGGAGAGCCTGCTCGCGCCCTGGCGTGACGTCCTCCGGGTATATCGGCGCCTCGAGGCGCGGGGCGAAGTGCGCGGCGGCCGGTTCGTCGGCGGATTCTCCGGTGAGCAATACGCCCTGCCGGAAGCGATCGGCTTGCTGCGCTCGGTGCGGCGCGAGCCTGGAAGCGGCGAGCTGGTCGCCGTCAGCGGGGCCGATCCGCTCAACCTCGTCGGGATCCTCACCCCTGGCGACGCGGTGCCGGCCGTCGCGGCGAACCGGATCCTCTATCGCGACGGCGTGCCGGTGGCCGTCAAAGAGGGAGAAGGGCGAGGGGAGAGGATGCTCGTGGACGCGACGCCCGAGGAGCGGGAGCTGCTGCGCACGGCGCTCGTGCGGCGCCGGGTGGCGCCGCTCGTGCGCGCGTACCTGGGGAAAAGCCGCGCGGGCTAGGGCGCCGTCAGGTCCACCTTGACGATGGGCAGGTCCCAGTGCGCCAGGAGGATCTCGAAGCGCCGCTGCTCCTCGCGCTTGAAGGTGTCCTGGTCGGGGAAGAGACGCCGCAGCGCGCTGTCGGGAAACGCCTCGTGCGGCGCGGCTGCGTTCTTCCACACGAGGGTGATCCGGTAGTCCCAACGCCGGTCCTCTGTGCCGTGGAAGCGCGGGGCCTCGGCCCTGATCTCGAGGATGTTCCCCAGCTCCTTCTGCCGCTGCAAGACCGGATAGTGATTCTTCTTGAACAACCGGATGAACTCGTCGGCGAAGCCCCACCGAGCCGTGTAGTAGTACTCGACGACGAACGGGGTGCTGGAGCCGGCGGGCGGCGCCCCCTGCGCCATCGCCGATGTGGCCGCCCCGACCATCAGGAACGCCAGAGCCTTCATTGATGCCTCCGTGTCAGGCCTTCAGCTTCTCGAAGTACGTGCTCCGCAGTTTCGCGACCTTGGGTGCAATCACCGCCCGGCAGTACGGCTGGTTGGCGTTGCGCGCGTAGTAGTCCTGATGGTAGCCCTCCGCCGGATAGAACTGCACCAGCGGCACGACCTCCGTGACGATCGGATCATCCCACACCTTCTCCGCCTCGAGCTCCTTGATCGCCCGCTCGGCCTCGGCTCTCTGTTCCGGCGAGTGGTAAAAGATGCCCGAGCGGTACTGCGTGCCCTCGTCGCCACCCTGCCGGTTGAGCGTGGTGGGGTCGTGGATCGTGAAGAAGACGTCGAGCAGATCCCGGTACGAGACACCCGAGGGATCGAACGTGACTTGCGTGACCTCGGCGTGGCCGGTGGCACCGGTGCAGACCGCCTGGTAGGACGGATTGGGCACACTGCCACCCGTGTATCCCGACACGACTTTGGTAACGCCGCGCAGCTGCTGAAACACCGCTTCGAGACACCAGAAGCAGCCGCCGGCGAGCGTGGCAAGCTCGGTCGCCACTAGAGATCCACCCCGAATTCCTGAGCGACGATGTCCGTCAGGGCCACCTCGACCATCCCCTGCTCCTTGCTGAAGATTGCGCGGTCGAACACATCACGTTCCGGGACCCGCATCTCCTGGCCCTGCTTGAGACCCGGCACATCGCGCGGCTCGGTTTCAAGGGTGCCGACCAGCACTCCGTCCGGCGTCCATTCGCCCACCTTGATCCAGACGTACTCGCGGCCGCCCCGCGTCGTCGTGAGGCCCAGCTTGATCAACAGCGTGTGATCGCCGGGGAGTCCGCTCCGGAATCGCGCGCGGAATCCGCCGAGCGTCTCCTTTGCCTTGCGGCTGGCCGCCTGCATCTGTGCCTCCAGCGCGTCCGGCGAGAGGGGCGCCGGCGCGTCCTGACCGAGACGGCGGCACGTCTCACGCAACCATTCGTCCTTGGCGCCCTGGTAGTCGGCGGGCGGGAGCAGGTGCAAGAGCTCCGGATCCGAGCCGCCCAACATGGAGAACAATCCGGGGTTCCCCCCGAAGGCCTCGAGAACAAGGCGGACCCGAGCCGGGTCGGCGCGCTCCACTGCCACTTCGGGATACCGCCCGAGTGCCACGAACTCGTTGGGTAGTGCCACGTCGGCGTGAGTGAGTGCCAGCTCGAGGCCCACTGGAAGGGGCCGCTCCGGTACGTCGCGCCCGAGTTTGCGGGCGACGACGCCCATTAGGAACCGTGCTGCACGACAATGATTGCCGGCCACGGCTTTCATTTGTAGCTCCGGGAGCCCGTGCGTCATCAGGCTCGCGGTCGTGACGTGGCTGCGGCCGTTGTCGTCTCGTGACGCCAGGAACATCAGCCGGACCGGGCCGGCGGGCGACTGGGGTGGCTTTGGGGTCTCCCCCGTCCACCACTCGGGGTGCGCGTGGATCGCTTGAACCAGGGGCTCGCCCTCTTCGTCGTAACGATCCCCCAGCTTCTTCCGCATCATCGGCTCGAACAGCGCGAGCCCCTGCTGCTCGCGGAAACTGGCGCTCGCCGCTTCGTCGTCGGCATAACCGGCGAGCAGGTCCTCTAATCCCCGCAACAGCCGGGGCAGGGCGCCCGCCGCCCCGACTCGGCTGCGGTGCCGGCGCACCACGTCCCGGACGGCGGTCTCAAGCCCGACTCGCTCGGTCGCGACTTCGGGGCGATTCGGCACGGCGGTCTCGGTCCCGGCACGAACCGTCACCAGTTCACGCCCATCCTCGAGCCACGACTGGAACGCTACGGACGACGCGGCGCCCAGCTTGAACCAGATCGCCCCGATCGTGCCGTCGTCGGATAGCCCGAGACGCACGAACGCGTCTTTGTCCGGGTGCCGCCGGCTGAACGCGGCGTCCTCGAAGTCCCCCAGCGGGCGAACGCCCTCCGCCGCCAACTCCTTGTCGGTGCCGTCGTAAAAGGCGGCGTCGCGGTCGGGGTAATCGGCGGCGCGGACGGGCCGGTACTCCGATCGGTGGTCGACCAGAGTCCGGACGCTCTTCACAATCGCGCGCGCCGACTCGTCGATCTGCTTTTGGAGCTCCATCAGCTCCTTCAGCGGGGGGGCCATGGCTCAGTGCGTCGCGACGTAGCGGAGTACCACCTGATTGTAGTACGCCGGATTGCTCGAATGCATGGCGTGCCCCGCATTCGGAATCGTGACGGTCGAGTCGTTCTGCAAACAGCGCGCGAGCTCGGCGTTGATGGCGTGAAACACGGGCGCGCTGCGATCGCCGCTGACGAGCAGCACGCCCGTATGGAGCGCGCCGAGATCGCGACACGTGAGGGGCGCCATGTACTGCTCGCGGTTGGCGAGCATCTCGTGGCGTAGCTCGAACGCATAGGTGAGCAGCTGTGCGCCGGCCGGCGCCGCGAGGCCCTCTCCCCTGAGGAAGGCTCGCAGGCCGCCAGCTGAGTCCCGGCGAGCGAACGCGGCCCGGGCCGGATCGAGCACGTTCGCGAAGTAGGCGCGCCGCAGCGCGTCGTCCTCGGGGGTACGGTTCAGCAACGGCATGATCGGCGGCTCGCCCAGCACCACGGAACGCACCAGCTCGGGATGCTCGAGGGCCAGGACCAGCGCCGTGTACGCCCCGTAGGATGAGCCTACGATATGGGCGGGGGCGAGGTCGAGCTGCAACAGGAGGGCGGCGAGGTCCTCGGCGTGCAGCATCGGCGAGTAGGTCTGGTCGTCGTTGACGGGCTGGTTCGGGGGGTGGTAGCGCCGACTGTAGACCAGCACACGGTGCGTCTGGGCGAAGGTGGAAACTTGGCGGTCCCAGTCGCCCTGGTCAGCGACGCTGCCGTGGACGAAGACGACGGGCGTGCCCGAGTCTCCCACGATGCGGTACGCCAGGGTCGTGCCGTTGACTCGGGCCGAGTTGAGGATCAGCGGGGCCGCACGAGCGATCGGTGCTGGTCCCCCCGCCCCTGGTGCTGGAGAGGGGGGAGGTGGCGGGGCCGAACCACCGCAGGCCGCGAGCAGGCAGAGCAGGGAAAGTCGGCGCATGCTGTAGTCTAGCGGCTTACCCCCAATCCTTCGAGTCCGGCGCCACGCGGCGCATCGTCTTGAGAAAAGCCCCGCACTGCAGTCCCTCGACCTGCTCCGCCAGGATGTTCACCGTCCCGTCGTCCTTGGCGAGCGTGCCGTGCACCCACAGGAACGGCTCGCCCCGCACCGCCGCGCGGTAGCGGTCGTAGACGTCGGGCCGGACGATCACATTCGACATCCCCGCTTCGTCCTCGAGCAGGACGAAGACGAACCCCTTTGCCGTTTCGGGACGCTGGCGTGCGACCACCAACCCGGCCACCTGACATCTTGCGTCTGGCTCGAGCTCGGACAGACGGTTACTGGGGGTGAGTCCCGGCGGCAGCGCCTCGCGCACCAGGCTCAGCGGATGCGCGCCCGCCGAGAAGCCGAGCGTGGCGTATTCGGCGAGCAACCGCTCGTGGGCCGCGAGACCGCCGAAAGGGAGATGCTCGTGGGGGTGATCGAGTGCCAGCTCGAGCTGGCGCCGGCCGCGCCCGTCGCCGCTCTGTTCGGCTTTGGGAGGCAGCCACAGCCCAACCTGCCAGAGCAGCTCCCGGCGCGTGAGGCCGAAGCCGTCGCACCCGCCCACCCAGACGAGGGCCTCGATCGCCGTGCGCTTCAAGCCCGGGGGGGCGCGCCGCACAAAATCCCCCACACCGCGGAACGGACCGCGCTGCTCGCGCTCGAGAACGGTGGCGGTCGCCGTCTCCTCGCTCCAATGCCGCACGAAGCCGAGGCCAACGCGCAGGGAGCCTACCCCCGGGGTATGGCCCCGGGGTTCGACGGTGCACCAGACATCGCTGGCGTTCACGTCGGGGGGCCGGATCTCGACGTTGTTGCGCTGCGCGTCCCGGCTCAGGACGTCGAGTGAGTAGAACCCCATCGGCTGGTTGTTGAAGAGGCCTACGTAATACTCGACGGGGTGATAGTGGCGCAGCCACGCCGACTGGTATGCGAGCAGGCCGAACGCCGCCGCGTGCGATTTGGGGAATCCGAACTCGCTGAATGCGATCACCTGCGTGAACACTTTTTCGGCGGTGACTTCGGGCACGCCGCGCGTCGCGGCGCCGGCGCGGAACTCCTCCCAGAACCCGCCCATCAGCTCGCGCGAGCGGCGCCGGCTCATGGCGCGCCGCAGCGCTTCCGCCTGGCCCGACGTGAATCCCGCCAGCGCCTGACAGACCTGGAGCACTTGATCCTGGTAGAGAATGACGCCCAGGGTCTCGCCGAGACATTCGCGCAGCAGCGGATGGTCGACCGGAGGCTCGTAGGGGCGGCCCGCCTCCCGCGCGTGGCGCTGGGCTTCGCGGCGACGCACGTACGGATTCACCGCGCCACCGACGATGGGGCCGGGGCGCACGATCGCCACCTCGACGGCGAGGTCGCCCAGATCGCGCGGCCGGGTGCGGCGCAGCATCTGGATCTGCGCCCGGCTCTCGATCTGGAACAGGCCCACGGTATCGCCCGCGCAGATGCGGTCGTACACCGCGGCGTCGTTGAAATCGATGCGTGAGAGATCGGGAGGCCGGCCCTCTTTGCGTGCGATCAGCTCGACGCTCTCCTCCACGAGCGACAGCATCCCGAGCGCGAGGAAGTCGATCTTGATGAAGCGCGCGTCGTCGCACGAGTCCTTGTCCCAGTGGCAGACGACCCGGTCTTCCATGGCGGCGCGCTCCAGCGGTACGATCTCCACGAGCGGCCGGGAGGAGATCACCATCCCGCCGACGTGCTGGGAGACGTGCCGCGGCAGGCCCCGGACCTCCTCGGCGAGCTCGCACAGCTCCTTCCAGAGGGGCGCGTCTTTGCGCCCCGCGAAGCCGGGGAGCAGCTCCAGCTCTTCCGCCAGTCCGCCCGACCGCCGGTCCGCCAGTTTCGCCACCAGCTCGATCTCCCCGAGCGGCAGGTCGAGCGCCTTGCCGATCTCGCGCACCGCCGAGCGCAGCCGGTAGGTGGGGAAGGAGCAGACGAGGCCGACGTGCTCATCGCCGTACCGCTTGTAGACGCGGCGGATCAGCTCCTCGCGGATCTCGCGGGGGAAATCCAGGTCGATGTCGGGGACCGAGGCGAGGGTGTCGTTCAAAAAGCGGCCGAGGAAGAGGCGGTTCGCGATCGGATCGATGTGCGACAGACCGAGCAGGTAGCAGACGATCGACGACACCGACGAGCCGCGCCCCCGGCCCGGGAGGAGGTTGCCCGCAGCGCGGCGCGAGCCGCGGCGCACGTCGGCGGCCACCTCGCGCGCCAGCTCGAACAGGTCGTGATAAACCAGGAAGAACCCGCTGAGGCGATGGTGTTCGATGAGGGTCAGCTCTTCCGCCAACCGCCGCTCGGCATCGGCGCGGTGGGCGGAGCCCTCCGGGTAGCGCTGGCCCAGCTGGGCGCGGCACAGCTCGGCGAGCGCCTGCGGCGCCGGTGCGCGATCGGCACCGCGGAAATCGGGGAAGGTGTATCCCAGATCGCGCGTCAGATCGAACGCCCGACAGCGCTGGGCGATGGCTAAACCATTGGCGACAGCATCGGGACAGTCTTTGAACAGCGCGACGACCTCTTCCAGCGGCCGCAAGTAAAACTCGCTGTTGGGACGCCGGGCCCGATGCGAGCCGTCGAGCGTCGTGCGATGGCGGATCGCGACCATCACGTCGTGCAGGCGGTGCCGCTCACGGCGGTGATAATGGACGCCACCGGTCGCCACGACGCCAAGTTGCACGTCACCCGCGATGTCGATCAGCGCTCGGGTCAGGGTCAAGTCGCCCCGCACGCGGTTGCGCTGTAGCTCGACGAAGAATCGGTCTTTCCCGAACACGTCCTTGCAGCGCTCGGCGAGCTGGCGCGCTGCCGAGCGCCCTTCGGCTGCGACCGTCCGCGGCAGCAGGCCGTCGCGTCGGCATCCCGAGAGCACGATCAGCCCGTCCTGCCGCGCCGCGAGTGCAGCGAACTCGAGCCGCGGGTCGCGGCGGTCGGCGCGCCCGAGATGTGTCTCGGTCAGCAACCGGCACAGGTTCGCATATCCCTGCGGCGTCTCGGCGAGCAGCGTCAGGTGCACCCCGTCGACGAGCGTTACTTCGGCACCGGTGATCGCCTGGAGGCCGCGCGGCTTCGCTGCCTGCGCGAACGCCATTGAGCCGTACAAGCCGTTGTGGTCCGTGAGCGCGAGGGCGGAGTATCCGAGCTCGTGCGCGGTCGCCGCGAGGTCTTCGGGGAGCGAGGCTCCGTCGAGGAAGGAGAAGGCGGAGTGGCAATGCAGCTCGGCGTACATCATGGCATCTGCGCGAACCACTCGCCGGTTGCCACGTCTTCGAACAGTACGACTCGCCTGCCGCCATCGAGTATGACCTCGTGATAGCAGCGCGTGATCGATTGGCGCCACCACTCATCGTCGATGCGCCAGCTCTCGAGAACGGTCGCGACGGTGACGTCGCCGACGGTCTGAGGCCGATCCTCCACGTCGCACTCGACCGCGACGGATTGGGGGACGTTCAGGGCTCGAAGTCGATCAGCGCGTAGCGGCGCTCGGGAAGGCGCGACCATGGCTGGACCTCGATGACGTGGTAGAGGCAGGAGCGCTTGATCCGTTGCTGGATTTCGCGGGCGGCGCTCTCGAGCGCGCGCCGCTGGCCGGCCCGGGCGGCGGCAACGGCATCTCGAGCGAAGAGCTGGAGCTCGGCGGTCCCCGGGGCGAACGCCGTCAGCTCGAGCACGAGTCGCTCCACCGCGCCCGGCGGCGGTGCCTGCTCGAGCCGTGTTCGGAGCGGAGCGGCGATGCGCGCGGCGTCGGCGGTCGGATCTTTGAAGAGGATGTCCGCGAGCCAGGAACGGCCACCCTCGATCTCGGCGCGCAGCCGCACCGCCTGCACCCGCCAGCCGATGCGGCGCGGATGCTTGAGCGCGCGTGCGATCAGCTGGTCGAGGGCTCGCTCGAGCAGGTCCCGCTCTCCCACCGGCGTGAAGAAGGTGAGCGCGGCGACGATCGGTTCTGGAGCGTTGCGTCCGATGACCGGCTCGACCGTGTGCCCCGCGGCGAGCCGCCACAACTGTCGTCCCGGGGCTCCGAACTGCGCCGTCACCGCTTCTTCCGGCAGCGCGGCGAGCGCGCCAAGAGTGCGGATGCCGAGCTGCCGCAGGCGGCGATGGGTGTCGGGATCGAGTGGAAGAACGGCGATGGGTTGAGCGGCGAGAAACTTCTTTTCTCCCTGAGGAGGCACGATGATCGCTTCGCCGGGTTTCGCCCGCGAGGCCGCAACCCACGCCGCGAATTTTCCTCGGCCCAAGCCTATGCGAACGCACCACGTACCACGCACCACGCACTCGATTGCTTTGACGACCTTCTCAGGTGGGCCGAAAATCCCTTCCAAACCATCTGTGCCAACGTATGCTAGACCCAACTCTCCGGACTCAATGACCGGGCTGATTTCATTCAACGCCGCTAGTAAGCGGGCGAACCGCTCGTCGTAATGCACCGGGTCGGGCTCGCACAACCGGAGGGTGGGGCAGAGACCGATCGCCTGGCTCACCGTCATCCCCGGTCTCACCCCCGTGTGCCGCGCGAGAGGGGAGACCTGCCACAGCTTGCGGCTCAAGTCGGGGGCCAGCAGGGCGGTGGGGTGGGAGGCGAGCCCCTCACGACGCGCCTCCTCACAACGCAGTGGGAAGAGGGGAATCCAGACACAGGCGGCGAGCGAGCTCGTGGGTCGTTGAGGCATTGACAGATCAAAATGGGACCCGAATATATCCCGAAGCTCTAGACAACCGCAAGCTCGTGGTGTACTCAATTGCATGCGCGTTGCCGCGCTGTTCTGCATGGTGGCTCCTACCCTGGCAGGCGACTGTCATAAGCCTACGGGTCCCGCGGTTGATCCCCGGATCTTATGGTTTCACAAGGATTTAGCTGGAGCCACAGCTCGTCCTTATGCGGATTCGGAGCTGGCCGTCTTCACAACCGCGTTCGACTTGCAGGTCGTGGCTTTGGACGCCAAATCCGGACTCTTGCGGTGGGAGCAGCGGCTCCCCACAACGCCGGGTGCGCCGTTCAACGGGATGCCCCATGCCAACATCGTAGCCGCTGGCGATCTGCTCATCGTTCCAGCGTGGGACATCTTCGCGCTGGACCGAAACACGGGTGCCATTCGCTGGGAGTTCGAGCCGGCGGACGATTATCCGGGCTGGGGTGAGGTCGCTGTGTCAGAAGGCAGAGTATACGCGGCAGGACGATACTTGTACGCGATCGACGCCTTCACCGGAACGTTGCAATGGCGGCTGGATGTGGGAGTGCAACCGCTCACGGAGCAACCCTGGCGCCCAGTCGTTGTCGATGGGACGGTCTACCTCTCTACGAAACCGGCAACGGATTCGGTCAACGCCGCACACGCCATGGCTGTTGAAGCGACTACCGGCACGGTGCTGTGGCGTTATCCGATTACTGATCCTCAATTGGGAAAGTCGGGGTCGGTGGGTCCACCCGCCATTCGCGACACCGTGTTTGTAATCGCGTGTTATAACCGCAATGTGTACGGGCTTGACAGACGAAACGGCCGGCTTCTTTGGAGTCACCGCGGCGTTGACAATGCTTACACCGCCGGTGCTGTGTTGCTCGACAAGACGGTCGTGACCGGCGTTGACTACGCCGAGGGACTAGACCTCACCACGGGCAGCCTGCTTTGGCAGTCGGATTTCATCGGCACCATCGCCGTCCCGATTACGGTGGCCGAAGGCACGGCCCTCGTCTCCTCGGCGGTCGTCTACGCATTTGAGCCGAATGGGAACATCCGCTGGCGGCATGGTGGAGCGAGATGGGGACAGCCAGTGTACACAACCGCTGCCACGTACCGCGATCATGTCGTCTACGTGGGGTCGGTGGCCCCGGAATCTCCGGGGCCTGGTTTCTACGCGATTCGCGTGCCCGAATAGATTCTACATCGTGACACAACAGGATCTATTCGGAGTCGATGCCCTTCCGCCTCCGAGTCCCGAAGTCGTCGAGTTGGCGAAGGGCATCCCTGCCGACATTCGGTTCGGCACGTCCACGTGGACATACGACGGCTGGTTCGGGGACGTCTACCACCGCCGCTACCGCGGCCCCCAGCCGGCGAAACGGCTCGAGGAATACGTCCGCTACCCCCTGTTTCGGACGGTGGGGATCGACAGCGCCTTTTACGAGCCGCCTTCCGAGGAGGTGCTGCGTGCTTACGCCCAGTCACTGCCCCCGGGGTTTCCCTGCGTGAGCAAAGTGTGGGACCAGATCACCGTGAAGCAGAACCCCGAATTTCTCAACGCGGCGCTCTTCAAAGAGGCTGTGCTCGGCCCCTACTCCCATGCGTTCCGCGATCACGCGGGCTGCTTTGTATTCGAGTTTCAGGCGATGCGCGGCAAAGACCTCCCCGATCCCCTCGAATGGGCTGACCAGCTCGACGCCTTCCTGTCGGAGCTACCGTCCGATTTCCGATATGCCGTCGAGCTGCGAAACCCCGAGCTGTTCACGGGGCTCCACGGGGAGGTCCTGAAGCGCCACCGAGTTGCACACGTTTTCAATTCGTGGACCGAAATGCCGACGATCGGGGAACAGCTCGAGCAGCCCTGGACATTCCCCGCGGACTTCACGGTGGTGCGGGCCCTATTAAAGCCCGGACGCCGTTATACCGATGCGGTCAAGGCGTTCGAGCCGTACGACCGGATCCAGGAGCCCCAGCCGGAGCTGCGTCGCGACCTGGTCGAGATCATTAAAGAAGCGTTGCGCCGGCGCATCGAGGCCTTCATTCTCGCGAACAATCGGGCCGAGGGGAACGCGCCGGGTACGATCCGGGAGGTGGCGCGGATGTGGGCCGAGTCGGAGGGGCTGGCACTCCCGCGGGAGGGAGTGTAAAACTCAGGACGTAGCCGTCACGAGGGTCCAATGCGTGCCGCCCGCTTCGCTTCCTTGCTGGCCGTTTCCCTTGCCGTCCTCCCCGCCTGCGACGACGACACCGTGGAAGCGAAGCGCCCCCCCGATTGGCTCGAATGGTCGGACTCCGTTGTCGCCGGGGCGCCGTTCGGCGTTCGCGTACGCGGAATAAATGACGCGTTCGCCTCCAACCTTCGTGTCGAGGTGCGCGTCGCCGGAGACACCGTCACGATCGTCCCGTACACCGTCACCCGGGAACATCGCGGCCCCAGCAACCCAACCGCCCTGCCCTGGTACGACACGCTGGTGTGGGTGCCGGCGATCGCCGCGACAACGGCGCGGACCGTGACGATCCGCGCCCCGAGTGTTTTGCATGCGATCGCGCCTCCGTGGCCTTTGCGCACGTTCGGAACGATCACGGTTTCGGTCGACACGCCCGTGGCGCCGCACATGCACTCCGTGGGCATTGGGTCCGGTTTCCGGGACTCGTTCGGCTGTTATATGGTGGATCCCGCCTCGCTCTTCCACCGCTACGTCTCCGCCGATCAGCCGCCCGCGTGGGCGCCCGGCTTCACCGGTTTCGTGTACGGGCGCATCGATCCCGTGCTCCGCTCGGCGTGTCTCGACGACGCCTATGTGATTCAGGTGGACAGCATCATCCCATAACCCTTCTCAGGAGGTTGCGTCATGCGCCCAGCCTCGTTTGTTCTGTTGCTCGTCGTGCCCGTCGCCGCCTGCTCCGAACCTGACACGCGGATCGAACCTGCCCAGGTCAGCTGGATGGAATGGCCCGCCGAGGTCTCGGCCGCTACTTCCTTCACCGTCCGACTCGTGGGGTACGGCGTCTTGTGCGTGGAGGTCGTGAAGTTCGTGACGGCGCCCACGGTGGATCAGTCGGCGGTCACGTTCGAGCCGTATTACCTGCTAACCGGGCAGCCGCGGCCTTGCCGCGAACTCATGCCGTCGTCCCCTATCGTCGCGCCGTTCTTCGACACGCTGGTGGCGGTGCCCGGCCTCGAGGCCCAGATCCCGCGCACCTTTGAGATCCGCGCCGGAACCGACGTGTCGGCGCGGGCCGCGCTGGGGGCCTTCCCGATCCGCACGTTCGGCGACGTCACCGTGCGCGGCGCGCAGGTGGAGTCGGGCCGAGTCAACGCCGGCGGCCTGGCGTACGCGAGGCGCGATTCGTTCGGCTGTGTCACCCTGTCGCCGTATGGTGTCTACCCGGGTTACGTGATCGAGAATCCCCCAGCCGACACGGCGCAATCCTGGTCCGGGTTCGTGCGGGGGTACCTCTACCAGCCGGCCGCGCCTGTGTGCGGGGCAGCGACCGTCTTCCACCTCGTCACCCGGGACTGAAAGGAGCCGTCATATGCGTCCTGTCGCGTTCGCTGTATTGCTCGGACTCGCGGCGTGTGAGTCGAATACCAGCATTTTGCCTGTGAACGTCGTGTGGATGGAATGGCCGGCCCAGGTCGCCGCGGATGATCCGTTCCGCACTCGCCTCGTGGTGTGGCAGCCGTGTGCGTCGACTACAGGCTTCGAGCCGTCACCGACGGCTGACGAGTCGGCTGTCACGTTTGCCCCCTACTTCGTCACCAGCAAGGATCCCGTCAACTGCCCGGACGGCGGCGGGTTTGTAACCGACGTTGCCATCAGCATCTCCCTCGACACGGCGGGGATGGCGCCGGGCCTCCCGGCGGCGGCGGAGCGTACCTACCAGATGCGCAGCCCAGGCCCCTCCTGTCCCGCATGCTCGGTGCTCAACTCGCTACCATGGGTGGTGTTCGGGGTGGTCACGGTGCGGCCGACTCTACCGCCGTCCAACTCGGTGTGGAATGCTGCGGGCATCGTGATCGCGCAGCGGGACTCGGTGGGGTGTCTGCGCATCCGGCCGTCGGGACTGCTGGGTCCCGCTGGCGCCATCGTCATGGAGAACCCGCCCGATACGACGTCAAGTTGGTCGGGGTGGACGCTGGGCTACATCTACGAGCCGGCCGCGCCGGTGTGCGGCGAGGCGAGAGTCTTCCACCGCAACTAGTCTTGCCGACACGCTGGACCGTTGCGAGCATGATTCGTGAAAGCCGCGGGAAACCGCACAACCTTGCCGTACCGGAAATGACCGAAGCGACCAGACTGCGAATCCTCGTCGTCGAGGACGACGATCTCGTACGGACCACGCTGCGCTTGGCTCTCGAGCAGCAGGGGTGCGACGTCGTTACGGCGGAGGACGGCGTCGAAGGGTTGGACGCCGTTGATCTGCAGCCGTTCGACGCGATCGTGACCGACGTGCAGATGGAGCGGCGTGACGGGATCTGGCTGTGGCGCCATGCGGTCGCGTCGCGTCCGGAGCTGATGGGCCGGTTCGTGTTCATCAGCGGCCATCCTTTCCCGGCACCGGACCACGGCAGCGAGCGCGAGGTCTTCCTGGCGAAGCCGTTCACCATGCGGCAGCTATGGGCCGCAATCACGGCGGTCACGCAAGCCGAGCGCTAGCGCCCGCTGAGCGGCAGCTCCTCCTGCAACACCGGTAGTCGGCTTCTGTAGCGATCCACCATCCCATCGTTGACGGCGAAGCCGAAGCGCGCCTGTAGCCTCCGGATGCGGCGGCTGAGCGCGCGCGCGTATGCCGGCGGGGCCGCGCCACGGCCGGCATAGGCGGCGCGGTAACGGGCCGCCAACGCGGGGAAGTGTGCGTCGAGGAGCGGCAAAAACCGCTCGCGGATGGCGGGATAGAGCCGGAGCGGGCCCGCGTGCAGGAAGCGCGCGCCCGCCTCCCGGGCTGCGCGGAACAGCGCCTCGAGATGGGGGAGGTCGTCGGTGATGCCCGGCAGCACCGGGGCGACGATCAGCCCCGCGTTGATTCCGGCCGACGTGAGCTTCGCAAGCCCCCGCAAGCGTACCGCGGGTAGGGGCGACCGGACCTCGAGCGTGCGGACCAATTCAGCATCCACAGTGATCAACGAGACATATACCTCGAGCGCGTTCCGCTCCTGCAGGCGGCGCAGCACGTCCAGGTCGCGTGCCACGAGCGGGCTCTTGGTGATGATCCCGACCGACAACCCCTCGCAGCGCGCCAGCCGTCCCAAGACCGCCCGCGTGACGCGGAAGCGTCGCTCCGCCGGCTGATAGGGATCGGTCGCGGTCCCGATCACGACGGTCTGGCCGGGTGGCAGACGCCGCAGGTCCGTCTCGAGCGCGCCGAGAATCTGCTCCTTGACGAAAATCCGCCGCTCGAACGCTTCCCACCCATGGGGCCCGCGGTAGTCCGCGAGCTCCGCGTCGGTCAGCTTGCCGGCGTCGTGCGCGCGCTCGACGACGTAACGGTGTGCGTAGCGAGCGTAGCAGTAACTGCACCCGAACTCGCAGCCGACGTACGGATTGAGCGACCAGAAATCCATTCCGGTCTGGCTCGGGGGGTTGAGCACGCGCTGCGGGGCGAGCGAAACGAAGCGCGTTCCCCGCAGCCGCTCGTCCAGGACGGACAGACGGCGAGCCGGGGAAACCACGGAAAGGAGCGGCAACCCCAGCTGCTCAGCCACAACGCGCCCAGCCGCAGTGCGGGCAGAGCAGGCAGCCGGATTGTGAGGCGGTCGGTGACCCGCAATCGGGGCAGGAGCGGGCGGCCAAGATGGGGGCGGGGGGTTGGGGCCGAGATGGAGGAGGCTCCGGGGCTCGAGCAAAGGGCAGGGCGAGCGGCATGGGGATACCCGAACATACACCGAACTCTACCTGCCGGCAAGCCTCCGCCAGCCGTAGTAGACCGGGACACCAAGCAGCACCAGACCGAGGCCGAGGAACGAGTACGTCTGCGTGGCCTTCTGGACCAGGAGGTCGATTGCGATCAGTCCGGTGAGCACCACGTAGAGCGCGGGCAGCCAGGGGTAGCCGGGCGTCCGCACCGGCCGCGGGATCTCTGGCCGTTTGCGCCGCAGGGCGAACAAGCCGATGGCGGTCACCAGGTAGAAGGCCACCGCGGCGAAGATGACGAAGTTGAGCAGTTGGCTGTACGTGCCGGAGAGGCACAGCACGCAGGTCCACACCGCCTGCACCACGAGCGCGACGGCGGGCGTCTTGTACTGCGGGTGCAGCACGGCCGCGGACTTGAAGAACAGGTTGTCCACGGCCATCGCGTAGTAGACCCGCGCCCCCGACAAGATCAGCCCATTGTTGCAGCCAAAGGTCGAGATCATGATCGCGACGGCCATGATGTAGAGGCCCGGGGTACCGAACATCGCTTCGAGCGCGGCGGTGCCGACGCGGTCCTGGGGCGCGTGGGCGATGGCGTCGGCCGGCAGCACGTGCAGGTAGGCGACGTTGGCGAGCACGTACAGCGTGGTCACCGTCAGGACGCCCGTCGCCATCGCGAACGGCAGATCCTTCTCGGGCTGCTTCAGCTCTCCCGAGGCGAAGCCCACGTTGTTCCAGGCGTCCATCGAGAACAGCGAGCCGACCATCGCGGCGCCGACGACCGGGATCATGGCCAGCGTCAGGCCGCCCGCGGGCCAGAACCCGGGGGGGGGGCCGAAATTGGCCGCGATGGCCTCGGCGTTGCGTCCGATCGTGATGCCGAGCACGATGAGTCCCGCGAGCGCCGCGGTCTTAATAGCGGTCAGCGACGTCTGGATGAACGCGGCGGTGCGCACGCCGCGCACGTTGATCCACGTGAGCAGCACGATCGACAGAATCGCGAAGATGCGCTGCGGCGACAGCCCGACGGCGATGGGGCCGATGGGATCGGGGAACTTGATCGTGGTGCCCAGGAAGACGTCGGGCGACAGGGACGGCACGAGGACAGACGTGAACCGGGCGAACGCCACCGCCACGGCGGCGATGGTCCCGGTTTGGATCACGACGAACAGCGTCCAGCCGTACAGATAGCCGAACAGCGGCGAAATTCCCTCCCGGAGGTATACGTAGTTGCCGCCGGCTTTGGGGAACATCGCCGCTAGCTCGCCGTAGGTGAGCGCGCCGAGCAGGGTGACCACCCCGGACAGCCCCCACACGAGCAGCAGCAGCCCGGGAGTCTGCACCTGGCGGAGGATATCGGCGGACACGATGAAGATGCCCGAGCCGATCATGGAGCCCACGACCAGGGCGGTGGCGTCGAGCCGGGAGATGGCCCGAACGAATTCGGTGCGGGGGGCGAGAGGAGTGGTCATGGGTTCGATAACCTAGTGGCCGTTTCCGTCGGCCGCTATCTTTGCCCTGCACCCTTCCAGGGGACAGACAGCGTGCGCCTGCTGCCGCGTAACGAGGAGTTTTTCGACCTCTTCACCGAGGTCGCCAATCGCAACAAGGAAGCCGCGCAGTACCTGCACGATCTATTCGAGGCCTCGCCCGACCGTCGCACCCCGATCGTCGAGGCGCTCAAGCGGCTCGAGCACGAGGCGGACCAGGTCACGCACGAGGTGGTGAACCGGCTCGACCGGACCTTCATCACGCCGCTCGACCGCGAGGACATCCACCAGCTCGCCTCCGACCTGGATGACGTGATGGACGCGATGGACGGCTGCGCCCGGCGCGCTCAGATCTTCCGGCTCGGCGTCGCCCCGCAGGGCGTGCGCCGACTGACGGAGGTCATCCAGCGCATGGTGGCCGTGCTGGCGGAGGCGGTGGGGCGCCTCAAGAAGGGCGACGACGTGATGCGCTACTGCGTGGAGGCGAAGCAGCTCGAAGAAGAGGGCGACGCCATCTACCACGAGGCGCTCGGCCAGATGTTCGAGAAGGAGCGTGACGCGATCGAGATCATCAAGTGGAAGGAGATTTACGACAACCTGGAGAACACGCTCGATCAGGCCGAGGACGTCGCCAACGTGGTCGAATCCATCACGATCAAGCACGCCTGATGGCCGGGTCCGTGTGGTTCGTCCTGGCGATCCTCGTGGTCGCCCTGGTGTTCGACTTCATCAACGGCTTTCACGACGCGGCGAATTCCATTGCTACGGTCGTCTCGACGCGCGTCCTCTCTCCGACCGCGGCCGTGATCTGGGCTGCCGTCTTCAATTTCGTGGCATTTTTCGTGTTCGGGACCGCCGTCGCGAAAACGATGGGGAGTGGGCTGGTCGACGTCGCCGTGGTGGATGCGACTGTCATCCTCGCCGGCCTCCTAGGCGCGATCGCCTGGAACCTCATCACCTGGTATGCGGGACTGCCGTCGTCGTCGTCGCACGCGCTCATGGGCGGCTACGCCGGTGCCGCGGTGGCGAAGGCGGGGACCCACGCCATTATCGCCGCCGGCTGGGTGAAGCCCCTCGCCTTCATCGTGCTCTCTCCCTTGATCGGTATGGCGGTGTCGTTCACGCTGACCGTGGGTCTCTCGTGGTTGCTGCGCAACTCGCTGCCACGGCCGGTCGACCGCACCTTTCGCGTGCTCCAGCTGGTGTCCGCGGCGTTCATGTCCCTGAGCCACGGCAGCAATGATTCCCAGAAAACCATGGGGATCATCGTGAGCCTGCTGGTGGCGGAACAGGCGCTGTTCCGGGACTTCCCGATCCCCGCATTCCACGTGACCTCGGCAGCCTCGATCCCCACATGGGTGGCGTTCGCCGCATACGTCGCGATCGGAGCGGGGACGATGGCGGGCGGCTGGCGGATCGTAAGAACGATGGGCCAGCGGCTGACCAAGCTGAAGCCGTTCGGGGGTTTTTGCGCGGAGACCGGGGCGGCGGCGACGATCGCGTTCGCCTCGCACTACGGCATCCCGGTGAGCACCACGCACACGATTACGGGAGCCATCACCGGCGTCGGTGCCGCCAACCGCATCTCGGCGGTGCGCTGGGGCGTGGCTGGAAAGATCGTGTGGGCGTGGATCCTGACGATTCCCGCGGCGGCGGGGATCGCAGGGCTCAGCTACGTGCTGCTGCGAGCGGTGCTAGGCGGATAGGTCTTCACCGGTTTGCAGTATTGTCCAGAATGGGCCGATTGGTGGCCGTTGTGGATGTGATGGTGATGTCACCTCTGGCGCCGACGGTGTAGATCCTTCCTCCCAAGAACGAGACGCCGGTTCTGCTGATCTTGTTGGTCGTTGAGTCGGTGTACCGCACGCCCAGATTGTACACGCCGCCCGCCAGCGCCGTGAAAGCGCCCGCGCCTTTGTATGCTACCACCGCGCCGATTGGGAAGACGACCCCCGAGTCCGGGGGCGCGGTCTTCGTGGCGTAGAGGGTCAGCGGATTCGCATTGGAAATCGCGTGGACGAACCGGACGTACGCGACCGTGTAGTCGATGTGCGGAACGAAGTTGTCTTCCACGACGAACGCATCTACGGTCTTGGTCACGGAGTCGTAGATGCCGCTCTGATAAAACGAGTAGAACTTCCCCTCCGCGAGCGTGCCGGGGACATTCGAAATCGCGAGGTCCTTGTCGGTCGCGGTCGCGATCTTGCCGGCCAGCGTGTAGGAGCCCGCCGCGATCGACGTGTAGAATCCGCCGGCTCCGACGGCGCCGTACGCCACCCCGAGGTTCGATTCCTGTCCCGTCACGGAGCCGAT
>Ga0193723_1000164_pt1 | contig 23711 bp, 23 predicted proteins | sample H2m2metaG_FD_143042 | JGI IMG/M metagenome (GOLD analysis project Ga0193723, IMG submission 143042) | Soil microbial communities from a riparian zone of the East river system, Colorado, United States - H2m2 | ecosystem: Environmental > Terrestrial > Soil > Riparian zone | place: USA: East River...
CGTTTCCGCCCGCTCGACACCGTGCGGCACGCCGGCGGGGGCCAGAATCAGGTCGCCCGGACCAGCGCTGACCGTACGCTCCCCGACGACGAAATTGGCCTTTCCGCTCACGACTACATAGAATTTGTCGGCGCCGGCGTGCGCGTGAACCGCCTGGGACTGGCCGGGCTCGAAACAGTTCAGCCCCACGAGCAGGCGCTCGGAGCGAAAGCAGTCGACCTTGGCCATCTTGTCGGCCTTGAAGACCGCGTGATCGGGCAAGTGCATAGGCGATTCCCTACGGAATGAGACGATGAGCGCAACGCGCGTCGAACGCGATCCCCTGGGCGAGTTGCCCGTCCCCGCTGAGGCCCTCTGGGGCATTCAGACCGAGCGGGCGCGGCTCAACTTTCCCATCTCCAATCTGCGCCCCCTCGCTCCCTTCGTCGACGCCGTCGTTCGCATCAAGAAAGCCGCCGCCCTCACCCACAAAGAGACCCACCGCCTCGATGCCAAGCTCGCCGATGCCGTCGTCCGGGCGGCCGACGAGATCCTCGGCGGAGAACACCGCGATCAGTTCGTCGTCGACCCGTACCAGGCAGGGGCGGGCACGTCGCACAACATGAACGCGAACGAGGTGCTCGCGAACCGGGCCAACGAGCTGCTGGGTGGCAAGCGCGGGGACTACAAGCCCGTGCATCCCAACGATCACGTCAACATGGCTCAGTCGACGAATGACGTGATCCCGACGGCGATTCGTGTGGCCGCCCTCGTCGAGCTGCCCGGCCTGCTCGAAGCATTGGACGGCCTCGCGCGCGCGTTCCTCGCCAAGGGCAAGGCGTTCGACGCGGTCATCAAGTCGGGTCGTACCCATCTGCAGGACGCGACGCCGATTCGGCTGGGGCAGGAGTTCACCGCCTACGGACACACGGTCCAACGCAACCGCGAGCGTATCGTCCGGGCGGCGGACGACCTCCGTGATTTGGGTATCGGTGGCACGGCCGTGGGGACCGGTCTGAACGCGGAGCCGGAGTATCCGCCCCTCATGGTGAAGCACCTGCGGTCGATCACGGGCGTCGAACTGCGCGAGGGGAAGGACCGCGTCCAGCTGATGCAATCGATGGGCGACGCGGCCGCATTCTCTGGAGCTCTGCGCACGTATGCGGTGGACCTCGGCAAGATCGCGAGCGATCTGCGGCTGCTGGTGTCGGGCCCGCGCACCGGTCTCGCCGAGATCACCCTGCCGGCGGTGCAGCCCGGCTCGAGCATCATGCCGGGGAAGGTGAACCCGTCGATCGCCGAGATGGTGAACATGGTGTGCTTCCAGGTGATCGGGAACGACGTGACCGTGGCGACCGCGGCCGAGGCAGGGCAGCTCGAGCTCAACGTGATGATGCCGGTCATCGCGCACAACCTGCTAGCCTCGATGCAGATCCTCGGCAACGCGACGCGCGTGCTCGCCGAGCGCTGTGTGGGAGGCATCGAGGCCGATGCGGCGCAGGCCGCGCATTGGCTCGAGCGCAGCCCCGCGCTCGTCACGGCGCTCGCGCCGAAGATCGGCTATGCGGAGGCCGCGAAACTCGCCAAGGAAGCCGTCGCCAAGAACGTCACGGTGCGACAGCTCGTGATCGAGAAGGGGCTACTCAAGGGCAAGGAGCTCGACGAAGTGCTGGACCTGCGGGCCATGACGGAGCTGGGAGTGCCCGGGGAGCGGAAGTAGTCCACTCTCTTTTCAGGAGGAGCACGTATGAGCTGGTGGATCGCCGGACTCATCGCTGGCGTGGTCGCCTTTTTGGTGGATTACGTGATGTGGGGGAAGGTGTTCACAAAGGGGATGGACGCGTTCGCCGTGATGCCCGCCCCGGGCCAGCCGATGAACATGGGGCCGATGCTCATGAAGTCCGCGGTACTCTCCCTGCTGTTCGGTTTGTTCTTGGCCTTCGCCTACCGCCAGCTGATGGGCAGTCTGTGGGTGACGGGCGGTGGTTGGCTCGCCGGGATGGAGTTCGCGGCGGTATTGTGGCTGCCCATTGCGTTCCAAACCACGGGCGGGGCCGTCTGGTACACGAAGGTGAAGCCGCTCTTCGACGCGACCTGTTGGGCGTGGTTGGCGCGAATGTTGGCGGCAGGGCTCGTGGTCGGCTGGCTGATGTAGCGAGCGCGCATCACCGGGGCCGGTGACCGCTATCACGGCAGCGGCCCCGCTGATGCGATAGAAGTGTCATCATGCGATTCATTCTGCTGGGCCTGGCCGCGGTGACGCTGGCCGGGCACGCCGCGGCTCAAGGCCGCGCGCGCATCGGCCCGACTGTCTCCACGATTTCGATCCAGGACGGCTCGGCGACGAGTCATTCCTACTCCTCGTTCGGCGGCACTCTCGCACTGATCACCAGCGACGACGGTGAATTCGCGCTCGCCGTCTCTCGGTATGGGGACCTCTCCTCGGACGCCTGCATCCGGGCCCTCACATTCTTTGGCGTCGAGTCGAACTACTATCCCGTGGGCACCAAGGGCATCGCGCCCTTTGCGTCGACCGCGATCGGCCTCGCGCGCGTCACGGAGTCGAGCCCGCACTTCGGCTGCGGGCTGATTACCAACACCGACACAACGAACCAGCTCGGGCTCGGCTTCGGCTTGGGTGTGCGCGTGAACGTCGGCAACCAGGTTGCTGCGCTGCTCGAGGGTCGTTTCTTCCAGGTGCCGAACAGCGCGATCCAGTCTCTCGAGGGTCGCGCCAACGTGTCGATCGCGTTCGGCAAGCCGCGCCGCACCGAGCTGCTCAACGGAACCCTCGGCCCGGCCGTCGGCCTCCTGATCCCCGTGAGCGGGCCATTCGAAGGACGCGCGCCCACCCTCGGCGTCCGGTTCCGCCGCGACACGAAGAAAGGAACGTTGGGTCTGCAGATTGACTATGCGGCGCTCCGCGTCACGCAGGGGTGCCCGGGCAACTGCGAGCCGCACGCGATTCTCTTCGCCCCGGGTTACGAGGCGTCGGTCCACCCGGCGTGGGGACGTATCTACGGGGAGCTGGGCGTGTTGCTCGCCGGCTTCCCGTCCGAGGGCGACGATCGCGGGATTGCCCAGGGCGCGCAGGGTGGACTGGGGGCGGACATCTTCGGCGGGGGCTCGCTGATGTGGAACGTGAACGCCCGGTTGCTCTGGCTGCAGCGCAACAGCGGTCAGAACGCGTTCCTCGTGCAACTCGGCGTGAGCGTCAGTCCGAAGCTCGAGCCGTCCGTGGTCGCGGGCGGGGGCCATTGAATCCCGACTAGTAGCCTCCCATATTCCGTTCATGCGCGTAACCACCTGGGCGGAATATGGTCTGATCGTGTCGATCCAACTCGCCAGACGCGCCGGGCAGGGCCCCGTCGCGGCGCGCGAGTTGTCCGAGAGCGAACGCCTCCCCCACGACTACGTCGAGCAGATTCTCCTGCGGCTGCGGCGTGCCGGCATCGTCGACTCGGTGCGCGGCGCCAAAGGCGGCTATCTGCTCGCGCGGGAGCCACAGGCGGTGAGCGTCAAGGACGTGATCGAAGCGTCGGAACACGTCACCTTCGAGGTCAATTGCGATCTCCATAAGGTCGACGCCGAGCGCTGCGATCCGGGAACGGCCTGCAGCATCCGGCCTGTGTGGCGCCTGCTCGAGCGCCGCATCAATGACCTGCTCGCCGGCATCAGCCTCGCTGACCTGCTGCACGCGGAGCCCGAGGTGTACCAGATCGCCGGAGTGGCGGCCGCCGCCACCTAGTCCGTGGCCTCCCTCCCCAGGTTGTCGCCCGCGGAAACCCTGCGGTACTCGCGGCACCTGATTCTTCCCGACATCGGTATCGCCGGTCAACAACGCCTCAAGGCGGCGCGTGTGCTGCTCGTCGGTGCCGGCGGACTCGGCTCTCCCGCGGCGCTCTACCTGGCCGCGGCCGGCGTGGGCACACTCGGCCTGGTCGACTGGGACGTCGTCGACGTCACGAACCTGCAGCGGCAGATCCTCCACGGCACCGCGAGTGTGGGCACATCGAAGCTCGAGTCGGCGCGCGCCCGCTTGAAGGACTTGAACCCGCACGTCCAGGTCGAGACCTTCCCCGTGCGACTCACGTCGGAGAACGCGCTCGACATCCTGCGCGAGTTCGACATCATCGTCGATGGGTCCGACAACTTCCCCACGCGCTACCTCGTCAACGACGCCTGCGTGTTGCTCGGCAAACCGAACGTGTACGGCTCGATCTTCCGGTTCGACGGACAGGCGTCGGTCTTCGACGCGCGCGTGGGCCCGTGCTACCGCTGTCTCTTCGCCGATCCGCCACCCCCCGACCTCGTGCCCTCCTGCGCCGAAGGTGGTGTCCTCGGTGTGCTCCCGGGAATCATCGGGTCGATTCAAGCGCTCGAGACGATCAAACTGATCGTCGGTGTAGGCGAGACGTTGGTGGGGCGTCTGCTCCTGTGCGACGCGCGCCGGATGCAGTTCCGCGAGCTCGCCCTGAGCAAGGATCCCGCGTGCCCCGTGTGCGGCGACCATCCCACGGTCACCGAGTTGATCGACTATGAAGCGTTCTGCGGAGTCGGGGAAGAGGGAACGGGGACCCTGACGGACGTGGAGGGGGATGGGGTGGAGATCGAGGCGGTCGAGCTCAAGCGAGAGTGGACAGCCAAACCCGATCTCGTCGTGCTCGACGTGCGCGAGCCGCACGAGTACGAGATCGCGCACATCGAGGGAGCGCGGCTCATTCCGCTGAGCGAGCTGCCCGGACGGCTGGCGGAGATCGACGGCCGCGCCGAGATCGTCACGCACTGCCACCATGGGTTGCGCTCACTGGCCGCGCTCGAGTTGCTCCGCGGGGCGGGGTTTGCGAACGTGCGCAGCTTGCAAGGTGGGATCGACGCGTGGAGCGTCGACGTTGATCCGGAGGTACCGCGGTACTAGGCGTCTAGTTGTCAGTGCCGAAGGGGGGACTCGAACCCCCACGGGCTTGCGCCCACTGGCTCCTGAAGCCAGCGCGTCTACCAGTTCCACCACTTCGGCCCGTGTTTCGCGGAACGGCAAATCTAGAGCGTTGTATAACCCTAAGTCAACGCGTATCTTGCCCTCGACATCGTGGACAAAGTCTCCATCGCCAGGAACCCGCGCGCGCGGCACGACTACCATCTCCTTGAGACCTGGGAGGCGGGACTGGTGCTGACGGGGACAGAGGTGAAGTCACTCCGCGATCGCAAGGCGAGCCTCGGCGAGGCGTACGCGCACGTCCGCAACGGCGAGGTGTGGCTGGAAGGGATGACGATCTCCCACTACGGCCCCGGCAGCTACAACAATCCTCCCCCGGCTCGCTCCCGCAAGTTGCTCCTCCACAAGCGCGAAATCCGCAAACTTCTTGGCTCGACCACGCAAAAGGGCCTGACGATCGTGCCCCTCGAGGTCTACTTCAAGGACGGCCTCGCCAAGGTCGCGATCGCGCTCGCCCGCGCAAAGAAGGATCACGACAAACGTGAAGACTTGAAGAAGCGCGTCGCCGAGCGCGAGATGGCCCGTGTGACCAAGGGGCGGCGCGAGTGATCGCACTCCTCGCCCTGGCGGCGATCCTGCCCCAGCAGGTGTTCATCGCGACGCCGCGTGGGCTGGCGGCCGTGCCGGTCAGCACCGAGCGCGGCATCGCCGCGGTGGCGGCGGCCCGACTCATGGGTCCCCTCGGCCTCGTGACGTCGGTCGAGGGGACGTCCGTGCGGGTCGTAGTGGGCGGCCGCACCTTCGATTTCGATCTGGGGGCCCCCTTCGTGCGGATCGGCGACGCGGCGTACCCCCTGGTGGGGGCCCCGTACGTCGCGCGAGACACGCTGTTCCTTCCGCTGCATTGGCTCGCCGACTTCGTCCCGCGGCTGTCCTCGGGTCGGTATCGGTGGGACGCCGTGCGCGCTCGGCTCGAGGAGACGGCGGCGGTGGCCGCCGTTCCGGCGCCGGTCACGGTCTCACCTGCCGGGCGAGGGTCACCCGCGCCGGCTCCCGTGCCGGGGACGGTCCCGGCGTCGTCGACGCTCACGGTGGGAACAGCGAATCCGATCACGGGGCTGCGCCTCGCGCACACGATCGTGGTCGATCCCGGTCACGGCGGCATCGATCCCGGCAATCCGGGTCAGACCTTCCCAGGGCACCTCGCCGAAAAAGACGTCACCCTGTCGATCGGCCGTTTGCTCCGCGCGGAGCTGATGCGACGCGGCCTCAATGTCGTGCTGACGCGCTCCACCGATACGTTGATCGCCCTGGCCGACCGGCCGACGTTCTGCCGCCTTGAGTGCGATCTCTTCGTGAGCATTCACGTCAATTCGATGCCGAGGGGACCGCGCCAAGGTCGAGCGAGCGGCGTCGAGACGTACTTCGTGTCCGATGCGAAGACGGAAGATCAGAAGCGTGTCTCGCAGATGGAAAACGACGCGATGCGCTTCGACACGCGGGCGCCGGGCGACGGCCCTCTCGCGTACATCCTCAACGACCTGCAGCTGAACGAATACCTGCGCGAGTCGGCTCGACTCGCGGACCTCGTGCAGGGGTCCGTCGCGTCGATTCATCCGGGCGGAGACCGCGGAGTGCAGCAGGGCCCGTTCCTCGTCCTCGCCGCCGCGCGGCGTCCGGCGGTCCTGGTCGAGGCCGGCTTCGCGACGCACAGCGGCGATGGCGCGTTCCTCACGTCCGCGCTGGGACAGCGCAAGATCGTCAACGCGATTGCCGACGGCATCGTGACCTACCTGCTTGAGTTCGAGCGGAAGTTGACGGTGGGAGGGTCGGGCCGGTGAGGCGCGTCGCGAGTGCCTTGACGCTGGCGCTGGCCGCATCGGGGTGGGGGTGGGGGTGCGCCTACTACAACGCGATGTGGAGTGCGGAGCGGTTCGCCAAGGACGCGCGCCGGCTCGAGGCGCATGGCCGGGACCCCGAGGCCCGCACGCAGTGGGCCCGCGCGGCGGTGAAGGCCGAGTCGGTGCTCGTGCACCATCCGCGGAGCCGTTGGGCCGACGATGCCTTGGTGCTTCGTGCGGAAGGTCTCGCCCTCGCCGGGAGCTGCGACGCGGCCGCGGCGCCGCTCGCCAAGGCGCTCGCGACGGTGAGTGAGGCGCCGCTGCGCGAACGCGTGGGACTCGCGGCGGCGCACTGCGCACTTCGCAGCGGCAAATCGACGGACGCTGACCTGGCGCTTGCCGGGCCGCTCGCGTCGACCGATCCGCGCCGCCGGTCCAGAGCCGAATATCTGGCAGGCCAGGGCGCGGCGAGCCGCTTTGACTACGACGCGGCAGTGGCGCACTTCGAACGCTCGCGCGAGCCGCAGGCATTGCCCGCGCGGGTTCGCGTCCTGCTCACGGCCGGGCGCGCCGCCGACGCCGCGGCGGTGCTCGACACGCTCGCCCTGGGGCCATACGTCGCCGATGACTGGACCGACCTGCTCGACCAGCTCGCGGCGGTTGGCGGCGCGGATGCGGCGTCGACGGCGCTCGACCGGATGCTCACGCGGGCGCGAATTCCGTACGCCGAGCGGGCTCGCCTCCTCGTGGCCGACGGCGATCGGCGCCTCGGCCGCGACGACTTCGATGTCGCGGCGGCGCGGTACGAGCGAGCCGCGGCGTCGCTGCCGGCCGCGGAGGGCGGGCTCGCCCGCGTGCGCGGCGTTCGTGTCCTGGCTGCGCGGGCCGCGAACGCGGGCGATCTCAGTGCCGTCATCGCCGCGTTGACGCGCCTGTCGCGTCCGGAAAAGGAAGGCGGACTCGGTGGGGGCGTGGGCGCGGCGGAGGCGCAGAGTCTGCTCGACCTCGTGGTGCGCGTCTCGGCGACATCAGGCGCCGTTGGAGCGACGTTTCGCTCCGCCGAGCTGGCGCGCGACTCGCTGAGAGCGCCGAGGCTCGCGGGACAGCTGTTCCTCGATCTCGCCGCGACCGATTCCGGATCCCTGTTTGCGCCGAAGGCCTTGGTCGCGGCCCTGGCCCTGCTTCCCGATCGGCACGACTCGATCGTCGCCGTACTCGATCACCGGTACGCCGCGTCGCCGTACACCCGCGCGTTCCGCGGGGAAGCGAATGTCGCCTACGCCGCGCTCGAGGACTCGCTCGCGCGCGAGCTGGGGATCGAGGCGCGAGCCGTGCCCGTGGCCGTTGCCCGCGCGAGTGCGCTGCGCACCGGTCCGCGCGGGCCCTGGCTCGACGACCCGCCCACCGTTCGCGCGCCTGCGCGCGAGCGGGAGCGGCGTGACGAACCGGCTCGTCGCGTTCCGACTGAACGCCCCGTGCGCGAGCGGCCGGCGGTGCCGCCGGCCTCCTCGTGACGGCGGTCCGGCTGTTCGGCGTCACCTTCAAGAATCCGATCGTTCTCGCCGCCGGCACCGCCGGCTTCGGCCGCGAAGTCACCGGCGTCATCGATCTCGATGCGTTGGGCGGGATCGTCACCAAGGCCGTGACGCCTGAGCCCCGCCGCGGCCACCCGGGCCCGCGGGTCGCCGAGTTTCGTGGTGGGATGCTCAACGCCATAGGGCTCGCCAACCCTGGGCTCGAGGCGGTGGCCGCGCACGACCTGCCGTGGCTCGTGCGCCGCTGCGAGACCAGCGGCGTGCGCATCATCGTGAACGTGGCCGGCGCGACCGTCGCCGACTACGTGCGCGTGATCGAGCGGCTCACGCCGCTCGAAGCGATCGCCGCGTTTGAGATCAACGCCTCGTGTCCGAACACGAGCGCCGGTGGGCTCGAGTTCGGGGCGGAGCCCGATGGGCTCACGGAGCTGGTGCGCGCGTGCCGGCGGGCCTCGACCCGGCCTCTCAGCGTCAAGCTCTCCCCGGTGCTGCCCGACCTTCCGTTGATGGCCCGCGTCGCGCAGGGCGAGGGCGCCGAAGCGGTGACGCTCGTGAATACCGTTCCCGGCATGCTCGATGCCCGGCTCGGGAACGGCACGGGCGGTCTGAGCGGACCGGCGCTGCTGCCCGTGGGCGTGCTCGCGACGCGCCGGGTGCGGGAGAAAGTCGGCATCGCGGTGATTGGCGTCGGCGGCGTGCGCACAACTGCCGACGCTCGTGAGTATCTTGCGGCGGGGGCATCGCTCGTCGGCATCGGGACCGCGGCGCTCGCCGATCCGCGCGTCCCCGAGCGCATTGCACGCGAGCTCACGCGGGGAGATTCGCATGGCTGAGATCGTCGTCGCGTTCGACATGTCGAGCGGGCGTGAGGCGCTGGCCCTCGCCGGACGGCTCCCGGGGCTCACCTGGGCGAAGCTCGGGCACGCGCTCTACGCGCGCGAAGGACCGGCCCTGGCGCGCGAATTCGCGGCGCGCGGTCTGCGCGTCTTCCTCGACCTCAAATGGCACGACATCCCGAATACCGTCGCGGGGGCGGTCAGCGCGGCGCGAGAGCTGGGCGTCAGTCTGGCCACGGTGCATTGCCTCGGGGGTCGCGCGATGCTCGCGGCGGCGGTGCGCGCCGCCGGTCCCGACCTGCCGCTCGTCGGCGTGACGGTGCTGACGTCGCACGACGCGGCCGAGCTCGAGGCGGTCCTGGGCCGCGGCGTGCCGGACATCGGGGTCGAGTCCGAACGCTTGGCGCGCATGGCGATGCAGGCGGGGCTGCGCGGGGTCGTGACCTCCGGGCAGGAGCTGGGGCTGCTTCGCGAAGCGCTGGGCCCCGACCCGTGGATCGTGGTCCCGGGGATCAGGATGGCGGGCGATGCCGCGGGCGACCAGTCGCGCACCATCACCCCCGAAGAAGCGGTGCGGCGTGGCGCGACCCACCTGGTGGTGGGCCGGCCGATTACCGCCGCCGCCGATCCGGTCGGCGCATATCGCCACTTAGCCGACGCCGCCGGCTCCGGGGTATCACTGCGCGCATGATGCTCTCCGGTCGGCTCTCCCTCCTCTTGAGCGCCGCCGCGGCCTTCGCCGCGGGGGCGGCTGCGCCTTCCCAAGGGACATTGCGAGAGGCGGCCGAGCAGGCGCGCCAAGCGTGGCTCGCTCACGACCCTCAAGCGCTTGTCGGGCAAAGCCCTAGCATCGTGTTACAGATCCCCGGCGCGGATCCGTCTTCGCCCCTCGGGCGGGCGCAGGCGGTGGAACTGTTGCGGCGCTACCTGCGGGCCGTGGAAGAGCGTGGGCTCGACGTGACCGTGATCCGTGAGGTGGAGCCGGGGAAGGGGTTTGTGGAATTGACGCGGCGCTACGTGGTGGTGGGGACCACCGAGTTGCGGCGTGAGACCCTGTTCCTCGGGTTCCGTTTGCTGGCGGGCCGCTGGGGGTTGGTGGAGCTACGCAGCGCGCCCTAATTGGGCCCCTTGCGTGGACTTACGGGCCCGTCTATACTTCGCGGCTCAATAGGAATTTTTCTCCGCGAGGGCCCGTTGAAGGTACGCACGAGCGTCAAGCCTATTTGCGAGCACTGCAGAGTCGTCACGCGGCGGGGCGTCATCCGCGTGATTTGCAAGCGCAATCCCAAGCACAAACAACGGCAGGGTTAGCGAATGGCTCGTATTGCGGGCGTGGATTTGCCACGCGACAAAAAGATCCAGTACGCTCTCCCCTACATCTTCGGCATCGGGCCCAGCAACGCGAAAAAGATTCTCGCGGAGACCGGCGTGAGCCCTGACGCGCGCGTGCGGGACCTGCGCGACGCGGAAGTGGCCCGGCTCCGGCAGGTGATCGAGCGCGACTACAAGGTCGAAGGCGCGCTGCGCACCGAAGTCGCGATGAATATCAAACGGTTGATGGACATCGGGACGTATCGCGGCACCCGTCATCGCAAGAATCTGCCCGTGCGCGGCCAGCGCACGCACACCAATGCGCGCACCAAGAAGGGTCCCCGGCGCGCGATCGCGGGCAAGAAGAAGCCCTTGCTGAAAAAGTAGCCTAAATGGCACAAGCGAAGCCGACGGGCGCCAAGCGCGCCAAGAAAGTCGTCGAGGCGGAGGGCATCGCCCACATCACGGCGACATTCAACAACACGCTGATCACGATCACCGACCTGCAGGGGAACGCGGTCACGTGGGGGTCCTCGGGCAAGGCGGGGTTCAAGGGATCGAAGAAGTCGACGCCCTTCGCCGCGACCGTCGCGGCCGAGCAGGCGGCGCGCGAAGCGCTCAACCTGGGCGTGAAGCGCGTGCACGTGCGCGTGCAGGGCCCCGGGTCGGGGCGCGAATCCGCGATCCAGGCGCTCGCGAGCGCCGGCTTGCAGATCCGGTCGATCCGCGACGTCACGCCGATTCCGCACAACGGGTGCCGGCCGCCCAAGAAGCGGCGGGTCTAAGCGATGGCACGATACACGGGTCCCGTCTGCCGGTTGTGCCGGCGCGAAGGCACGAAGCTGTTCCTCAAGGGGACGCGCTGCCTCACGGAGAAGTGCGCCGTCGAGCGCCGCGCCTACGCGCCGGGCCAGCACGGCCAGTCGACCGGGCGCCGTCGCAAGGCGTCCGAGTACGCGAAGCAGCTGCGTGAGAAACAGAAGGTCAAGCGGATCTATGGACTCTCGGAGCGGCAGTTCCGCAACTTGTTCCAGCGGGCGATCAAGGAGCCGGGGGTGACGGGCGAAGCATTGCTCGTGGCCCTCGAGAGCCGGCTGGATAATCTCGTGTATCGGATGGGCTTCGCGACGTCGCGGAAGCAGGCCCGGCAGTTGGTGCGTCACCGGCACATCCTCGTCAACGGGCGCGTGCTGGACATTCCGTCCTATCGCGTGCGTATCGGGGAAGAAGTGCGAGTCGCCGACGCCAGCCGTGAGCAAGTACAGGTGAAGTTGGCCCTCGAGCAGTTCGGTCGTGGCCAGCCAGTTTCGTGGATTCAGGTCGACACCGACAAGGCGCTGGGCAAGATGACGGAGCGGCCGACTCGCGACGCCATCCCGATTGCCGCGCAAGAACAGTTAATCGTCGAGCTCTATTCCAAGTGATGACGACTCTTGATTTGACGGGGTTGGTCCGGCCGCACCTGGTCGAGATGACCAAGCGCGAGGACAACCCGAATGCCGCCGAGTTCCGGCTGCAGCCGCTCGAGCGGGGCTACGGCTACACGCTGGGCAACTCGCTGCGCCGGCTGTTGCTGTCGTCGCTGCGCGGCGCCGCCGTATGGGCGTTCCGCATCGATGGCGTGGTGCACGAGCACCAGACGATTCCCGGCGTCGTGGAAGATGTGCATCAGATCATCCAGCGCCTGAAGCAGCTCACGCTCGTCCTCGCGCCCGAAGTCGATGAGGCGGTCCTGCGCCTCAAGGTCGAGAAGGCGGGCCCGGTGTACGCGCGCGATCTCGAGGCGCACGGCTCGGTCACGATTCAGAATCCCGACCAGCTGCTGTTCACCGTGCAGGACGAGCGCGACATCTCGGCCGAGCTGTACGTGAACAAGGGCCGCGGCTACGTCGAAGCGGAGCAGCATCCTGTCGACCGGACGATGCCGGTGGACGTCGTGCGCATCGACTCGATCTACAATCCCGTGCGCCGCGCCAACTTCACCGTGGCGGAGACGCGCGTCGGACAGCGCACCGACTATGACCGGCTTACGCTGACCGTCGAGACGAACGGAACGATTTCGCCCGAGGACGCCGTCGCCTACGCCGCGGCCCTCGCGCAGGAGCACTTCCGCTTCTTCGTCGATTTCGGCAAGGTCCCGATGATCGCGGCCGAGCCCACCGGCAACGGCGGGACCCAGGCGGGTCATCTGCGCGACGTACTGGCGCGGGCGATCGACGACGCCGGCCTGTCGGTGCGGTCGATCAACTCCCTCAAGAACTCGAACATCCGCACCCTGGGCGACCTCGTGCAGTACAAGGAAGAGGACCTGCTCAAGGTGAAGAACGTGGGCGAGAAGGCGCTCGGCGAAATCGCCGAGCTGCTGCGGCGTGAGGGCTTGAACTTCGGCATGCGCTTCGAAGAGGCCGAGGGCGAGATTCGGATCCTCGATCCCGGCATGGTCCCGCAGGCGCAGTTGACGGGTGGAGAGGACGAGTAAATGCGGCACCGCGCCAAAGGTCGCCAGCTGTCGCGCACGTCGAGCCACAAGAAGGCGACGCTGAACAACATGGCCACGAGTCTGTTCCAGCACGAGGGGATCAACACCACCGTGGCGAAGGCCAAGGAGCTGCGGCCCTTCGCGGAGCGGCTCATCACGCTGGCGCGGCGCGGCGATCTCCATGCCCGGCGCCTCGTCGAGCGGCGCATCAAGGACAAGGCCGTGTCGCACAAGTTGTTCGCCGAGCTCGGCAAACGCTTCGCCGCCCGACCCGGCGGCTATACCCGAATCGTGAAGCTGGGGCACCGCGTCGGCGATGGTGCCGACACGGCCCGGATCGAATTACTGAGTGAGTGAGGAAGCGACCCGGGTGCGGGCGGGGGGGGCCGCGAACGACAGGGGGACCCGGCGGGTCCCCCTTTTTCGTAGCGTCAGGACGCCTTCGCGACCTTGTTCGACTTGATGCAGCGGGTGCAGACGCGGATGCGGCGCACCGCCCCATCCATCACCGTGCGGACGCTCTGGAGGTTGGGGTACCACCGGCGGTTGGTCTTGTTGTTCGCGTGGCTGACACGGTGCCCCGCCATGGGGCCTTTGCCACAGATCTCACACACTCGAGCCATGGATCGTCCGGACGAAAATGAGTAAAGGCGCCGAAAAGAGGCCTAAACCTAAACAGGCCGCCACCGCCCGGCAATCCTGCAAGACCGCCGTCATCACGGGCGTCACGGGGCAGGACGGGTCGTACCTCGCCGAGCTGCTGCTCGACAAGGGGTACCGCGTGATCGGCGTCGTGCGGCGCACGTCGCACGACTCCTACGAGCGCATCGGGCACCTGCTCGACCGCCTGCAGGTCGTGGCGGCGGACCTGCTGGACCAGCACTCCCTGACGATGGTGATCCGCGACGCGCAGCCCGACGAGGTGTACAACCTCGCGGCCCAGAGCTTCGTGCCCACGTCGTGGAGCCAGCCGGTGCTGACCGGCGAATTCACGGCCCTCGGCGTCACCCGATTGCTCGAGGCGATCCGCCTCGCGCATCCGAAGGCCCGGTTCTACCAGGCCAGCTCGTCGGAGATGTTCGGTAAGGCGACGGAGACGCCGCAGCGCGAGACGACGCCGTTCTATCCGCGCTCCCCCTACGGCGTCGCCAAGGTTTACGGGCACTGGATCACGGTGAACTACCGCGAGTCGTACGGGCTGCACGCGGTGAGCGGCATCCTCTTCAATCATGAGTCGCCGCGTCGCGGGCTCGAGTTCGTGACGCGCAAGGTGACCGACGCGGTGGCGCGCATCAAGCGCGGCAAGATCGACGAGCTGCGTCTCGGGAACCTCGAGGCGCGACGCGATTGGGGCTTCGCGGGCGATTACGTGGACGCGATGTGGCGCATGCTGCAGCAGGACGAGCCGCGCGATTACGTGATCGGCACCGGCGAAACGCACTCGGTGCGCGAGTTGTGCGAAGTGGCCTTTGGCCACGCGGGTCTCGACTGGCGAAAGTACGTGAAAGTCGATGCGAAGTTCGTGCGGCCCGCCGAGGTCGACCTCCTGCTCGCCGACGCGGGAGAGGCGCGGCGCGACCTCGGGTGGGCGCCGCGGGTGAGCTTTGAGGGGCTCGTGAAGATGATGGTGGACGCGGACCTGGAGCGCGTGAAGTGAAGGTACTGGTCACGGGCGCCGACGGTTTCGTGGGACGCTGGTTGATCCGGCGGCTCCTCGACGACGGCCGCGAAGTTTTCGGCGCGGTCCGTCCGGCGCAGCCGCCGCGGGATGACGGGCTCACGCCGACGGAGCGCGACGCGGTGCGCTGGCTGCCACTCGAGATCAACGACGACGCGTCGGTGCGCCAGTGCGTCGACCTCCCCTACGACGCGGTCGTGCATCTGGCCGCGGTGTCGTCGGGCGCCGAGGCGCTGCGCGATCCGGGGGTCGCCTGGACCGTGAACGCGGCGGGGACGGCGCGCCTCGCCAACGTGCTCGCCGAGGCCCGGCGTCGGGAACGGGCCGACCCCGTCGTGCTCATCGTCTCGACCGGAGAAGTGTATGGCCGCGGTGAGGGGCACAAGCCGCGTCATGAAACCGATTCCGTCGCGCCGTGCTCACCCTACGCGGCGAGCAAGGTGGGGGCCGAGGCGGCGGGACTCGAAGCGTGGCGCCGGGCGGGCCTGCGCGTCCTCGTCGCGCGCTCGTTCGCGCACACGGGGCCGGGGCAGGATCCGCGCTTCGTCGTGCCCGCGTTCGCGCAGCGCCTGCGCTTCGCGCAGCGCATCGGAGCGCCCGTGGTGAAGGTCGGCAACCTGGAGCCCGTGCGCGACCTCCTGCACGTGCAGGACGTCGTGGACGCGTATGTTCGCCTGCTCTCGAAGGGCGAAGCGGGTGAGGTCTACAACGTCGCCTCGGGGCAGGGGATGAGTCTCGAGGACTTGCTGTTCCGGATGGCGGATGTGCTCGGGATCCGCGCCATTCCCGAGGCCGACCCCGAGCTGCTGCGGCCCGCCGACATCCCGCACCTCGTGGGGGATGCGGCGAAGCTGCGCGCGGCGACGGGGTGGAGCCCGCGCCGCTCGCTCGACGAAACCCTGAGAGACGTGCTCGATGCCCAAGCGGACTGACCTCCACCGCATCCTGCTGCTCGGCTCCGGCCCGATCGTCATCGGGCAGGGGGCGGAGTTCGATTATTCGGGCACGCAGGCCGTGAAGGCCCTGCGCGAAGAAGGCTACGCGGTCGTGCTGGTGAATTCGAACCCGGCGACGATCATGACGGACCCCGAGCTGGCCGATCGGACCTACATCGAGCCCCTCACGCCCGACTGGGTCCGGAAGGTGATCGAGCGGGAAAGGCCCGACGCGCTGCTGCCCACGATGGGCGGCCAGACGGCCCTGAATGTGGCGATGGCCCTGGTGAACGACGGCACCCTGGAACGCTTCGGGGTCGAGCTGATCGGCGCCAACGCCCGGGCGATCCGCATGGCGGAGGATCGCGCCGAGTTCGCCACGGCGATGCGGCGCATCGGGCTCGCCACGCCCCTGGGCCGCACGGTGACGTCGGTACCTGAGGCGATCGAAGCCGCGGCCGAGGTGGGCTATCCGGCGATCATCCGGCCGTCGTTCACGCTCGGCGGCACCGGCGGCGGCGTGGCCTACAATCGCGCGGAGTTCGAGGAGATGGTCGAGCGCGCGCTCGAGCTGTCTCCGGTGCACTCGACGCTCATCGAGCGCAGCGTGCTCGGGTGGAAGGAGTTCGAGCTCGAGGTGATGCGCGACCGGCGCGACAACGTCGTGATCGTCTGCTCGATCGAGAACCTCGATCCGATGGGCGTGCACACGGGGGATTCCATCACCGTCGCGCCCGCGATGACGCTCACCGACCGCGAGTATCAGCGCATGCGCGACGCCGCGATCGCGATCATTCGCGAGATTGGCGTCGAGGCCGGCGGCTGCAACATCCAGTTCGCCGTGAACCCCGCCGACGGCGAGATGCTGGTGATCGAGATGAACCCGCGCGTGTCCCGCAGCTCGGCCCTCGCCTCGAAGGCGACCGGCTTCCCGATCGCGCGCATCGGCACGAAGCTCGCCGTCGGCTACACCCTCGACGAGTTGCCCAACGACATCACCAAGACGACGCCGGCGTCGTTCGAGCCGGTGCTCGACTACGTGGTCGTCAAGGTGCCGCGCTTCGCGTTCGAGAAGTTCCCCAAGGCCGACTTCCGCCTCACCACCCAGATGAAATCGGTCGGCGAAGCGATGGCGATCGGGCGCACCTTCAAGGAAGCGTTCCAGAAAGGGCTGCGCGCGCTCGAGATCGGGCGGCCCGGGTGGGTCACGGGTGCGACGCTCGTCGACGACCGGCTGACGAGCGACTCGCCTGAGGACCTGCGCGTCGCGCTCCACACGCCTACGCCGGAAAGAATCTTCCAGGTGAAGCGGGCGCTCATCGCCGGGCTGTCGGTCGACGAGATCGCGAAGGCGTCGGGGATCGATCCCTGGTTCCTCTATCAACTCGACGAACTGGTCGAAGCCGAGCGCGCGTTCGCGGCGCTCCCGGCGCCCGGGAAGGACGACCTGCGCCGCATGAAGCGCCTCGGGTTCTCCGACAAGCAGCTCGCCGCCCTGCGGCAGACGACCGAGGCGACGATCCGGGAACAGCGCTGGAGCTTCGGGATTCATCCGGCGTACAAGACCGTCGACACCTGCGCCGGCGAGTTTCCATCCTCGACGCCGTACCTGTACTCCTCGTACGACGTCGAGAACGAGTCCGAGCCGCTCGGCGCGCAGGGCATCGTGATTCTCGGCAGCGGGCCGAACCGCATCGGGCAGGGCGTCGAGTTCGATTACTGCTGCGTGCGCGCGGGACTCGCGTTCCGCGAGCTGGGGTTCAAGACGATCATGATCAACTCGAACCCCGAGACCGTCTCGACCGACTTCGACATCTCCGACAAGCTCTACTTCGAGCCGCTCACCTTCGAGGATGTGATCGAGATCGTCCGCTGGGAGAAGCCGAAGGGCGTGGTCGTCCAGCTCGGTGGCCAGACCCCGCTGCAGCTCACCAAGCCGCTCGAGGCGGCCGGCGTTCCCATTCTCGGCACGTCCCCCGACGCGATCGACATCGCCGAAGACCGGGAGCGCTTCGAGGCGCTGGGCCGGCGCCTCGGCGTCCGCCAGCCGCCCAACGGCATGGCCCGGTCGGTCGACGAGGCCGTGGCCGTCGCCCAGCGCATCGGGTACCCGGTGCTGGTACGGCCGTCGTACGTGCTCGGCGGCCGCGCGATGGAGATCGTGTACGACGACGGGTCGCTGCGCGACTACTTCGTGAAGGCGGCCCGCGTCGCGCCGGAACATCCGGTCCTCATCGATCGGTTCCTGGAGGACGCGTTCGAGGCCGACGTGGACGCGATTGCGGACGGCACCCGCTGCGTGATTGGCGGCGTCATGCAGCACATCGAGGACGCCGGGGTACACTCGGGCGACTCGGCGTGCGTCCTGCCCCCGTACCTGATCGGGGACCGCCAGGTCGAGGAGATGCGCCAGCACACCCAGGCGTTCGCGAAGGCCCTGGGGGTCGTGGGGTTGATCAACGTCCAGTACGCCATCAAGGACGGCGTCGTATTCGTACTGGAGGTCAATCCGCGGGCCTCACGGACCGTGCCTTTCGTCAGCAAGGCCACGGGGGTCCCCCTCGCCAAGCTTGCGGCGGCGGTCATGGTGGGGCGGACCCTGGACGAGTTGGGTGTTCCCGATGAGCTTCCCGTCGCCGGGGTTGCGGTGAAGGAGGCTGTCTTCCCCTTCACCAAACTGCCCGGCGTGGATACCGTGTTGGGGCCCGAAATGCGCTCGACCGGGGAGGCGATGGGGCTGGCCGACAGTTTTGGGATGGCGTTCGCCAAGGCGCAGATCGCGGCCGACGGCAGCTTGCCGCTCGAAGGCGCGATTTTCGTGACCGTGAACGATTCCGACAAGCCGACGGTGGTGCCGATCGTGCGGCGCTTCCATGAGCTCGGCTTTCGCGTCTTCGCGACCGAAGGGACGCAACGCTACCTCCGCGCGCGCGGGGTGCCGGCGGAACGGGTAATGAAGGTGCACGAGGGGCGGCCCAACGCGATCGACTTGATCGTGTCGGGGGAAGTGCACCTGCTGATCAATACGCCGATGGGGAAGTTCACGCAGGTGGACGACTACGCCATCCGACGTGCCGCGTTGATGCACCGGATGCCGTACACGACGACGATGTCCGCGGCGAGCGCCGCGTGTGACGCTATCATTGCGCTCCGCAGTCGCACCGGGAGCGTTAGGAGCCTTCAGGAATGGCACGAAAAAGCGAAGGTCGAAAGGGAAATGGCGGTAAGAGCGTAGCCAAGCGGGTGTCGAAGCCGGTCAAGGCGGTGAAGGCAGTCAAGGCACCGCCGCCGCCCCCGCCGCCCCCCAAGGTGAAGTTCCGCGGCCGCGTGCTCGAGAACGAGCCGCTCGGGCGCTACACGACGTGGCGCCTGGGTGGTCCAGCGCGCTACGTCGTCTTGCCTGCCGACGTCGATGACGTCGTCAAGGCGCTCGATCTGGCCCGCGAACGGGGCCTCCCCTGGGTCGCGCTCGGCCTGGGCTCCAACGTCCTGGTCAAGGACAGTGGGTTCCCCGGCGTCGTGATCCGCCTGGGGAAGGGCCTCGACCGCTTCGAGATGAAGGGCGCAACGGCGATCGTCGGCGGCGGCATGCCGACGCCGATCCTGGCGCGCCGCACCGCTGAAGCGGGGTTCGTGGGCGTCGAGCGCTTTCTCGGGATCCCCGGCACCGTGGGTGGCGGGATCTACATGAACGCCGGCTGCCACGGCGCGGAGTTCGCGGAGATCGTGACCGAAGTCACGGTGATGGACGCGAAGGGCAAGGTCAAGCAACTCTCGCGCAAACAGATTTCGTTCAAGTACCGCGCCAGCAACATTGACGGGATCGTCATCGAAGCAAAGCTCAGCCTCGGTGAGGAGTCGCCGGCAAAGTTGAAGGAGCTGCAGGGCAAGTTGCTCCGCTGGCGCAAGGCGGGCACGCCCTTCGATCAGCCGTGTTGCGGCTCGACCTTCAAGAACCCCGGTGGGGCCAAGTCCGCCGGGACGCTGATCGACGAATGCGGGCTCAAGGGGCTCACCGTCGGTGGCATCGAGGTCTCGTCGCTGCACGCCAACTACTTCATCAACAAGGGCAACGGCACCGCTGCGGACGCGCTCAAACTCATCGAGCAGGTGCGCAAGACCGTCGCCAAGAAAGCGGGCGTCGAGCTGGAGCTCGAATGCAAGGTGATCGGCGTCTAGATGGTGAAGCCGGACTACTTCGTTCATGAGTCGAGTTACGTCGACGACGGGGCCGTCATCGGCGCCGGCACCAAAATCTGGCACTTCTCCCACGTGATGGGCGGTGCCGTGATCGGCGCGCGCTGCAACCTGGGCCAGAACGTGGTCGTGATGCCCGGAACGCGCCTCGGCGACAACGTGAAGGTGCAGAACAACGTCTCGATTTACGAGGGCGTCGAGCTGGAAAACGACGTGTTCTGCGGACCGTCCTGTGTGTTCACGAACGTGCTCAACCCGCGCAGCCACGTCTCCCGCAAGCACGAGTACCAGCGCACGCTCGTCAAGCGCGGCGGCTCGATCGGCGCGAACGCCACGATCGTGTGCGGGGTCACGCTCGGCGAGTACGCGTTCATCGGTGCCGGCGCCGTAGTCACAGCCGACGTTCCCTCGTACGGATTGATGGTGGGCGTTCCGGCCCGGCGCGTGGGCTGGATGTGCCAGTGCGGTGAGCGCGTGCACGTCGCCGCGGGCCGAGCGGCCTGCGCCGTGTGCGGCGCGGCCTACGAAGAGCAAGCCGGCGCGCTGCGCCAAACCACTCCCCCCCGCAAATCATGAACGTGCCGCTGTTGGACCTCGTGGCGCAGTACTCGGCCATCAAGGGCGAAGTCATGCCCGCCCTGACGCGCGTCATCGAGGCGCAGCAGTTCATCATGGGGCCCGCGATTCCACAACTCGAGGCGGGGATCGCGGCGTTGTCACGCGCGAAGCACGGCATCGGGTGCGCCAGCGGCACCGATGCGCTGCTGTTGCCGCTCAAGGCGTTGAACCTGAAGCCGGGCGACGAGATCATCACGACGCCGTTCACGTTCTTCGCGACGGCGGGGACGATCCACAACGCAGGTGGGACGCCGGTCTTCGTCGACATCGAGCCGGACACGTTCAACATCGATCCCGACGCGGTGCAGCGGGCGATCACGCCGCGGACGCGCGCGATCATCCCGGTGCACCTCTACGGCCAGCTCGCGGCAATGGAGCGGCTGCTCGCGATCGCGGCCCAACGCCGTCTCCCGGTGATCGAGGATGCGTGCCAGTCGATCGGCGCGCGCCGCAGCATCGACGGAGAGTGGCGCATGGCGGGGGAGCTGGGCTGGGTGACGGCGTATTCCTTCTTCCCGTCGAAGAACCTGGGGGCCTGGGGCGACGCGGGAATGATGGTGACGTCCGACGACAAGCTGGCGGAGCGGCTCGGCAAGCTGCGGCTGCACGGCGGCGCGAAGCAATACCATCACGAAGAGGTGGGGACCAACTCGCGCCTCGACACCCTGCAGGCCGCGGTGCTGCTCGCCAAGCTGCCGCACCTCGCCGACTGGTCGGCGCAACGGCGCGGGCACGCCGCGTCCTACGCGGCGGGTCTCAACGGGGTGGCGCAGGTCAAGACGCCCGTCGTCGAGCCCAACAACGAGCACATCTTCCACCAATACACGGTGCGGGTCGAGCGACGCGACGCGCTGCAGGCGCACCTCAAGGCACAAGGGATCGGCAGCGCCGTGTACTATCCGATCCCGCTGCACCTGCAGCCCTGCTTCGCGCACCTGGGCTACAAAGCGGGCCAGTTGCCGGTGGCCGAGCAGGCCTCCCACGAGGTGCTGTCGCTCCCCGTGTATCCCGAGCTCACGCAGGCACAGGTCGATCACGTGATCGACTCGATCCGCGGTTTCTACAGGTGACGCGGCTCAAGATCGGCGTCATCGGAGCGGGGGCGTGGGGTCGGAATCACGTGCGAACGGCGGCGGGGCTCCCCGACGCCGAGCTCGCCGCAGTGTGCGATACCGACGCCAAGACCCGCGACCGGTTCGCCCGCCAGTACCCCGGGACATTGGTGACGGGCGACGTGGATGCCCTGCTGGAGCGCGCCGACGCGGTGATCGTCGCGTCTCCCGCCGGCACCCATGCGGCGATGGCGCGACGCTGCATTGAGGCGGGAAAGCCTTGCCTCGTCGAGAAGCCGTTCGCCCTGAACGTCCGGGACGCCGAAGCGGTGGCCGCCCTGGGCGTCGAGCGCAAGGTGCCGGTGCTCGCGGGCCACCTGCTGGTGTTCCACAGCGCGGTCGACAGACTGCGGACCCTCGTGCAGAGCGGGGAGCTGGGCAAGATCTTCTACTTATATGGCCTGCGGGTGAACCTGGGGCAGGTGCGCCAGGATGAGAACGCGCTTTGGAGCTTCGGCCCGCACGACGTTTCAGTGGCACTCCACTTGCTCGGGGAGGCACCGGTACGGGTCGCCGCCCAGGGCAGAAGCTATCTCCAACCTAAGATCGAAGACGTCGTCTTCTTGACGATGGAGTTCGCGAGCGGTGTCCTCGCCCACGTCCAGCTGTCGTGGCTCGATCCTCACAAAGAACGGAAACTGACCGTCGTGGGTGCAAAGAAAATGGTGGTGTTCGACGACATGGAGCCGCGCGAAAAGTTGCGCATCTACGACAAGGGCGTCGATCGCCCACCCGAGTACGGATCCTTCGGGGAGAGTCTCGCGATTCGGGAGGGCGACATCTTCATTCCCCGCATCCCGACCGTCGAGCCGCTCGCCGCGGAGCTCGCGCATTTCGTGAAGGTCGCACGCGGCGAGCCGGCGCGGCCCGGCTCGGGCGCCGAGGACGGGGTCCGCGTGGTCCGCGTGCTCGAAGCGGCGTCGCGTTCGCTCGCGCGCGGCGGCGCGCCGGAGGCCCTATGACGACGCCCGCCGCCTCCCTGCTCGCGAAAACCAAAGACCGCTCGGCGCTCTGCGGCGTCGTCGGCCTGGGATACGTTGGTCTCCCGCTCGTGATCGAGTTCGTCCGCGCGGGCTATAAGGTCATCGGCTTCGACGTCAGCCAGAAGGTCGTCGATCTGCTCAACGACGGCCGCTCCCACATCAAGGACGTGCCGGCGAGCGTGGTTGCCGACGCGGTCCGCTCCGGCAAGTTCGTGGCGACGACCGATCTCACGCGCTTGCGCGAGCCGGACGCGATCTCGATCTGCGTCCCGACGCCGTTGTCGAAGACGAAGGACCCCGACGTGAGTTACGTGCTCGCCGCGACCGATGCGGTCAAGCAGGCGCTGCGGCGCGGCCAGCTCGTCGTCCTCGAGTCCACGACGTACCCCGGTACGACGCGAGAGCTGATGCTGCCGGCGCTCGAGGCGACCGGGCTCAAGGTGGGTGAGGATTTCTTCCTCGCGTTCTCCCCTGAGCGCGTCGATCCCGGCAATCCGAAGTGGAACACGCACAACACGCCGAAGGTGGTCGGGGGCATCACGCCCGCGTGCCTCCAGGTGGCGGCCGCGTTGTATCAGCCCGCCATCGAAAAGCTCGTGCCGGTATCATCCACCGAAGCCGCGGAGCTGGTGAAGATTCTCGAAAACACGTTCCGCAGCGTGAACATCGGGCTCGTCAACGAAATGGCGATCGTGTGCGACAAGCTCGGCGTCGACGTGTGGGAAGTGATCGAGGCGGCGGCGACGAAGCCATTCGGCTTCATGAAGTTCACGCCGGGGCCCGGCGTCGGCGGGCACTGCATCCCGCTCGATCCGCACTACCTCGCGTGGAAGATGCGGACGCTGAACTACAAGACGCGCTTCATCGAGCTGGCGGGCGAGCTGAACGCCGCCATGCCGGAGTACTGGATTGGGAAGCTGGCCGAGCGGCTGAATGACGCGGGGAAGGCGGTGCGCGGCAGCACCGTGCTGGTGCTGGGCGTCGCCTATAAGAAGGATATCGACGACATCCGCGAGAGTCCGGCGCTCGACGTGATGCGCCTCTTGCACCAGCGCGGCGCCACGATCTGCTACCACGATCCGTTCGTGAGCAAGGTCAAAGAGGAGGGTCTGGAGCTCGCGTCGGTCCCACTCGACGCGGCGACCCTCGAAAAGGTCGACTGCGTGATTGTCGTGACCGACCATTCGACCGTCGACTACGGCCTCGTGGCGAAGCACGCCCGCGCCGTCGTGGACACGCGGCACGTGCTGCCGCGCGCCGGCGGTGCCAAG
>Ga0193723_1000165_pt1 | contig 23631 bp, 34 predicted proteins | sample H2m2metaG_FD_143042 | JGI IMG/M metagenome (GOLD analysis project Ga0193723, IMG submission 143042) | Soil microbial communities from a riparian zone of the East river system, Colorado, United States - H2m2 | ecosystem: Environmental > Terrestrial > Soil > Riparian zone | place: USA: East River...
AACGGCTTTGTGGCAGCCCCGCCACATCGGCACAGGACAACGACTTCCGCCGGTCGGCCGTCCTTGCGCGGGGGGACCGGCAACTCCCGCCCGTCGGGAGTCACGACCCGGACGGGCCCTTGCACGACGAGTGGCCCGTTCGGCTTGGGGGTGATCGTGACATCACTCATGACGGGCAATATAGCGGCCGAAACGGGGGGTGCCGGAGAACGCATGGCCGTCTGCAGGGTATCTTCTCGCGCGAATCCGATGCGCACCCCCCTGCTTCTCCCCTTGGTCCTCGTCAGCGCGTCCGCCTGCATCACCGAGCGCGGGCCGTTCCGAACCGGATGGCCCACTCCGCGACGAGTTACCTCGCCCGCGCCGCGCGCCAGCCGGTGAATTGGCAGCCGTGGGGGCGCGACGCGTTTGCCCTCGCCGCGAAGCTGGACCGCCCGGTGTTGCTGTACGTCGGGGGCGAGGTGTGTCGTTGGTGCGCCGAGACCGACCGCGCGATCTACACCGATCCCGAGATCGGCGCGTTGATCAACGCGCTGTTCGTTCCGGTGCGCGTCGACCGCGACGAGCGGCCCGACGTGGCGCAGCGCTACCAGGCGTCCGTCGCGACGATGGCCGGGCTGCGCGGCTGGCCCCTCACCGTATTCCTCACGCCCGACGGCGCCGCATTCTTCGGCGGCACGTACTTCCCGGCCGACGACCCGATCACGGGGCGCGGGCTGAAACAGATTCTCCCCGAAGTCGCGAAGAGCTACCGTGATCGCCGCGCGTTCATCGTACAGCACGCCGCGCTGGTGCGGCAGCTGGCGTTCGCGGGGACCGGTGTGGGGCGCGGGGTCCTGAAGGCGGACCGGATCAACCCCGAAGTCGTCACGGCGCGCGACGCGCTCGATCTCGCCGTGCGCACCCGCACCGCCGTCGGGAGCGTGATGCACGCCGAGGCGGCGTCGCTGCTCATCTCCGAATTCGCGCGCTCGGGCGATTCGCTCTCACTGGTCGTGGCCCGGCGCGCGCTCGATCTGCTGATCGACTCGGCGGCCGTCGCCAGCGGTCCCCCGACAGGAGCGCCAGAGGATCCACCGCGTCTCGTGCGCGCGGCGTTACTCCGCGGCTTGGCCAAGGGATGGGTCGTCACTGGTGAAGCCCGTTACCGCGACGTCGGCCGCGCCCTCGCCCGGAGCCTCGCGCGCGAGGTCGCCGATCCCGGCGATCGCGCCATCTTCGCGGATCAGGAAGCCTACGTCATCGAAGCCGTCATCCTCGCGGCGGCGACGCTGGGCGAAGCCCCGGCGGAACGGCGGGCTCGCGGCGCGCTCGATGGTCTGCTGCAGCGCATGTACGCCCGCGGCTGGGGCGTGCGTCACGCCGTCACCGGATCGGCCCAGGTGGGTGGCGGCGGCCTGCTCCAGGATCAGGTGCAGGTGGCGGGCGCGTGCGTCGCCGCCTATCAGGTCGGTGGGGACGGGCGCTACCTCGCGATCGCGCGCGACCTCGCCGCGGTGCTCGAGTCGACCTACGCCGACCCGCTCGGCGGGTACTTCGACGCCGCAGCGGTCGACCCCACCGCGCCGGCGCTGTCCGATCGCACCAAGCAGGTCTTCGATGACATCCTGCCGGGCGCCAATGCCTGGACCGCCCGCGTCCTGCTCCGCCTCGCCGAGGCGACCGGCGATGCGTCGTACCGTCGCCGCGCCGAAGCGGTGCTCGAAGCGTTCGCCGGCGGCGTGGACGGCGCCGGCGTCAAGGCGTCCACGTTCCTCGGCGCCGCCCGCGAAGTGCTCGCCAGCCGCACCCCCCCACCGTGACCAAACCCGCTCCACGGGGGTCCCCCCTCGTAGTGAGCGACGCTCCATCGGATTCCTCGGTGGTCGCCCAAGTCCTGGACGGCGACGCGGAGGCGTTTGGGATCATCATCCGGCGGTACGAGCCGGGTCTGCTGCGGTTTGCCGCGCGCATGCTCGGGAGTGCCGATGCCGCGGCCGACGCCGTGGCGGAGAGTCTCGTGCGCGCCTACCGGCACCTCGCGCAATGTCGCGACCCGGAACACCTGAAGAGCTGGCTGTATCGTATCACCGGGAACCGCTGCCGGAGCCACATCGGGCGCCGCCACATGAGCGACATCGCGTTGGACGACGCGCCGCCGCTCGCCGATCCGGTCGACACGTGGGCCGTGCTCGAGCGAAGTGAGCAGGTGGCCCTGGTCGAGCGCGCCCTGGCCGCGTTGCAGCCGGAGAAGCGCGAGGCATTCGTGTTGAAACACGTGGAGGGCCTGAGTTACGAGGAAATGGCCGACGTGACCGGCGCCCGGATTCCGACGCTGAAGATGCGCGTCCACCGCGCCCGCGAAGCACTGCTCGTGGCGCTGAAGGAGCTCGTATGACCGTGATCGATCCGCGGTTGCAGGAGGCGCTCGACGGCGAGCGCGATCCGGCCGCGCTGCCCGCCGAGCTGCGCGAAGCGTATGCGCGCCTGACGGCGGCGGCGGCGCTGCTGCGCGACCCGCCGGCGACGAGCGTCGCCGACCGCGTGATGGCGGAGATCCGGCGCGAGGCTCCCGCGCGCCGGCCCGCCAACTGGCTGCTGCGGCCCGTGACGTTCCGTCTCCGCCCGGTGTGGACGCTCGCGGTGGCGGCGGCGGTCGCGGCCGTCGTCTTCCTGCCGTTCAGGGAGTCGGCGACCCCGGGCGCCGAGGAGGGCGTCGCCCAGTTCGTCGGCCACTTCCCGGGTGCGCGGTCCGTCGAAGTCGTCGGCTCGTTCAATGACTGGCAGCGCGGCGCTTTGGCGCTCCGCGATGAAGATCACGACGGCATCTGGCACGGGGCCGTCGTGCTCCCCGCCGGCCAGCACGAGTACATGTTCGTCGTCGATGGCGAGCGGTGGGTGGCGGACCCGTTGGCGGGCCGCTACGTCGATGACGGTTTCGGAGCAGGGCAGCAGAACGCCCTGTTGATCGTCCGCCCGTGACGCTCCTCCTGCTCCTGCTGCTCCAGAGTCCGCATGCGAGGCTCGAAGGCCGCGTACCCCCTGCCGCGCTGCCGGGACTCGACTCCCTCATCGAGCAGGCCGTCGCGGAGAGTCTCCCAACGGAACCGCTGGTGCAGAAGGCGCTCGAAGGCGGCGCCAAGGGGATCCCCGTCCCGCGCCTGGTGAACGGCGTGCGCCACGGCCTGGTGCAGCTGCGCGACGCGCGCGCGATCGTGTCGCGCGCCACTCCCGCGCGCGCGTCGCTCGACGGCGACGTCGCCGCCGTGGCGGCGGCCCTGGCGCGCGGCCTCGATCCGGCCCTCATCGAGCGACTCCTCAGCGCCGCGGCCCCCCCCGAGCCGGCGCCCGGCGAGCCTCCGGGGCCCGTCCTGCACGCCGCGGCCGACCTCGTCGCCCATGGGTTCCCGGCCGACTCCGCGGCCGAGCTGCTCCGGGCCGCGCAGCAACAGGGACTGCACGGCACGCGCCTGCTCGATGTGGCCGTCGCGGCGTCGCACGAGCTGCAGCGGGAGGGGGGCCGCACGCCGGTCGAGGCCTTGGCCCGTGTGCGGGCGATGTTGCCCAACGTTCCGGTGGCGGCGCCACCGCATCCACGGACTGTGACGCGGCGGGCGGGACGGGGGTCGTAGGGGCGATCCTCGTAGGAACGTTCCCCAACCGGAGGTCGCATCATGATTCGCCAGACCCTGCTCGCGTTGGTGCTCGCCGCCACGCCTGCGCTCGCTCAACAGCCCGCTCAACAGCCCGCCCACACGACGGCGGCTCAGCGTCCCGACACGACCAAGGCCAAGGCGCGCCGCACGCGGCATACCGCGCGCCGCAGCACCGCCAAGGCCAAGCCGGCCGCCGCGGCGCCGCGTGACACGACGACGAAACCCTAGGCGCCTAGGCGCCTAGACGTCTAGTTTTTCAGGAAGTGTAGTCGGAGTTGATCCGGACGTAGTCCGGCGTCAGATCGCAGGTCCATACCACCGCCTCCGCTCGACCGACACCCAGGTCGAGTCGGAGGCGAATGGTTTTCTGCTGGAAAATGGCGCGGGCGCGGGCCGGATCGGGATGGGCGGTCGCCCCCGCGGTCGCCAGCGTGAGCCAGTCACCGTTGGTGGCCGCCTGGAGACCGAGGCGCTCGGGGGTGATCGGGACGCCCGCGGCACCGGCGGCCGCGAGCACGCGACCCCAATTGGGGTCCGCGCCGTAGATCGCCGTCTTTACGAGGGTGGAGCGCGCGATAGCCCGCCCCACCTCGCGGGCGAACGCCTCGGTCTGCGCCCCCACGACGTGAATCTCGAGGAGCTTCGTGGCGCCCTCGCCGTCCTGCACGACCGCCAGGGCTAGCGTGCGCGCGACTTCCGTCACCGCCTCCTCGAACAGCTTCCACGTCGCGCCGTCCCGCGACGGGTCGATCCCGGAGACGCCGTTGGCGAGCAAGAGCACGGTGTCGTTCGTGCTCGTGTCGCCGTCCACGGAGATTGCGTTGAAGGTGCGGTCGGCGACGCGCTTCAGGAACGGGCCGAGCACGCTGGGCTCGGAGGCGGCGTCGGTCGTGAGCACGCCCAGCAGTGTGGCCATGTCGGGGTGGATCATCCCCGCGCCCTTGGCGATCCCGCCGATGGTGATCGCCCCGGCGGGCGTCTCGAGCCGGACGGCGCAGTGCTTGGGCCGCGTGTCGGTCGTCATGATGGCGCGCGCGGCCTCGATGCCGCCATCGGCGGAGAGCCGCTTGCCGGCGGCCTTGAGGCCCGTCGCCACCTTCTCGACGGGGAGCGGCACGCCGATGACGCCGGTCGAGAGGACGAGCGCGGTGCGTGGCGGCACTCCGGCCGCCTCCTCGGCGGCGCGGGCCATCGCGCGGGCCGCCTCGAGGCCGTCGGCGCCGGTGCACGCGTTCGCCACGCGGGCGTTCATGGCGACGGCGCGTATGCGACCAGGCCGTTCGCCGAGCAGGTCGGCGTCGTAGATCACGGGCGCCGCGCGCACCGCGTTTCGCGTGAAGACGCCCGCGGTCGCGCAGCTCGTGGTGCTGACGATGAGGGCGACATCGAGCGCGCCGTCCGCCTTCAGGCCGGCGTGCGCCGCGGCGGCGGTGAACCCCGCCGGCGAGGTGACCGAGCCGTCGGTCAGCGGAGCGATCGCGGAGGTCATCGGTCGGTCAAGATAGCGGCCGCCGGTCGCTTGTGTAACCGGCCGGTGTTTCGTATCATAGCACAACCTTCCCGGAGGGTCCCGTTCGATGTCGGATCCGTTCCTCAGCTCCGACGAATACGACGAACGTGCACATCAGCTCTACAACGAAGGACAATACGACGACGCCATAGAGACCCTGCGCGACGGGCTCAAACTCTATCCCCATGCTGTGGAGTTGTACGTGGGGATGGGGTACGCGCGGCTCGCGCGTGAGGAGTTCGCGTGGGCGCGGCGGGCGTTCGAAGAGGCGCGCGGCCTCGACGGGGACCATGAGGACGCGCTCGCCGGTCTCGGCGAAGTGCTCCTCAAGTTCGGCGAGCGCGGCGGCGCCGTCGCCTGCTTCGATCACATCCTCGCCCTGGGCTTCGAAGGCGACCACGACCTGATGTTGCAGGTCGGGCGGGCGCTCTTCCGCGAGGGCGTCCTCGATCAGGCGCGCCGATTCTTCGAAGTGGCCCTCACGGCCCACCCCGATTCGGCTGAAGCGGCGGCCTGCGCGGGATACGCCGCGCATCGTCTGGCCGACGAAGGCGGGAGCCTGCACTGGCTGCGGCGCGCGCTCGAGCTCGACCCGAGCCTCGGCGAAGCGCGCATCTACCTCGCCAACCTGCTGTACGACCGCGGCGAGTATGAAGCCACCCTGTTCCACCTCGAGCGCACCGATCCCGACGAGCACTACGACGCCCTCGCGATCTGGCGGCTGATCGAGCTCAAGAGGAGCGTCTATCGCCTCGCCGAGGACGACCCGGAGCTGGTGCCCTGGCACGATCGCCTGAACGACCTGGCGGGCGACGCGCAGCCTGACGACCTCATGCTCGCGGAGATCGAAGCGATGGGCCCCGACGGCCAGATTCGCGATCCCCGGCAGCTGGAGCTGTTCGGCACGCTGCTCACCGAGTTGCAGGGGATGCGCACGCGCGGGACCGGTGTTGCCGGTGAGGTGCACCGCGTGAGCATCGCCTCGGGCGTGACCTACGTGGGTACCTGGGAAGAGATCGTGCGGCAGATGAAAGACGACGCCGCCGAGTGGGCCGGGGGATCGCTGGAGCAGTACATGGAGGCGAGCGCCAAGCGGTGGCGCAAACAGACGGGGCTCGCCATTCCCGCCACCGACCCGGAGACGTTTCTCCGGGCCGGCGCGGATGCTGGCGTGCTAAGAATCCTGCACTAGCTCGCCTTCTTGAAGCGGATGCCGATCGAGAGGGGCCCGTCGCCCAGCGCCATCAGCGTGACGGCGCCGGCGAGCAACAGGGCCTCCAGCTCGAAGTTGGCGTGATTCGGCAGCTTGCTGGCCAGGATCGTCACCGCCATGAACACCGCCATCGCGGTGGCCCAGAAGCGCGTCAGGATGCCGAGGAGCACGCTCACCGCCCCGACCGTTTCGATCGCGATCACGAACAGGACCCAGATCGTCCCGAACGACAGGTGGGGGATGCCACCTTGGATCCGATCGAGGCCGCGGCTCAAGAACACTCCCCCCACTGCCAGCCGCATGAAGAAGGCGGCGTACGGCGCCAATGAGTTCATGTGCGCTCCCTAGTCCAGGGTTCCGATGACGGGGCCGCGGCGGCGCACGTCGGTCCGCACTTCACGTGCGCCCAGCCGCTTGATGATCACGTCCAAGCCCCGTTGCGGGTGCGTACTGCCGAGTCCCGCGACGTCCACGAAACACAATCCATCGTCAGGGGCCGCGTGCAGGGTGATGTGGCCCCCGTGGCAAAGCAAGGCGACGCCCACGCCCTTGGGGCCCGCCGTCACGGCGGGCGGCGTAACCGGGTTCAGCCCAGCGGCGTTCGCGGCGGCGAGCAGCAAGCCCACGAGCCCCTGCGGATCGCCGAGGCGCTCGGGCGCGACGCCGCCCAGGTCGGCGAATACGGTTTCGAACTTCAGAAGCAGGGCCGGTTGTCTGCGATGATCGGTGTGACGAACGTGCCGCGGATCGGGAGCCGGCCCAACGGATCGTCATACAAATCGGTGCGCTGACCACTGAAGGTGAACCGTCCGCTGGCGGCGAGACCGTGCGCGATCGACGCCACCTGCGTGATCGTGATCGTGCCACCCTGTCGCGACAGCCCGCGGAGCGGGGGGCTGCTCAACACCGACCAGATGGCCCACGACCGGGGCGGCCGGCACACGGGATCCGCATTGGTGGCGAACGCTTCGTTGATGGAGATCGAGTCGATCGCGGCCGCGCCCGCCGCCGCGACCGAATCCCGCAGCGTGATCACGATGTTCTCGATCGCCACGCCGGCGACGATGACCGGCAACGACACCCGGAATGTCGCCGTGTCACCCGAACGCCGGTACGTGACGGCGCGCGCCCCGGCGCGCGCGCGGTGGATCACCGTGCCCAGCACCGAGAACGAGCCCTTCCCGCCGACGGTGTCCGTCAGCGCCACGACCTCCACCACGCCTCCCGCGCTGACCGTGTCGGCGTGCGCGGTGAAGGGGATCGGACCCCCGGCGTCGATCGCGGTGATCCGGCCCGTCGCCGAGTCGACCGTGACCACGCCGCTGTTCACCGGAGTGAACCAGACCGGCGGGGGACTCCCACCTTTCCGGCGGACCGAGACGGGGACCGTGAAGCTATCTCCGGCCATCAGGTACACGGTGTCGAGCAGCAGCGAGAGGTCAAGGACGCGCGACACGACCAGCAGCGACGTGCCGGTAACGCCGTTCGCGCGCGCCGACAGGACCGCGGCACCGCGGCCGACCCCGGCGATCGCGCCGGTCACGCTGTCGACGGTGAAGACCGCCTGATCGGCGCTGAACCAGCGGACGGGACCGGGCGCTTGCGAGTCGCCATTCGCGTCGAAGTAGCGGGCGGCGCGCGTCGTGATCGTATCGCCGACGAACAGCGAGTCGAGGATCGGAGCGATGACGACGCGCGGAGTGCCACTCGGCCCGTTGTCGCCGCACGCCGCGGCGAGCGCGAGGCCCATGACGGCGAGGACGGCGAGGCGGTCGTAGCGCATGGGTGGCTTCAAGTGTGATTCAAGTGTGAAACCCTACGGGATGACGGCAGGTACCACCTAGAACATGGACATGGCGAGGAACGACCGCAGGTTGTCGTTCGTCACCCGGAGCCGGGCGGAGAGCAGCCGCACGACCGACCAGAGGACCTTGTACGCGACATCGCGGTTGAAGTCGAGCAGCAACTCGAAGTCGGAGCGGGAAATCGTGATCAGGGTACAGGAGATGTTGGCGATGGCGTCGGTCGAGCGTTCGGAGCGGTCGAAGATCGACATTTCGCCGAAGCAGGCTCCCGGCTTCAGGACGGCGAGCGCCTCCTCGCCTGAGCCCGGGATGGTGCGGGAGATCCGGACTTCGCCTTCGGAGATGAGGAAAAGGCGGTTCCCGGGCTCTCCCTCTTTGAAGACGTACTGCCCGACCGTAAACTTCTGCTCGCGGCACACCTCGGCCACGCGGGCGAGCTCGCCCTCGTCGAGGTCTTGGAAGATGGCGGCCTGCTTCAGCAGCTTCAGATCCACCGGCGGAAAGTACGGTTCCGGGGAGGCGCGGGCAAGTGAAACCGTGGGAGACCTGGGCGGATGTCGTGACGGCGCTTCGCCTTCCGCTTGCGGCGCTGTTCCCGCTCGTGCACCGCTCCGGGTGGGAGTTCGCCATCGTCGTCGCCGCGGCGGTGTCGGATTTCGTCGATGGCAAGCTGGCGCGCTACGTTGGCGCGTCGCGTGTGGGCGCGGTGCTCGACCCGATCGCCGACAAAGTGTTCGCCGCGGCGGCGTTCCTGACGGTGGCGAGCCGCGGCGTGCTGAATTGGTACGAGTTGGTCGGCGTGTTGCTGCGCGACATTCTGGCGGTGCTGGGATTCTTCGGCACCTGGGTGCTGCGCCGTCCGGTGGCGCTGCCCGCACGGGCCGGCGGCAAGGCCGTGACGGTCGCGCAGATCTTGACGCTCGTGGCCTACACCGCGGGTTCGACGCTCGTGCGGCCGCTCGCGTGGGCCACCGCCGCCATCGCGGTGTACGCAACCTGGGATTACGGACGGGCCGCCGCGCGGGTCGCGGCGCACCGCTAACGGGAGACACAGGATGCGCTTCCTGGCAGTCATATTCCTTGGAGCCGTCACAGCAGGTTCGGTGGCGGCTCAGCAGTTTTCCCCGCCCAAGAGCGGGGCGTCTGGCGGCGGCACGCGGATCGGGATGTTCGGATTCGGCGTGCGCACCGGGATCGACCTGAAGGGCGACGGACAGCTCGTGTTCGGCACCACGATCGACATGGGCAATCTGTTCTCGAACCGCGTGCGCCTCCGCCCGTCGGGCGAGATCGGCGTCTTCAACGGTGAGAACACCTACGTCGCCAGCATGGAAGCGCTGTGGCGTTTCACCGATGACGAGGAAGTCGCCACGCCGTACATCGGCACCGGGCTCTCGATCGCCGGCCACGAAGCCTGTGGCACCGATCCGCAGTGTCCCGACGTGTGGCTGAATCTCGTGTTCGGCTTCGAGCTGCACTACCGGTCGACGTTCAACTGGCTCCTCGAATACCACGGGATGGACACGATGCGGCGCCACCGCCTCTACGTCGGCCTCACCACGCGGCGGGGGAACTGAGCGTGGCGGCACCGACGGCAGCGGTTTCGATTCGCTGGACGGAAGAGTTGCAATTCGAAGGCGGCCCCGCCGGCCGCCCGCCCGTTCTGGTGGACGGTAACTCGCGCGCGGCGACCTCCCCGGTGGAGCTCTTGCTCACCGCCGCGGCGACGTGCTCCGCCGCCGACGTCGTCATCATCCTGAAGAAACAGCGCGTCAAGCTCGAGGCGCTCGAGATCGCGATGCTCGGCACGCGGCGCGAGACGGAACCGCGGCGCTACACGGCGATCGCGTTTCACTTCACCGTCCGGGGCGAGGGCGCCGACGAAGCGAAGGTGCGCCGGGCCATCGACCTGTCACTCGAGAAGTACTGCTCGGTCGTGGCGTCGCTCGCGCCCGACATCAGCATCAGCTACGACGTCACCGTTGCATAGAGGGTCGCTCGTCGGCCTGGCGCTCGCCACGCTCGGGGGGGGCGCGCCACTCTCGGCTCAACGCCTCACCGCCGTCGAGGCCGGCGCGGGCGTCGCGCTCACCGTCGCCCGCCACACGTTGGCCGCCGCTCAGGTCGGCGTGGGCTATCGGCCGGGTGGACAGAGCCGCATCGCGTTCGCCCTCGACGCCGGGCGCGAGGACGGGCAGATGGCGGCGCGCGCGCAGCTGACGGCGCAGTTTCTCGTCACGCCGGCAGTGCGACGGGGGACCGGGGTCTACGGAGGGATCGGTGTAGCGATCGCCGGGCGCCGCGGAACGCCGGGGCGCGGGTATCTGGCGCTGTTACTGGGACTCGAAGCCGCGCCGGGCCGGCGCGGCGGGTGGTACGCGGAATTGGGGCTGGCCGGCGGCGCGCGAATCGCCGCGGGATGGCGCAGCCGCTGGTTTCAGTCTTAAGCGTCTGCGCCGACGGGAGCGGTCCGCGCCACGACGGGGCGGCAGTACCGCTCGCCCAGTACGCGCAGCTCGCCCAACTCGACGTCGCTCAGGTCTTCGAAGCGGTCGGCGAGGTACCCCATGGTATCGTCGAACCACTCTTTTTGATGTTCGGGATTCGCTTCGAGCACGCCGCAACGCAGAATGTGTGAGAACAACTCGTCGCGCGCCTGTTCGAATGTCGTGGGGGTTGTCATCTTCCGTGGCTCGCTACGTTTCTTGGCCATTCGGGCGGTGCTCCTCTCGGGCTGAAGGGCGTTTGGTGTGACGGCGCCGCAAGATAATGGGTTGTGTGGTATAATGCCACGGCGGGGGGCGTGGGTTCCCGATGACCCCCGGGAGGTCCCGATGAGCGAAGAAGTCTACGGTCCGGAGCGCGCGCAGCGCCTGGCGGCGCTGCTCAGAGCCCTGGCCGAGCGGATTCAGGAGCTGGACCGGCAGGGCGGTGGGCGGCTGCTGCACGCGGCGCCGGAGCTTCAGAAACTGCTGGGGAACGCGCGCAGTGAGCTGTTCCATTACGAAGTCCGCAGCACCTACGACACGCCGGAAGTGGCCGAAAGCCGGCGCATCGTAGACGAGGCGCAGCAGCGGCTCGACGATTCGACGTTCGACGAGCCTGACGACGACGAACCTTGGAGGAGGGTCTCGCCGGAATGAATCGGTTCTACATGATGCTGGGGGTGCTGACGCTGGCTCTCGGCGCGATGCTCGTGTACCTGCTGCGATCCAATCCCTCTGCCCCCCGCGCCGCTACTCAGGCCCCGGCCACGGTCGTGGACGACGGTTTCCGCGGCAACACGCTCGGGAGCGACAGCGCGCGCGTCGAGATCGTCGAGTACGTGGACTTTGAATGCCCCATCTGCGCGAGCTTCGCGGTCGTCCAGATGCCGACGATCAAGGAGCAGCTCATCGCGACGGGACGAGTGCGGTGGCGGTTTCGCGACTTTCCGCTTTCGATTCACAAGTACTCACGCTACGCGGCGCACGCGGCCCAGTGCGCGGGCGAACAAGGGAAGTTCTTGGAGATGCAGGATCAGCTCTTCTATAACCACGGCTGGGCGCTGACCGGGAAGAACCCCACGGGCTTGTTCCGCGATCTCGCGAAGGCCGCGGGGGCCGACGTCGCCCGCTACGACGCCTGCATGGCCAGTGGCCGCTTCGCATCGCGCATCGAGTTCAGCGTTCAGGAAGGGCTGCAGCGCAACGTGAACGGCACACCGACGTTCTTCGTGAATGGGACGGAGCTGCGCAGCTCCCGCCTGCCAACGTCGGATGACTTCAAGCGCTTGGTGGACAGCTTGCCGGCCCGCCGGAAATAATGCGGCACCGCCAGACCATCGCGGTCCTCGCGCTGGTCGGCTGGTTCGTGGCGCTGTACCTGGGGCTCCACGCGCTGGGCATCGGTGGGGAGCTGAAATGCGGGACCGGCGGGTGCGACACCGTGCAGACGAGCCGGTGGGCGGTGCTGTTCGGAATTCCGGTCGCGTTCTACGGCGTGGCGGGATACACCGCGATCCTCGCGGTGACCCTCGTCGGCCTGCAACCCGCGTGGCTCTCGCGCCGCGGCCCGTCGCTCCTCGTCGCCGCGCTCGGGACGGGCGGCGCCCTCTTCAGCGGCTGGCTCACCTATCTCGAGCTGTTCGTCATTCACGCCATCTGCCGGTGGTGTGTGGCGTCCGCGGTCATCATCGCGGCCATTTGGATCGTATCCCTACTTGGGCTCCGAAGGCGTGGGGACGTGGGACGTGGGGACGTGGGCCCACTTCCCCACATCCCCACTTCCCCACGCATCTAGGATTCCTGCGCCTCGTACTGATCCTTGAGTCGCGCGACGACCGCCGGATCGGCGAGCGTCGTCGTATCCCCCAGCGTTCTCCCCTCGGCGATGTCCTTGAGCAAGCGGCGCATGATTTTGCCGCTGCGCGTCTTGGGCAGGTCGGCTGAGAACAGGATGTCGTCGGGCTTCGCGAGCGCGCCGATCTTCTTCGCCACGTGCTGCTTCAGCTCCTCGCGCAGCGCGTCCGTTGCCTGGCGGCCTTCCTTGAGGGTGACGAACGCCGCGAGCGCCTGACCCTTCAGCTCGTGCGCCTTGCCCACCACCGCCGCTTCCGCGACGGCGGGATGATCGACCAGCGCGCTCTCTACCTCCATGGTGCCGATGCGATGCCCGGCGACGTTCAGGACGTCGTCGACGCGGCCCAGGATCCAGTAGTAGCCGTCGTCGCCGCGCTTGGCGCCGTCGCCCGGGAAGTAGGTGTCGGGCCAGCGGCTCCAGTACACGGAGCGATAGCGTTCGTCGTCGCCCCAAATCGTGCGCAGCATCCCCGGCCACGGGCTCGTGATGGCGAGGTAGCCGCCGCCGACCGTCACTTCCTTGCCCTGGCCGTCGAGCAACTTCGCATCGATGCCCGGGAACGGGATCGTCGCCGAGCCGGGACGCGTCGTGGTGACGCCGGGGAGAGGCGTGATCATGATCCCGCCCGTCTCGGTCTGCCACCACGTGTCGACGATGGGGCAGCGGCCGCCGCCGATGTGCTCCCGGTACCACATCCACGCTTCCGGGTTGATCGGCTCGCCAACTGTGCCGAGCAGGCGGAGTTTCGAGAGGTCGTGCTTGGCGGGTAGTTCGACGCCCCACTTCATGAACGCGCGGATGGCCGTCGGCGCCGTGTAGAAGACCGTCACGCCGTGCTTCGCGCAGATCGCCCAGAACCGGTCCTTGGCGGGATGGTCGGGCGCTCCCTCGTACATCACCTCCGTGACACCAAGCGCGAGCGGTCCGTACACGACGTACGAATGACCCGTTACCCAACCCACGTCCGCCGTGCACCAGAAGACGTCCGAGTCTTTGAGATCGAACACCCACTTGGTCGTGGCGTAGACGTGCGTCAGGTAGCCGCCCGTCGTGTGCAGGATGCCTTTCGGCTTCCCGGTGGTACCCGACGTATAGAGGATGTAGAGCGGATCTTCGGCGTCCATCGCTTCGGGGGGGCAATCGGCTGTGGCCTTGGCCATGAGGTCGGTCCACCAGTGATCGCGTCCCGCCTGCATCGGCACGCTCTGTCCGGTGCGCTTCAGCACCACGACATGCGTGATGCTCGGCGTCGCCGAGATCGCTTCGTCGGAGTTCAGTTTGAGCGGTACTACGGACCCGCGGCGGTAACCCCCGTCCGCCGTGATGAGCACCTTGGCCTCGGCGTCGTTGATCCGGTCGCGCAGCGACTCGGCGGAGAACCCGCCGAACACGACCGTATGCACGGCGCCGATGCGCGCGCACGCCAGCATGGCCACCGCCACTTCTGGGACCATCGGCAGGTAGATCGCGACGCGGTCGCCCTTCTTGACGCCCAGCCCTTTCAGGACGTTCCCGAACTTCTGGACCTCGGCGAGCAGCTCGGCATACGTGAGGCGACGCACATCGCCCGGCTCGCCCTCCCAAATGAGTCCCATGCGGCCGCCGCGACCCGCCCGAACGTGCCGGTCGAGGCAATTGACGGAGGCGTTGAGCTTGCCGCCGAGGAACCATTTGGCGTGCGGCGGTTTCCACTCGAGCACGCGGTCCCAGGGCCGGATCCATTCGAGCTGCTTGGCCCAGTTGGCCCAGTAAGTTTCCCGGTCGCGACGCGCCTCCTCGTAGGGCGTCTCATCTTGCACGTGGGCGGCGGAGCGGAAGGCGGCCGGCGGAGGGAAGCTGCGCTGCTCGTCGAGCAGGGTCTCGATGCGGTCGCTGGTGGCCATGGCCTGTGAGATATAAGGAAGAGGGAAGTCTGGCAAGTTGCGCTGCGCCGCTCGCTCTGCGGCACCGCGCGGGGTGAGCGCGGTCACCCCGGTTTTGATAACCGATTGCAGTCATGCACGTTAGCAAGCTGGCATCGGAGTGGCATATCAGGGCCCCGAGGAAACCTATGTCACCGATGCCTGTGGAGACCACCGTGATGTCGACGCGCCAGATGGAAAAAACGCTTGCCGCTCCCGAGCTGCTCGATCTCGACTCGCGCACGGCGTTTCGCCGCGCCGCGGGGGAGTTGCTGGATGTCCTCGAAGAGGGCGCCGGCCGCCTCGTGATCGACCTGTCGGGCACGCGTGGCGTCGACAGCGCGGGGCTGGGTGCCCTGATGCTGATCCAGCGGAAAGCCGCGGAGCGCCGTCAAACGGTGTGCTTGCGTGGTGCCAACGAAGAGCTGCGGTTCCTGCTCGTGCTCACCAAGCTGGACGATCTGTTCGAGCTGGAGACCGGCGTTCCCTGACCGCGTGCGCGGCGTATATTGGGACATCATGGCCGTCCCGACGCCGCGCAAGGTACTGTTCGTCGAAGACGAATCCGCGCTGCGGAACTCCTACCAGCGCTTCTTCGAAGGTCGCTACACCATGGCGTACGCGCCCAACGGCGCCGAGGCCATGCGCCAACTTACCGCGTTCCAGCCCGACGTCCTGGTCCTCGACATGCGCCTCCCTGATACCGACGGTATCGCCCTGCTGCAGCGAATTCGGGAAACGCAGCCGGCCCTCCCCGTCGTGGTCACCACTGCGTACGTGAGCATGGAGCCCCTGATGAACGTCCTGGACCTGGGGCACAGCCGGTATCTGGTCAAGCCGTACGATCTGAACGAGCTCGGCGCCGCCATCGATGCTGCTGGCTGAGGGGTTGCGGCACGCGTTCGGTGCCGTGCGGGCGCTCGACGACATCTCCTTCACACTCCACGCCGGACACACCCTCGCGGTCTTCGGTCCCAACGGCGCGGGGAAGACCACGCTCCTCAAGGTCCTCGCCGGCCTGATCCAGCCCGGCGCCGGCCGCGCCCAGATCGAAGGAGGGCGCGGCGCGGTCGGGTGGATCGGCCACCAGCCGCAGCTGTACGGGCACCTGACCGTGCGCGAGAACCTGCGCTTCTGGGGTTCGCTCTACGACCTGCCGCAGGCCGAGCAGTCGCGCCGCGAGACCGACCTGCTGGTGCGCCTCGATCTGAACGAGCATGCGGAGCGCCCGGTGCGCGCCCTGTCGCGCGGCTTGGTGCAGCGCGTGGCGATCGCGCGCGCCCTGATCCACGATCCGAGTGTGCTGCTGCTCGACGAGCCCTTCACCGGGCTCGATCGCACCGCCGCCGAAGAGTTCCGGCGGCTGCTCGCCGAGCAGGCGGCTGGCGGGCGCGTGACCGTGCTGGTGACACACAACGTCGAAGAGGGAACCGAGCTCGCCACCGATATCGCGTTCATGCGCGCCGGCCGGTTCGTGGAGCTCGCGCCTCGGGCGGGACGCGGCGCCCCTGCGATCGCCGAGGCCTACCGCCGCGCGGTGACCGGTGGCTGACGTGTTGCGCCACGCGTGGCTGCTCGCGCGCAAAGACCTGCTGGTCGAATTCCGCTCGCGCACCGCAATCCTGTCCGCCGTGGTGTTTACCGTGCTCGTGTTGATGGTCTTCAACTTCGGGCGCGACCCGACCGCCATCGCGGCTGTCGACCTCGCGCCCAGCATTCTGTGGGTCACGTTCACGTTCGCCGCCATGTTGGCGTTGAACCGCGCCTTCCAGCTGGAGCTCGAGAACCAGGCACTCGACGGACTCCTGCTCGCCCCTATCAGCCGCTCGAGCATCTACCTCGGCAAGGTGATTGCGAATCTCGCTTTCGTTGCGGTCGTTGAGGGCGTCGGACTCCCACTCTTCGCGTTGTTTTTCAACGTCAGGATCACACCGGTGTTGGGCCCGCTCATGGTCGTCATTGCTCTTGCCACGATCGGGTTCGTCGCGGTTGGGACGTTGTTCAGCGCCATGACGAGCCGGACGCGCTTCGCGGAGCTACTGCTCCCGGTGCTCCTGTTGCCATTCATGCTCCCGCCGCTGATCTGGGCGGTTCTCGCGACCGCGGCTCTTTTCGCTGGCCGTCCCTTGAGTGAGGCGACGGGCTGGCTTAGGTTGCTGGCGGCCTTCGACATCGTGTTCGTCACGCTCGCGTTCGTCCTATTTCCGGCGACGGTGAACGAATGAAACTGCTGAAGACGGGACGTTGGATCACCGCGGTAGGTCTCGTGTTGCTCGCCGCGGTCTACGTGCGGGCCCTCGCCTTCACGCCCGTGGAGCGTACGCAGGGCATGGCGCAGAAGATCTTCTATCTCCATCTCCCCGCGGCGATTTGGGCCGAAGGGGCGATGATCCTCGTCGGTGTCGCGTCGATCTTCTTTCTGTTCCTGAAGGACCCTCGACTCGATCGTTTTGCCGAAGCCTCAGCCGAGGTGGGGTTGGTGTTCTGCACGCTCGTCCTGACAACGGGTCCGATTTGGGGAAAGCCGATCTGGGGGACGTGGTGGACCTGGGACGCTCGCCTCACCCTCACGTTGCTTCTCTTCCTTATGTACGTGGGGTATCTCCTGCTGCGCGGGGCGGTGACGGACCCGGGTCTCAAGGCGCGCTACGCGGCGGTGCTCGGGATCTGCGGCATGTGTCTCGTCCCATTCGTTCACCTGAGCGTCATCATGTTCCGCACGCTCCACCCCCAGCCCATCGTCATCAAGCCGAGCGCGCCATCGCTGCCCGGCGAGATGCTCGAGACGCTCGCGTTTTCCTTTCTGGTTTTCACTGTGCTGTGGGTGGGGTTTGTAATCCAACGCTACGGACTGTCGCTGGTCCGCGAGCAGGCTGAGCCGCATGCCTGAGAACACGTCGTACATGGTCGCCGCGTACGTGATCACCGCGGTGATCCTCGTCGGCTACGCCGTGATCCTCTACCGGCGCACGCTCAAGCCTTAGTTCGCAGTTGCGCGCGCGCCTCGGGCAAGCGCGCGTGGCCGTCGGGGACCTGCGTCGCCCACAGGTTCAACGCCTCCTCCGCCGCTCCGTGGTCTCCCGCTTGAAACAGGGCCTGCGCGTTGCGCCACAGCGCGTCCGCGCCGCCGCCCGCGGCGTACGCGCGGGCGAAACGCGCGGCCGCGTCAGCGTACTGGCCGGACCGCCGATAGAGATCCCCCGCCGCGAGCGCGGCGTCGGCGCGCTCTTCGATCGCGAGGGCCTGCTCGTACGCACCGAGCGCCTCGGACTGCCGGAACACCATCAGCAACGCCTCGCCGAGCAGCATCCACGCGTCGGGGTTGTCGGGGAAACGCACGCTGGCCTCGCGCGCCGCCTCGACTGCCCCCCAGCGATCCTCGCGCGCGCGCGACAGGTGTACGAACGCCACGTACGCTTCGCCGAAGGTGGGCGTGACGTTGCAGCCGAGCCGTAGCCACGCCACGGCACGCCGCGGCGCATGCCGCTGGCAGGCGGCAGCGCGACGCACGCAGAAGCGCGCCAGCGCGGCGCGCAGGGACCGGAGCATTGCTTGATAATGAATGGAGCCGCGGTGAGATTGCAACGGCGCATGCCACACGCACTGGAAGGGCGCCGCATCGTCATCACGCGCGCACGCGAGCAAGCCGGCGACCTCGCACGGGCCCTCGAAGCGCACGGTGCCGCCGTGGTGGTCGCGCCCGTCATTCGCATCGAGCCTCTGCCGCAGCTCGGGCCGCTGCGCGCCGCCCTTGCGGGTCTGTCCGCCTATCGCTGGGTCGTCTTCACGAGTCAGAATGCCGTCCAGATCGTCTTCGACCGTCTCCTCGCCTGGGGTCTCGGTCCGCGCGCCTTCGCGGGCACACCCGTCGCCGCCATCGGCACCGCCACCGGCGAGGCGCTCACCCAACGGGGGGTCGTACCCGCGCTCGTACCGGACGAGTTCGTGGGTGAAGCGCTGGCCGACGCGCTCGGCGCACGCGGCGGACTGGCGGGGAGCCGCGTGCTCATTCCCAGCGCCGAAGACGCGCGCGACGCGCTCGCGACCGGGCTCAAGGAGCACGGGGCCGTCGTCGACGTCGTGCCGGTCTATCGCACCGTGCGCGCCGATACCGATCTGACCGAGCTCGCCGCCGAGTTGGTCGGCGGTGAGGTCGATGCGGTCACGTTCACGGCGTCGTCCACCGTGCGCGCCTTCGTCGACCTCGTGGGCCGCCGCGCCGCGACTTCGGGACGGTTTGCCGCCGTCGTGATCGGCCCCGTGACCGGCAGGACGGCGCGCGAGCTTGGCCTCGCCGATGTGATCGAGGCGGAGCCGCACACCGTGACCGGCCTGGTCGACGCGCTCGTGCGGCGGCTCGCGTGAAGCTCGGCACCCGGGGCAGCCAGCTGGCGCAATGGCAGGCGGAGTGGGTGCGGGCGCGTCTCGCCACGCTCGGCGTCAACGCCGAGATCGTGATCATCAAGACCCGCGGCGACAACGAAGTGGACCGGCCCCTCCACGAGCTCGAAGGGAAGGGCTTCTTCACCAAGGAGATCGAGGACGCGCTGCTCGCGCGCCAAATCGACGTCGCGGTCCATTCGCTCAAGGACCTCCCGACGCAGCTACCGGCGGGACTCGCGCTCGCCGCGGTGCCGGTGCGGCACGACCCACGCGAGGCGCTCGTCGGTGGCACGCGGTTGAGCGACCTCCCGCCGGGCGCGCGGGTCGGCACCTCGAGCCTGCGGCGTGTCACACAGGTCCGTTACCTGCGCCCCGATCTCGAGGTCGTGTCGCTGCGTGGCAACGTGCCGACGCGCGTGCGGAAAGCCGAATCCCACGAAGGGTGCGACGCCGCGCTGCTCGCGCTCGCGGGCCTCGAACGGCTGTCGCTCGGGGAGCGCGCGACGCCAATCGATCCGCTCGAGGTGATGCCGGCACCGGGGCAGGGCGCACTGGGGCTCGAGATTCGCGCCGACGACCGTAAGACGCGCGACGCACTCACCCCCCTCGGCGACCCCGCGAGCGATCGTGCCGTGCAGGCCGAGCGCGCCCTCCTCGCGGCACTCGGCGGCGGTTGCCAGGCCCCCGTCGCGGCGTGGGTCGACGAGCGGCGACTCTTCGGTCGCGTCACGGCGTCCGATGGGGCCGTCCAACTCACCGCGTCGGCAGACATCGATGTCGCGCGGCCCCAGAAAGCCGGGGAAGCCGTGGCCCGCTTGCTCGAGGCCGAAGGCGCGGCCAGCTTACTCGCCCGATGAGCGCTTCGTTTCCCATTCGTCGTATGCGGCGCCTGCGGCGCACGCCGGCGCTGCGCCGCCTGGTGCAGGAGACGCACCTCGTCCCCTCGCAGCTCGTGTGGCCCTTGTTCGTGACGCACGGCGAGGGCGTGCGCCGGCCCGTCGCGGCGATGCCCGGTGTCGCACAGCTCTCCGTCGATGAGCTCGTGAAGGACGCGGAGCGCGCCGCGCGCCTCGGCCTTGGCGGGATCGTGTTGTTCGGAATCCCCGCGGCGAAGGACGGCACGGGCTCCGAGGCGCACGACGAGCAGGGCATCGTGCAGCAGGCGATCCGCGCCGTGAAACGCGCCGTACCGGACCTGCTCGTGATCGGCGACGTGTGTCTGTGCGAGTACACCGATCACGGCCATTGCGGCGTCATCCGCGACGGCGAGGTGGACAACGACTCGTCGGTGTATCTGCTCGGCAAAGTGGCGGTCACGCAGGCGCGGGCGGGCGTGGACCTCGTGGCGCCGAGCGACATGATGGACGGGCGCGTCGCCGGGATTCGCAAGGCGCTCGACGCGGCGGGATTCTCGCATCTGCCGATCATGTCGTACGCCGCGAAGTTCGCGTCGGCGTTCTACGGTCCGTTCCGCGAAGCCGCGGGCTCGACGCCGCAGTTCGGCGACCGCCAGAGCTACCAGATGGCGGTAGCGAACGGCGACGAAGCGATGCGAGAGATCCGTCTGGACTTGGACGAAGGGGCGGACATCGTCATGGTGAAGCCGGCGGGGCCCTGTCTCGATCTGATCCGGCGCGCGCGCGAGGAGTTCGGCTCGCCGCTCGCCGCGTATCAGGTGAGCGGCGAGTACGCGATGATCAAAGCGGCGGCGGAGCGGGGGATGCTGGACGAGACCCGGGTGATGTGGGAATCCCTGACGGCGATCCGGCGGGCCGGCGCGGATATCATTCTGACGTATTTCGCGCCGGCGGCCGCCGAACAGCTCTAATCACCCGATGTCAGCGGCATCCTTCGGGAGCAGCACGAACTTCCACAGCGCTCCCGCCACCGTCGCGCCGATCAACGGACCCAACCAGTAGACGGCCTGGCCATGCCACTCCCACGCGACGAGCGCGGGACCGAACGCCCGCGCCGGATTCATCGCGGCGCCCGTGAGCGGTCCCGCTGCGAGGCCGCACACGGTGATCGCGAGCCCGATGCCGAAACCGGCGATCTTGGGCGCCTGGCTCGAAACCGCCGTGCCGAACACCGCGCAGACCAGGAAGAACGTCAGTACGGCTTCGAGGCCAATCCCTTCGAACAGACCCATCGCGCCCGCCAGCTGCGGCGTGCCGAGTGAGGCCACCCGGCCCGCCACCGCGGGGAGTAAACCCTTCACGAGCAGCGCGCCCACGACACCACCGAGCAGCTGCGCGACGACGTACTGACCCAGCGTGCGGCCGTCGATCTTCTGTGCCAGCCACAGCGCGACGCTCACCGCGGGATTCATGTGGCCGCCGGAGATCGACATCGTCATCGAGACGATGATCGCCATGCTGACACCGTGTGCGAGCGAGACGCCGACGCCGCCGATGGAGCCGTTGGTCGCGGCGTTGACCACGATGCTGGATACGCCGAGAAAGACGAAGAGCGCCGTGCCGACGAATTCGGCGACGAGCGGCCGCATGACCTTGACGTTCACGAGTGTGCTCCGAGGTGTGATGGCGGGGGCAATCTACGGGTCGCCGGCGTCCGGCCGCAACACCAGCGCGGCATTGATGCCGCCGAACCCGAACGAGTTCGAGACCACGGCGGCGGGCCGGGCCGGGAGGCCGGCCCCCGGAAGGCAGTCGAGATCGCAGGCGGGATCGGGATGTTCCAGATTGAGCGTCGGCGGGAGCCAGCCTCGGGCCAACGCGAGCGCGCAGATCGCCGCCTCGATCGCGCCGCTCGCCCCGAGCGCGTGACCGTAATAGCCCTTCGTGCCGCTCACGGTCAGCTCGTAGGCGTGGTCTCCGAACACCTGCTTGATCGCCGTGGTCTCCGTCGAGTCGTTGAGCGGCGTCGACGACCCGTGCGCGTTGATGTAGCCGACTTCCGTCGGTGTGACGTCGCCGTCGGCGAGCGCGAGCAACATCGCGCGCGCGGCCTGGCGCCCGTCGGGTCGCGGCGCCGTCATGTGGTACGCGTCGTTGGTGTACGCGTGGCCGACGACCTCGGCGTAGATCTTCGCGCCGCGCGCACGCGCGCGGGTGCGTTCCTCGAGCACGAGCACCGCCGCGCCCTCTCCCATCACGAATCCGTCGCGCCCGACGTCGAAGGGCCGCGAGGCGTGTGCCGGATCGGCGTTGCGCGTGCTCATCGCGCGGATGTTGCTGAACGCTGCGAAGGTCAGCGGCGCGAGGGGCGCTTCGGCGCCGCCGGCGAGCATCACGTCGGCCCGCCCGTCGCGCACCACGTGGAACGCCTCCCCCACGGCGATCGTCCCCGACGCACAGCTCATCGCGTTGGTGGCGTTGGGACCCGTGAATCCGCACTCGATCGCGATGTTGCAGCTGGCGGCACCCGCGAACACGGCGAGGGCCAGCCCGACGTCCAACCCGCGCGGCCCCTCCGCCAGGTACTTCGGGACCTGAGCCTCCGCGTACGCGACGCCACCGAGTGCCGAGCCCATCATCGCGCCGATGCGGTCGCGGTCTTCGCGCTCGGGCTGCAACTCGGCGTCGGTGAGGGCGAGCCGCGCGCACGTCACGGCGAGCTGGGAGAAGCGGTCGAGGCGGCGCGCCCGTTTGGCATCGAGGTGATCCTGCGGACGGAAGTCGGGGATCTCGGCGGCGATGCGGCTGCGGAAGGGCGCCGGATCGAACCGGGTGATCTCGCGAACCGCGGACGCGCGTGCTTCGAGCCCGGCCCACAATCCCGCAGCGGCGGTGCCGATGGGCGTCACCGCGCCGACGCCGGTGATCACCACACGCCGTGGCGCCCGCGCGATCATGTCGCGGCCTCCACCGCGCGCTTGATCCCGGCGAGCGTGCGCGACGCGACTCCATGAATGAAGACGGGGCCGATCACGAGGTTCGCCGCGAGACTGCCGATGAGGGGCCAGCGTGGCCCAGCCCAGATGTGCACGATCTCCACGTCCACTCCTCCTTCATCCTCCACCAACCTCCACACGACTTGCATGCCTCGCGTGATACCCCGGACGTGGCGATAGCGGATTTCCCCCGCGGGCTGGTCGAGCGTCATCTCGGAGACCCACCAGACCGGATACCTGAGCGGTCCGAACGGGCGCCAGGCTGCCATCTCCACCAGGTTTCGCTCGAAACGCCGCACCCAGCGGTAGTGAGGCAGGATCGAGGGCCAGCGCTCGACCTCGCTCGCCATCGCGAACACTCGTTCCAATGGCGCACGCATTACGACCCGATCAACGGTACGCATGGTAACTAGCCAGGGTGCGTTGACCCCGGGGCCATGCCCCGGGGTTTACTCCCGCAGCCCCGCATACCCCCCGCGGTAGTAGAGCAGCGGCCGCCCATCCGTAACGCTGCCCCCGATGACGAGGCCGATGAACACCGTGTGGTCACCCGCGGGAATCGCGGACTGTTTCTCACACTCGATGTGCGCGAGTACGCCATCCAGGATCGCGATCCCCTGTTTGTTCGAATGGAACCCGACACCGCTGAAGCGATTCGCTTCGTCGCCGGCGAAGCGGCGCGACAACGTTTCCTGGTCGGCGGCGAGGACGTTGAGCACGAAGTACCGCGCGGCTTCCAGGGCTCCGTGCATCTCGTGCTGGCGGTCCACCGACACGAGCACGAGCGGCGGATCGAGCGACACCGAAGCGACGGAGCTCGCCGTCATCCCGACGGGGTCGCCCCCCCCGCCGGCGCCCCGTGTCGTCAACACGGTGACGCCGGTTGCAAAGCGGCCGAGTAATTGCCGGAAGAGCGGAGCTTCGACGCCGCGCATGGTCACCAGAGGAGGCCGGCGAGAACGCCGGGAGCGAGGACGGCGCGGGCGGGGC
>Ga0193723_1000166_pt1 | contig 23615 bp, 13 predicted proteins | sample H2m2metaG_FD_143042 | JGI IMG/M metagenome (GOLD analysis project Ga0193723, IMG submission 143042) | Soil microbial communities from a riparian zone of the East river system, Colorado, United States - H2m2 | ecosystem: Environmental > Terrestrial > Soil > Riparian zone | place: USA: East River...
CCCCGCACCGTTGCCCGCGGCGCGCCTGCCGACTACCTGCGCAGCCGCTGGGACGACGCCGTCGCCGCTGGGCTCGACCCGGTCGCGCGGCTGGTCTACCGCTCGAACCTGCTCGGCGCCGACGCGCGCATCACGAACACCGGCGGCGGCAACACATCGTCGAAGATCGCGGCGACCGACCCGCTCACCGGCAAGACGGTGCCGGTGCTCTGGGTGAAGGGTTCGGGCGGCGACCTGCGCACGGCTACCCGCGCGAACTTCGCGTCGCTCTACCTGGACCAGGTATTGAGTCTCCGCGCCGTGTACGCGCGCTTCCCCGAGCGCGGCCCCAAGACGCCGGCGGAGGACGCGATGGTGGGGATGTACCCCCACACGACGTTCGACCGGAACTCGACCCCTGCGAGCATCGACACACCGCTGCATGCCTTCATCCCGCACGCGCACGTCGACCACCTGCACCCCGTCGCGGTGATCGCGATCGCGACCGCAGCCGACGGTCCAACGCTCACGCGCGAAGTGTACGGAGACGACGTGATCTGGACCGATTGGCAACGCCCTGGCTTCGACCTCGGCTTGCAGCTCCAGGGGATCTGTCGCGAGCATCCGAACGCGCAGGGCGTGATCCTGGGCGGCCACGGCCTGATCAGCTGGGCAGACGATGACCGGGAGTGTTACGAGCGAACCCTCGCGCTGATCCGTCGCGCGCAGGACTTCCTGAACGGGCGGGATGACGGCAAGCCGGCGTTCGGCGGCCCGCGCGTACAACCGCTGCCCGAGGCGGAGCGACGGCTGGTGCTCGTGGAAGTGCTGCCGTGGCTGCGCGGGCACGTGAGCGGCGACGCCCTCCGGCAAATCGCGACGGTCGAGATGCGCGACGAGGTGCTCGAGTTCGTGAACTCGCGCGACGCCGGCCGACTCGCGGAGCTTGGGACCAGCTGCCCCGACCACTTCCTCCGCACCAAAATCAAGCCACTCTACGTCGACTGGGATCCGCAAGCGGAGGACGTCGTCGCGCTCAAGACCGGACTCGAGACCGGCCTCGCGCAGTACCGCAGGGATTACGCTGAGTACTACACTAGGCACAAGCGGGTTGACTCGCCGGCGATGCGCAGGTCGTCCCCGAGCGTGATCCTGATTCCCGGAATCGGCCTCGTCTCGTGGGGCAAGTCGAAGTCCGAAGCCCGAGTGACGGCCGAGTTCTACGGCGCCGCGATTGGCGTCATGCGCGGCGCGGAGCGCGTCAGCCGCTACACGGCACTCCACCGTCAGGAGGCGTTCGACATCGAGTACTGGCTACTCGAGGACGCAAAGCTCAAGCGGATGCCGGCGGAGCGGCCCCTCGACCGCACGATCGCGGTGGTCGTCGGCGCGGGCAGCGGGATCGGCCGGGCGCTGGTGAGCGCGCTCGTCGGCCAGGGCGCCGCCGTGGCCGCGGTCGATCTGCACGCCGACCAGGCGCAGGCTGCCGCGGAGCAGGCACAGCAGCAGGTGGGGATGGGCATCGGTGTGGCCGGAACGGGTATCTCCGGCGCGGGACAGGTCGTCGGGCTCGGCGCCGACGTGACCGATCGAGCGGCGGTGCGGCGCGCGCTCGAAGACATCGTCCTCGCCTATGGCGGTCTAGACCACGTCGTCGTCACCGCCGGCTACTACCCGAGCCCCGACGAGCAGGGGCGCATCGCAGACCAGGAATGGGAGAAGACATTCGCGGTCAACGTCACGGGCCCGTTCCTCGTCGCGGACGAAGCCTGGCGGGTGTGGGAGGCTCAGGGGCTCGAAGGCAGCCTGGTGATCACGACCAGTGTCAACGCGGTGGTGCCGAAAGCGGGGTCATTCGCCTACGACACGAGTAAGGCGGCTGCGAACCACCTCGTGCGGGAGCTCGCCGTGGCGTTCGCGCCGCTCGTGCGCGTCAATGGCGTCGCCCCGGCGACGGTGCTCGAGGGTTCGTCGATGTTCCCGCGTGAGCGGGTCATCGCGTCGCTCGCCAAGTACGGGTTGCCTTACAACGCCGCAGAGAGCACGGAGGTGCTGCGGGACCGGCTCGCGGAATTGTACGCCAGTCGCACCCTGACCGGGCAGCCGATCACGGTCGCCGACCAGGTCAAGGCGATCGTCGCGCTCTTCGGCGACGCCTTCCGCAAGACGACGGGCCAGATCGTCAACGTCGACGGAGGCCTCACGGCCGCGTTTCTGCGATGAGCGTAGCCCCAGTCTCCCAGCAGTCGCTGGCGGACCGACTCGACGCCATCAACGAGTTCGATCGCGAGCCCGTGCCGCCCGACCGGTTGCAGGGGCCCGGTAGTTTCATGGGGCTGTTTGCCGGCGAGCACCTTGCCGGGACGGAGTTCGTGATCGGGCCACTGTTCGTGGCGCACGGTGTGGCTGCTCTCGATCTGGTGCTGGGACTGCTCGTCGGCAATCTGCTCGCCGTCCTCAGCTGGGCCTTCATCACGGCGCCGATCGCCACGCGTACGCGGCTCAACCTGTACTGGCACCTGCGGAAGATCACCGGGCCGAACCTGTTGTTCGTCTACAACATCGTCAACGCGCTGATGTTCTGTTTTCTGGCTGGAAGCATGATCTCGGTGGCCGCTACGGCGGTGGGCCTCCCGTTCGGGATGGCGATGCCGAAGCTGAACGATGTGTATCCCAACTCGGTGGGCTGGGTGCTGGTGGTGTTTCTCGTCGGGATCGCGGTCACCGCGCTGGCGATTCTCGGGTTCCAGAAGATCGCCGCCGCCGGCCAGGTCGCGTCCCCGTGGATGTTCATGGTATTCGTGGCGGCGGCCGTGGCCGTGCTGCCCAAGCTCGGCGTCACGTCCGTGGGGGACTTCTGGCGCGTTGCCAGCGAGCGTATCTGGACCGGCGTGCCGGCGCACGGCGTCGCCAAGTTCAGCTTCTGGCACATCATGTTTTTCGCGTGGTTTTGCAACATGGCCATGCACATCGGGATGGCGGACATGACCGTGCTCCGCTACGCGAAGCGGTGGCAATACGGATTCTTGAGCGCGTGCGGCATGTATCTGGGGCACTTCGTGGCCTGGCTCGCATCGGGCATCCTGTGCGCCGCCGCGCTGGGTGACGTCGCGCCGGGGCCCATCGCCTACCTGGGAGCCGGAGTGACCGGGGTCGTCTGTGTGGTGATCGCGTCGTGGACCACGGCGAACCCAACGTTGTACCGCGCGGGTATGGCGCTGCAGACGATCTCGCCCAACTGGAAGCGCTGGAAGGTCACGCTCGCGGCCGGCGCGGTGACCACGGCCGCGGCGATCTTCCCCGCCCTGATGATGCGGCTGCTCGACTTCGTGGCGCTGTACGGGCTGATCCTCATGCCGATGGGCGCGGTGATCTTTGCGGATTATTGGCTGCTGCCAAAGCTCGGCTTGCGCCAGCGCTACGCCGAGTGGAAGAGCGTGCTGTTCAGTTGGCCGGCCGCATTGACCTGGGTCATCACCCTCGTCGCGTGCTGGGTGATCAACGCCGTGTGGGGCCTGGGGATCTTCTTTCTCGGGCTGCCCGGCTGGTTCATCGCCACTGTTCTCTACATGGGCCTGAGTGCCATCCAACAGCCGGCCCGAGCCGAGGTGTAGACCATGCGAACGGCGCTCAAGCTAATCTCCTTCGCCGGCCTCGGGCTCACGGTGGTTCCGTCCTTCCTGGTGTTCGTCGGGAGAATCACCTGGGACACGCACGCCGCGCTGATGCTCGTGGGCACGGTGCTGTGGTTTGCGAGCGCGCCGTTTTGGATGCTAGAGACCAAGCCGCGCGCGTGAGGTCGCGATTCTGGCGGGCGCTTTTTCCGCTGTTTCTCCTGGCCCAAGTCGCCGTGGGACAGGCGGCCGACCTGAGGTGGCCCGAGGCAACCTCCGAAGCCAAGCCTTGGACGCGCTGGTGGTGGATGGGCAGCGCGGTCGATAGCACGAATCTCACCGCCGAGCTCGACGCGCTGGCCGCGGCCGGTTTCGGTGGAGTGGAAGTGACGAGCATCTACGGTGTGGACGGATACGAAAACGCATTCGTTCCCTACCTGTCCGACCGCTGGATCAAACTGCTGATCCATGCTGGTACCGAAGCCCGGCGCTTGGGGCTCGGCCTCGACATGCCGCCCGGCTCGGGATGGCGACTCGGCGGACCCGGAGTGCGTTTGGAAGATGCCGTCGCATCGTTACACATCGACGTCGACACCGCGCGCGGCACCTACGTGGCGACGGTCCGTCCCGCCGGCGACAAGGTGAAGCGAGCGGCACCGGGTAGCGAGGGAAACGCTCTGGATCCATTCTCGCGCGTCGCGGTGCAGCGCTATCTGGACGGTTATGGCGATCGTGTCAGGACCATGCCCCGTGGCACGGTGCGCGCGTTCTTCCACGACTCGTTCGAGTACACCGGGAACGGCTCGGCCGAGTTGTTCGAGGAATTCCTGCGGCGGCGGGGTTACGACTTGAAGAGCTACCTCCCTGCCCTGCGCGGGGAGGGCGACCCGGACGTCGTGGCGCGCGTGAAGTCGGACTACCGGGAAACGCTGGACGAGATGCTGCTCGAGCATCTGCTCCGCCCATTGACCGCCTGGGCGCACGAGCGCGGCAGCCTCAGCCGCAACCAGGCGCACGGCTCACCCGGCAACCTGCTCGATCTCTACGCCGCGAGCGACATCCCGGAAACGGAGGTCTTCGGACCGCTGGGCGACTCCGGCAGCGATCCCCTCATCAGCAAATTCGCCTCGTCGGCCGCGCATGTCGCCGGGAGACGACTCACGTCCGCCGAGACCGGCACGTGGCTCGGCGAGCACTTCACGGTCACCCTGGACCAGCTCAAGCAGGAGGTCGACCAGCTGTTCGTCAGCGGCGTGAATCACGTGATCTATCACGGCACTGCGTACTCGCCGCGGGATGCCGCCTGGCCCGGCTGGCAGTTTTACGCCTCCACCGAGCTGAATCCGCGCAGTGCCATCTGGCGAGATCTGCCGGCGTTGAACCGATACGTGGCACGCGTCCAGGCCATCCTGCAGTCGGGCCGGCCCGACAACGACGTGCTCCTCTACTGGCCGGTCTACGACAATTGGCACGACACGACCGGTCTGCGCATGGACTTCGAGGTGCAGCAACCGGGTTGGTTGCATGCGAAGCCCGTCGGTTCGGTCGCCCGGTTGCTCTGGCAGCGGGGCTTCGGTTTCGACTACGTATCGGATCGGCTGCTCCGGACCAACGTCTCGCCGCTCGACTACCGCGTCGTGGTCGTCCCGCCCACGCAACACGTGCCGGACGAGACCTTCGAGCGGCTGCTCGGTCTCGCGCGCGCCGGCGCCACCGTGATCTTCGTGGACCATCTCCCTGCGGATGTGCCCGGTCTGAGCCGGTTGGCGGAACGACGACGCCGGCTGGAGAACGCGAAGCGCCAGCGTGTGGTCGGGCGCGGGCGCGTGCTGGTTGGACCTGACGTGGAAGCCCTGCTCGAGGCGGCCGGCGTCCGCCGCGAGAGCATGGTGGATCACGAGGGAGTACGGTTCATTCGGCGCAAGCGGGAGGGAGGCCACGACTACTTCATCAGCAACACGGGGGCGAATACCCTGGACGGCTGGATACCATTGGCCGTGCGCGCCGCCGCGGTAGCGATCATGGACCCCGTGAGCGAGCGGACCGGCCTCGCGCAGCTGCGCACGGGGACGGACGGGCAGGCCGAGGTGCTCCTGCAAGTCGAGCCGGGCGCGTCAATCATCCTGCGTGCGTTCGACCGCGCGGTGACCGGTGCGCCGTGGCCGTACCTGCGGCCCGTCGGAGCGGCGGAGGAGCTGCGAGGAAACTGGTCGGTGACCTTTCTCGCCGGCGGACCGGTGCTGCCCGCCTCGTTCCGCACCGATACGCTCGCCTCCTGGACGGAGCGCGGCGATGAGGAGGCCCGGCGGTTCGCCGGCACCGCACGCTATTCGATTCGTTTCGACGCGCCCGGGGAAGCGAGCTCGTACCGGCTCGACCTGGGCAGAGTCGCCGAGAGCGCGCGGGTGCGGCTCAACGGAACGGAGCTGGGCGTCCTGTTCGCCCGCCCGTTTCGGGTGGAGACGGGACCGCTGCGGCGGACCGGCAACGAGCTGGAGATCGAGGTGACGAACCTCTCGGCGAACCGCATCCGCGATTTGGATCTGCGACGTGTGCCGTGGAAGGTGTTCCAAATTATCAACTTCGTCGGCATCGACTACAAGCCGTTCGACGCGTCGGGCTGGCCCCTCAAACCGTCCGGCCTGTTGGGTCCGGTTCGCCTCGAGCCGCTGGCGTCCCAAGACCGATGAACTACCGTACCCCCGCCGCGCGCAGATACCCGCCCGCCACATCGGCGAACTGCGCGAACGCCACCTCCGGCTCCTCGATCTCCGCGTGCCACCGCTTCTCCCACTCGAAGTTGTAATAGCCGCGGTACCCCAGCTTCACGAGCGCCTCGATCTGCCGCTTCACCGGCACCTGTCCCGTCCCGGTCAGCACGTACCGGCGACCGCCCTCCGTCGCCGCGGGGACGGAATCCTTGAGATGCACGTGCCGGATGAAACGGCCCAGCTGCCGCACCGTGTCTTCCGGCTCTTCTTTGCCCGCGACGAACGTGTGGTGCGCATCCCAGAGCAGCGCCACGTTCGGTGAGTCGGCCTTGGTGAGGATCTCGAGCAGCGCCGGCGACTCGGTGAAATCGCCGTGCGACTCGATGATCACCGTGACGCCCCTGCCCTTCGCGTAGTCGCCGAGCTCGTGCAGCGACCCGGCGATGTGCGCGAGCGTCGCATCGCGCGGCGCATCTTTCACGTACTCGTTCCCGAACACGCGCACGTACGGAGCGCCCAGGGCCTGGGCGAGATCGATGAAGCGGCGCGCCTCGTCGAGCTGCGCGGCGTGCTTCATCGGGTCCATGTCGTGCATCTGCGCCGACGCGCCGAGATCGGAGACGAAAAGCCCGTGGGCGGCGAGCTGTCGTTTCGCCTCCGCGAGACGCTCCGGCGCGAGCTCGGGCACCTTGGTGAGATCCATGTTCGTCAGGATCCCGCGTAACTCGATCGACGCGAATTGATGCTCGGCGGCGAAGTCGAGGATCTGGGGCCAGGTCCACCGTGGGCAGCCGAGCGTCGAGAACCCCAGGGGGAGGCGGCCCTGGCTGGGCACCAGCCGCGTATAGCGGGTAGCGAGCAGTGCGGCGGACGTCCCCAAGAATTCGCGGCGCGTCGTCATCGACCGGCTCCTTCCCACAGCCACAAGAGCGGTTGGCGAATCGGATAGTTCCGGATCACCTCGTCTACCGTAGGATCCGGATTGAGCGTCTTCCACAGCGCGATGTAGCTCGGCTCGTGGAGCGCCACGCCGCCGAACAGCAGCGCGGGATGGCGGATCGGCCACTGGTCGTCATACATCACATCGGGCGGCTTGGGCCAGGTGTGCTTGTCCATGATGAACGGATACATGAACGCGACCGCCTTGCCCATCCCCCGGCCGTCGGGCGCCGTGTAGCTCCAGAGACCGAGGATCTGCGCCAACGTTCCCATCACGTCGAGCTGAAACAATGAGTAGCCGTACGGTTTCGTGCGCCCCAGCTCGCGCGGGAAGCTCCCGTCGGGCGCCATCTGACCGGCGATCAGCGTGTCGCGAAAGAAGCGGCGCGTGTCGGCCAGTCGCGCGTCATCACCGACGAACTGCGCGAACGCGGCGACCTGCAGCGCCCACGCCGCCGCATGGTTGTTGCCACTCGTCCGCTCGACCGTCCCGAAGGCGTGGGTCGTAAGCCACGCGAGGTAATGCCGGAACCAGTCCTTCGTCGCGATGAGCGTCTCGCCCTTTAGAAACCCCAGTTGCTCGAGCACCCACGCGGCCCGCGCGACCTCGACCAGGTGAATCGTGTCGATGACGCCGGTGCCCCGCCCCGTGGCCACCCCTTTGATCGCCTGGCCGTAGAGCAAGTTTGGATTCATGCGGGTGCCCTCGTCGACGAACCACGCCCGCAGGTGGGCGGCGGCGTGGCGTGCGTAGCGCTCGTCGCCCGTGATCTGATAGGCGGCGACGAGCGCCGGCACGATCTGGCTGAGCCGTCGCATCGCGTCGCGATGGGCGACAAAATTGTCGGGGTTCGTTTCCCCGTCGCGCCGGATGTAGGGACCGCCCGGGTCCTTCGGGTCGGGCCACCAGTAGTCGCCTTCGGAGTAGAAGTCGTGGGGCCCGCCGCTGCTCCGCGCCGCGGGAAAGGCGGTGATCGTCAGCGGCGTCTCGCGCAGATACCGCTCCGCCGCGGCGATCACCCGCGCGCGCTCGATCTCGACCAGCTGGGCGCGACTGAGCTGCGCGTGGAGCGGCGCCGCCAGCACGCCGAGCACGGCCACGAGAGCCTTAGATACGGGCGACGAACCCACCGCCTCCCCGCAGATCGATCTTCAGCACGTCCGTCCGGCGGACCGTGGCGTTCTCAACCACCACGGCGGCCGGATCATCCGCTCGGTCGCGCACAAGCAGCGCCGCATGGGACCCGCCGTCCAGGAAGGTGAGCGGGACCTCGACCGACCGCGCGGTGGGACCGTTCGCGATCACCACGAACCATTGCTTGCCGTGTCGCCGAGCAAACGCGGCGATCTCCCCGATCTCGCTGAACGGCAGGACGCGGGTCTCGTCCCAGGTCGAGGGGATGCGCTTGATCAGCTCGACCGCCGGGTTGTCGAGGATCGCCTGCGGGTGGGCGCCATAGACGAGGAGCGGCGCGGTGAACAGCCCCGCCGTGGCGATCTGATGCGCCCACGATGTCTCGCGCCGCCGTTCGCCGAAGAGCATCGGCGTGAAGTCGAGGTGTCCCGCCAGCATGCGCGTGAACGGAATCGTCGTGTCGTGCCGCGCCCATGCCGGCATGCTGCGCCGTTCCATCCCCGATACCGCTTCGCGATTCAGCTCGTTCGGCCAGGTGCGGGATTCCCCGGTCGGTTTGTTGGCGCCGTGAAAGTCCACGAGGAGCCGGTGCTCGGCCGCGCCTTGCAGGCAGGCCTGATAGAGGTCCATGACCTCCTTCGCCTCGTGATCGAAGAAATCGAGTTTCACGCCCACGGCGCCGACATCCTGTACATGCGCGAAGAACGCCGCCCGCGCCCCCGGATCGTGGATCTCTTTGCTGTGCTGCCACAGCCAGATCCCCACACCCTGCTGCCGGGAATACGCGACGAGGTCGCGCAGGTCGCTCTCGGGCCACTGGCGCCAGAAGCCCTCGATGAGGTTGTACTCGAACCCCAACTGGCCCGCGAGGCGCGAGAACTCTTTCATCGTCGCGAGCGAGTTCTCACCCCCGCCGTCCAGGTACTTCCAGACGGCGCGGCCCGGTTTGATCCAATCGGTCCGGAGGCCCGTCGGGAAAAAACGTTTGTCGGGGGGCGGCGAGAGATCGGCCACCATGTCGCAATTGACGAGCGTGTCGAGATCGGCACCGATCATCACGACGCGCCAGGGGGTCGTGATGCGCCCGACGATTGCCGCCGGCTGCGCGAGGCGGGCGGCTTCGGCGTCGCCGTAGCGTAACGTGAACGGATGGCTGGGAGGATGCGCGTGGCCGAGTCGGGCGCGAAAGCCGCGTTGGCCATCGGCCTGGAGCGCCATGCCGGCGTAGCCGATCACGGCGGCCTCGGTGATCGACGCGTAGCCGGCGGCGTCCGGCAGCTTGAACGTCAGCGGCGGCGCCGCCCAATCGCCGGCTTGGACCTCCGCGATGTCTTTCCTGGTGTGGGTGCCTTCGTAGTGTCCGTTCAGATCGTGATACCAGACGGTGGACCCGGTTGGGAGGACGAACGCCGTGGCCTCATCGGGGACTCGACTCCCGGTCCCAGGGACCACCCACTGGAACGCGATCCCGTCGTCGTAGGCGCGGACGTCGAGGATGCATTGCGAGAGTGCGATTCTCGCACCCGCGAATCGCCCAGCGGCCGCGGCATGCACGCCGCGGGTTGGGAAGCGATCGTCGCCGTGGTAGGACGCGACGTTCCCCAGGACGACCTCCTCGCCCAGGTTCGTGCCGTCCACGAGGATGCCGAGGGGAGACGACTCGATGACCGGTCGCCCGCGGAAGGTGACACTGTAGATCAGGCGCGTCGCGTCGGCCGACACCTGGATCTCGACGGCACCGTTGGGACTCGCAACACGAACGGCATCCGCAGGCCCCCGCGCCAGGCGGGCCAGTCCGGGGGTGGCGAGGGCGGCAGCAAGAAACGCTCGGCGTTCCATGATTGTCCTGACGCGGGTTAGGGGTTACTGCAGTGGATCGAACGTTCCCCCCGCCCACCCCACCGTCTGTGCCAACCTACTGTTCGTCTGCAGTTGGTTCGGGGGAATAGCGAAGAAGTAGTAGTTCGGCTGCCAATTGATGTTGGATTGCGTGTCGAGCAGCGTGACCTGGGTGTCGAAGTAGTTCGCATATGTCGAGTCGAGATCCACCGTGTCCCGCACGAGCAGCCAGTCGGCCACGGGCGCCTTCAAGGCGATCCTCACGCCGTGCCGGCGGGTGCCGTTGAGCTGCGACTCGAACAGCATGTTCCGTCGCAAGTCCCAGAAGCGCTTGGCTTCAAACGCGAATTCGATTCGTCGCTCCAGCATGATGACATCCTGCATCTGCTGTCTGGTCATTCCGGGGTCCAGGCCATACAGCCCCGCTCCGGCATCGATGCCCGCCCGCGCGCGAAGCGCGATGATCTGGTCGTACGCTTCCTGGGTGTTCCCGATGGCGTTCGCGGCCTCGGCGAGATTCAACAAGACTTCCGCGTAGCGGATCTCGATCCATTGGGTCTGGCCGTTGAAGGCGCCGAGCGCATCCTGGCTCGGATCCACGGCCTTGCGCGTGTAGAAACCCGTTGGTGTGGGATTATTCGTCTCGCCGCCGACGTACGTCCATTGCCGGCGAGCGGTCTTGCCGGACAGGGGCCACACGGCGCCGTTGTACGCGATCGTGGCGTAGAAGCGGGGGTCGCGGTTCTTCCAGAAGTACACGGAGTCGTACGCGGGGTTGTTCGTGATCGGCCGGCCGTCCCGCATGGGAAAGACGTTGACCATCTCCATGGTGGGCCGGTTGGCTCCCGTGGCGCCTTGGGATTCGTCCAGGGGCCGCGTGGCGGCTGCCCAACGATTCACGCCGCCGATCTCCTGGCCGTTCTGCACGACGCTCGAGCCGGGAAATTGGTAGCGGCGCACGAACACCGCCTCGGGGTTCATCTCCACGAACCACAACCGTGCGAAATCAGGGTACAGGCCGAATCCGTGGCTCGCGAGCGAGTCGCGAGCCGCGCGATTGGCGTCGTAGGCGTTCTGCCACCGGGTCATGTCGCCCGAGCGGTTGAACTGCGGGCTCGCGTAGTACAGCAAGAGCCGTCCTTTGACAGCGAGGGCCGTTCCCTTGTGGACGTGGCCGTTGTTCCCCGCTCCGACACTGATGGCAGGGAGGAGGGCGATGGCGCTGTCGAGATCCGACACGATCTGCGCCACGCATTCCGACGTGGGGTTGCGCGGCACCAGCAGATCGTCCGTCAAAACCTGCGGTTTGAGCACGAGGGGCACGCCGCCGTATCGCTTGACCATCTCCCAGTACCGCCAAGCCCGGAAGAAATACGCTTCGCCTTTCAGCTTCTTGACTAGACTCGAGTCCAGGGTGCCGCCGTCGATTTCGGCGAGCAGGATATTGATGCGCCGGATCTGGCGGTACGGCACCGTGTCTTGCCAGTAGCCAACCGAGCCTTCGGTGAGTTGACCGTACATGTAACCGGTGCCGCCCGGGGATTCATCCGAGGTGGCCGCGTCTCCGGTGGACCAGCCCGGCAAATTGTCCAAGTAGATGTGGCTGACATAGGCCTGCGCGATCTCCGGGTCTTTCCATACGTCCGCCTCATTGATGGCGGTCAGATCCTTCAAGCCGAGGATGTTCTTGCAGGCGCCGAGCGCGAGGCTCAAGGCGACGAGTGCGGTTGCTCGGGCGATCGTCATGGGAGGCTCTTCTTCAGCGAGGCGGTCATGCCCAGCGTGAAGGTCCGCATCAAGGGATACGCGCGGATGTTCCGCATTTCGGGATCGAATCCCCAATCGCCCATGTGGTCGCGGAGCAAGAGCAGGTTCGTGCCCGTGAAGTAGACCCTGGCGCTCGCAAGTCCCAAAGCGCCGGCGATGCGTTCGGGCACTCCATACGAAGCGGTCAGGCTCTTCAGGCGCAGGAACGACGCATCCCGCAGCCAGAACGTGGAGACGGGGTAGGTCGTCTTGTAGCCGGTGCCGAAGTATCCGGGATAGGCGGCGTCGGGATTGTCGGGCGTCCAGTGGTCCGCCCAGAAGCCGTAAGACGACTCCTCGGCCCGACCCTGAATGGACCGCCCGTCGGCGTGCATCAACAGCTGGTTGCCGGCGGCGCCCGAGAACAATGCATCGAGGCTCAGCCCCTTCCACGATGCGCCAACGCTGATGCCGTATGTGATCGGCGGGGTGTCGTGATCGCAGAACCAGGCTCGATCATCGTCCGTGATCTTTCCATCCGGCGGTAGATTGGTGACCGTGCCATCCGGATTGGTGATGCGCGGCCCCCGGAGATCCCGGTAATTCAGCATGCCCAGCCGGGCCGGAACGCCGTTGATCGTGTACCCGGCTGGAAGGGCGTCCAGGTCCGCCTGCGTTCGGAGGATGTTCGTCGCGATTAATCCGAAGCACGCGCTCGCGGGTGCGGTGGTGCGGCCCAGGCGTTTCTGATAGTCCGGAAGGTTCTGGGCCTCGTTCAAGGAGACGATCACGTTCGTGGCGTACCCGAGATTGCCCCGCACGTAGTACTTGAAGTTGTTCCCACGTTCGGCGGATCCGCCCAAGTACCCGAGCTCTACCTCGAAGCCGTGCGAGTGGATTTCCTGGTAGTTCTCGTCCGGGAGGGCGGCCCCGAAGGTGCTGGGAATCGCCTCCTCGCGATCGCCCAGGATGTCGTACGTCCGGCGGAAGAACAGATCGAATGTCAGACCGATCTTGTTCCAGAGCCTCGAGTCGAGCCCGACATTGTATGACCGGGACTTCTCCCAGGTGATGATTGGGTTCGCGAGCGCCCCCGGAACGACGCCGGTGGTCGCGCTGTCGAAAACGGCGCCGGACTGGAACACGTATTTCTGCAGCCATTGAAAGCTGCCGACATCGTCGTTGCCGACCACGCCGAAGGATGCCCGGAGTTTCAGCTCGTTGATGAACGGCACCCTGAAGAACGGCTCTTCGGAGAGGCGCCAGCCCGCGGAGACGGAGGGGAAGAGCCCCCAGCGGTGGCCGGGGGCGAAGATCACCGACCCGTCATAGCGGAACGAACCCTGCAGATAGTAGCGGTCGGCATAGCTGTACCCGACCGACCCGACGTACGACAGCCGCGCGCTCTGCCCCTCTCGGCCGTCGACGCGTTGATCCTCGGGGGCCGTGCTGCCCGCGACATACTGATCGATCCCCGAAGAGAGGAAGTTGTCGCGTTGGCTCTGGACCCAGCCCGTGTCGCTCGCGGCCTGCTCATACACGAGCAGCGCGTCCACGGCGTGGCGTCCAAAGGCGTGCTTGTAGGTCAGCTGGGCGTTGAGCTGATACTCATCGAACGGGGAATTCTTCGTCAGCAAGAACTCTTCGGCGGCCCGCGGCTTGGTGCCGACGACCTGCGTTCCCAGCAGGTGGTTGTGCGTCCCCCAGGTATCGAACATGGTCATGTCGTACGGCAGGTTGAACTGCTTCTCGAACGACTGAACGAATCCTTTATAGTAGGCCAGGCTGGCGCTCAGGCCCGGCACCCAGGGCACCTCATAGTCCAAGCGGCCACGGAAATCGAGCTCCGACCATTGCCGCCGGTCGTATCCCGACTTGTTCGAGATCACCACGGCCGGGTTCCATTCCACCCAGTTTCCCACCGGGAGTCCGGCCATGTAGGGGGGGACCATGCGCGTCCGGAGCGCGAGCGCCTTGTACAGGTCCTCTTGCGCCCAATCGCTGACGGCCCAGCTCGGGCCGTGGCGGTTCTGCCGTGCGCCGTTGAAGTCCACCGACGCTTTCAAGTGACTCGTGAGGTCGATGTCGAGATTGGCGCGTGCGGTCGCTCGCCCGAACGAGAGATTGTCGAACGAGCCGGTCTCGTCGAGATAGGAGCCGCCCACGAAGTACCTCACACCTTCGGTGCCCCCGGAGATATTCAAGGAGTGGTGCACATCCAGCGGAGTGCGCCACAGGTCGCCGATCCAGTCCCACGAATGCGACTGCAAGTAGTCGAGCTCGTCGGCCGTGTAGTAGCGGACGTCGCTCGTGGCAAAGCCGTTGTAGGTCAAGTAGTCGTTGATCGTCTGGGCGTGCCGATACGCATCGAGCGTGGGGGGGATTCGCGGGGCGTTCTGTGCTCCCACGTTGACGGTGTAAACGAATTCGGTCGGTTTCACCGCTCCCCGCCTGGTCGTCACCAGGATGACGCCGTTGGCGGCGCGAGAGCCGTACAACGCGGCGGTGGCGCCGTCCTTCAAGACGGAAATGTTATCCACGTCCCCCGGGTTGAGCCCGTCGAAGGCGAACTTGTCGCTCACCACGCCGTCGATGACGTACAACGGATCGATGTTGTTGAAGGTACCGGGGGCACGAATGCGGATGCTGGACTCGCGCCCCGGTGTGCCGGCATTCTGCGTGATCGTCGCACCCGCGAGCCTTCCCGCCAGCGCGTTGGACAGGTTGTCCACGGGCACATCGCCAAAGTCCGCACCACCCACGCTGGCAACCGACCCGGTTACCGCGCGCCGCTCCTGCACGCGATAGCCGGTCACCACCAACCCTTCAACCTCGACCGGCAGCACGGCCAGCTGCACGTCGACTTCGGTTCGCCCGTCGATGGGCACTTGCTGGGGTTTGTAGCCGATGCGCGAGAAGAGCAGCGTATCCTGCAGGGACGGCACGTCGATCGTGTACCGGCCCGCCGCATCTGACGCGGCGCGCCCGCTCGACCGTTTGACTCTCACCGTCACCTCGGACAGGGACCGGCCGCTCACAGAATCCAACACGATCCCGGTCACGGATTGTGCATGTACTTGCGGGGCCGAAGCCCCGGCCACGACGAGCGCCAGAAACAACGGACGGAAACACCACATGAGATCCTCCGAGGAGCGATGCGCGGTGCGGCATTGAAGCTGCAAACGGTATGCCATAAGGAGTGTCACGGCAGCGCCGGCCACGCGTGCCGATCCGACAGGGGAAGCGCCACCGGACCGACCGGCGGCAAAGGCGTCACGGCGTCTGGGGCGAGCACCACCGACGCCCCCTGCGCCAACTCGATGACGAATCGTCCGGGCTCCGCTCTCGTCACGAGCGGCACGACACCGTGGTGCGAGCGCACCACCGCCACATCCCAGTCCGCGACGACCAGCCGGCAGGGTTGACCGGCGAGACTCTCGATCCGTACCCAGGCCGTACGCCCATTGCGTCGCACGGCGCTGACGAGGAATGCGCCGTCGGCGCGCAGGTGCTCGAACGCCGCGTCGGGCCACACCGCCGGCACCGCGGGGAAAACGCGCAGCGCCCCGCCCCAATCTTGGAGAAAGAGCTCCTGGATCGACGTCGCCGCCGCGAGCGGCGTCTCGATCACCGGCCCCGCCTCGGCGTAGAACGTGTTCGGCTGCATGTAGCGCGGCGCGTCGAGATACAGGTTCAAACGGGTCAGCGCGGTATCGCCCTGGCCGAGCCAGGCGTGCATCGCCGCGCCGCCGGTGAACGAGTAACCCCGGAATAGCGACGGCTCGCGCTCCCACGTCGCGAGCGACCGCTCGATCAACGCGCGCTCGTCGGGGCGCTCGGGGGAGATGAGTCCCAGCGGATAGACCGCGAGGAGATGCGAGTAGTGGCGATGCGACTCCTTCCACGGCCGGTCCCGCCCCACCATCAGACCGAGCGAATCGCGCGGAAACGGCGTCAGGTTCGCGAGCACGTCCCGCCACCGCGGCAGCAAGGGATCTTCGATCTTCAACCGCTCGGCGGCGGCGACGAGGGTCTCGAGTCCCCAGCGCAGCAACGCCAGGTCATAGTTGGCATCGGGCATCGTGGCCAGCTCGGGGGAGTGCGTCGCGGGCAGGTGCCAGCGCCCGTCCTCGCCGCGCTCGACGTAGGCGAGATAGTTCCCGATCGCGCGCTTGAGCAACGGGTAGACGCGCTCGCGCAGGATCCCGTCGTCCATCTGGTAGCGATAGTGGAGCCAGTAGTAGTACATCGTCCACGGCAGGTCGCCCATCTCGTGCGCGGCGTCGCTCTGCGCCGCCCCGAGGTCGACGGGACGCACAAGATCGGGACCCGAGCTGCGGCCGATCGCCGCCGCCTCGCCGCGCAGCCGCTCCGGAACGTTGTCGATCAATGCCGCGCGGTTACGGTCGAGGTTGCGAAACAACGATTCGGCGAGATCGAGGCGGTTGGCGCGGAACAGCGGCGAATACGTGAGCTGGATGTTGAGGTTCCACCAGATCGCCGGCCACGGCGTCGCGTTGAACCAGGGACCGTTCAGGTCGAGGATCGGCCCGTCGGCGCGCATCGCGGAACCGAGCTTGTAGATCTGAATCCAGTAGTACGCTTCGAGACGCGCGTCCGGGAACGAGAGGAAACTCGCGGGATAGTAGCCGTGCCACCACGACCGATGCGCCGCGACCAGGTTCGACAGACCGAGCCGCGCCGCCTGCGCCGTGGCGCCCTGCGCGTCGCGCTGCGCCTCAACACCGGTGGATCCGTAGCCAATGCTGACGTAGTAGGTGCTCACGCCCTTGCGAAGAATGGACTCGGCGTGAGCATCGCCCCCGATGAACGATTGGACGCTCACAATCTCGCGGGTCGAGCGGGTGATCGTGGGCGGCGGATGCAGGTCCTCCGGCGCGAAGGCCTCGCGCCGTGCGACCTTACGCGGCGGCCGGGCTTCGGCGGGCTTCCAGTCCAAAGCGACTCCGCGCTCCCCGCCCCTTCCCTCGAGCACGATCACGATCACCGATGGCACGGCGGAGCTGAAGCTGCGCCAGCGTATTTCGCCCCGATCGGTCGTCACAGTCCCGCTCGCCTCCGCGTCCCACAACGTCAGCCGCGCCGTCCCACCCGTGACGGTCCCGGCGGTCTTCAACACCACGCGCCCAATCGGGAAGCGCGACTGGTCGTGCACGACGTCGGTGCGGTTGATCGTCCATCCGAGCGCGCTATCCCGCGCATCGATCGTCGCGCCGAGCCGCCCGTTGCCGATGAACGCGCTCTCGCCCCAACCCGATGGGAGGCGGTCCCAAACGAGGTCGTGCCGCGCGAGGAACGCGGCCCAGTCGACGGGGCCCTGCAGGGTCAGGAGTGCTGCAAGCGAGAATTGGAGGATCATGGCAGGATGCTCGCGACGACTTTTGTCGTCCATTCGCCGTGATTGTTCTTGTAGGTCCCCCGCATCCACACGAGGGCGGTCCGGCGATCCTTCCACCTCGGCACGACAGGCCGCAGGTTGTCGACCGTCGAGTTGGCGGTGATCGGCTCCCACCGCCAGGTGGCGCCGAAGTCGCTCGTGCTGCCGCGGAACAACTCGTGGTGGCGCTCGCCGTCTGCCGTACTGACGAGCGGTTTGCCGGTGCTGGGGTCCGCGTCGGTCGAGATGTACACCACGTCGGGGTCTTGAGGATCGAGCGCGGCGAGGCCTGTGTAATCATCCTCCCCGGCATAGAGCCGGGTGCCGGCGTAGGCGATCTCGTGCACGCGCCACGCTGAGCCGTCCCAGCGGGCGTAATCGAACCGGTGGTCGAAGCCTCCCTGGCCGCGCGGCAGGCCGCGGCCGTCTTTCTGAACGGTGAAGATCACGTACGGCCGCTGCGCGGCGTCCAGCTCGAGATCGCACATCCAGGCTACGTTGTCTGGATCGCCCTGAAATACTTTCGTCAGGTCCCAAGCGCTCAAGTCCGTCTCCGTCGTCTCGCTCAGCTTCCCACGGCGAGTTCCGTCGGACAGGTAGATGGCACCATCGCGGATGAACGCGTGATACAGGCTGTTGTCGTAATTGCGCGGGTGGTTTTCCGTCATCACAAAGTGAATCGTGGCCACCCCGTCGAAGGCGTACTTGAGATACGGGGTGTACCCGCCGCTCGTACCGTGGGCGAGCCGGCCGCCGTAATGCCAGGTGCGGCCGGTGTCGTCCGAGTTCATGTAGTTCGGCTCGAGGCCCACGCCGCGGAAGAAGTTTACGATGCGGCCGGAGGCGAGCCGGAACAGCGTCGAGTACGTGACATTGTCGCCACGCAGCGGCTGCGCGGCGCTCCCAGGCGTGTCGAATGTCGCGGTCGGTCCCCACCGCAGTGGATTGCGGGGCTCCGAGAGCCGGTAATAGATGCGCCGCTCCACTCCGTGTTGCGTATACATCGCGAGATAACGCCCATCCGGGAGGGCGAGAAACGCCGGGCTCGCATGGTCGTCCTGCTGCAAATGGCGATGCAACACCGTATGTCGTGCGACACCCGACGCGAGGTCGTAGACCGACACCTCCACATTCCCCCAGTCGGGATCACGATCGTTGCGATAGTCCCCCACCGCGCGCACCGATCCGACGATGAGCTTACCGTCGTCCACGATGGCCCGCTCGTCCATGAACCACGACCAGGCGCCATTATCGTTGAGCTGAATCACCGGCGCCGCGATGTAATTCTCGCGAAGATCGGGAACGCCGGGGGTGCGGCTCTCGACAAGAAGGAGAGCGAGCGCACAGATCGAGAGACGAAGGGTCATGGGCGCTTCGGGTCGATCTGCGGCAACGCCAGCCGTGCCAATTCGGCGTTGACCGCAACGAGGTCCCTTGACCACACCTGCGTCAAACGTTCCAAATACCCCTGCAGCTCGTCGGAGAGAATCCGAAACAGCTCGGGCATGTTGCTCGTGGGCAAGCCGTCCCCACGCTCGGCCATCGACATCAGGTTGGCGAGGCGGTTGTTGACCTTGATGGGAAAGTTCAGCGGATCCTGATTGCTCTGGTTCCGCACCTGATAGATGCGCTCCTCCACCGCGCGGGCGTTCGCCAAAAGCGTATCGGCGGCGACGCGGAGCCTGGCGTCACTCGACTGTTTGAGCCGATCCTCCAGTTGAGTCCGCACGCGCCGGATCTCGATGACCGCCGCGTTCGCGTCATTCACCCGATCGCGCACTCTTCGAGAAAAGGCGTACTGCGCCTGCAAGTCGGCATCCGTCACGTCCGCGATCCAGGGATTCCGCTCGACCGAGATCGGCGCCGTGACCGTCCGGCCGTCGGCGCTGAGCCGCACCGTGTAGCGGCCGGGCGGCGCGGCGGGCGCGTTGCTCCGCACGCCCCACATGATCATGCCGGGGAACGTGAGGAACGGCTGCGTGCGCAGGTTCCACGGCAGCTGGCTCACGCCGGCGGCGAGCGGGAGCCACTGCGTGCGCGCGCCGGGACCCTCCCCTTCACCTCCCGCGCCCCTCCCCGCCGTCTCGCGCCGTTCAGGTGGCGTCGTATCCGGCTCCCACGTCCGGAGCACGGCGCCCGTCGAGTCGCGCGCTGCGGGGTTTGCTCTTGAGCCACCAGCTGATTGCGACGCCCGGGCCGGACCGCACGGCCCGCGGCGGCGTGAAGAGCCAGGCGCCCGAGCCGAGGTGCTCCGGCGTCGTCTGACGCAACGGCGCGATGTTGTCGAGCACCCAGAAACCGCGCCCGTGCGTCGCGATCACCAGCTCGTTGTCTGTCACGACGAGGTCCGCCACGGGCACGTCGGGGAGCCCTGGGTTGAGGGGCTGCCACGTCGCTCCGTCGTCGAACGACACGTAGACGCCGTGCTGCGTCGCGGCGTAGAGCAGCCCGCGCCGCGTGGGGTCCTCGCGGACGGCGTGCACATACGCGTCGGGCCGAATGCCGGTGACGATCTTCGTCCAGGTGCGGCCGAAGTCCGCCGTCTTGAAGATGTACGGCGCGAAGTCGTTCAAGAGCGGCCGGCGCACGGAGACGTAGGCCGTCCCGTCGTCGAAGGCGGACGCATCGATCTGGCTGACGCGCCCGAGGTCGGGCATCGCACGCGGCGTCACGTTGGTCCAGGTGGCCCCGCCGTCGCGGGTGACGTGGACCAGGCCGTCGTCCGAGCCGGTCCAGATGACGTTCACGTCGCGCTTTCCCGGGCCGACCGAGAAGATCGTGCCATACACTTCGGGACCGTTCATGTCGCCCGTGATCGGCCCGCCGGACCGCTCGAGCGTCTTGGGATCGTGCCGCGTGAGGTCGCCGCTCAACGCCGACCAGGTCTTGCCGCCGTCGCGACTGCGCCAGAGACGCTGCGATGAGACGAACAACGTGCGCGGATCAGCCTTTGAGAAGATGATCGGAAACGTCCACTGCCAGCGCTCTCGGATATCCTTGGCCGCCTCGCCCGAGTAGAACCAGGGATAGGGATTCACCTCGCGCGACGTGCCGAGCCGACGGTCGTAGCGGTCGACGTAGTTGCCATTGTTCGTCCCCGAAAAGAAGACGTCGGGGTTCAGCGGATCTGGCGCGACGTACCCCGGCTCGCCGCCCCCCGCCGAGTACGACACCTGCATCCCGCCGAGGGTGATGTCCCGCGGCCGAGCGGCGGCCCCCGTGTCGGGCGGAGCTGCGAACGCCGTTGCATTCCAGTTGAAGGGCGTGCAAAGCGTGCTGTTGTCCTGCTGCGCGCCGCACACGTGATAGGGGATGTGCGTCGTCGTGCTGACGTGGTAGAACTGCTCAGTGGGGTAGTCCTCCTCCGTCCAGCTCTGCGCCGTGTCGGTGGAGACGGCGCCGCCCCCGTCATTCCCCACCACGAGGTGCCCCGCATCGTCAGGATCGATCCAGAGGTCGTGGAAGTCGCCGTGGGTGCCGTTGTTGACCGACTTCATCGTCTTGCCGCCGTCCGTGGACCGGAACATGGTCGTGTTCTGCATATAGACGACGTCGGCGTTCGCGGGATCGGCAAACACGTGCGTGTAGTAGAACGCCCGCTGCCGGATGGCGCGGCGATCGTTGATCAAGGCCCAGGTCGCGCCGGCGTCTTCGCTGCGGTACAGGCCGCCGTTCTCGTTCTCCACCAGCGCGTACACGCGCTGCGGGTTCGCGCCGGAGACCGCGACGCCGATCCTCCCGACAACGCCCCGCGGCAGGCCGGGATTACGCGTGATCTCCGTCCACGTCTCGCCGCCGTCCGTGCTCTTGAACAGACCGCTCCCCGGTCCGCCCGACGACATCTGGTACTCGGTGCGGTACGCTTCCCACAGCGCCGCGTACATGACGTTGGGGTTCGTGCGATCGATCGCGATGTCCACGGCCCCTGTCTTGTCGTCGCGGTGCAGCACCCTGCGCCAGGTCCGCCCCCCGTCCGTGCTCTTGAACACGCCGCGCTCCGCGCTCGGCACGCTGTACTTGCCGAACGAGGCGACGAACACGATCTGCGAATTGGTGGGATGAATGCGGATCTTCGAGATCGCGTGCGACTCGGCGAACCCCGCGTGGGTCCAGGACTTTCCACCATCGGTGCTGCGGTATACGCCATCGCCCGGGATGATGTTGCCGCGGATGCAGGCCTCCCCCATTCCAATGAAGACGACGTCGGGGTTGCTCTCACTCACCGCGACGGCACCCACCGAGGCGGTCCGGATCTGCCCGTCGGTGACGGGGAGCCAGGTGGTACCGCCATCCGTCGTCTTCCACAGGCCGCCGCCGGTGGCGCCGAAATACGCCTCGCGTGGGCGTCCCTTGACGCCGCTCACGGCGATCGACCGGCCGCCGCGGTCGGGGCCGATGTTGCGCCAGCGATAGGCGGCGAGCAGTGCGGAGTCGAGGTTCCCTTGGGCAGCCAGGGGAGCGGCGGCGCAGCACAAGAGGACGATTACACGCATGCGAGGTATCGCTCCTTTATCAGGGGCAGCACGGTATCGAGCGGCATCTTCCATATCGCCTCGTTCATGATCTCGACTTCGATCGGCCCGGCGTAGCCCGCGTCTAGGGCGGCCATGCGGATGCGTTGCAGCTCGATCACGCCGTCGCCCATCATGCCGCGACTCATCAGCACGTCGTGCACGGGCACTGGCCAATCCGACACGTGGAACCCCACGAGGCGACCCGCGGCACGGGCGATTTCGTCGTGTAACTCGGGGTCCCACCAGATGTGATAGACGTCGGCCACGATGCCGACGGTGGCCGCGTCGAACGTCTGCGCCAGGCACCGCGCCTCGCGCAGCGTCGTGATGCACGATCGCTCGGCGGCAAACGCGGGATGCAACGACTCGATGCCGAGGCGCACGTGCCGCTCGGCGGCGTACGGAACGAGCGCCGCGATCCCATCGGCGACCATGTGCCGCGCCGCCGCGATGTCACGATCCGGCGCCGGCCCGCACACGAGAACGAGCGCCTCGGCGCCGAGCGCCGCCGCTTCGTCCACCGCGCGCCGGTTGTCCTCGATTCGCGCGGCCCGCTCGGCGGCCGTGAGCGCCGGAAACATCCCGCCGCGGCACAGGCTCGAGACCCGGATTCCGGCGTCGCGCACCAGACGCACCGCCCGCTCGACACCCGTCTCGGCGAGCTTGTGGCGCCAGACGGCGACGTACGGGATGCCGTGCCGCGCGCATGCGTCGACGGTCTCGCCGAGGCTTGCGCGCTCGGTCGTGATCTGATTCAGGCTGAGGCGGGCGAGCGAGTCCATGCCAGCACGTGCGCTAGGCGTTCCGCGGCGCGCTCCGGATCCACCAGGAGCCCAGCGGCTCCGGCCAGGCGGAACAGCTCCACCAGATGTGCCGCGGACCGCCCGCGCTCCGCTCCGCCCAACAGCTTGAAGTGCGCCTGGTGGCCGTTCAGGTACGCGAGGAACACGATGCCCGTCTTGTAGGCGTGCGTGGGAGGCTCGAAGATGTGGCGCGAGAGCGGGACCGTCGGGGCGAGCGCCGCATGGTAGGCCGCGACGTCGCCGCGATCGAGCGCGCGCAGGGCGGCCGACGCGACCGGTGCGATCGCATCGAAGATCCCGAGGAGCGCATCGCTGTGCGCCCCGTTCTCGCCCAGAATGAGCCGGTCGTAGTTGAAGTCGTCACCCGTATACATCCGCACGCCTTTGGGAAGGTGCGCACGCATCTCGATCTCACGGGCCGGGTCGAGCAGCGAAATCTTGATCCCGTCGATCTTCGCGCGATGCTCGCCGATGATGCCGAGGCAGGTGCTCGTGGCCTGACGGAGATTGAGTGTCCCCCAGTAGCCGGCGAGCTGCGGATCGAACATGTCGCCCAGCCAGTGGAGGATGACCGGCTGCCGCACCTGGCGGAGGATGGTGCCGTAGACTCGGGCGTAATCGTCGGGTGAGCGCGCCGTTCGCGCGAGCGCGCGACTCGCCATTAGGATCACCCGTCCACCCTGAGCTTCGACATAGCTCACCTGCTCCTCGTACGCGTGTGTCACATCCTCGAGAGTGACGCGCGCGTCGGACGCCAACTGGTCCGTGCCGGCACCGCATGCGATCAGGCCTTGGACCGCGCGTGCTTCCACCACGGAACGACCGATGAGCTCGCGCGCGTGGGGCCAATCGAGGCCCATCCCCCGCTGCGCCGTGTCCATCGCCTCGGCGACACCCAGCCCGAGCGACCACAAATAGCGTCGGTAGGCCAGCGTCG
>Ga0193723_1000167_pt1 | contig 23552 bp, 22 predicted proteins | sample H2m2metaG_FD_143042 | JGI IMG/M metagenome (GOLD analysis project Ga0193723, IMG submission 143042) | Soil microbial communities from a riparian zone of the East river system, Colorado, United States - H2m2 | ecosystem: Environmental > Terrestrial > Soil > Riparian zone | place: USA: East River...
TATCCCGAGGGCACCGCGTGCGCCGAGGTGCTGATCGCGGGGGAGGAGCGCGGCCTGCAGGCGAAGCGGGTGTTCCAGGCATTCGGCCTCGGATTCGTCTACAAGTTTCTGATGGGCGGGCTGAAGCTGTGGCCCGACGTGCCGGGCAAGGCGCTGAAGTTCTATCCCGGCGCCGCCGTGTCGGCCGAGATCTCGCCCGAGCTCATGGGCGTGGGCTACATCATCGGGCCGCGCATCGCGGGCTATCTGTTCGCGGGCGGCTGTCTCGCGTACCTCGTGCTGGCGCCCGCCATCAAGCTGGTAGGTTCGGGGCTGACCGAGCCGTTCGGGTTCCCGCCCGTAAAGCTGATCCGCGACATGAGCCCGGGAGAGATTCGCGCGAGCTTCATCTTCTATATCGGGGCGGGCGCCGTCGCCTCGGCGGGCATCATCGCGCTGGCGCGCTCGCTGCCCACGATCGTGAGCTCGTTCGCGTCGAGCCTAAAAGACCTGCGCGAGTCACGCGTGGGTCAGGCGTTAACCAAGCTGCGCACCGAAGACGACTTGCCGATCTCGATCACCCTGGGCGGCTCCGTGGTCCTGGCCATCGTCCTGGCGCTGCTGCCGCAGGTGCACGTGAACCTGCTGGGCGCGATCCTGATCGTGATCTTCGGGTTCTTCTTCGCCACCGTTTCCTCACGGATTTGCGGACAGATCGGCTCGTCGGCAAATCCGATCTCCGGGATGACGATCGCCGCGCTACTCGGCACGTGCTTGATCTTCGTGGCAATCGGCTGGACCGGGGTCGATCACCGCCTCCAGGCGATCTCGATCGCCGCCGTCGTCGCCGTCGCGACGGCGGTCGCGGGCAACACCTCGCAGGATCTCAAGACCGGCTATCTGGTGGGCTCAACGCCGCGCCGCCAGCAGGTCGCGATCCTGGTCGGTGCGCTGGGCTCGGCGCTGGTCGTCGGCTATACGCTCACCCTGCTGAATCGCGCCTACACCTACCCGGTCCCCGAACAGCATCCCGCTTTCAGCGCCGCGGCCATGGCGCCGGCTGCCGATGGCAAACGCGCGGCCGTCGAAGTCCTGCCCGAAACGATGTCCGGGTTCCGCATTGCCGCGGGGAGCGATTCCGACCACGCCACCTACCAAATCGCTCGAGTCTACGTAGTCACGGAGGGTGTGGCCGCAGGCAAGTATCTGATGGACCCCACCACGCACGAACTGCGTTACGTGCTGGACCCGGGCATCGGCGGCCGCATCCATGAGTTCACAGGCCGGACCATCCCTCGCCTCGACTCGCCCAAAGCCACCATCATGGGGCTCATCACCGACGGCATCCTGACGCGCAAGCTGCCGTGGGCGCTGGTGCTGCTGGGCGTATTCATCACGATCGCGATCGAGCTGATGGGCGTGCAGGCGCTGCCGGTCGCGGTCGGTGTGTACCTGCCGATCTCGACGTCGTTGGCGATGTTCGCGGGGGGCGTGATCCGTTGGCTCATCGAGCGCCGCGCCAAGACGACCCAGCAGTCGATCGCCGAGCTCGAGTCGGGCCCGGGCGTATTGTTCTCGAGCGGGCTGATCGCGGGCGGGGCGATCTGCGGCATCGTGCTCGCGGCGATCGCGGGCTTCCTGGGTTCCGCCGACGCGCTGGCCGAGAAGGTGCCCATCTTCCACGCATTGGGCGCACTCGCGACGTCCCATCTGGTCGCGGTGCTCTGCTTCGCGGCGATGGGCGTGGTGCTGTTCCGCGTGGCGTCACAAAAGAGCTGAGCCGTGCGGGTCGTGTCGCTGCTGCCCGCCGCCACGGAGATCGTGGCCGCGCTCGGCGCCGGCAACTGGCTCGTGGGCGTGTCGCACGAATGCGACTGGCCCCCCGAGGTGCGGACGCTGCCGCGGGTCACGCGCTCGAGTGTCGACTCGGCGCTCCCCTCGGCGGAGATCGACCGTCGCATGGCCGCGGCCAAGCGCGGCGGAGCAGCTCCGGTCACGATCGACCGGGACGCGCTGGGACGGCTCGCCCCCGACGTGATCATCGGGCAATCGGTGTGCGATGTTTGCGCCGTGGGTGAGGGCGAGCTGACGGCAGCGATCGCCACGCTCTCCAAGCGCCCGCGCGTCGTCACGCTGCACGCGCACGATCTGGCCGGCGTGTTCGCAGACATTGGGCGGGTGGGGGAGGCGCTCGACCTACAGGGTGAGGCGGAGGAATTGGTCGCCGGGCTGCGGTATCGTCTGCGTCGCATCCCCACGCCCCACGTCCCACGACCACACGGGAGTCCTGTAGGGCGCCCCACGGTTCTGGTTATCGAATGGGTCGACCCGCCCTACGTCGCCGGCCACTGGGTCCCGGAGCTCGTCGCGGCCGCGGGGGGCGTTGACATCGGAGCCCGTCCCGGTGATCGCTCGGTGACGAGGGTATGGCGTGAGCTTCGGGCGCTGGCTCCTGACGTGGTTGTCGTCGCGCTGTGCGGCTTCGACGTGCCGCGCGCACGGCGCGAGCTGGGCGCCGTGACCGACCCCGACGGGCGGGCGCTGCTCGCGGCCGCGCGGGTCGCGTTCCTCGACGGCAACGCGTACACGTCGCGACCCGGACCGCGCCTGGTGGAGGCTGTTGAGCTACTCACTCCTTTGATCGGGGGTTGATACCCGTGACGATCCTTGCCGTCTTGGCGTCGTGCGCCGTGCTGCTCCAGGCGCCCAGGGACACGCTGCGCCTGTATGCGGTGGGCGACATCAACCTCGGCCGTCGCGACGCGCTCGATCGCCTGCTGCAGGGCGACACGCTCTATCCCTTCGCGGCCGTCGTCGACACGCTGCGGGCGGCGCACATCCTGTTCGGTAACCTCGAGAGCGCGATCGCGCTGCAGACGCGCCACCGCGACACGAGCGGGTTCGTGTTCACCGCCCCGCTCGTGGCGGCGCAATCGCTGGCCCGCGCCGGGTTCGACATCCTGAGCACCGCGAACAACCACGGTTGGGACGGCGGGCGCGCAGCCATGGAAGAGACGATGCGGCAGCTGACACGCGCGGGCGTGCTGTTCGTCGGGTCGGCCATGGGCCGGCCGATGGCCGAGCAGCCCGTGATCGTGCGCAGTCACGGGTGGCGCGTCGCGTTCTTCGCCATGACGCGCGCCTGGAACGCGGCGCCGAACGACTTCTATGGTCATGACGGCGCGAACTACGTCGCGTGGGGCGACCCGCATTGGATTTATCCCGCGCTGCAACGCATGAAGGCCGAGGGTCGTGCCGACCTCGTCGTCGTGAGCGTCCACGCCGGGACGGAGTTCGCGGAGGAGCCCCAGCCCTCCGTGCGGCGCTTCTACGAGGGGCTGGTGGACGCGGGCGCCGACATCGTCCTGGGCCACCACCCCCACGTGCTGCAACCGGTGGTGTGGCACAACGGGAAGCCGATCGTGCAGTCCCTCGGCAACTTCATCTTCGCGGCGGGCCGGACGTGGACGGGGCTGTCAGCAATCCTCCGCTTCGACGTCGCGCCCGGCGGGACGGTGAGGGTCTCCGCGATCCCCGTGCGCGCGGGGTATCAGGCGCAGTTCATCGACAGCGTCGCCGCCGACAGCGTCCGGCGTCGCCTCAATCTCCCCCGTTCCCGGAAGGCGGGCACGACATGACGGCTCCGACGTTGGGATTCCTCAAGAAGCTCCTCGATTCGGCGGGCCCGTCCGGCTTCGAGCAGGCACCGGCGCGCGTGTGGCGCGCGGAGGTCGAGGGCTTCGCCGACGAGGTCTGGGCCGACGTGCACGGCAACTCCATCGCCGCGCTGAACCCGAAAGGCAAACCACGGCTGATGCTGGCCGGACACATCGACGAGATCGGCCTTCAGGTCACGCACATCGACGACGACGGCTTCCTCTATTTCGGCGGCATCGGCGGCTGGGACTCGCAGGTCCTGGTCGGCCAACGCGTGCTGCTGCTGGGCCGCGCCGGACCGGTTCGCGGCGTGATCGGGAAGAAGGCGGTCCACCACCTCAAGAAGGAAGAGCTGGACAAGGTGTCCAAGGTGTCCGACCTCTGGATCGACATCGGAGCGGCGAGCAAGGCCGAGGCCGGGGAGCGAGTGCGGGTGGGTGACGCAGGCGTGCTGGATACCGCCGTGCTGGAGTATCCGAACGGCCGGATCGTGTCGCGCAGCATCGACAACCGCATCGGCGCGTACGTGGTGGCCGAGGCGATCCGCCGGTTGTCCGCGGAGCGCCCCAAGCACGCGGCGGTGTTGGCCGTGGCGACGACGCGTGAGGAGATCGCCTGGCAAGGCGGCGGTGCCCGCACCAGTGCCGTGGGGCTCGACCCGCAGGTGGCCCTGGTCGTGGATGTGACGCATGCGACCGACTATCCCGGAGCGGAGAAGAAGCAATCCGGCGACCACCGGCTCGGGGGTGGGGTGGTGTTGTCACGCGGGTCGTCGGTGAGCCCGGTCGTGTTCGATCTGCTGGTCAAGTGCGCCGACGACGAGAAGATCAGCTACACCATCCAGGCGGCACCACACGACACCGGCACCGACGCCGATGCGATCTACAGTGCGCTACGGGGAATTCCGACGGGCCTCGTGAGCGTGCCCAACCGCTACATGCACAGCCCCAACGAGATGGTGGCGCTGGAGGATCTGGAGCGGGCGGCGCGGTTGCTCGCGGCGTTCGCGCGGCGGCTCGAGCCTACGCAGGATTTCGTGCCGCGCTAACGCCGCCGTACACGCCGATCCGCAGGCGGCTCGGGAGGGGGGCGACAGCGTCTTCGACCGTCACGCGCAGTCTCCGCACAGGCGTGGGATCGAACCGGTCGAGTTTGCGGTGGCCGACCGTCGTGCCGCGGGCAAACTCCTGCCACCCTCCGTCCGCTGCCCCGTGGACGGCATAGCGCGCGACCCGTTGGCCTTGGACGATATCCTCCTCGAGCCGAACGATACCGGCGCGCACGGTCCGCCCCAGGTCGACCTCCGCGACGCCCGCGCGCGGCCCGGTGGCGCGCCACAAGACGCGCCGGCCCAGCGCGTAGTCCTCGGCGAATAGCGCCGTCAGCCGCGCTCGCAGCGCCGCGAGCCGCGCGACGTCGGTCGCGTGGAGCAGCCCCTCGCGGGTTGGTGGCACGTTGAGCAGCAGCTTTGAGTTCCGGCCCACCGACGTGAACCAGATATCCGTCAGCTGATCCACGGTCTTCACGTCGTCGTCCTCGGCCGCACGATGAAACCAGCCCGGGCGGATCGACACGTCGGTCTCCGCCGGCCGCCACCGCGAGCCCTGTGGATCGCCGTGCTGGAGCGCGGCGATCACAGCGTCTCCCGGCGCTCCTGGGTACGGCACGGCGGCCGGGTCCATCGTGGACCAGTTGGGGTCCCCGGCGACGCCGGCTTCATTGCCGCACCAGCGTACGTCGGGGCCGGCGTCGGAGAACGTGACGGCCTGAGGCTGCAAGCGCCGCACGAGGCCGAAGACGCGCGGCCAGTCGTAGACCTGGCGGCGGCCGTTGGGTCCCTCACCGTTCGCTCCGTCGAACCACACTTCCGCGATCGGCCCGTAGCGCGTCAGCAGCTCCGTGAGCTGATCGCAGTAGAAGTCGTTGTAGCGCGGCGAGTCGCCGTAGACCGGCGCGTTGCGATCCCACGGAGAGAGATAGAGGCCGGCGCGCAGCCCTTCGCGTTTGCAGGCGTCCGTGAACTCGCGCACGACGTCGCCCGTTCCGCTGCGCCATGGGCTGCGCGCCACGGAGTGCGTCGTGACCCGACTGGGCCAGAGACAGAAGCCGTCGTGGTGCTTGGCGGTCAGGATGAGGGCGCGCGCGCCGGCGGCGCGGGCGGCGCGGGCCCACTGGCGTGCATCCAGGCTCGCCGGGTTGAAGATGGCGGGGTCCTCGTGCCCATCGCCCCACTCACGATCGTTGAATGTATTCACGCCGAAGTGGAGGAAGAGCGCCAGCTCATCGCGCTGCCACGTGAGCTGCGACGGCGAGGGACGCGGACGCGCGCCCAGCATTTGTGCGGACCGCGGCAGGAGACTTCCTGCCAGGGCGGTAGCGGCCGTCGCAGTGAACTCGCGACGCTTCATGTCTATTTGTGTTTCAAATCCCGCAACGCCGCCTGGGCGGCGGCACGTACCTGCTTGTCGCCGTCGGCCCCGAGGCCCTCGAGCGTGCCGATGGCGGCGGGCGTGGCGGCGAGGCGCAGGGCTTCGACGGCGGTGACGCGCAGTGCCGTGGGTTTGCGGCCGAACAACTTGCCGCCCGGCTGGGCGAACTTGATCAGGGCCTGCACCGCGTCGGGGCTGCCGATCCGCCCCAGCGCGAGCATCAGCTCTTGCTCGACGGCCTCGTCCTCCTCTTCTCCCATCGCGACGACGAGCGGCATCGCCAGCGCGCTGGCCTTGCGGCCGCCGACGCCGAGCGCCGCCTGAATGCGGACCTCGGGAGACTTGTCCTTGAGCGCCCGTCGCAGCGGCTCCGCCGCTGAGCGGGAGCCGGTCTTCGCCAGGGCGAGGGCGACGGCCTTCCGCACGCGCTCGTCTTCATGGTCGAGCTGCCGCGCCAGCGCCGGCACCGCCTCCTCGAGCCCAAGCTCGCCGACCAGCTCCGCCACGTTCCGCACCACGAACCATTGATGATGGCCGAGCATGTGCACCAGCTGATCGGTGCCTTCGGTCATCCCGGTCAGCGCCGCAAAAATGCCCCGTCGTTCGTCGATCGTGGGAGCGGCGACCAGCAGGTCGAGCAGCACCTCGACGCCACCCTCTCCCGCCCGCTGCAAGGCGAGCAGCGCCGCGTCGCGCTGCGCCGGCATCGGCACCAGGTGCGCGATCCCTTCGAGCAAGGGCTTCGTGTATATCCGCTTGAGCGCGATCGAGTACTGCCGCCGGCGCGCTTCGTCGCCGATCGATTGTTCGGCCCGCACGATCCCCACCACGATCGCCAACGCCTGCTCGAGGCGGTTCGCGCGCATGGCGGTCTCGAGCTGACGACTCAGGACCGCGAGCAAATCCCCGACCTGCGGGCCCATCGGCTTGCGCTGCAGCTCCGCCAGGATGTCGGCCGATGAACGGGTTGCCGCCGTAGCCGGCTCGAATGCTGGCGTGCTCTCCTCTCGCGGCATTTCGGGAACTTCGGCCGGCGGAGCAGAGGGCGAGGGAGCCGCGGGCGCCGGGGGGACCGGAACCTGGTGCGGGACCGACACCACGCTGATCCGCTGCGCGCCCGCGGCCCGAAGACGAGTGGGGATGTCATCCTCGCCGGGTTGATCGGCGAGCGCCCTGAGCAGCTCGAACACCTCCCCGGGAGGCGGGCCCGCCGGGATCTGAATCTCCTCCACCGAATGAAACTCGAGCCGCTGGGCAAGCGCCGTGTACGCCGCACCGTCGAGCGGCGTCCCATTCACGGTCACCCGGCCTCCGTTGATCTTGACCGTGACGCCGCCGAACTTGAGTTGGTCGACCAGCGCGCGGAACTGCGCCTTCTGCTCCTCCTTCGCGGCGGGGTCGCGAAACAGGTCCAGGGTGCGCGCGAAAAGAGTGGCGAACGTCTGGGGAACAATCATGGGGCGGGAAGGAATCTAACGCTTCCCGACGCAGGACGGGGCGGCTAGCGTTACGTCATGCTCGCGATCGTGTTCCTCGTCACCGCGACTTTGGTCGCACCCGCGGCTCAGGACACGCTCGCACCCGCGGCGCGACGCGTGCTGGCCGACGTGCGCTTCCTCGCCGACGACCGTCAGGAAGGCCGCGGCGTGGGAACCGCCGGCCTGACTCGCGCCGGAGCGTATGTTCGCGACGGCTTCGTGCGCGCCGGACTCCAAGCCACGTTCCAGGACTTCGCCATTCCCCCCGACGCGCCGGCGGTGCTCCACACGACCCTTGGGGGCATGGCCACGCGCAACGTGATAGCGATCCTACCCGGCACGGCGCGGGGGGGGGCGCTGCGCGGAGAAGTCGTCGTGATCGGGGCACACTACGATCACCTGGGCCTCGGCGGCTTCGGCGCCATGGATCCCGACTCGACGGGCCGCGTGCACAACGGCGCCGACGACAACGCGTCGGGCACCGCCGCGCTGCTGGAGATCGCGCGCCTGCTCGCGCACCGCCACCCGGCCCGCACGATCGTGTTCGTTGCGTTCAGCGGTGAGGAGCTGGGGACGCTCGGCTCGAGCTATTTCGTGCAGCATCCGGTCCCGCAGCCGGTGGACTCGATCTACGCGATGCTCAACATGGACATGGTGGGCCGGCTGCGCGGCGCGCGACTGCTGGCGCTCGGCGCAGCGACCGCGAAGGAGTTCCCCGCCCTGCTCGATTCGCTCAACACCCCGGCGCGCTTCGACCTGCGCGCTTCGGGTGACGGCTGGGGACCGAGCGACCACGCGGCGTTCTTCGCGGCGCGGCGGCCGGTGCTGCACTTCTTCACGGACCTGCACGAGGACTACCACCGCTCCACCGACGATTGGGACAAGGTCAACGCGGCGGGGCTCGCGCAGGTCGCGCAGTTCGTCGCCGACCTCGCATGGACGCTCGCGAACCGGCCCGGCCCGCTGACCTTCGTTGACGCACCGCGCCCCCAGGCTACCGCCGGGGGCGGGTCGGGCTACGGGGCCTACCTCGGCACCATCCCGGACATGACGGGATCCCCAGGAGGCGTGCGGATCACTGGCGTCCGCGCCGGCAGTCCCGCCGAGCAGGCGGGCCTCAAGGCGGGCGACGTGATCACTGCCATCGGGGCCAAAGTCGTCGCCAACCTCTACGACATGACCGATGCGCTGCGCAGTCATCAGGCCGGCGACACCGTGGTGATCGTCGTGAAGCGTGACGGCGTAGAGCAGCGTGTCACCGCCGTCCTCGGAAAACGCGCGTCGTGACCGTCGTCTCCGAGACGAGCAGAATCATCCGCGCGCTGCGCGCCGCCCACCTGCACGACACGAGCCGCTCGAGCCTGCTACAGATGGCGTGCGACCGCCTCCGGGCGCTGGGCGCCCCGTACACATCGGTCTATGCGTACATGCTGCACGGCACCGAGCTGGTGCTCGAGGCTCACGCGGGGCGCGAAACCGAGCACACGCGGATCCCCGTCGGCGTGGGCGTCTGCGGCACGGCGGTGGCCACGAAGTCGGATCAGAACGTCCCCGACGTCAATGCCGCCGGCAACTACCTCGCGTGCAACGCTTTCACCAAGTCGGAGCTGGTCGTCCTGATCCGGCGCGGCGACCACATCCTCGGCCAGATCGACATCGATTCGGACGTGCCCGCGGGATTCGGAGAGAAGGAGTACGCCGAGGTCAAGGAAGTCGCCGACGCGCTCGCGGTGCTCCTGTAGAGCCTGCCCTTTTCACCCGCCGCGTCGGGGGGGGGGCCGGACCCCTCGTCGTCGTACTGCATGGCGGCCCCGGCGCCCATCACGATTACCTGCTCCCGCAGTACGATCTGCTCGCGCGCGGCCGCGAGCTGTTCTACTACGACCAGCGCGGCGGCGGGAAGTCGCCGGTGCCTCGCGATACGCCCGTCGGCTGGCGCGAACACGTCGCCGATCTGGACGCCATACGTGTCTCGCTCGCGATCGACCGGCTCACGCTGTGCGGATACTCCTGGGGGGGACTGCTCGCCCTCCTCTATATGCTCGAGCACCCCGAACGTGTCACGCAGCTGGCGCTCGTCTCCCCCGCGTCGCCGACGGTGGCCTATCGCCGCCAGTTCGACGAGGAATTCGCGCGCCGCATGGCGGCGCCGGCGATCCTGCGGGCGCGCGACGAACTGCGCGCCAGTGGCCTGCGCGAGAAAGACCCTGCCGCCTACCAGCGCCGCGCCTTTGAGCTGTCGGTGGCCGGCTACTTCCGCGACTTTCGGGACGCCAAGAATCTCACCGCGTTCCGGGTGAACGCCCGCACGCAGCAGGCCGTGTGGGATAGCCTCGGCGAGTACGATCTGCGAGACCGTCTGCGTGCCCTACGCCCCACGCCCCACGCCCTGATTCTCCACGGGACCTTCGATCCCATCCCTATCGCCGGTTCCCGCGAGGTGGCTGAGATCCTGGGCGCGACCCTGATCGAGCTGCCGGTTGGGCACTGCCCGCATGTCGAAGCGACCGACGCCTTCGTGCGCGCCTTGGACGACTTCCTCCCCAAGCAATGAGACCCACGCCGTTCGAGCTCGCGTTCGCCGAGCTGGCCCGCGATCGATTTCCAGCGATCGCCCAGACGCTGGCAGACGGTGCGCTCTCCTCGGTTGATCGTGACCGTTTCGTGTTGCTCGAGCCGGTGGGACGCCTGTTGCGCGAGATCGCGGCGGACGGTGCCGGGCCCGATGCGCTGGAGGCCCACATGCTGATGTTGCACCACGCCTACCGCCACTGGGCGGGAGGCGGCTGGGTGTACCGCATCGGGGAGACAGCGTTGCGGCGAGCCGTGGGAGGGACGTCGATCACGTCGCACTTGCCGCATCAGTCACTCTATCTCCAGGCGCCGGAGCTGAAGGTGTGGGGGACCCCCACAGCGGACGGCGCACCCGAGCCGCTCGACGGGCTGTTCGTCACCGAAACGGCTCAGCCGGGCGCGATCGCGGTGCTGGGCATCTTCGGTATCCGTGAAGGGCGGCCCGGTTTCACAGCGGTGGGTCTCGACGGCCACGCCGATGCAGACGACGCCGCCGCCAGCGAGATCGAGGTCGCGGCGGCACGCGAGGACGGCAGCGAGCGATTCGCGCCGACCCTCACCGGCGGTGCGCAGGCGGGACTCTACTCGCTCGCGAATGCGGGAGAGCTGCTGCTTCTCACGTGTCGGCTCCTGGTGCTCCTCCCCGAGATGGAGCGCTTCGTCGACATCACGTAACGCTTCCCGCATCCCGCATCCCAGATTACGTTCGTCCTTACATGGATAAGCTCGCCGTACGATCGGTCCTCGAGCACATCGCCGCATTCCTCGAGCTCAAAGGGGAGACCGCTCCGCGCGTCCGGCTGTACCAGGACGCGGCGCGGCGCGAGCTCGCGGCCACGGGGCGGTCCGCTACGCTCGACGAGCTGCGCGAACAGATCCCCCCTGGCCTCGTCGAGATGCTGGGCATTCCCGGGCTGGGTGTCGGGAAGGTGCGTCAGATCCACGAACGCCTCCATATCGAGTCGCTCGCGGAGCTGGAGGACGCCGCCGCCGACGGCCAGCTCACAGCGGAAGATGTCCTCAACACGCGCGACGCCGAGGGGTTTCTCGCGCACGCCGCGTTCGCATGACAACGAAGACGAAGAGCCCGCAAGCCGAGCGGCGGGTGCGGGTGCGCAAGATCGTCGCGCGTCTGGAACGTGAGTATCCCGACGCGACCTGCGCATTGCATCACACCAGCGCCCTCGAGCTCGTCGTCGCGACGATTCTATCGGCACAGTGCACGGACGCACGCGTGAACATGGTAACGCCGCTGTTATTCGCCAAATATCGGACGTCGCGTGATTACGCCACAGCAGACCCGCGCGTGTTGGAGCGCGAGATCCAGTCCACCGGGTTCTTCCGCAACAAGACCAAATCCATCATCGGGATGGCGCAGGCTCTGGTGGAGCGTCACGGCGGTGAGGTCCCCGATACCATGGAAGCGCTGACGGCGCTCCCGGGCGTCGGCCGCAAGACCGCGAACGTGATCCTCGGGACTTGGTTCAAGAAGAATGAAGGCGTGGTCGTGGATACCCACGTCCAGCGGCTCAGCCGGCTGATGAAGCTCACGCGGCACGACGACCCCGTGAAGATCGAGCGCGATCTGATGGAGCTGCTGCCGCGTGATAAATGGACCTGGTGGTCGCACACCTTGATCCAGCACGGCCGGCAGGTGTGCATCGCGCGGCGGCCGAAGTGCGAAGCGTGTGTGGTGAACAAGCTCTGTCCGAGCAGCAGCGTATGAGCCTTCCGCCGGTAGACCGAAACCAGCTCGTGACCACCCGCCGCGACCTGCACCAGCACCCCGAGTTGGGGTTCGAGGAGACCCGGACTTCGACCCTCGCCGCCGAGCGACTGCGCAGTCTCGGCTACCAGGTGAAAACCGGCGTGGGCAAGACCGGCGTCGTGGCGGTGCGGCCCGGTGGGCCCAGCGATCGCAACCGCTGCGTGCTGCTGCGCGCAGACATGGACGCGCTGCCCGTCGAGGAAGCGAACGACGTCCCCTACCGCTCGCGTCATCCAGGCAAGATGCACGCCTGCGGCCATGACGGGCACGTGGCGATCGGGCTGGAGGTGGCGCGGCGACTCGCCGCGGTGTCGCTCGGCGGCGTCGTGAAGCTCGCCTTCCAGCCCGCCGAGGAAGTCTCGCACGGCGCGCAGGCGATGATTGCCGACGGCGTGCTGGATACGCCCAAGGTCGACGCCGCGTTCGGGATCCATCTGTGGAACGATCTGCCGGTCGGCACCGTGGGCGTGATGCCCGGGGCGATCATGGCGTCGGTGGACGAGTTCGAGATCACGATCCTGGGCCGCGGCGGCCACGCAGCGGCCCCACATCAGACGGCCGATCCGGTACTCGCCGCGGCGCACGTCGTGACGGGGCTCCAGAGTCTCGTGGCGCGGCGTCGCAATCCGCTGGAGGAGGGCGTCGTCTCGGTGACGCAGCTCAACGCTGGGCACGCGTTCAATGTCATTCCCGGTCGCGCCGAGTTGCGCGGCACGGTGCGCACGTTCGGCGGCAAGTTCTGGAACGACGCGCCGGCGCTCATCGAGGAAACGGCCCAGGGGATCGCGGGAGCGTTCGGCGCCCGCGCCGAGGTGCGCTACCGCCGGTTGTCCGGCCCGCTGGTCAACGACGAGCGCATGACGGCGCTGATGGCAGACGTCGCTGCCCAGGTCGTCGGGAAGGACAATGTAAAGTCGGGCGTCCGGACGATGGGCGGCGAGGACATGTCGTATTTCTTGCAGAAGGTCCCCGGTTGCTTCGCCTTCGTTGGATCGGGGCCCCAGAACGGGAAGGCCTCGCCGCACCACAGCGCCGGCTTCGACATCGACGAGGAATCGCTCGTCATCGGCGCGGAGCTGATGAGCCGCGTCGCGGTCCGATACCTCAGTGACCGGTCGTGAACCAGCTTTCCACCGAGCCCTCGGCCTACCTCAAGTCCGCCGCCCATCAGCCCGTGCACTGGCTCCCCTGGGGCGAGGCGGCGTTCGCGCGTGCCCGCGCCGAGGACAAGCCGGTCCTGCTCGACATCGGCGCAGTGTGGTGCCACTGGTGCCACGTGATGGATGGCGAGTCGTACGAAGACGAAGGAATAGCCGAAATCCTCAATCGCGATTTCGTCTGCGTCAAAGTAGACCGCGATGAGCGCCCGGATGTAGACGCGCGCTACCAGCGCGCCGTCCAGGCGCTCTCGGGCCAGGGCGGCTGGCCCCTCACGGCGTTCCTGACACCCGCGGGGGAAGTGTTTTTCGGCGGCACGTATTTTCCGCCCGAGAACAACCATTACGGCCGCCCGGGGTTTCGGTCGGTGCTGCTCCAGATCGCGCGTGCCTACCGCGAGGACCGCGAGAGAATCACCACCAACGCGCAGGCGATCCGACAACACGTCACCGACTCCCTCGACGAAGCGAAGCCGGGCACAGTCACCTCCGGCCTCGTAGCGGACGGCGCGGACCAGATGGCCAAGGCGTTCGACATCCGCTACGGCGGTTTCGGCGCGGCGCCCAAGTTCCCGCATCCCGCCGCGTGCGAGTTCCTGCTGGCGCGGTGGCACGACACCAAGCTCGACTGGCAGCGCGAAATCGTCGAGAAGACGCTCACCGCCATGGCCCGCGGCGGGATCCGCGATCACGTGGGCGGCGGGTTTCACCGCTACGCCACCGACGAGCGCTGGATCGTGCCGCACTTCGAGAAGATGGCCTACGACAACTCCGAGCTGCTGCGCGCCTACCTCTCGGCGTACCGAGCGTTCGGCACACCCCTGTTCCGTGAAGTAGCGATGGGGGTCGTCGACTGGGTTCTGGAAGTGCTGTCGGACGGTGAGCGCGGCGCGTTTTACACGTCCCAGGATGCCGACGTCGCCTTCAGGGACGACGGCGACTACTGGACGTGGACGCTGGAAGAGGCAAGGGCAGAACTCACTGCGCGAGAAGGCGCGGTGGTTGCGCACGTCTTTGATATCGCAGAAACGGGAGAGATGCACCACAACCCCAAGAAGAATGTGTTGTGGTGGAAGCAGAATCCGGCGGGCGACGATGAATGGCCGATCCTGCGCGCGGCTCTCGCGAAGCTCAAGGCCGCACGCGACAGGCGGCGGGCACCGTTCGTGGACCGGGCAGCTTACGTCAATTGGAACGCGATGATGGCCGCGGCGTTCCTCCACGCCGGCGCGGTGCTCGACCGGCCGGAGTGCAATGCGCTGGCCTTGAAGGTTCTCGAGTGCATTTGGGAAGAGGCGTGGGTTGTGGGGCGTGGGATGTGTCACGTCCTGAGCCGGGCCGATCCTCACGGGATGCTCGACGACAACGTCCAGGCGGCCGCTGCCTTTCTCGACGCGTACGAGGCGACCGGCACGGCGGCGTGGCTCGAGCGCGCGATCAGCGTCATGAAGCACTGCGCCGCCGCCCATTGGGACGAGGCCGCGGGTGGCTACTTCGACGTCGCGCGCCACGGCTCCGGGATTGCCTACCTCGCCACACAGGGCAAGCCGGTCCAGGACGCGCCGACGCCCTCACCCAACGGTGTTGCCGCGTCCTGGACCGCGCGACTCTGGGCCATCACCGACAGCCCCGAGTGGCGTACCCAGCTCGACCGCCAGCTGGGCGCGTTCGCGGGAGGCGCGGGAGCGTTGTCGCTGCACGGCGCGACGTTGCTGCGCGCCGCCGATTGGGCGGTCCATCCGGTGACCCGCGTCGACGTGGCGGGCCCCGAAGGCGAAGGGCCCGCGTGCGCGATGCATCTGCTCGCGCTCCAGACACATCGCCCGCGCAAAGTCGTGATCCGGAGCATCGCCGACACACCCGCCGCCACCGTTTGTGTGGGCACGACCTGCTCGCTGCCGGTCCACGCCCCCGACGACCTCGCGGCGCTGCTCGCGTGAACACACGCCCGCTCGGCCGCACCGGGCTCCAAGTCAGCGAGATAGGCTTCGGCGGGTGGGCGATCGGCGGCAACGCCTTCGGCAACTCGTACGGCCCGACGGACGACGCCGAGTCGCAGCGCGCCGTGCGGCGCGCCTACGACCTTGGTTGCACGTTTTTCGACACGGCGGACGTATACGGGCACGGCCACTCCGAAGAGGTGCTCGGCGCGGCGCTCCAGGGCCTGCGCGACAAGGTGATCGTGGCGACCAAGGTCGGGGGTAACTTCTACAACCGCGATATCCACCCGCTGATGCGCGACCGCGTCGAGCAGACCCTCGGCCGCCCGTTGGAGGAGATCGAGCGCGGAGCCACGCTCAACGTCACGCACGACGCGAACTTCACGGCGTCCTACGTGCGCTTCGCGGTGGAGCGATCGTTGGCGCGGCTGCGCACCGACTACATCGACCTGCTGCAGCTGCACAACCCGCCGATCAACGTGATCTCCACAATGGCGACCTACGAAGTGCTGGAGCAGCTCAAGCGCGAGGGGCTGATCCGGTTCCACGGCGTGTCGGTGCACCCGCCGGAGGAAGGCATCGCCGCGGTCAACGCCACCATGCCGGATACGGTGCAAATCGTGTACAATCTGGCGCGACGGGAGGCGGAGGACGCATTCTTCCCGGCCGCGCGCACGGCCAACGTGGGCGTCATCGCGCGGGAGCCGCTCGCCAACGGGTTCCTCGCCGGGAAGTACGCGCCGGACAGTACGTGGGAGCGCGGCGACATCCGCGCCCGCATGCCCCGGCCGTACGTCGCGCAGCTCACGGCGCTGGGGCAGCGCGTCAAGGAATTGGCCGAGAAGTCGGGGCTCACCGCCGCCCAACTGGCGCTAAAGTTCGTGCTCGATCGGACCGATATTGCCTGCGTCATCGTCGGCATGAAGACCGTGCAGCACGTGGACGACAACCTCAACGCGGGAACGTAGATGCCGAACAGGAAAGCCGTAATCGAGACCGCCAAGGGAACCATCGAGGTGGAGCTCTTCGCCGACGAGGTCCCGGGCACCGTGGCGAATTTCGAGAAGCTCGCGAACTCGCACTTCTACGACGGGACCAAGTTCCATCGCGTGATCCCGAACTTCATGGTCCAGGGCGGGGATCCGTACTCGAAGACGGGCAAGGGGCCCGTCGGCACCGGCGGTCCCGGGTACACGATCAAGTGCGAGACGCAGAAGAACACGCACAAGCACGTCGCGGGGACACTCTCGATGGCGCACGCCGGCAAGGATACGGGCGGCAGCCAGTTTTTCATCTGTCACTCGCCCCAACGGCACCTGGATGGCGTGCATACCGTGTTCGGACAGGTGACGAAGGGGATGGACGTCGTGAACGCGATCAAGGGCAACGACGAAGTCAAATCGATCCGCGTCGCCTAAGTGCACCTCGACTTCGCCGTTGTCGCCGACTACGCGCTGGTCGATCAATCGGGGAAGATGTCGGTCCTCGGCATCTTCCAGCACATCTGGGTGCAGCAGTTCCCCGCGATGCATCCGCGGCTGCACCTCGTGCTCCGGCTCAAAGGCAAACGGACGGAGATCAGCGAGCACGGAGTGCAGATCCGCCTGGTGGACGAAGCCGACACGGAGCTGCTGGGGGGCTCGGGCACGGTGAATTTCGCCGAGCCCCCCGCGGGCGTGACGGAGATCGAGGCCGCCGCCGTCCTCGTCTTCGACGTCCCGTTTCCGCACGCGGGTCAGTACCGCTTCGAGATCACCGTCGACGGGGAGCGGAAGGCCACCGTACCCATCACCGTCTCTCAGCTACCGCAGCAGCCTCTTGGATCGCCCCCCACCGACGCCTAGCGCCTACGCCCGCTTGCCGCTCCTCGTCGTAGCGGCGGCGCTGGCGCTCGGCGTGAATCTCAACGGCCACAGGCTGCTCGACCCAGACGAAGGTCGCAACGCCGAGGTGGCGCGGGAGATGGCGGCCTCGAACGACTACCTCCTCCCGCACCTCGACGGTCTGCCATATCTGGACAAGCCCGTCGTCTACTTTGCCGCGGCGGCGTTGACGATGGAGGCACTCGGCCCCACTGAAACGGCGGCGCGGCTGCCGGCCCTGCTGTTCACCCTGGCGACCATCGCCATCATCGTCGCGTTCGCGCGGCGGCGCTGGGGGCCGGACGCCGGCTGGCTCGCGGGGCTCGCGCTCGCGACGATGCCGATCGTGATGGCATATGCCCGCGCTACCATTTTCGACAGTACGCTCGCCTTCTGCACCACCGCCGCCATCCTCGCGTTCTGGGACGAGCGGCCGATCCTCGCGTGGGCCGCGATCGGACTCGGCGCGTTGACCAAAGGCCCGGTGGCGATCCTCATCCCCCTCGCTACCACGGTGCCTCACGCACTGCTCACCGGCCGGCCGCTGCGAAGCCTGTTCCCGTTGCTGGGACTCGCCGCCTTCGGGCTCGTCGCCCTGCCCTGGTTTATCGCCGTCTCGGCCCGGATCCCGGACTTCCCGCACTACGTGTTCGTGCGCGAGACGCTGGAGCGAGTCACGACGCCCACGTTCCACCGCACCGCGCCCCTATGGTATTACCTGCCCATCGTGCCCGTCGCCGCGTTCCCGTGGATCGTGCCGGCCCTGGCGCGGGTGAAGCACTGGCGCTGGGCGTGGCTGGCGCGGCGTGACAACCCCAATGCGGGCGATGCGATCTTCCTGGCGTGCTGGGTGCTCGGACCGCTCGCCTTTTTCACCGTCAATCAGTCGAAGCTGCCGCAGTACGTGCTGCCGCTCATGCCCGCCTTCGCTCTTACGGCCGCACGCCTCCTGGTGCGCGAGGGGATCAGCGTGGCCTGGCGTGGTTACGCGTCACTGGCCGCGCTGCTCGGCCTCGCGCTCGCGTCGCTCACCCTCTGGCTGCCGGCGCCGATCGCGCTGACGCCCGCCGAGCGCAGCGCCATTCCGGCCAGCGCACTCGGCTTGGGCATTGCTCTCGTGGCTTCTGCCGTCTTGGTGTGGCTGGCGGTGCGGCGATCGCAGCCCATCCTAGGCGCCACCGGGTACGCGCTCGTCGTCATGGCGATCCCGCTCGTATCGGCACGCCTGCTGGCCGCCGTGGGAGACGACCGCTCGGCGGCGACGCTCGCCCAGGTCATCCGCAACACGCAGCGGCCCGGCACCCGGGTGCTCGGCGTCTCCGCGTTTCCGCCATCTCTGCCCTTCTATCTGGGTGAGACGGTGGACGTCGCGACCGAGACGGGTCGCGAGCTGACCAGCAACTTCATCGCCGACTACGTCGATCGGTTCCGCCTGCTCCCGGGCTCCCCCTTGAAACCGGCGGACTACTGGCGCGGGGTGCTGGCACGGTGCGCGCCCAACGAGCCAATTGTGTTCATCGTCCGCGCCGATGCGCCAATGCGCGCGGCGCTCGACTCGACCCTCACGCTGCTGGCCGTCGAGGGCCGGTACGCGGCGTACGGACCATGTGCGGCATCTTCGGCGCGGTAGCGCTGGCGAGGGGCGCCGCCCTGCGGCACCCGGACGGCATCGCCCGCATGGCCGAATCGTTGCGCCATCGGGGCCCGGACGGCGAGCGCATCGTGGGTCACGCACGGGCGCGCCTCGGAGCCCGGCGCCTCGCCATCATGGACCTCACCACCGGCGACCAGCCGTTCCAGAGCCCCGATGGCGCCATTTGGATGGTCTGCAACGGCGAGATCTACAACGCTCCTGACCTGCGGCGCGAAGCGTCGGCGTGGGGCTACCCGTTCCGCTCACGCGGCGACATCGAGACGATCGTCCCCTTCTACGAACGCTACGGCCCGGACGCCGTGGCGCGACTCGACGGCATGTTCGGGCTCGCGGTTTGGGACGACCGCCTGGGGGGGGGCCGCCTGCTGCTGGCACGCGATCGCGCGGGCGAGAAGCCGCTGTTCTGGACCCAGGTCGAGGGCGAGCTGCGGTTCGCATCGGAGATTCAGGCACTGCTCGCGTTCCCCGACCAATCGCGCCGGGTGAACCGCGTTGCGCTCGACCTGTACCGCGCGCTCGGCTACGTTCCCGGCCCCCACACGATGTTCGACGGGATTCACAAGCTTGCGCCGGCGCACGTGCTGGTGGCCGACGCGGAGCGGGTGGAGCAGCGGCCCTACTGGAGCCCGGCGGCGGCGGCGGCCGCACCGTCGCGGCTCATGGACGCCGCCCAGCTGCGGGGCACCCTGCTCCACGCAGTGGAACGCGAGCTGATGTCGGACGTCCCGCTTGGAATCTTCACGAGCGGGGGCCTCGATTCGTCACTCCTCGTCGGCGCGGCCGCGCGTGCCATGCCCGGCGAGCGGCTCCACACCTACGCCGTGCGCTTCGTCGAGCCCGGCTACGATGAGAGCAGTTACGCTGAAGCGGTAACACACCAGATCAAGACCGTGCACCACGTCGTCACGGCGGACGACGACGCGTTGGGCCGCGCACTCAATGTCGTGGCCAGCTCCCTGGCCGAGCCCCTGGGCGACCCCGCGATCCTGCCGACCTACCTCCTGGCCGAGGCCGCCCGCGCCGACGTGAAAGTCGTGCTGTCGGGCGAAGGGGCGGACGAGCTGTTTGGCGGCTACCCGACCTATCTCGGCCACAAGGCGGCTGCGATGTGGCTGCGCCTTCCCGGGCCGCTGCGCCGGGCAATGCGCTGGGCGGTGGAGCGCTGGCCATCATCGACGGGCAAGGTCACGCTCGAATTCCTGCTCAAGCAGTTCGTCGGGGCCGCCGAGCGGCCGTGGCTCGAGCGCCATCTTGCCTGGTTTGGCGCGCTTGGGCCCGAAGCGGGAGTGGTCCGGGAGCTTGCCTGCAAGCTCAACGGTTTTCCGCACGACGACCCGATGAACCGCGTCCTGTGGCTCGACTTCGTGACCTATCTGCCGGACAACCTCTTGGTGAAGGTGGACCGCGCGACGATGCTGGCGTCGGTTGAAGCACGCGCACCGTTCCTGGACCGCGAGGTGATGGAGTTGGTCCTGCCCGCCCCGTCGACGCTCAAGGTGCGGGGCTTCACCACCAAGGCGATATTAAAGGAAGCGGCGCGCGGCCTCGTCCCCGATGCGGTGATCGAGCGTCGCAAGCGGGGCCTGTCGGTGCCGGTGGCGCGGTGGCTCAACACCGGCCTGGCGCCGCTCGCCGACCGCCTGCTCGACACGCCGCTCCTCGCCGAGCACCGGTCGGGCAAAGCCAATCACGTGCGCAAGCTTTGGCCGCTGCTCATGCTCGCCCTGTGGGCGGAACGTTGGGGGGTGGAGGTCCGATGACGCGAGACGAAGCCCTGGCTCTGATGCACGAGCACACGCAGTCGCCCTCGCTGCGCCAGCACATGCTCGCCGTCGAGGCGGCGATGCGGGCCTACGCAGTCAAGTCGGGTGAGGACGTCGAGGCATGGGGCCTCGCGGGCCTGATGCACGACTACGACTACGAGCGTTACCCCAACCTCGAGCACTCGCCCACCGAGGGGCACCCGGCGTGGGGGGTGCGGCAGCTGCGCGAGAAGGGCGTGACGGAGCCGGTGTGCCGTGCGATTCTCGGGCATGGCAACTACACCGGGGTACCCCGCGACACCCTTATGGCCAAGACGCTGTTCGCGGTAGACGAGCTGTGCGGCTTCCTGGTGGCGTGCGCGCTGGTGCGGCCGTCGAAGAGCTTCGCCGACCTCGAGGTGTCGTCGGTCAAGAAGAAGCTCAAGGACAAGGCCTTCGCGCGGGGCGTGAACCGGGACGAAGTGCGGCAGGGCGCCGAGGAGCTCGGCGTGCCGCTCGACGAGCACATCACCTTCTGTATTCAGGCGCTGCGCCCGGTAGAGACGGCACTGGGCCTCGGGGGGTGACCGACCGCCTCGCGCGCGCGCTCGACCGCGCCGGCGCCGCGCGCCTGATCCCCGGCAACTCCGTGCGGCATTTCGCCGACAGCCCGGCTGCGCTCGACGCGATGCTCGCGCTGATCGCGAGCGCGCGTCGTACCATTCATTTCGAGAACTACATCATCCGCGGCGACCGCACCGGACACCGCTTCGCCGCCGCGCTCGCGGAGCGGGCCCGGGCCGGGGTGCGGGTGCGGGTGCTGTACGACGCGCTCGGCAGCATGGGGACCAGGCGGCGATTCTGGCGCGAGCTGCGGCGCGCGGGTGCCGAGGTCCGAACCTTCCGGCCCCTGCTCACCAGCGGTCCCTTCGAGCTGTTCAGCCGCGACCACCGCAAGCTCATCGTCATCGACGGTCGCGAAGCGATGATGGGCGGCCTGTGTATCGGGGACGAATGGGCGGGCGACCCGGAACACGGGCGGATGCCGTGGCGCGACACGATGCTATCCGTATGCGGGCCGGCGGTAGCAGCGCTCGAGGGCTCGTTCGCCCGCGTGTGGGCGACCACCGGCGCGCCCCTTCCCCCGGATGCCGTCGCTGCGGCGTCCGAGCCGTGCGGCTCGTCGGCGCTGCGCGTGATCGACGGCGTGCCCGCGCAATCGCGTGCGTATCGCGCCGTGCAGATGCTCGCGGCGGCTGCGCAGGAGCGTCTGTGGATCACCGACGCGTACCTCGTCGCGCCGCCGCCTCTGTACGCCGCCATTGTGGACGCGGCGAAGAGCGGCGTGGACGTGCGCCTCCTACTCCCCGGCACGAGCGACATCCCGGTCGTCCGGAACCTGAGCCGCATTGGCTACCGCGACCTGTTGCGGGCCGGCGCCCGCATCTTCGAGTACGGCGGGCCGATGATCCACGCCAAGACGCTCGTCGTCGATCGCGAATGGGGCCGCGTCGGCTCGACCAACCTGAACATCTCGAGCCTGATGGGGAACTACGAGCTCGACATCGTCGCGGAGTGCGATTCGGTGACCGAAGCGCTCGCGGCGCAATTCCGGCACGACACGGCGCAGAGTCGCGAAATCGTGTTGCGCGAGCGGCGCCGCCTCCCCGCGCGGCTGGCCCACGCGCCCGCCCCGGCGCCGCTGTCCGCAGCGACGCCGCACAAGCGTTCGCGCCGCGACCTGCAGGCGGTCGCGGCCATTGCACTCGTGCAGGTGGCGGGCGGCGCGCGCCGCATGCTGGCGGGAGCCGCGGCGACGACGCTCGCTGTGGTGGGCGGTCTGCTCCTCGTGTTCCCCACGGCCATGACCATCGCTCTGGCGACGGCAGCGCTCACCTCCTCGTTGCTACTCGCGGCGTACGCGCTGGCGCGGCGTCGCACGCGCCGCCGCACCGATGCCGTCTGATACGCCTTCCCAACCTCCCCAGGGGGCCGCGCGTATAGCAGGCGAGGCCCACCTCGTCGCACGCACGCTGGCAGGCGAGCGGGCGGCGTTCGGCGTGCTCGTCGAGCGCTACGCCCCGCAGGCGCGCCGGGTCGCACGGGCGGTGCTGGGCGATGCCGACGAGGCCGACGACGCAGCACAGGATGGATTCTTGTCGGCGCTGGTGAAGTTGGCGCAGTACGACGCGCGGCGGCCGTTCGGCCCCTGGCTGATGCGGATCGTCGCCAACGCGGCGACCGATCGCCGGCGCCGTCGCCAGGTGCGGCGGGTCGAGCCGCTCGATCCGGGGCTCGTCGGCGGTGGCCCGCGGCCCGATACGGAAGCCGTACGGAGCGAGCTGGGGGAGCACCTGCGGGCGGCGCTGGCCGAGCTGCCGCCGCGCCGGCGAACCGCAGTGGTGTTGTTCGACGTCGAGGGGTATTCGCACGCGGAGATCGCCGAGATGCTCGGGATCCCGGAAGGCACAGTGCGATCCGAGGTGTTTCACGCGCGGCGCCGTCTGCGCGCGCTGCTGGCCGATTGGAAGGGAGCGTAGCACATGACTGACGAACGGATGTTCGATCACCGGCCCGATCCGGAGCTCGGGGCCGCGCTGCGGCGCGCCCTCGATCCCCCGCGCGACAACCACGCGGCGTTCGTCGCGCGCGTCATGGCGCGCTACGACGGCGCTCTGTCGGCCGCGGCGGTGCCGACGTGGCAGGTGCTCGCCGCCTGGTCGCGGCGCGGCATCGTCGCGGCGGCGGCCGCCGCCGCGCTCGCCGGTTTCCTGGTGGGACGTGCACTGGAGGCGCCGGAAGATCCGGCGACCCTGGACGCGGCGCTCACGCCCGTCGCCTTCATCAACGCCACGGACCCACCCGACGCGAGCGTCGTATTCTCCTCGCTGGTGGATCAACGCTAGTTATGGAAGAGAGACCCACGTTGAATCGATCCAAGCTTTCCGCCGTCGCGCTCCTCGCCGTGGTGTTCCTCGCCGGCGGGGCCGCCGGCTGGCTGCTGCGCGAGACCACCGATCACGACCGCGGCGGCCGCGGCCGGGGACCGGACGCGATGGTCGCGTATCTCACCCGGGAACTGAAGCTCACCGCCGCGCAGTCGGACTCGGTGCGGGCGATCTTCGCGCGCCACCGCCCCGAGATCGAGGCGTTGTGGGCCCAGGCGCGGCCCCGGTTCGACTCGATCAAAACGCGCGTCCGCGCCGAGATCGACGCCCAACTCACCCCCGAGCAACGAGCTCAGCATCAGCGACTCGTCGAAGCAGCCGAGCATCATCGTAGGGGGGACTCGACCAAAGCCAAGCCTGAGGG
>Ga0193723_1000168_pt1 | contig 23508 bp, 24 predicted proteins | sample H2m2metaG_FD_143042 | JGI IMG/M metagenome (GOLD analysis project Ga0193723, IMG submission 143042) | Soil microbial communities from a riparian zone of the East river system, Colorado, United States - H2m2 | ecosystem: Environmental > Terrestrial > Soil > Riparian zone | place: USA: East River...
GTCTCCCTGGGTGTCTCCGTGAGACCATGAGGGTAAGGCAGCCGCCCCGCCGCTCCGCTATAATTGCCCCATGCTGAAAAGCGTCTACATCGAAACCTACGGCTGCCAGATGAACGTGGCCGATTCCGAGCTCATGTTCGGCGTGCTCCTCCGGGATGGGTACGTCCGGGCCACTGAACCGGCAGGGGCCGATGTGATGCTGGTGAACACGTGCGCGGTGCGGGATAATGCCGAGCAACGAGTGATCGGCCGGGTTGGAGAACTGCTTCGCTATAAGCGGAGCGGCGGGATACTCGGTGTAGTCGGCTGCATGGCCCAGCGCTTGGGCCCGGCGCTCCTGGCCCGGGTTCCCCGAGTGGATCTGGTGGTTGGGCCGGATGCGTACCGAAACCTGCCGGAGCTCATCGGGCTGGCTCAAGGCGGACAGCGGGTGAGCGACACCGAATTCCGCTCCTGGGAGCACTACGAGGACGTTCCAGCAGTGCGGGAAAACGGACCAACCGCATTCGTGACGGTACAGCGTGGATGCGATTACCGCTGCACCTTCTGCATCGTTCCCCAGACTCGGGGGCCGGAGCGCAGCCGGAAGCTGGACGATGTCGTGCGGGAGGTCGCCACGCTGGTGGAGCAGGGGACCACTGAAGTCACCCTGCTCGGGCAGACCGTCAACAGCTACCATGATGGTACGCACGATTTCGCCGACCTGTTGCGGGCGGTCGGCCGGATTGATGGGCTGCGGCGGTTGCGTTTCACCAGCCCATATCCGACCGACTTCACGGCTCGTGTCATTGAAGCCATGGCGACTACACCGGCGGTCTGCGAGCACGTACATCTGCCGGTGCAGAGTGGCTCGAACGCGGTGCTCAAACGGATGCTGCGCCGCTATTCCCGGGAGGGCTATCTCGAGGTCATGGCCGAGCTCCGCCGGGCCATCCCCGGCGTCACGTTCTCGACCGACATCATTGTCGGATTCCCTGGCGAAACCGACGCCCAGTTCGAAGAGACGCTCAGCCTGGTCACCGATGCTGATTTCGACGAGGCCTACACCTTCAAGTATTCGGTCCGGGAGGGCACTCCCGCGGTTCGCCTCAGGGATCATATCCCCGACGAGGTGGCCTCGGCCCGGCTGGATCGCCTCATCGATGTTGTGCGCGCCGGCACGCGCCGAAGGAATATCGGCCGGGTGGGCGAAGTCCAGGAAGCACTGGTGGAGCATCCGGCCAAACGGGGGACGCTCATGCTGGCGCGAACCCGCTCCAACCACCTCGTGCTTGTCGATCTGCCGCAGAGCAGCACCGGCGAGTATCACCAGGTCCGGCTCACCGGAACCACGGGCTCCACGTTCACCGGATCGGTGGTTACACCGGCGCTGGCAGTGCTGTGATCCGGAACCTGGTGGAGGATCACGTCACGGCCGCGTACGACACGCTGCGGCCGCACTTTCCCGCCTTCTGTGGCTGCGAGCTCTGCCGGGACGATGTCTTGACGTACGCCCTCAATCGGGTTCCGCCGCGTTATGTCTCTCGCCGGGAGGGAGCGGTTGTCACCGAGGTGAGCCTGGAGAAGGAGCAAAGCCGGGCCGCTATAGAGGTCATCGTTATGGAGGCGCTGCGAAAGATCTCGGTGGCCCCGCGTTGCAAGGCTCGGGGAGGTACGCAGCCGGGATAGGACTCGGGTGGTGAGGCTCCGGCCACCGATTCTATTCACCATGGCATATGGGGCCGGCCTCGCGACCGGCCTTCTGCATTTTGGCGCCCCGCGTTGGGTGGTTGGGATCTCGCTCATACTCGGGCTCTGTGGACGCCGGTCTTTCCCGTCCGTGCTGTGCGCCGCGCTCGCTCTCGGGAGGCTCAGCGGCGAGGTCGCCTGGATCCAAGAGGGGCGGAGCTGCGCGGCGCGGCTGCCTCCCGGGCCGCTGCGCCTCTCGTTGCGCCTGCTCGAGCCTGCGGGGCCCGACCGTAGCCTGCTGGAGGTACAGCCGCTCAGGGCGAGCTGTACGGGCGTGGTCTCGGCCAGATGGCCGCAAGGCCGGTCGAGTCAGGCTGGGCTCACCTTTGAGGTGGGCGCCCGCTGGGTCGCGCGCCCCGGCCGGTCCGGCCGGCCAAGCGGCACGCTGGTCATTGTGCAGGTCTACCGGATCACCGGGAAGCCCGCTCTCTCGGCTCGGCTTCGAACTGCGCTGAGCGGGGCAAGCCGCACGCTCTATGGGACGCGCGCACCGATGGTCGATGCGCTGATCCTGGGACGGCGGGGCGGTATGGACCGAGCGCTCCAGGATCGATTCGCCCAGGCTGGGCTGGTGCACCTCCTTTCGATCTCTGGATTTCACGTGGGGGTGATAACCGCGTGGATTTTCCTTCTTTGCCGCCTGGTCCGGGTAGGGCGAGTTCTGGCGCTCGTGGTCGCCGCCGCTACCAGTGTCGCATACGTCGCGTTTCTCGGCTGGCCGGCTCCGGCCGCCAGGGCAGCCGCGCTGGCGGTGCTCGTGGCTATCAGTCGCGGGCGGCAGCGACGGGTAGAGACGAACGCGCTTCTCTCTGCCACCTGCTTGTGCGTGCTCCTGCTCGACCCCTGGGCGGTCCTCGATCTCGGCGCCTGGCTCTCCGCCTCCGCGCTTTGGGGCGCAACCACGTTCAGTCGCTGGACCGACCACGCGCTCGGTACGGCGGTCTGGTGGCGGACGCTCGGGTCGTCAATCGGCGCCACCCTTGCGACCGCTCCGATCACGGCAGCCGCCCTCGGGACCGTGGCCATTATCGGGATCCTGCTCAACTTTATCGCCATACCGCTCGCCGCCGTTGCGGTCCCGGGAGTGCTGGCGAGCCTGATGATCCTCCCCATCTGGCCCAGCCTGGCAAGTGCGCTTGCCGGCGGTGCAGGCCTGGCGCTTCACCTCCTGGAGCTCCTCGCAGCGGGCGGTGCGGCGGTTCCCGGGGGTCACGCCATCGAAGCCGCAGAAATTCGCTCTGCACTCCCCTGGCTCGCTGGGTTGGTTGTGAGCCTCTGGGCCATCGGCAGGCGGAACACATTGGCCGCAGCCGTGAGGCGATCGAGCTGGGCCGGCGTCGTGACCCTCTGGGCCGGCATGTTATGGGCCGGGGCACCGCGATCGGCTAACGCGGGCTCCGGACTGACGTTACATTTTCTCGACGTGGGTCAGGGCGACGGGGCCCTGCTGCGGACGCCGGCTGGCCGATGGGTTCTGGTCGATGCGGGCCCCAGGAACGATCGGAGCGATGCCGGACGCCGCGTCGTGGTCCCGTTCCTGGTGAGTCATGGCGCACGGGAGCTTGCGGTGGCCATCGTCTCCCACGCACATGCCGACCATCTTGGCGGCGTTCCCAGCGTGCTCGACCGGTTTCACGCCGGGCTGGTTATCGAGCCCGGCGATCAGGTTGCCGACCCGCTGTACTATGAATTCCTCGATGAGCTGGCCGCTGAATCGATCGCCTGGCACCGCGGGCGCCGGGGTGAACGATTCATGCTGGATAGCGTTCGCTTCACGGTTCTACATCCTTACGAGTGGGCGCGCTGGGGCGAGGACCTGAACGAGGATTCGCTGGTGCTACTGGTTGAATACGGCGCCTTTCAGGCACTCCTGGCCGGTGATGCCGGCTTCCCCGCGGAAACGGAGATGCGGGGACGGGCTCGCGCGGTGGACCTGCTGAAGGTTGGCCATCACGGCAGCCGGGGAAGCACGGGTGATGAGTGGCTCGATTCGCTACGGCCCAAGGCGGCGGTGATCTCGGTGGGCCGGAACACCTATGGGCACCCCGCCGGGGCAACCCTGGGCCGGCTGCTGAGGCACCGGGTGGACGTGTGGCGCACCGATCGAGATGGGCTGGTGACCGTCACGACTGACGGGCGGCGAATGGTGGTGAAGGCTCGAGGGCGCTCGGCCACGTACGACGTTCGGGAGAACAGCGTGAACGGTCAACGGTAAACGGAGGTTTCTTGCAGACTTCAGTCACGACCATCGAACGCTTCATTCTCGACCAGGAAGACCGCTACCCCGAGGCCACGGGGGAACTTTCCAATCTGCTCTATGACATTGCCCTCGCGTCCAAGATCATCTCTGCGGCAATCCGCCGGGCCGGCCTGGTCAACATTCTTGGCGCCGCCGGCGGCATCAACGTCCAGGGCGAGGAGCAGCAGAAGCTCGACGTCTTTGCTAACGAAACCCTGAAGAACTGCCTGAAGCACACCGGGCGCGTGTGCGCCATGGGTTCGGAAGAGGACGACGACATCATCCCGGTTCCCCCCGAGTATCCAGTCGGCAAATACGCAGTCCTGTTCGATCCCCTGGACGGCTCATCCAACATCGACGTCAACTCGGCAGTCGGGACCATCTTCAGCATTTATCGCCGGGTGAGCATGCACGGCAGGGGGACCTCGGCCGACGTGCTGCAGCCGGGGTGCAAGCAAGTGGCGGCCGGGTACATCATGTACGGTTCAAGCACAATGCTGGTCTACACGACCGGTCAGGGCGCGCACGGCTTCACCCTCGACCCCACCATCGGTGAATTCCTGCTCTCCCATCCCAGGATCATCACCCCCCGGGTGGGCAAATACTACAGCGTGAACGAGAGCAACTTCGGACGCTGGGACAAGGGGATTCAAGCAGCGGTGAAGGGTCTGAAAGGCGACCCCCCTGTTGACGTGACGCCGAAGAACAGCCGCTACATGGGTTCCCTCGTCGGCGATTTCCATCGCAATCTCGTTGCCGGCGGCATCTTCCTCTATCCGGCCGACAACAGGAACCCACGGGGGAAGCTCCGGCTGCTGTACGAGGCCAGCCCGATGGCGTTCATCGCTGAGCAGGCCGAAGGCTCCGCCACTGATGGAATCGAGCGGATCCTCGACATCGTGCCGGAATCGCTGCATCAGCGCACACCGCTGGTGATTGGATCGCGGGAGGACGTCGGCTTCGTCGCCGATACGCTTCGTCGGGTCGCCGCACGCGCCGGCGGCGCGGTCTCGCAGCCCGCCTTGTGAAGACGGTCTACGGGCCGGACGACTGGAACGGCGATCCCGCCCGAGACCTCGGCCATCCCGGCGAGTTCCCTTTCACCCGTGGTCCTTACCCCAACATGTACACCACGCGGCTCTGGACCATGCGCCAGTATGCCGGGTTTGGGACCGCCCAGGATACCAACCGACGGTTCCGCCAGCTGCTCGACGCGGGGCAGATGGGGCTCTCGACCGCCTTCGATCTGCCCACCCAGATGGGATATGACTCCGATCACTCGATGGCAGAGGGAGAAGTCGGCCGCGTCGGCGTTGCCATCGACACGGTGGACGATCTGGCCGAGTTGTTCCGCGGGATTCCGCTGGACCAGGTCTCTACCTCGATGACGATCAACGCGACGGCGGCGATCCTGCTCGCGATGTACATCGTCGTTGGTGAGGAGCAGAATGTTCCCCGGGCCAAGCTCACCGGCACGGTGCAGAACGACGTGCTCAAGGAGTACATCGCGCGGGGGACCTACATCTATCCGGCCCAGCCGTCTCTCCGACTGGTGGCGGACATCTTCCGGTTTGTGACCGACGAATCGATGAGCTTCAATCCGATCTCGATCAGCGGCTACCATATGCGAGAGGCGGGAGCGACTGCGGTGCAGGAAGTCGGGTTCACTCTCGCCAACGCCTTGGAGTACGTGCGGGTAGCGGTCGCAGCCGGTCTGGCCGTAGACAGCTTCGGGCCGCGGCTCTCCTTCTTCTTCGCCAGCCACAACGATCTGTTCGAGGAAACCGCCAAGTTCCGGGCGGCCCGCCGGCTGTGGGCCCGTCTGGTGCGGGAGCGGTTCGGGGCTGGAGACAGCACAGCCCGAATGCGGTTTCACACCCAGACGGGAGGAGTAACGCTCCAGGCGCAGCAGCCGATGAACAACGTGATCCGGGTAACCCTGCAAGCCCTCGCCGCGGTGCTTGGTGGAACCCAGTCTCTGCATACCAACGGTTATGACGAGGCGTTGGCGCTGCCCACGGCGGAGTCGGCCACCCTCGCCCTACGCACCCAACAGGTGTTGGGATACGAGTCGGGCGTGCCCCAGGTGGTGGACCCGCTCGCGGGCAGCTACTACGTCGAGTCACTCACCGATCAGATCGAGTCGGGTGCTCGCGCGCTGATTGCCGAGGTGGATGCCCTTGGCGGCGCCGCGCGGGCCATCGAGCGCGGGTTCTTTCAGGAAGCCATCGCCCGCAGCGCCTACGAGCTGCAGAAGGCGCAGGAATCGGGTGAGCGAGTCGTGGTCGGGGTGAATCGGTTCACCGATGATTCGCCGCCTATCGCCATTGCCGCGCCCGACTTCTCGGCGCTCGAGTCGCAGCAACAGGCCCGGCTGGCCGAGACCAGGCGGCGGCGTGATTCCACCGCGGTGAAGGCGGCACTCGCTGACATCAGAGCTGCCGCGGCCGGTACCGGTCAGCTCATGCCGCCAATCATCACTGCCGTCCGGGCACGGACCAGCCTGGGCGAGATCAGCGACGCACTGCGCGACGTGTGGGGCACCTATCGTCCTGCGTGACCGTGCTCCGAGGAGTCAGAATCGGGTTGTCACTGTATGAGTCATTCAGTAAAGCTGTCGGTAAATGATTTACCACAGAGACACAGAGGACACAGAGGGTTCATCTTGCCATATCACTCACCACATCGTGGGTGGCGCCATTGAGGTACATCGTCGACTTGGGCCGGGCCTACTCGAGTCTGCGTACAAAACATGCCTTTGTAGGGAGCTATTGCTGCGAGGCATCCGTTTTCAGCAACTGACCAACCTCCGCCTTGGTCTTTTGATCAATTTCAATGTCGAGGTGCTTCGAAGCGGGCTCTACCGGATCATCAATGGCTGACGGTACCTCTGTGTCCTCTGTGCCTCTGTGGTGACAAAATCCGGTAAGACGAACTTTCCTTGAACCGACTGCCATGGCGCGCTAAGTTTCGTAGCTCATTTCATTTACCTCTAACGAGCCGCCATGCCGACCTATGAATACCGCTGCCCCGACGGGCACCTCTTCGAGAAATTCCAGAAGATGGCCGAGAAACCGCGCGCCAAGTGTCCGGTGTGCGGCAAGCCCGCCATGCGGATGATTTCCGGTGGTGCCGGTCTGGTGTTCAAGGGAACTGGCTTCTACATCACGGACTACGGCAAGGACGGCAAGGGACCGCGGAAGCCGGAAAGCGAGAGCGCGGCCGAGACCAAGCCTTCATCGGACGCCAAAGCCGAGAGCGCCAAGCCCGAAACCAAGGCGGCATCGAAACCGGACGCAGCTCCCGCCAAGCCTGCCTCCCGCCACGGCAAAGGGAAGGCCGCCTCCGAGTGAATGATCGCCTGCGGACCGAGCTGTCGAGGGTAGCCTCGCGGCTCGGTGCCGATGGAATCGAATTCGTCCTGGAGCGGCCCCGTGACGCTGGGCACGGCGATCTCGCCACCAATCTCGCCATGGTGCTCGCGCGCCGAGACCGAGCCAACCCCCGCAAGACAGCCGAACGCGTGCTTCAGGAGCTACAGCTTCCCACGAGCCTGGTGGCCAAAACCGAGATCGCCGGACCGGGATTCATCAACTTCTGGCTGGCCGATTCGCAGCTGGCCGACGCGCATCGGCGCATCCTCGAGCAAGGCGCCGACTACGGACGATCGAGCTGGGGCGCGGGCCTCAAGGTCAATGTCGAGTTCGTGTCCGCCAATCCGACCGGCCCGCTCCACGTCGGGCACGGTCGCGGGGCCGCCCTGGGAGACGCCATCGCATCACTCCTCGAATGGGTGGGGCACTCCGTCACGCGGGAGTTCTACGTCAACGACGCCGGCGTGCAGATCGACAAGCTGGCGCGAAGCCTCTGGGCGCGGGTGCGCGAGGTTGCGGGCTACAAGGACGTAGCGATCCCCGAGGGCGGCTATCATGGTGAATACCTGCTGGAGAACGCGCGACAGGCGCTCGCGGCCGAGGGTCGCGCGTTCGCTGACCTCCCGGAGGCAGAGGGCATCCGTCGCTCTCGCCTGCTGGCCCTGCGGATTCAGCGGGAGGAGCAGGATCGCGATCTCGAGCTGTTCGGCGTCAGGTTCGATGTCACTTCCTCCGAACAGGCATCCTACGACAGTGGGCGGGTCGATCGCGCCATCGCTCTGCTGGCCGCGCGTGGCCTCACCTACGAATCCGAGGGAGCGCTCTGGCTCCGCACCACGAGCTTCGGGGACGACAAGGACCGCGTGCTGCGCAAGAGCGACGGGAGCCTGACGTATCTGGGACCCGACATCGCCTATCACATGGACAAGCACGACCGGGGCTTCGACCGGGTCGTGGACGTGTGGGGAGCCGACCACCATGGCTACATCCCCCGGATGCGGGCGGCGCTCGCAGCGCTGGGGTACTCGCCTGAGTTCTTCGACGTGGCCCTGGTTCAATTGGTGAAGGTCACCCGGGATGGCGAAGAGGTGAAGATGTCGAAGCGATCGGGCGAGTTCGTCACCCTGCGTGATCTCTTCGAGGAAGTGGGCGTGGATGCGGCCCGATTCTTTTTCCTGGCGCTTCCGGGCGACACCCAGATGACCTTCAACGTCGACCTGGCCAAGAAGCAAACCGACGAGAATCCAGTCTTCTACGTGCAGATGGCGCACGCCCGGCTCAGCGGAATCTTTCGCACCGCCGAGCGCGACCCCGAGTCGCTGACGGGTTTCCTGGATCTCGGCGCGCTGCCTGCGCCGCAGGACATGGATCTCCTCAAGAAGCTGATCGTCTTTCCCGAGACCGTAGAGAAGGCGGCGCGTGAGCGCGCGCCTCACCGTATCACGGTCTATCTGCGGGAGCTGGCGACGGCGGTTCACGCCTGGTATCACCATACCAGGGCCGTGGGGGCACCTGAAGGCGAGGCCACCGAGGGCGCACGACTGCTCCTGGCCCGGGCGGCGCGCACCGTGCTCGCCAACGGGCTCAACCTGCTCGGCATTTCAGCCCCCGACCGGATGTGACTCGATGACCTTACTTGTGGTCGGCAGCATCGCGTTGGACTCGATCTTTACTCCCTTCGGGGAGACCGCGGACGCGCTGGGCGGCTCGGCAATCTATTTCAGCGTCGCCGGCTCGATCCTGTATCCGGTCCAGGTCGTCGGCGTCGTGGGACAAGACTATCCCTACCACGAGCTCGAGCGTCTGGCTCCCCGCGGCATCGACTGGTCGGGGGTGGAGCGGGCCAACGGCGAGAGCTTCCGGTGGAAGGGCAAGTACTCCTACGATCTCCAGAGTCGCGAGACGCTGGAGACGCGACTCGGCGTGTTTGCCGACTTCCAACCCCGGCTTCCGGCCGGCTTTCGATCCGCGCGCTTCCTCTTCCTCGGCAACATCGATCCTGACCTCCAGCTCGGCGTCCTCGAACAGGTCGAGCGTCCCGAGCTGGTGGTGTGCGATACCATGAATTACTGGATCCAGAGCAAGAAGGCCGCGTTGCTCCAGTTGCTCGAGCGGGTGGACGTCCTCATGGTGAACGACGGCGAGGCAAGAGAGTTGAGCGGCGATTGGAACATCCATCGCGCCGGCCGGTGGATCCTGGCTCACGGCCCGAAACGCGTGGTGATCAAGCAGGGGGAGCATGGCGCACTACTGATCGAGCCCAAGCGCACCTTCTACGTGCCCGCGTTCCCGCTGGAAACGGTTTTCGATCCCACCGGCGCGGGTGACGCGTTCGCGGGTGGTTTCATGGCGTACCTGGCGCGTACCCGCTCGGTGACGGAGGACAACATGCGGCGAGCCATGGTGTATGGCGCCGCCATGGGATCGTACGCCGTGGAGCAGTTCGGCATCCGCGGATTCGACCGGATCACTCTGGCCGATGTGGAGTCTCGGGTGCGCGCCTTCCAGGACCTCACCCAGGTCTCCCTGGCCAAGGCGCTAGCGTGAAGGAGTCTGCCGGTCCGGTCGGCTCGCACGGCCGCACGGGCCACGCTCAGGAGTACGCCGCCGCCGGGGTCGATCTGGACGCGGCCGAAGTGTCCAAGGCGCGGATCGGCGAGCTCGTCGCCGGAACCCGAACCCCGCTCTCGATCGGACCGGTCGGGGCATTCGGAGGCATGATCCGGGTGCCCCCGGGGATGCGGAAGCCGGTCCTCGTCTTGAGTACCGATGGAGTTGGTACCAAGGTCTTGGTGGCGCTCGAGGCCGGGCGATTCGATACCGTAGGCGAAGACCTGGTCAACCACAGTGTGAACGACATCCTGGTCCATGGAGCGACGCCCATCGCGTTCATGGATTACATCGCCGGGACGGCACTTGGGGTCGACCAGATCGGCGGAATCGTCGAGGGCATCGCGCGCGGGTGCAAGGCCCATGACATGGCGCTGGCAGGCGGAGAAACGGCCCAGATGCCCGGGCTGTATCGTCCCGGTACATACGATCTGGCGGGCACCATCGTCGGTGTCGTCGAGGAAGACCGAGCGATTCACGGCCAGGCGATTGTCCCCGGGGATGTGTTATTGGGATACGCCTCGACCGGACTGCACACCAACGGCTATACCCTGGCCAGGCGCGTCATTTTCGAGCGTATGCGGTTGCGACTGGGGGATGCATTGGGCCAGACCGGCAGCACGGTGGCTGAGGCTCTCCTCGCGGTGCATCGGAGCTACTTCCGCAGCGTCGCCCGGGTCCTCGAGCGGATGCACGGCCTGGCACACATTACGGGAGGAGGGATCGCCGGAAACCTGGTGCGGATATTGCCCCAAGACTGCATGGCGACGGTAGATCCGGGCACATGGGAGCTACCGCCGCTCTTCACCACATTGCAGCAGGCGGGGCAGATCTCCACCCAGGAAATGCGTGATGTATTCAACCTGGGAGTGGGGCTCGTCGCCGTACTGCCCCCGGACGCCGTCAGGGCCGCTCAAGCGGCCGCCTCGGCCGATGGGGTCACAACATGGGTGATGGGCGAGATTCAACGAGGTAGCCGGTCCGTGCGTTTCGCCCGTCCGTAACGGAGAATACGATGCGAGCCGCTCACCTCCTTGCCGGGCTGTTCCTCCTTACTGTCGTCTCAGCCGCTAGCGCCCAGACCGAGTGCGCAGGCTACGTGTCCAACGCCCAGCGGGTATGTGCCGCGGCGGTCGACGGCACTCGTGCGTTTCATCCCATCGTCGGTGTGCTGGTGAGCGGAGGAAACCCGACGATCGGGACAGCCGGCACCTTAGGTGGTCTCGGTCATGCCTCGCTCACCCTTCGGGCTAACGCGGTGGAGCTGGTGCTCCCGGACCTGAGCTACAACGGTAGCAGCAGCACGGTGCCCGCCGGTAGCAAGCTCTTCGCTCCCGCACCCCTGGTCGAGGGTTCCCTCGGCCTCTACAAGGGATTGGCGAACGGTCTGCTCGCCGTTGACTTTCTTGGCTCTGCGCAGCTGCTCCCCACCAATCAGATCGACAATCTGGTCGTGGAGTCAGGCGCCCGAAAGCTGGGCACGATCGCGCTCGGTCTGGGATACGGTGCTCGCATCGGTATCTTGCGCGAGATGGGTCCGCTGCCGGCCGTCTCGTTCAGCATTATGCGACGCGACATTCCCCGGATCACCTACGGCGATATCAACTTGGGCGACTCATACAGCTACGGGGTGGATCTCCACGCCACCAACCTCCGTCTGGTGGCCAGTAAGCAGCTACTGATCCTGGGGGTGGCCGCCGGCCTCGGCTGGGACAAGTACACCGGCGACGCGGTCATCCGTTTCCGCGATCCGATCACGCTCACTCCTCAGCCGGACGTGCCGGTCGAGCTGAGCAGCTCGCGAGGGCTGGCCTTTGTCAACGCGGGTCTCAACCTGTCCATGCTGCGGCTGACGGGTGAAGTTGGATATCAAACGGGCAAGGACCAGAACCTGAGCACGAGCTTCGAGGACTTTGACACCACGAAGGGGAAGTTCTTCGCCGGCCTCGGCCTGCGAGTGGGCTTCTAGCGAAAGGGTGAACGAGCAGGAGGCCATGGCTCATGCTCTCGACCTCGCCTGGCGGGGTTGGGGGCGGGTCCAGCCGAACCCGCTCGTTGGTGCGGTTATCCTCCAGAATGGTGAGCTGGTTGGCGAGGGGTGGCACCCGGAATACGGTGACCGGCACGCCGAGGCAGTAGCGCTTGCCAGTGCAGGTGACAGGGCTCGCGGGGCGACCATGGTCGTCACCCTCGAGCCCTGTTCGCATCAAGGTAAACAGCCGCCATGCACCGAGGCGATCATTCACGCCGGTATCGGCCGGGTGGTCGCCGCGCTGCGAGACCCAAACCCCGTCGCGGCCGGTGGAGGCGAGCAGCTTCGCACCGCCGGCATCGAGGTCGAGCTGGGCGCCTCGGAGGACGCAGCCGCGGCGCAGAACGCAATCTTTCTGCACACCCTTCGCAACCCAAGCAGGCCTTACGTCGCGCTGAAGCTTGCCACCACACTGAACGGACGCATCGCCGACAGGTTCGGCCGCTCCCGCTGGATTTCGGGTGAGCAGGCCCGGGACTACGTGCAGTGGCTCCGGGCTGGCTTCGATGCGATCGGGGTCGGCGGTCGAACCGCGCGCGTCGACGACCCTTCGCTCACGGTGCGCGGGCCGGTACGTCCCCGAATCCTCCCGCGGCGGGTAGTCTTCGACAGCGCGGCCGATCTTGGGCCACAACTGACGCTGGTGCGCACTGCTACCGAAACTCCCACCATCGCCGTCGTCGCGTCCGGGGCCGATCCGACCAGAGTACGGCGCCTGGAAGGCGCCGGCGTCACCGTCCTCACCGCTGCAAACCTCAATGAGGCGCTCGCTTCGCTCCGGCAGCTCGGGATCGAATCTCTGCTGGTCGAGGGCGGTGGACAGCTCGCTGGCGCCCTGCTGGCGGCCGGACTGGTGGACCGTTACTACTGGCTGCAGGCACCGCTCTGGTTGGGTGAGGACGCGGTCCCGGCTATCGCCGGCCTTCCGAGCCGGGAGCTGGGTCAGGCCGAGCGGTGGCGTGTCATCGAGCGCCGGGCACTCGGTGAAGACACCCTCCTGGTTCTGGATCGGACCTGATGTTCACCGGAATTGTCACTGACGTCGGAACCGTCCAGCAGACGAGGAGTGCCGCGAGCGGCATCGAGTTGACCATCGCATGCTCCTACCCCGACGTCGAGCTGGGAGAAAGCATTGCGGTGGATGGCGCGTGTCTCACGGTGCAGGCGATTCAACCGGGTGGCTTCACGGCCCATGTGGTCCGCACCTCGCTGGAGCGCACTCGCTTCGGAGACTACTCCGAGGGTCGCCGGGTGAATCTGGAGCGGGCGCTCCGGATGGGCGGCCGCCTGGGCGGCCATCTGGTCCAGGGTCACGTGGACGGGGTCGGGGAAGTGGTGGAGGTCGTCGAGGGACAGGATGCCAGGCTGCTCGAAATCAAGGTCCCGGACGAGGTGGCCCGCGTATCGATTCCGCTCGGGTCGATCACGGTGGACGGAGTAAACCTGATTGTCAATGCAAAACCGGGCCCTCTCGTGATCCAGATCTCGCTGATCCCGTTTACTTTACAGCACACAACCCTGGGTGAGCGCGGGACCGGCGATCGGGTTCACCTCGAGGCAGACACGATCGGGAAATACGTAGCGGCCCTGATGGAGGAGAGGCATTGACGACTTTCGGGACTATCGAGCAGGCGATCGACGATCTGCGGAACGGCAAGATCATCATCGTCGCGGACGACGAAGATCGCGAGAATGAAGGCGATCTCGTGTGTGCCGCGGAGCTTGCGACGCCCGAGATGATCAACTTCATGACCTTGCAGGGGCGCGGTCTGATCTGTCTGGCCCTGACCGGCGAGCGTTGTGATCAGCTCGGCCTCACGCAGATGACGGAGGCGAACACCGAGGAGCTGTCTACCGCGTTCACCGTCAGCATCGACGCCCAGCGGCGATTCGGCGTCACCACCGGCATCTCGGCCACCGACCGCGCCACCACCATCCACGTAGCGATCAACCCGGCGACGGCTCCATCCGACTTGCGTCGCCCCGGGCACATCTTTCCCCTCAGGGCCCGGCCGGGTGGGGTGCTCCAGCGGGTCGGCCAGACCGAGGCCAGCGTCGATCTCGCCCGGTTGGCCGGCCTCAATCCGGCCGGGGTGATCTGCGAGATCCTCAACCCGGATGGCTCGATGGCGCGCCGTCCCCAGTTGCAGGAGATCGCCCAGCAGCACGGGCTCACCTTCGTCACCGTGGCGCAACTGGTCGCGTATCGTCTCCGGACGGAGCAGCTGGTTCACCGGGTAGCGGAGGCCAGGATCCCCACCGAATTCGGGGAGTTCACCATCATCGGGTACCGGAACGACGTAGACCGGGCGGAGCACGTGGCACTGGTCTATGGAGACATCGCCGGTGAGCCGAACATCCTGGTGCGGATGCACTCCAAGTGCCTGACCGGTGACGTGTTCGGCTCCCGGCGCTGCGATTGTGGCTTTCAGCTTCACCGCTCGATGGAGCTGATATCCAGGGAAGGGAAGGGTGCGGTCGTGTACCTCGATCAGGAGGGGCGCGGCATCGGCTTGCTCAACAAGATTCGTGCGTACTCTCTCCAGGACAACGGCGCTGACACGGTGCAGGCCAATGAGCGCCTCGGCTTTGCTCCCGACCTCCGAAACTACGGCATCGGCGCGCAGATTCTGCGCGATCTGGGGCTATCCTCGATCCGGGTCATGACCAACAATCCCCGCAAGCTGGTCGGCCTCGAGGGCTACGGCTTGGAGATCGTGGAGCGCGTGCCACTGCTGGCCGACCCCAGCCACGAAAACCGCACCTACCTTGAGGTCAAGCGAGACAAGCTCGGCCACCTCTTCACTCACTGACATCGTGCCCGACTTCTCCGGTCGCCTCCGCTCCTCCGGGCGAGTGGCGATCCTGGTAAGCCGCTACAACGAGCTGATCACCAAGCGACTCCTCGAAGGGGCCCTCACCTGCTGCGGGGAAGCCGGACTGGCCGGGGACCAGATTGATGTGGTATGGGTGCCAGGGGCGTTCGAGCTCCCCGTGGCGGCCGCGGCTGCGGCGGACTCGCGTACCTACGCGTGTCTGGTGGCACTGGGCGCGGTGATCCGGGGCGAGACGCCCCACTTCGACTACGTCGCCGGCGAGACCGCTCGCGGCCTCAGCGATGTGGCGGTGCGCTATGCGCTTCCGGTCGGCTTCGGCGTGTTGACCGTCGATACCATGCAGCAAGCGGTGGACCGGGCGGGCGGTAGTGCGGGGAACAAGGGATACGAAGCAACGGCGGCCGCCCTCCAAACCGCAGACGTACTGGCTCAGGTGCGGGCACATCATGCTCAGACCAGAGACTAAGAGCCGCGCCCGGGCGCTACAGATCCTCTACGCCTGGGAGCTCCAGGGCGCGCCGCCGATCTCGCGGGTGGCGACCGGCCTCGCACGACTCACCGGTCCCGAGCCGCGTATTCTCGAGCGGGCGGAAGCCCTGGCAACCTCCGTCGTCTCGGAAGTCGAACTTCTCGATGCCCAGGCCGCACGGGCGTCAGAGAACTGGCGCATGGACCGTATGGCGGTGGTGGAGCGGAATATCCTTCGCTTAGGCATTCACGAGCTGCGCCGCGGGGAGGTGCCTCCCAAGGTCGCGATCGACGAGGCGATCCACCTAGCGCACTGGTTCGGCGATGTGCGCGCCCCGGGCTTCGTCAACGGCATCCTCGATGGGGTCGCCCGCTCGCTCGGGCGGCTGTGAGGCTCGGACGCGTGCCCACCGCCTCGTGAACATCCTCCTGGTCAACTGGCAGGACCGCGCCAATCCCCACGCTGGGGGAGCCGAGATCCACCTCTTCGAGATCTTCGGCCGCATGGCTGCCGCCGGGCACCGCGTACGGCTGGTGTGTTCCGGCTGGGAGGGAGCACTACCCCGTGCCAGCATCGAGGGGATCAGTGTCGAGCGGGTGGGAGGGCGGAACAGTTTTGCCCTGCTGGGCCGGAGGGCCGTGCACCGTGCCATTAGAGCGGAGCGACCGGACATCCTGGTCGAGGATGTGAACAAGCTTCCGCTGTTCCTCACGGTGGGCACCAAACTGCCGTTCTGCGCCATCGTGCCGCATCTGTTCGGCACTACTGCGTTCGATGAGGCGTCCTGGCCGATCGCCACCGCGGTTTGCGCGGCCGAGCGGCCGCTGCCGTGGGCGTACCGCCGCGCGGGATTTCATGCGATCAGTGAGAGCACGCGAGACGACCTGGTGGCCCGCGGGGTCTCCCGGAATCGCATTCGGGTGATCCATCCAGGGGTGGACAGCAAGCATTTCACTCCGGCCCCCGGAGGACGCCGCTCGGCCACGCCTACCTTCTTGTATGTTGGCCGGTTGAAGCATTATAAAGGGGTAGGGCTGGCCCTTCGCGCTCTGGCCCTCGCTCGCCGCCGGCGCCCCGACCTTCGCCTCGATATCGCGGGCACCGGTGACTGCCGGGATGAGCTCGAGCAGCTGTCGGCGAGCCTCGACCTGAATCGGGCCGTCACCTTCCACGGCTTCGTCAGCGAGGAGCGGAAGATCGACCTCATGCGGACCGCATGGGCCAACGTCTTTCCCTCGCCCAAGGAGGGATGGGGGATCACCGTGATGGAGGCGGCGGCCTGCGGCACGCCATCACTCGCGTCGGAGAGTCCCGGGTTGCGCGACTCCGTCAGACACGGGGAAACCGGATACCTGGTGCCGCACGGCGATGTCGAGGGCCTGGCCGCCAGGATGGTGGAATTGGCCGATTCGCCCCAGCTGGTTGCGCGTCTGGGTGAGCGGGCGCGGAGGTTTGCCGAAGGTCTGCCGTGGGAACGGACCGCCGCAGCAACGGAACGTCATTTGAGCGACATCATCGAGGGCCCGCCTGGTGACTGAGCCCGGAGAAACGATCATGCAAACAACGATTACCGCCCGCCACTGTGAAATCTCTGACGAGCTGCGCGAGCGCGCCATCACCGTCGTGGAACGCCTGGGAAAGGTGACGCCGCGACCGATGGAAATGACGGTCGTGTTCGACACCGATGGCCTGGACCAAACTGCCGAGCTCCGGCTCCACATGGCGGGAGGCGAGATTCTGGTGGCCAGCGGCGAGGGGGCCGACCACCGCACGGCGCTCGATCGAGCCGAGGAGAAGCTGCGGCGCCAGGTCGAGCGTGCCTCCGAGCGGCCACGGCGAGCACGTACCTCTCAGACGAAGAACCCACTCTGATGCTCCGGCTCGGCGATTTTGTCTCCCGGCGCGGCGATCCGCTCCAGCTCGAGGCGCTGACCGGCGAGCTCGGCTTGGACCGTCAGATGCCCGAGGCCGAGGTCGCCGGGCCTGGACTCGCCCTGGCGGGTTACACCGGCCGCTTCGCACCCAACCGGCTGCACGTATTCGGTGAAACTGAGATCACCTATCTCAACTCGCTTCCTCCCGAGGAGCGGAGGAAGTCGCTGGAGAAGTTCTTCAGCTTCGACCTGTTTTGCATTTTCGTGACCAAGGGGCAGGAGGTCCCGTCGGAAATGCTGGAGCTGGCGCGAGCCAAGGGAGTTCCCCTCCTCCGCAGCAAGCTCAAGACCGCCGAGTTCTATCGCCGGATCAAGCCGATCGTGGAAGAGGCTTTCGCTCCCAGGAGCACGCTCCACGGTTCGCTGGCTGATGTCTACGGCGTCGGCTTGCTTTTCGTGGGCCGTTCGGGAATCGGAAAGAGCGAATGTGTGCTCGACCTGGTGGAACGGGGTCACCGGCTGGTGGCGGATGATGTGGTGCAGGTGACCCGCCGGGGTAACGACGTGCTCATCGGACGGGGACACGAGCTCGCCGCGCATCACATGGAGATCCGCGGCATCGGCCTGATCGACATTCCCGCACTGTTCGGCGTTCGCGCCGTTCGGCAGCAGAAGCGCATCGAGGTCGTCGTGCAGCTGGAGGACTGGGAGACCGCCAAGGATGCCGACCGCACCGGCCTGGCCCGGGAGGAGACCACCATCCTCGATGTGACGGTTCCCCGGGTGGTGGTGCCGCTTAATCCCGGCAAGAACATCACCGTCATCTCCGAGGTCGTGGCGATGATGCACCTGCTGCGCTACTCCGGCGTGGACGTGGCGGCCGCCTTCAATGCCCGGCTGATCAAGCGCATGAAGGATCAACGCGGCGTGCGGGAGTATCTCCAGGAAGACTATGAGTGAGGAGTTGCGAGGGGTGGTGGTGTGTCACGGGCCCATGGCCGGGGCCCTGGTGCAAGCAGCGGAACAGATCAGCGGTGTGGACGCCGCATTGATTCCGGTGTCCAACATGGGCTGCGACCGTGATACCCTCGAGCAGCGCGTGCTGGAGGCGGTGGATCAGCATCCCGCGGTCGTCTTCGTGGACATGGCGAGCGGCTCCTGCCTGGTTGCCGTCCTCAAGCGGCTTCGGGCCGATCAGTCCGTCAGGGTGGTGACCGGCGTGAACCTCGCGATGCTGGTTGATTTCGTCTTCCACCGCTCGCTCTCCTCCGAAGAGGCTGCCTGCCGGGCCGTCGCCATCGGCCAAGCGTCGATCCGGCTGCCCTGATGTCTATCGTGCTCTGCCGGGTCGACGACCGGCTCATCCACGGACAGGTGGTGATCGGGTGGGGCCGCGCCCTGGGCATCGATCTCATCATTCTGGTGGATGATCAGGTCGCGGCCAGCGATTGGGAGCAGCAGCTGTATCGTATGGCGGTGGCACCCGAGATCGAGGTCAGATTCGTCACCGTCGCCGAGGCGTCCCGTCAGATGGCGGACTGGCAATCCAATGGGAAGCGGGGGCTGGTCCTGACGGGAGATTTGGAGACCATGGCCGCCCTCCATGCCGCCAGTCCTCAACTGGTTCACAAGATCAATCTCGGCGGGATCCACCATCGACCGGGCCGTCGCGAGCGCCTCCCCTTCCTTTATCTCACGGACCAGGAGCTCCGCACGCTGCTCGATCTCGAGGCCGGGGGCGCCGTCGTCACGGCGCAGGATCTTCCTACTACGCCTCCGGTGGCGTTGAGGAATCTCCCATGACCGAATTCTCTCCCCATATCGTCGTACCGCTTCTGGTCTGGGGCACTCTGGTGGGGCTCGACTTGGTCAGCGTGCCGCAGGCGATGATCTCCCGGCCGTTGGTGGCCGGAACGGTGGCGGGATGGCTCGCGGGTGATATGGAGGCAGGCGTCAGGATCGGTGTTCTCTTCGAGCTGTTCGCGCTCGATGTGCTGCCGGTGGGAGCGGTTCGCTACCCCGATTACGGGCCGGCGACGGTCGTAGCCGCGGCGCTCGCGGCAGGCACTCCCTGGGAGCTCAGCCTGGGCGTCAGCGCGGCCCTCGGCCTGGTGCTCGCGGTGCTCGGAGGGTTGAGCCTACAAGTGGTCCGGCGGTGGAATGCCCGCGCCATACAGCGCAAAGCCGCGGCCCTGTCTGCGGGTGAGAGCAGCGCCATCCGACGGCTGCAGTATGGCGGGCTCCTGCGCGACGCGGTCCGCGGCTTCATCCTTACCTTGCTGGGTTTGGTCCTCGCCTCGACGATCACGGAATCGCTGCTGGTCGACCGCCGGACGGCGGTGGCCCTCACCCTGGTCGCCATCGGCGCCGCATTGTCAGCCGGCGCCAGCGCTGCCTTTCGAAGCTCGGGGCGGGGTGACCGGCTGAAGTGGCTGGTGGGTGGACTGGTCGTGGGAACACTGATCGCGGTGCTGGCATGAACGGCCGCCTGCGCGCTATGCTCCGGTTGTTCGCGGTCCAGGGCACCTGGAATTACGAACGAATGCTCGGTGTCGGGATGGGATACGCTGCCGAGCCCCTGCTCGAGGACCTCAAGGCGGTGGACCCGGTGCGGCACGGGGAAGCCGTCGTGCGATCCAGCGAGTTCTTCAACTGCAACCCCAACCTCGCTGGGCTCGCACTCGGTGCCACGGCCCGGGCAGAGTACGAGGCCGTTCCCGGCGCGCAGATCGTGCGCCTCCGGACGGCGCTCTGTAGCCCGCTCGGCGCGCTGGGCGATGAGCTGTTCTGGGCCGGACTGGTTCCGGCCCTGGTCGGCTTCGCTCTGGTCGGTGTGGTGTTGGGGGTACGATGGCTGGCAATCGTCGGATTCCTCGTGATCTACAACGCGATCCGGCTCTGGACCAGCTATTGGTCGCTCCGCACCGGAATGGAGACGGGGATGCGTGTCGGTGCCGCCATCGGGAGCTCCTGGCTGCCGCGTGCCATCGAGCGGGTGGGACCTGCGGCGGGTTTCGCACTCGGGGCCTCGATTCCGGCCGTGGCAGCCTGGTATCTCACGGGCTTCGGCTGGGCCGCCGTAGTCGGAGCGAGCGGGGTGGCCGTTTCCGGGATCGCGCTGACCCGTTGGTTCGGCCCGACGCTCACAACGGTGCGCTTCGCCTTGCTGGCCATGATCCTTCTGCTCCTCTTCGGGCGGATCGGCCTGTGATCGAGCGGGAGGCGACCATCGTCAACTCGGAAGGGCTTCATGCTCGCCCAGCGGCGCGGATTGTCCGACTGGCCAGTACCTTCGACGCGGAGATCGAGATCTCTAAGGACGGAGTAGGTGTGAACGGTAAGAGCATCATGGGCGTGATGATGCTGGCCGCCGAATGCGGCAGCTCCATCACCATCCGTGCGCAAGGTTCCGATGCCGAGCAGGCGGCGGAGGCTCTGGCTGCACTCGTCGCCAGCGGCTTCGGCGAGCAATGAACGGGCCCCGCCAGCTCCGTGGAATCGGGGTCTCACCGGGTGTAGCCTGGGCCCCGGCTCTGGTGATGCGGTGGGACTTCCCCCAGGTCCCGGACCGCACGGTCGCGCCCGGCGAGATCGAGGGCGAGGTGCGCCGCCTTCGGGAGGCTGTCGGCTACGTCGTCTCGCATCTCCAGGGGCTCGGCGAACGGGTGCTCCAGCGTGCCGGCCCGGAAGAATCGCGGATCTTCGATGCGCAAATTCTCATGGCCCAGGACGAGGAGTTCCTCAAGTCGGTCGAGACCCTCATCCGGAAGAATCAGTTCAGCGCGGAAACGGCATACGAGTTCAGGGCGCTCGAGCTCCGGCAGCACTGGTCAGGCGCTGCCCGGCTCCGTGATCGGCTCGCCGATCTCCACGCCATTCAGATGCGGATGATCCAGCACCTGCTGGGCCGCACCGACAGTGAGCTCTGGTCGATCCCCGCCGATGAGCAGGTCATCGTCGTTGCCCACGAGCTGTCCCCCGGGCTGACCGTGCAGCTCGATCGAGAGCATGTCGTCGGGCTGGTCAGTGAAGAGGGAACCCGCACCGCTCACGCCGCAATCCTGGCCCATTCGCTCAACATCCCTGCGGTCTTTGGCGTGGCCGGCGCGCTCGCCGCCATCCCGGACGGCACCATCCTGCTCATCGACGGTCAGAGCGGCACCATCGTCCTCAATCCCAACCGGGATGAGATGGAGGACGCCCGGGTGCAGGTGAGCCGCCGCCAGCGGCTGGAGCTCCAGCTGGAGGGCGTCGTCGGGCAGCCCGCGGTCACACCTGCCGGCCGGGCGATCACTTTGATGGGGAATGTCGATCTGCCGGAAGAGATCGAGGCGGCGGTACGCCACGGCGCCCAAGGCGTAGGGCTCCTCCGCACGGAGTTTCTGATCACCGGTCGAGCGGTGCTGCCCAGCGAAGACGAGCAGACCGACTACTTCCGGCGGGTGGCGCGCGCCTTCCCCGACCTGACCGTGATCATCCGGTCGTTCGATCTCGGAGGTGACAAGTTTCCCGCGGCGTTCAAGGCTCCAAGCGAAGCAAATCCGTTTCTGGGATGGCGGTCGATCCGGGTTTGCCTCGACGAGCCCGAGGTGTTCCGCCCGCAGATTCGGGCGGTGCTCCGCGCGGCGGCGGGCCACGATATTCAGCTGATGCTGCCCCTGGTCACGACCGTACAGGAAGTCCAGGAGGCCCGCGACATGGTCGCGGAGGAGGCACGAGCGCTGGCTGCCGCCGGGGTACGGGCTGCCCCGTCGGTGCCGGTTGGAGTCATGATCGAGACTCCCGCCGCCGTGCTCATGGCCGACCGGCTGGCCGAGGTGAGCGCATTTTTCAGTGTGGGCACCAACGACCTCACCCAGTACACGATGGCGGTAGACCGGGGAAATGCCCGGCTCGCCAATCGCTTCAATCCGCACGATCCCTCCGTCGTGCGCCAACTGCATCGGGTGGTCGAGGTGGGCAAGACCGCGGGACTGCCGGTCAGTGTCTGCGGCGAGATGGCCTCGGAGCCACTCAGCGCCGTACTGCTACTTGGCCTCGGATACGATCGCTTGAGCGTGTCTCCCCCGGCACTCCCGCTGGTAAAGTGGGTGATCAGGACCGTGCCCGAGGAATCGTCCCGGCGAGCAGCGAGTGCGGCTCTCGCCGCGGCAAACGCGGCCGACGTCTCGCGCGTCCTGCGCGAGGTCGTGGGAGAGTACATAGACGTCCGTCTGCTCGATCCTCAATCGGCGTTGCCTGGCCGGGGCCGGGTTGCTAGCTTGCCCCCCGGAAAGAGCAATCCTTAGCATCGCTCGCTCCCGCGGCCCAGTTCCTGCGTCCCCCCACTCGCTCCTGAGACCCATACTCCATGGCCGGTATCAAGCGTCACATCTTCACCTCCGAATCCGTCACCGAGGGCCACCCCGACAAGGTGGCCGATCAGATCTCCGATGCGGTGCTGGATGCGATCCTGGCGCGTGACCCGGCTGGCCGGGTCGCGTGTGAGACCCTGGTGACGACGGGCATGGCCGTGGTGGCGGGGGAGATCACCACCAACACCTACGTGCACATTCCCGATCTGGTACGGGCGACGGTCGCGTCGATCGGATATACCGATGCATCCTACGGTTTCGACGGCCGGACCTGTGCGGTGCTCACCACGATCGACCGGCAGTCGCCAGACATCGCGATGGGCGTCGATTCGGACTCGGGCAAGGAGCAGGGTGCGGGCGACCAGGGAATGATGTTCGGCTACGCGACCAATGAAACCCGGGAGCGAATGCCGCTGCCGATCATTCTCGCCCACCGGTTCGCCGAACGCCTGGCCGCGGTCAGAAAGGGGCTCAATGGGCACCGTCCCATTGACTGGCTCCGTCCTGACGGGAAAACCCAGGTTTCGGTGGAATATGAAGGCGATCGGCCGGTCGGTGTGCAAACTGTTGTAGTGTCGACGCAGCACGCGGAGCGCAACGGCTCCCGCCAACTCGGCAACAGCACGATTCGGGAGGCGGTCGTGGAGCAGGTGATCAGGCCGGTGCTGGAAGAGGCCGGGCTCGATCATCGGCGGACCAAGTTCCTCGTCAATCCAACAGGGCGCTTCGTGATCGGTGGACCGCACGGCGATGCTGGGCTAACCGGCCGCAAGATCATCGTGGATACCTATGGCGGCATGGCCCGGCACGGCGGCGGAGCCTTCAGCGGCAAGGATCCGTCGAAGGTGGACCGTTCCGCGGCCTATGCGGCCCGCTGGGTGGCCAAGAACATCGTCGAAGCCAAACTGGCCCGGCGTTGCGAGGTGCAGGTGGCCTATGCCATCGGTGTGGCAAGACCGGTGTCAGTAATGGTCCAGACCTTCGGGACCGG
>Ga0193723_1000169_pt1 | contig 23476 bp, 20 predicted proteins | sample H2m2metaG_FD_143042 | JGI IMG/M metagenome (GOLD analysis project Ga0193723, IMG submission 143042) | Soil microbial communities from a riparian zone of the East river system, Colorado, United States - H2m2 | ecosystem: Environmental > Terrestrial > Soil > Riparian zone | place: USA: East River...
CGTCGATCTCGGCACCGTCACGATTGTGGGGGTCGACGCCGATGGAAAGTTAGGCACGAACGCTGTCGATGCTGCTGGAAACAAGGTGCCGCTAGCTAGTCTGCTAGGTGGCCAGCGCCAAGCCATGCTCAATGAATTGCGCAAAGAGCAAAAGAGGGTCGCGGAATTGGAAGGCACGGTCGCGCGTCTCGCAGCAACGGTGAAAGAGCAGGCCGCGCAAATCCAAAAAGTGAGCGCCCACCTGGAGATGAGCAAACCTGCAGCGCAAACCGTACTGAACAATAAGTAGAGCTGCGACTGGCAACGGTACTCGTCGCGGAGAGATCCGAAGCCAACGGCCAGGGCTGGCGTAGAATGCATTCTCGCTTTGGTTAACAAAAAACCGCCGCACCGGGTAATAGAATTCGTACGCAATTCTGCGTATTCCCAAAAAACCGGCAGGGCGCAAAAATGGGCACACTATGAAAACGATCACCCTCAAAAGACTCTCGTTTAACGCAAACCTCAGAAATCGGATGAACCACGCTCCGCCACTCCGGGGTTCATTTCTTATCCCCCTGGTAATCGTTTGCTTTGCGCTTTCCCCGCAACTGCGAGCGGCCTGTGACTCGCCCGATCCGGGCTGTCCGGGAGCCAACCTGGCGGAGGGGTATCTCGCCCTTCAGAGCCTTAGCACCGGCGTGTATAACACGGGAATCGGGACATACTCGCTCCTGAGCCTGACTGACGGCAGCCTCAATACGGGTGTCGGCGCCGGAACACTGTTTTCCAACACCGCCCTTGGCGCCGGGGCGCTTTTCAGCAACACCACCGGCGGGACTAACACGGCTGTTGGTGCGTTCGCCATGTTTAGCAACAGTGCCGGGAGCAGCGACACGGCGATCGGTGTTGGTGCGCTCCAGAACGACAACGGCATCGGCTCCAACACGGCCACTGGCTCTAACGCGCTGATTGCCAACACCACCGGCTTCAACAACGCGGCCTTCGGTATTCGTGCCATGGAGAGTAACGTTGACGGTGTGAACAACACGGCCATCGGTAATCTAGCGCTCGACCTTAGCAACGGCAGCGACAATGTGGCTTTAGGCAGACACGCCGGGGATGGTCTCACCACGGCCAATAACAATATCGTCATTGGTCACGGGTCTGGTGTATCTACCACTAATGGCCAGGTAGATGACAGCTGCTATATCGGCAATATCGTCGGTGCAGGAGTAGATGCTGGCACCGCGGTTGTCGTATTCGTCGATCAGGATGGAAAATTGGGCACCACGGCCCTCCCGAACACCGGGGCCCTCCCAGGCGTCCAGCCACAAGCCGTTCCGAAGGGGGCCATTCCCCAAGCCATTCCCGACGCCCAAGCGCTGAATCGCAAAGTGAAGGCATTGGAAGCCACCGTCGCGGAGTTGAGAGGGCAACTTAAAGAGCAGGCCGCGCAAATCCAAAAAGTGAGCGCTCAACTAGAGGTGAGCAAGCCGGCCGCGCAAGTCGTGAGTCATAAACAATAGGCACGCGACTCAGACCCGACGGGTTTCTGTGGGCGAGAGCGTGCGCGCGTCGCGTGCGCTCCCCCTCCAAAATCAAAACACAATTTCGAAGAGCTTAATCCCGTTCCATTTTCCGGGATGGTTCGGATCGAACGAGGTGCTGTCTACCCAGATGCCGTAGCGTGCCGGCGCCCATGGATTGAGCATTTGGAACGGGTTACGGTTGCCACTAAATCCTCGCGGAATTACTCCCTCCACTGCGGGACGTTCTGAGATCGGCGGCGGCGTAGGCATTGCGCGCACTGGTTTTTGCGGGCCAATTGGTGCTCTGAATTCTTGCGCCGAAGCGCTTGTAACCAGTGCGGCCAAGATTGCGATCATTAATGTTTTCATGTTTTTTCCTTTCGTTCGAGGCGCGCAAATTCTTGCCCGTCACAACGTCTGCCCACATTATATACTTCGATGGACTACCTTGAAAAGGCCGGACGTGTCCTGGACATAGAAATTTTTGAGCTCAAGCGGTTGCGCGAGCGTCTGGGCGAAGACTTCTCCCGAGCCGTTGAACTGATCAAGGAGGCAGTCGATGCGCGTGGCAAAGTCGTGGTAGTGGGAGTCGGTAAGTCCGGACATATCGGCGCGAAGGTTGCGGCCACGCTGACCAGCACCGGATCGCCGGCCGTGGTGCTCGATTCTTCGAACGCGTTGCATGGGGACCTCGGCGTGGTTGCCGATGGTGACGTTGTGCTTGCTTTGAGCGCGAGCGGGGAGACGGAAGAAATGGTTCGGATCTTGCCGGCGATTGCCCGCTTCCAAGTGCGGATCATCGCCATATGCGGCGATCCGAAATCAACGCTCGCACAGAACGCGCATCTGTTTCTCGACGTGAACATCGAGCAGGAAGCGTGTCCGCTAAATCTCGCGCCGACGTCGAGCACGACAGTGATGCTGGCACTCGGCGACGCGCTGGCGATGGTCTTGCTGGAGGCGCGCGGATTCAACAAGGAGGATTTCGCGAAGTTTCATCCCGGTGGAATGATCGGACGCAGCATGCTTGTGCGCGTGCACCAAGTCATGCGGCCACGTGGAGCCATGGCAATTGTTTCTACGGATACATCCGTACGTGACGTGCTAAAGGCAATGACTGGCGTGCGTGCCGGCGCTGCCGTTGTAACCGACGAAAATCAGAAATTACTCGGTATTTTTACTCATGGCGATTTTGTGCGGCAGTTTCAATTCGATTCAAAGATCGGCGAACGACTCGTCGCGGACCTGATGACATTGAACCCGGTGACGGTGCATAAAGATAAACTAGCCGTTGAGGTTCTTAATCTGCTCGAACGCCACCGCATCGACGACCTGGTCGTCGTCGATGATGACAGCGTTCCCGTCGGCATTGTCGATTCACAAGATTTAACGCGGTTGAAGCTGCTGTAGGGCACGCGCGTCGGTTGCCGCGGCAGGCGATGCGCCTGCCCTACAATTGCAAATTCGCCCAGCGCGTGTAAGATCGGCGCTCTCCCCGCTGCAACTCTTCAACGGTTTAACAATTTAACGTTCCATGCCCGCAGCCAACGATCTTCGCAAAGGAATGGCCATAAAATACAATGGCAACGCCGCCATTGTTCTCGAAGTTCATCATCGCACCCCAGGAAATTTGCGCGCATTCGTTCAGGCGATCATCCGCTATATCAACACCGGCAAAAGCGCCGATGTTCGTTTTGGTTCAACCGACAAGGTGGAGTTGGTCGAGATTGAGCGAAAGCAGCTCGAATTCAGTTACAAGGACCGCAATGGGTATCATTTCATGGATCCCGAGACGTACGACACCATCACTCTGCAGGATAATCTGATCGGCGACGCAAAGGATTATCTGGTGGAAAACCTTTCCGTGCAGGTGCTCTACGCAGAGGGCAAACCAGTGGAGGTTGAGCTGCCCGCGTCGGTGGGCCTGAAGGTAACCGAATCCGCGGAGGGCCTGCGCGGCGATACGGCGAGTAACGTTACCAAGCCGGCCACCCTGGAGACCGGCAAGATCATCAACGTCCCACTGTTCATCAAGGAAGGCGAAACCATCAAGATCGACACGCGCACTGGTGCCTACATGGGACGTGCGTGATCGCCGTTGTTGGGTAACGTTTCGATATTGGCAGGCGGAGCGCCTGCCCTGCGATTTGTCAGCGGTATCCGCGTAATCCGCGGTTCGGTCTTGATTTTGGCCGGCTAACTCTGCGTAATCTGCGGGCACTTTGGCTGCAAGAAAGAGAAGATCGACAAACAATCGCGGAAAGCACAATTCCAAGCGCAGCCGCAAAGTTGTACGCAACGTCGCACGGGCGCGGACACTCGTTCCGGTATCGGATCCGCTCACAGTGCCGACGCGTTGGGTGAAGTTTATCTTCGCTATTTTCCTTCTGCCGATCTGCGCAATTCTCAGCCAGACGTTTTTTACCGCTTTCGCGCGCGCGACCGTGACGGAGCGCTTTTGGGCGGCCGAAGAATTTTGGTTTTTTTCGCTCGGTGCAATTCTGTGGCTGATCGCGTTTTTCGGTCTTCCGCGTCCGATCCTCATTTATGTTTTCGGACACGAATTGACCCACGCGCTCTGGGTTTGGTTAATGGGTGGGCGCGTGAGCCGGTTTCGCGTTGGCCGTGACGGCGGGCATGTGGTTACCAACAAGGCCAACTTTTGGATCGCGCTAGCGCCGTATTTTTTTCCGCTCTACAGCATTCTGGCAATCGCCATCTATGGCGCACTCAGCCTTTTCGTGAATATGCAGCCGTACGGTCGATGGCTTTACGCTGTCATCGGAGCGACGTGGGCGTTCCATTTCACGTTTACGTGCTGGATGATCCCAAAAAATCAGACTGACCTGAGCGATCAGGGCACGTTCTTCTCGCTCGTCGTGATCTATTTGATGAATCTGTTGCTGCTGAGCGTGATGCTCATTCTGGCGTCGCCACAGATCACCTTTGCAGGGTTCGGCGCGGATTTGTTGATAAATCTTGGCAACTTTGCGCGGTGGCTTGTCGATCTTGGAAATAGCCTCGGCCAAAGGATACAGCTGTAGACGTTTCGCTCTTGCGAAACGAGGGCGCGGGTATGCCATTCACACCAGCGTTGCCTGAGAGAGTCGACTTCTACAGATTCGTGATTGCGGCGAACGGCAAGATCGACAATGCGTCGGCAAGTTTCACGCGCCGATCTTGCACAGAAACAGGACGACAGGTGAAGAGATCATGCGCGTGCTCCAACGGAAGCGTTTCGGGAATTTCGAGCGTCGTGTCCTGCCAACTCTCAGCAATCGGCGGAAAACCAACACGAGAAGAAAGTCGCGGCGCGATTACAACGATCCATTGGTCCCCAAGCTGTCGGGCGAAGCTGACGCAGGATTCCGCGAATGCTCCGCCCGGCGTTAGGGGCAGATATTCTCCCCGCTGGAAAAGCTCGACATGCGCGCGCCGAAATTGCAAGACGCGCTGCGTTAGAAACATCTTGATGCGGCCATCAGCCCAGCTGCGCACAAGATCGTGGGGATTAGCTGTTGCGAGCGATTCCAGCATTTCGCGACGCCGCTTGTAATCCACCGGGCGCCGGTTATCTGGATCGACCAGACTGTAATCCCAAATCTCGTTGCCTTGATAAATGTCGGGAACTCCCGGCGAAGTCAGCTTAAGCAATGTTTGGGTAAGCGAATTCACGGTGCCGTATCGCACAACATCCTTCGTGACCGGAATGAACGCTGGAAGGAATTTATTTCGCGGCGATGGATCCAGGACTTTCGCGATGAAATCCCGCATTGCTGCGTCCCATTCTTCATTCGGTTGTATCCAACTCGTGTTGATCTTCGCTTCGTGGAGCGCCTTGGCCATGTACGCTTGAATCCGTTCGATGTAATCCGGCGTTGGCGTCGCTTCTGGTTCGCCATCGGCCTGCGTCGGCCACGTCCCTAACAACGTTTGATAGAACAGGTATTCTTCATTCGCGTCCGGGGCCTCGGCGTCATTGATCGTTCGCTTCCAGCGACGATTAGCAACACGCCATCGTTGCAATGAGCGTCGCCAGAGCTCCGGGATTTCGGAAATGACAACCATTCGCGCGCGCACGTCTTCACCGCGTTTAGTGTCATGGGTCGAAGTGGCGAGCAACGTCGCCGGCCAATTGCGCTGTCGATCAATATTCCGCTCGTGAAATTCTTCAATGCTTAATCCAAACTGTTGCGGCTCGCCGCCCACTTCGTTCAACGCCGTCAGCTGGTTGTAAATGTAGAACACGGTGTCCTCCAACCCCTTGGCCATGATCGGTCCTGTAGCTTGCTGGAACTTCAGAACGAAATGGGTGTGTTCGGCACGCGCTTTGGCATCGAGGTTCGGCGGGAAACGAAAGAGCAACACGTCGCGGAGAAAATTGAAGATCGATTCTTCCATCGCCGGGTTGCGACGTTTAGCCGCGGCAATCGCGCGCTCGACAATCTGCCTGTCTTCCTCAGTCACGGGCTGCCCGGGCGCCAGGTACGTTCGATAAACCGGAAAACAAGCGATGGTCTCGCGCACCGCGCGCGACAACGCCTCGAGCGTGAAATCGCGATACCACCGGTTTTGCTCGGAAAGCCGGTCGAGCATATTGCCCAGTACATCAACGTCATTGGCCAGTGATAATTTCATGACCTGCAGTTTTTTTGCGTAGAGCAGGTGGCCAAACGGCACTGAGTGACCAATGAAGCGATGGAACGTTTTTGTGATCGCCGTCTCTGTCGAAGAATCAACAAGCAACTGCGCCACTTGGTTCGCAAAATCGTACCCAGTAGTGCCGTGCACGCGCCAATCCTTGCGCAGCGTTTCGGAGCCGGTGAGAATTTTTTCAGCAAGCATGTAAATGGCGAGACCGTCTTTCGGCAAAGCGGTCCCAAGTGCTTTCGCGCAACGCTGTTGAAGCTTTTCAAAATACTCGCGCGGCAGATAAAGCCCGTCGGGATGATCGATGCGAAGTCCTGTCACTGCGCCTGCGCTAACCAACTCCAGAGTCAGACGGTGAATGGCGTCAAAGACCTTTGGCAACTCCACTCGAATTGCGGCCAGATCGTTCACATCAAAAAAGCGACGGTAATTAATTTCCTCGGCGGCGACCCGCCAAAACGCCAGCCGATAAGACTGCGCATTGAGCAGTTTATCCAGCGCATCAAAGCTGCGCGGGTCGCCAGGCTCGCCGTTAATCTGGGCCAGCGCCTTTTCAATTGCCTGTTGGACTTGCGGAGCTTCGGCGCAACGACGTTCGAGACGTCGCTTGATGATCTCCTTTTCGCGAATGCGCTCCGCGATGCGTTTTGGATCGGTCTCGGTGCGTTTTGGCAAATATTCGAGCGCCGTCAGGATACTTTGCAGTTCCGCGTAGAAGTCTTCTTCCTTGTGTTCGGCGAGATTTCGCAAGGCGATTTCCAGAACGTAGCGATACGTTCCGGGAGCGATCGGCAGCCTTCGCTCGCCGTAGAGCAGATAAAGCGTTCCCTCTTCAAAGCGCACTTGCAGTTCGCCGCGCTCGAGAACACGCCCATATTGGTCGCTCAAGATCGGCAGCAGAACTTTATCGCGCAGATCAGACTTTAGCGGCTGCCAGTCGATATCGAAATAGGGCGCGAATCTCGAACTCGGCCCATTTTCGAGCACGTCCATCCACCATTCGTTGAGCGGCTCTGCGATGCCGACGTGATTTGGGACAAAATCGAGTACCTGTCCCATCGAATGCGCATGCAATTCGACGATCCAGGCGTCATACTCTTCGCGCGAGCCGATTGCTGTGTTGAGCTTGTTATGGTCGGTGATGTCGTAGCCGTGCAAGCTGTCCGGGCTCGCCTGAAAATACGGCGATGCATACACGTCACTGATTCCCAGCGCATCGAGGTATGGGACAACCTCGCGTGCCTGCGAAAAAGTAAACCAGCGATTGAATTGCAACCGATAGGTGCAGGTTGGGATCCTTGTCATGTCGGGCGAAGTCGAGACATCTCTCAATGTTCTCCTTCGATGGCTTGGTCAAACAGTAAGAAATTCCAGAGATTCCTCGACTTCGCTCGGAATGACAAAACCCCTGCTACATTTTTTCCGGCACTTTGATGCCTAACAAGTCGAGGCCGCGATACAGCGCTTGCGCGGTGAGCTCGCACAATGCCAGTCGCGAGCTGCGCGACGGTTCCTCTGATTTCAAGACCGGACAGGCTTCGTAAAATGTATGAAAGCTGTTCGCCACTTCGAAGAGATAATTTGCAAGAATATTGGGGCGGAAATCGTTCAGTACTTGTGGAACGATCTCTGCGAACTGACACACGCGTTTTGCAAGATTGATTTCAGCGGGATTCGTTAGAGCTAATCCTGTAGCCACGGGCCTGCGTGCCTCGCCGTAGGTTTGCAAAGACGGGAGGCCCGTCTCTTCGTCCTTTGCCTGTTGTTTAACGCCCCGCAAGGGCGTGGCTACAGGAGATTCGCCTGCTTTACGGAAAATCGAGCGAATTCGCACATATGCGTTCTGCAAATAAGGAGCCGTATTTCCCTGGAGGGACAACATTTTGTCCCATGAAAAAACATAATCGGTCATTCGGTACTGTGACAGATCAGCGTATTTGACCGCACCGATCCCGATTTTCTGTGCGACGTCGATCTTTTCTGCCTCGCTCAGGTCTGGATTTTTTTCATCGATAATCTTGCGCGCGCGCCTGCGTGCTTCCTCGAGAAGCCCGCGCAACGGCACGTTTTCGCCCGAACGCGTTTTCATCAGTTTGCGATCTTCGCCCAGGATGCTGCCAAATGTGATGTGGCGAAGATCGGCTCGATAACCCTGTCGCCGTGCAATCTCGAAAATTTGTTTGAAGTGCAGGGTCTGCGGAGCGCCGACCACGTACCAAACGCTCTCCGCTTTCAAATCGTCGAGGCGATAGTCGACTGTGGCGATGTCGGTGGTGGCGTAATTGAATCCGCCGTCGCGTTTGCGAATGATGCATGGCTTGTCGGCGAGCTCCGGGATATCGTGAAAAAAAACGACAACGGCGCCCTCGCTGATTTCAGCAATGCCGGATTTGAGCAAGCGTTCGACAACCCCCGGGAGCCGATCGTTGTAGAAACTTTCGCCGCACTGGATGTCGTAATGAATATCGAGCAATTCGTACACGTGCTCGAAGTCCTGCATGGAAAGGGCAGCGCATTCGTTCCAGATATCGATGTTTTCCTTGTCGCCGGCCTGCAGTTTTACCAGTTCCTGGCGGCAGGCTTCTCGAACCTTGGGATCGCTGGTCGCCAGTGCGTTCGTCTCCTTGTAAATCCGGACGATCTCGGCCAGAGGATCCTGCTGGAGCGCGCGTTGATCCAGGAGATTCTTCCACCCGTAAATGACCATTCCAAATTGAGTTCCCCAGTCGCCGATATGATTGTCGCGGATCACTTCGTGTCCCAAAAACGTTGCGATCCGCGCCAACGCGTCGCCCAGAACGGTGCTGCGGATGTGACCGACATGCATCGGTTTGGCCACGTTGGGCGATCCGAAATCAATCACGATGCGCCGCGGCGATTCTGTTTTCACAACGCCGAGTCTTTCATCGCCCAGGATGCTGGCGGTTTTTTCGGCAACTGCGTCAGGCCGCAACGTAAAATTGATGAAGCCCGGACCTGCGACGACTGGCGGTTCGCAAAGATCGCCTAGGTTGAGCTGACCGACGATTTTCTCCGCGAGTTCCCGCGGATTTTCGCCTCGCTGCTTTGCGAGCACCAGAGCAGCATTTGTCTGATAATCGCCGAAGCGTGGATCAGTTGCTGGCGTTAATTCACCTGCGTCGGGCAAGCCGGCAGCGACCAGGGCGTCGGAAAGCTTTTTTGCGAGAAGTAATTGAAATGTTTCCATGTTAGCGAGCTCAATTTATGGCCGCCTTGCTCTGCGAGGCGCGTCGCTGAGATTTTTGCATCCGCGCGCCGCGTCGCCCAGAGGTCGACGACTACAGCTTACGAACGATCGCGAAAGATCGACAAAATTTCGTCGGCGGATTTTGCGCTGGCCAGGCTCTCGCGCACAGAGCGATCGTTCAGAAATTTTGCGATCGAGGCGAGCGTGCGCAGATGCGTTTGAAATTGATTTTTCGGGACGATGAAAAGCACGACGAACTTGACCGGCGCGTTGTCGAGCGCATCAAATTCGATGCCCGTCGTCGATCTTCCGAACGCGGCCACTACTTCCTCGAGCCGGTCGGAAGAGCAATGTGGAATGGCGATTCCGAATCCAATGCCTGTGCTCATTGTTTCCTCGCGCTGTTTCAGCGAAGCGAGAATGGGATCGCGGTCTTCCGTTTTGATTTTGCCCAGACTAACGAGCAAATCGATCAGTTCAACGATGGCGGCCCAGCGTTCCGTTGCTTTCATCTCGGGGATGATTTGCTCGACAGAAAGTAAATTGGCCAACGACATGCGAATTCCCGGTACGGGAGGGCAAGCTTAGCGGGAGCGCCTAAGTTGACAAGCGAGATTTGCCACGTTGTTCATGTGTCGCATCTGTCACAACTTCTCGCGAATCTTGTAATTCAATCGCCGGGACAGCAACCAGCGTACACCGAACATATCGATGGTTGCACGCAAGGCGCGGTTGCCGAGACCGTAATTGCTTTGGCCGAAGCGACGCGGACGATGGTTCACCTGAATTTCGACCAGACGATAGCCGGCCGCTTTGACAAGCGCGGGGATGAAGCGGTGCATGCCTTTGAATGGAAACAACGCGCTTACGCATTCGCGTCGCATTGCTTTAAGGGTGCAACCGGTGTCACGCACTCCGTCCTTCGTGTAACGGCTACGCACCGCGTTCGCAATCCGGCTCGTTAGCCGCTTCGCCACGGTGTCCCGCCGCTTGAGGCGATAGCCGCACACAAGATCCGCACCGCGTGCAATTTCAGCGAGCAGTTTCGGAATATCGGCAGGATCATTCTGCAAATCGCCGTCAATGATAACCACAGTCGCGCCGCGCGCCGCTGTCAGACCGGCATAGATCGCGGCGCTTTGCCCGGAATTTTTCTCGAAACGAATCAGGCGAATATTCGGCGCAGCTCCGATCCGCTCCGCAGTGCGATCAACCGACCCGTCATCGACAAAAATAATTTCATAATCGAGTCCGCTCAGCGCGACGCCCAATTCTTCCTGCAAAATCGGCAAGTTCGCTTCCTCGTTATAAATCGGCACGACCACGGAGAATGCCGGCGAGCTTGTCACCTCGTTCATAGCGGGAGTGTGCGGTAGCTTCGACAGAGAAACACTTGCCAGGTTCGCAGCGGCTTCCCATAGCGCGATACTTGAATCGTGCCAACGAGCTCCGTCGATTGAAAGCCGGCCTTGATATTGTGCGGCACGCGTTGCTTGTTGCCGTCTCGAACGAAGAGCGCGTCGCGTCCAACGAACAAATTGATCCCGTTTTCTTCAGTGTAAACTTCGCCCTCTGGCCGAGGCGCGCCCGGCTTTAGCTCGACAAACTCGTCGTAGCGTGGCCAAAATGAGAATTGATTCACCATGTCCTGCGACTCGGGAATGTAAACCGGCGGATGCCCCGGGCCCTCGGCGCGTTTATCGCGGAGATAAAACGAAATCTCCGAGGCGCGGTCGCGGGCGTCGGCAATAAGGAAAAGTTTCTCGCCCAATTTCGTTTCGAGATTATTGCGCATTATCTCCAGCGCGCCTGTAGCGCTTTTCCAACCGCGCATCCGGTTGCTTGGATCGCTTCGCTGTAACTTGTATCCAACTACGCGCAGCAAGTCCGTATCGAGTGCCAGCACACTCATGGTCAGTCCAACCAATATCGCCATGGCCGCGCCGAGCCGTAGGAGGGCGTTTGTCTCGAGACGCTCCCGCCAATAATAAACTGCCAGCAGCCCAAAACCGAGGAAGGCGAGCCCATCCCAATTTGGCGCCGCAGCCTTGTTCAAGGAAACAAACAAATAGAAAAGGAACACGGGTAATCCAAACCACATCAGGAACAGGACCTTGAATTGCTGATTCACTCGCCGCCAGCTTCCAATGACACCCCACGCCAACGCCAGGAATAGGAATGGCGAATAAGCCAGAAAATGTTCGCCAATGAACGAAAGAACTTCGACAGGGTGCAGGCCAAAGCCGTGCTCGATGCCTCCGCGCGACCGCAGATGCGCAAGCGTCACCCACGCGTGTTGCGCGTTCCACAGGATCGGCGGCACCGTGCAGAAAGCGAACGTGCCGAGTAATAGATAAAATCCGGGACGCTTGAATTCGTGCCTGAACCGGGGCGCCAGGACCAGCACTAACACAATCGAAACGAGCTCCAGCGCGTTGGTGTATTTGGAAAGGAACCCGAGGCCGATCAGTAGTCCAGTCAACGGCCAATACCAGGAGAATTGCGGACTTTTTTCCAACGCAAGCCAGAAAGCGAACATTGCCGCCAGCCAGAAAAAAATCGACAGCGCATCAATCGTCATCAGGAACGCCCCGATGTTGAAGATGGGTGTAACGTTTAATCCAATGACGGTCCACAGACCGGCAGTGGCATTAAACAATCGGCGCGCGAAATAAAATAAGAGCAGGCTCGTTCCGGCCGCGAGCAAAGGACTGAAAAAGCGCACACCGAACTCGTTCGCTCCAAAAACCGCCGTGCTTGCACGAATAGCAAACGCGATGCCCGGCCCTTTGCTGAAATAGGCCGGAGCCAGCCGTTCCGACCACATCCAGTAATGCGCCTCGTCGAATTCGAGATCGGTCGTTACCAGCATCGACAATCGAATCACCGTCAGAGCGACAACGAAGAGCCAGGCCGCGCGCGTTGTGCTCATAGCGAGTGTTGCGCCGTATCCGGCGATCGCTTCCTGTCATTGGGATTAGCAATCAAACTTGGATGGGGCGCAAAAATCTGCGGCGCCCATTTCCGGCCTGCGCTCCTCCAAATCAATTCAAACAAGCCGAGCAAGAGCAATGTTTCACCGCCCGCCAGAAAGAACGTCGCGATCACATCGCTGGGCCAGTGTGCACCCAGATAAATTCGCGAATAACCAACAGCTAAGGCTACGAACCAGTAAAGCCAGCCGAGGCGTCGATAAAACAGTGTGCAAAAAACAGCAATCACGCTGTTGGTGGTTACGTGTCCCGAAGGAAACGAAGGTCCCGACCGGTTGCGATCGGACGAATCGGAAAAGCGAATGGTCGGTTTCTTAAACAAAGTCAGGAACGCCGGACGCGTCCGTTGCAACTGTACCATCCGCACATTCTCCACGTGTTTGGGCCGATGGCGATCCACGGCGGATTTTAACAAACCCGTGACCTGAGTCGCAATCACCAGAGACAAGACCAAACAGATGACGAACGCACGCGCTCTAAATCCGCCAAGTAAGAGCGCACTCACTCCAATCGCGATAAACAGCGGCTCCCAAATCGCGCTATCGCTCAGGGCCGCCATGAACAAGTCAAGCGCCGGACTCGTCCATTGTTGATTAATGAAATGAAAGATGGACTGATCCATGCGATGAAAATGAAACAGCCCCTAAGCTTTAATCGCTAGCTCTTAATAAACAAATGCGGCGCAATGACGAAGCACGAATGACGAATAACGAAGGAATGACGAAGCCGGAACCCCAAATGTCGAAACGAAAGCATCGGGGAACGCGTTCGTCATTTAAGCATTCGACATTATTTCGTCATTCGTCATTCGTCATTCGTCATTGCGCTTTAACCATTTCTTTATTGATGGCGTTATCGGCGCGTGCGCAGCCTCCGCCTTCCGCAAAGGACATTCTCGCCTCGGTGCGCATGATGGAGTCGCGACAGCAAATCGATCTTCAGGGACAACTTCGCCAGGATAATATTGTGGTTCCATTTCACCTGGTCCAAAACGGACCGCTGATTCGCTATTCATTCGCAAATCCCGATGAAATTTTGCAATTGCGTCTCGGCGAAAACAGCTCGCGCCTTGATCTTGTGACCGATGACGGCACAGAGCAATTCGCGGCCTCGAAGCTCAAGCAAAAAATTCGCGGAACCAGTGTGACCTACGAGGACCTGGCGTTCAAATTTCTCTACTGGCCGACCGCGCGCGTCTTGGGGGAGGAAAATGTTCGCACTCGCAATTGCTGGAAGCTGCAACTGCGGGCGCCCTCGCGCGAATCGCAGTATTCCAACGTGCTACTGTGGATAGACAAGGCGAGCGGCGCGCTGATGCGCATGGAGGGCTACGATTGGAATGCTCAATTGGCCAAGCGTTTCGAAGTGGTTTCCGCGCAGAAGATTGAAGGCCGCTGGTTCTTAAAACAGATGCGCATCGAAGAATTGCAGCCTGGGACTAATCACGTCCAGTCGCGAACGTACCTGGAGATCAAAAGGTAGGGACGCCGCGCTGTCCAAGTTTGTGAGGCCCAATGAGACTTATGCGACAAACGCGACCCATACGCCCGAAAAAGAATCGGGAGAGCCGCGTACAAAGCGCGTGCTCTCCCGATGAGATAATCGCGATTGTCAGCGCGCGCGATGCTCGCCGGATTTGGCGCCGCTTACTACCAATCTGCGGCCGAGGAATTCCTTGTCGTGCAATTCTTCCACAGCGCGCTTCGCTTCATCGACGGTTTGCATCTGCACAAAGGCAAAGCCCTTTGAGCGTTGGTTATGGCGGTAACTTACGACCTCCGCATTTTGAACGTGTCCGACTCCGTTGAACAATTCAAATAGATCGCTCTCGGTTGCGTCGAAAGACAAGTTCCCAACGTACAGACGTGGCGAAGTAACATCAATCCGTTCAGGTTTGCGTGTTGGTCGCGAAGGCTGCGCGCCATTGCGCGCGGCTGCTTCTGTCTTCGTTGTGCCATTTCCAAAAAATGCGGCAATCCGCTGCCAGAATGTCTTTTTTGGCTCCTTCGGTTCTTCTCGTTGACGACGTACGTGGCCATTGCCACGGCGTCGGGAACCGCCGCGCGAACGGTGCGAGCGTTTCCCAGTTGAATAAGAGTTCATGTTGGTCCTTACGTTTAGTCCAATTATTGAATTGGCGGAGCGCATCGAGCAATGCACCGTCCGCAGCGCGCCAATCATCCAGAGCCCATTCAAACAAGGCACTCTGTGACGCCGTTGGAAACTCCGCCTCGTCGAGTCGGGATTGGACTTGTCTTGAACGGCGAGCCTGCGCACTCAACCAACGAAGCAGCCAGGGCGCAAAACTCCGCACCGTGGTATCGAAAAACCTGAATCGTCGTAGAAAACGGAGGCTCGGAAAACCGAACAAGAATCCCGACATCTCGCGGGAGTATTGCTTGTTTCAGCCATGATTGCAAGTGGAAGGATTGGGAACGATGAAGCACGCCTGACGAATGGTCCCTCGCCGTCTTCGCGGCTCGGGATGACAATTAGCGGATAATTTGGTCACGCAAGGAGTAGGCGCGCGATTTCAGATACTCCCTTGGGCGTTCACCACGAATCGGACGCACAAATGATCGCAGCTCGCGTCCACGTAGTCTTGGCTCGTAGCCGAATTCCGGCATGAGATCGCGGCAATGCCATTCCACCCATCCGATTTCGTCTTCGGAGAGTTCCCGCTGCCAGCGCGTTGCCGGTTCTGGACTGATCTGCGAAAAGTTGATGCGCGCCGCTGAGTTACCGCTCCAAAGCCGGCCCATTTTTGTCGGTGTCAGCACCGTTTCCGGATCGAAATTGATCTCGATGTAAGCACAAACCTTTTCCATCGTCCTGGCCGGTTCGCAGACCAATTGCTCGTACGGCACTACAAAACCCGGAATTTCACCATCGCGCACACGCCGCGCCAGTGTGGCAGCGACCAGCCAGTGGGCGATCACGTAATAAGTCGAGAACCTTCCCGTTTGCCTTGTTTTCTCCAACGCGATTTGCGCCGCAAGAATGGCACGCGGATCGCGCATTGTGACGAGAATTTTCGCATGCGGAAAGCGCCGCAGAATTTCTGGAATGTGATTGCGATTGGCCGGCGTCTTTTCCACCCACCGCCCGATAGAGTCGAGCGGACGTTCCAGCGTCGCCGCGTACGCTTTGACCATTAGCACGAGCAGATCTTCCTGCGCATTGGCAGGATCGAATGCCGCCCGCTCGAACGTCTCCAGAAATTTCTCGCGCGGGAACGTCGCATAGTTCCGCTTGCCCCATTTGCATGGCCCGCCGAAGAGCACATTCGACAGCGATTGTTTGGTCAGGTAATCAAACTGCGCGCGACGACCGCGCGGCGCATATTTCGTAAGAACGGTAGGGAAATAAGCGGTTTCTTCCGGCAACACGAGCAACTGCGGATGATTATCCAATAACGCCACCAAGAGCGTGGTGCCCGATTTCGCCTGGCCCGCAATAAAACAGGCGCGTTGATCGAATGGCAGAGCGTCCATGGACATCAATCGGTGAACGAATTCATCGCGACCCAATAATCTTTCGCGCGTCATCCCGAGCGGAGCGAGGGATCTCGCACTTGCTGGTAGTGAGTCGCAACCTATCCAGCGTGATCATCCGCGCAATTGAGGGGGTCTTCACTTCGTGGGCTTCAGAAACCAATCGACGAATTTCGACAGACCTTGGCCGAACTTGGTGGTCGGATTGTACCCGAGTAATTTTCTTGCTTTGGAGATATCCGCGCAAGTCAGGGGCATGTCGCCTGGTTGCTCCGGCAACTGGTTGATCTTCGCTTTTTTCCCGAGCGCATTTTCGATTGCAACGATCAAGTCTTTCAACTGGATCGTCTCGCTCTCACCCAGATTAAAGATATCGAAGCGCGGCCCTTCGTATTGGAGTGCGGCCATCGTTCCTTGAATTACGTCATCGATATAAGTGTAATCGCGGCGTGTGGTGCCGGCGCCAAATTGCTCGATTGGCTGCCCTGCATGAATGCGCCGGGTGAATTGATGAATCGCCAGATCGGGCCGTTGCCGCGGACCGTACACAGTGAAATAACGGAGCGCCACTACGCGCAACTGGTAAAGGTGTGAGTAAGTCGAGCAAAGAAATTCACCGGCAATTTTCGTCGCGGCATACGGACTGAGCGTCTGAGTCAGATGTTGATCTTCAGAAAAGGGCACGATCTTCAAGGCGCCGTAAACCGACGAACTGGAGGCAAAGATAAATCTTTTAACGCCCGTCACGCGCGCGGCTTCGAGCAGGTGCAATGTGCCAGCGACGTTCGTGTCGTAATAGAGCTGTGGATAGTGAATCGACGGCCGAACGCCAGCGCGAGCGGCCAAATGCGCGATGACCTCAAATTTTTCGCGATGAAACAGATTCCGCACTGACGCGTCATCTCGAAGATCGAGATGGTGAACGGTCACATCTTTGGCGAAACCGGCGACGTTTGCATGCTTGATTCGCGGATCGTAAAAATCGTTGAAGTCATCGAGAATGGCGACCGTGTGCCCGGCCGCGAGCAGGCGTTCAACGAGATGGGAGCCGATGAAGCCTGCCCCGCCAGTGACCAGAATTCGCATGGTTCCAAGTTAGCCACAGATGGACATCGAAGGACACAGATTTCATGTCACCGGCGGTAGGGTGTTTGACTCGTTCACTCCCGCTCGCTCGGTTTTTCGACCTGCCCGTCCATGTCGCTCCCCGTCCCCGAGGCTCCATCCTGTGAAACGCCGGCGTCTGACACAGACGCCCTACAGCTCAGAAATTGCGCCAGTGCAACAGGAGATACGTCCAGTTTAGCGCGAGCGCCGAGACGATTGATACGCGCACGAATGTTTTCGCGGTCGGCGTGGAGAAATAAAATCGCAATCGCGGCGCACGCGTCACAAGCACGAACGACGCATAGAGATCAAATGCCGTCACACTGCACAGCGCCATAAACACAAGAGGGTTCCATTTCAATGCAGCGAGAAAGTGAGCCTGAAAGAACTGAATCCCGCATCGCGTCATGCCGCATGTGACGCATGGCAAACTAGTAATCTCATGAAAAATGCAGCGCGGCCATGGCAAGCCAATGGTCAGCCAGGCTGCCGCGAGACCCAGCGATGCAAGCGAGACGCTTAGCCAGATTAACTCGTGATCGATTTCACCTGGGGAAAGGCGCCGGACGCGAAGCCGCATTTTGACCTGAAGTCAATGGTGTGACGCGCCCCAAGCGCCTAATCCAAAGAGCATGAACAAAACGAGCATTAGGCCGCCGCAGCAAACGATTAGCGGCAGGAAAACGGCAAGAACAGCGCGGCCAGTGTCGGTATCATGGGCGCGCGCCAATCCGATGCAGCTGCAAACAAGCGCCCAAACGCCGGAGATCAGCCCGCCACAAACTGGGATCATCTGCAAAGGACCGGTAGAGCCTTGAGAAAAAGCGAGAACGCGGAAAGTGGTTTCAAACGATTGATTGGCGCCGCCGACGATCATCAAACAGAGATGCACGATTGCGCTGCCGATGAACAGTCCGATTACGACGAACAACGGTATCAGAATGATAAATGCAGCGGAACCAGCGCCCATGCCGGCCATCGCACCGAACATATCGTGACGATCGGCGAAGAAACCGACGGACTGCAGTCCCATCGAGAATAGAAGCGAAACGATGCCGCCAAGACATCCACCGATGAGCGCGTAAATGAGTGGCTCACCTAAACCGCCTTCGCGTTTCATTACTGCGAATGCTTCGCCCGGTTTCGTAAGCACCATCACCAGTGTCTCGACGAATGCGTTGAAAAAGCCACGCTCTTGCCGGTGCTCCCACGGCAGACCGCTGCGCGGGGCGGCAGCTTCTGAGGTCGCGGCTGCGCTGATCTGCGCAGGCGGCGTACCAGGCGCCCCCGCCCCAAACTCTGTAAACTGCGAAATCGGCTGCCAGTTTGCCATTCCTTCGCGCCACCCGATGTCCGTGGAAACGAAACGGCCAGTGCGCAGACCTTCGCGAACTTCTTCTTCGGAAAATACGCCCAAACTTGTTGCGCCCCGATTAACATGAATCATCGCCATAATGCGCTCGTTCTAATGAGGTGCACAACGCAGCGCAAGGTTAAACGGGCGCGAAATTAAAGAGTCACAAAGTTAAAAGCGTTAAAAAGGGGAATCCGTCTTAAGTCCTTTTAACTTTTAACTCCTCTGACTTGTCCAGCGCTCGCCAGAAATACCAGGCGGCTACCGAACGGTAGGGACGCCATTTTTCACCGAACTTCATGAGCTGTTTTGGAGTGGGGAGGGTTCGTCGACGGAAAGTTTTCGCGAAACCTTTGCGCACCCCGTAATCGTCAACGGGCCAGACATCCGGCCGGCCCAGATCGAAAAGAAGAAGCATCTCAACTGTCCATCGGCCGATTCCACGCACCGTAGTCAGACGCGTAATAATCTCATCATCAGTCATGCGGATAAGCGCGCGGCCCGATGGCACGGTGCCGTCGATGGTTTTCGCAGCCAGATCTTTCAACGCGGCAGTTTTTGCGCGTGAAAGACCAGCGGCACGAAGTGTTTCATCCGGCGTTGCGAGAAGTTGTTCGGGATCGAGCCATTTTCTCTTCGGATACAGAGCGCGGACCCGGCCAAAAATAGTGGCCGCGGCTTTACCGCTCAGTTGCTGGTAAGCGATTGATTCTGCAAGTGCGTCGAATGGCCGAATTGAAACCGACGGCGTAATGTTGTAGCGACGCGAACGCGCGATTAACTCGGCCATTCGCGGATGACTCGTTCTCAGAAGGTGATGCGCGTGCTGGTGGTTCATGAAAAGTTAAGATTTCCGGTGTAATCAGCGGGAATAAATAATTTCACCGCCAATCACTGTCATTTCGTTCTGCGTTTCAAGAATTTCCGCCTCAGGAATTTTCATAATGTCTCGGGAGAGGACAGTGAAATCAGCAAGCTTGCCGACTTCGATTGAGCCTTTGTCCTTTTCTTCGAATGCGGCGTAGGCCGGCCAGATCGTAAACATTTTCAGCGCGTCTTCGCGCGAGACGGCTTGCTCGGGATGCCAGCCTTCGCCCGACTCGCCCTTAATGCTTTTGCGTGCGACAGCGGCGTAGAATTCGATCATCGGTTCGCCACGCTCGACTGGCGCGTCGGAACCTCCGGCAATGATACAGCCGCTCTTGAGGAAGCTTTGCCACGCGTACGCGCCGACGAGACGATCCATCCCAAGTCGAGCCGGAGCGAAAAACAGATCGCTGATCGCATGCGATGGCTGCATTGACGGGATCACGCCAAGTTTTGCGAACCGGGGAATATCATCTGGATCGACAATCTGAGCGTGCTCGATGCGCCAGCGTGGTTCGCGAATTTTCCGTTCGTCCGCCGGCACGGCTTTGAACGCCTGCGCGTAAAGATCGAGAATTAGTCGGTTAGCCCGGTCGCCGAGCGCGTGCGTTTCCACCTGGATGCCGCGGCGAAGCGCTTCTTCAAACATCGGTCGAAGGTCTTCGGGTTTCTGGGTGAGGAAGCCGGAGGTTTCGGGCGCGTCATGGTACGGTTTCAATAGCGCCGCGCCGCGAGAGCCGAGCGCGCCGTCGAACATCACTTTAATTGTGCGCTGAGTGAAATGGTGATCGAACGCATTGATGGTCGGTCCTTCGCGTAAAAAATTCTGCGTGTCTTCGCCGGGACCGTAGACGGCGTTAACGAATCGAATCCTGATTTTTCCGGTTTCGCATGCTTTCCGGATAAGATCGACGTCTTCCTTGTGGCTGCCGGCGTTCTGGATCTCGCACCAGCCCAGTTTGATCTCGCGGTCGATTCCGCGCAGCAGCGCCTCATCGCGCTCGGCTTCTGAGGGTTTCGGGATATTTTTTGCGACTAGATCCTGCGCGTTATCCAACAGCATGCCGTTTGGTTCGCCGTTTGTTTTCAAAATTTGTCCGCCAAACGGATCCGGGGTGTTCTTGTCGATTCTGGCGATTTTTAGCGCGGCCGAATTAACAACCGAGGCGTGGCCATCCGCGCGTGTGAGAAATACAGGATTGTTTGGCGCGATGTTGTCGAGATCCTGGCGCGTTGGAAATTGCGGCGGTTTCCAAAACGTTTCGATCCAGCCGCGCCCTTTGATCCATTTACCGGAGCCCGTTTCGTCGACACGCTCCCTCACTCTGGCCAGAAAATCTTCAAGCGAATTTGTCCCCTCGAGGTTCAATCGCATTTCGCGCTCGCCGATCCCGAAGATGTGGCAATGCGAATCGGTGAATCCGGGCAGGACCGTGAGACCGTGAAGATCGACAATCTTCGCAGCATGAAATTTTTTCGCTTCGTCAGTTGAGCCAACGAAGACAATTCGGTTGGCCTTTACCGCCACCGCTTCGGCCTTCGGTTGCTTCTCCGTGACGGTGTAAACGTTCCCGTTCGTCAGAAGAAAATCGACATCTTCAGCGCGTGCCATTCCGACAATGAAAAGTCCAGTCAGAAGGAAAACCAGTCGTCGTTTTTGCGTCAAATTCACGGGGCGTCTTACTAAATGCTGCAGCAATGATACTGACAACCTCCCCTGTAGAATCAAATGTCGTGCTTCCAGGCTTGACGTGCCGCCGAACTTTTGTCGTCATCAGTTTTGCCAATTGTTCGCTTTTTTGTATCGGAAAAGGCGAACGCTTTTGCCGGCATGAAATTGAACGATGAATTTTATTTTGCTACCGCCAAACAGATTTATAGAATCATGGTTTCCCCTCAGGCCAAGAAACTTTAACCCTTTTGGACCGTCTGAACGCAGCGCATTCCGATTTCAACATTGATTGGTTCTGGTGGCTGGTGTTGTCCAGCGGAGCCGCATTTGCGTGATATCCCATGGCCAACTTCTTTCCACGCTGGACCAACTGGATACCGCTCAAACTGGTGATCTGCGGCATCATTGCGGTCTGCGGATTGAGCGCAGCGACCTGGTATTACGCGACGCCAAAGTACACAAAAATTGGCTACGAACCGATCCAGCCGGTTCCATTTCCACACGACATCCACGTTTCGCAACTGGGAATGGATTGCCGCTATTGTCACAGCTTTGTGGAAATGGCGGCCCAATCCAATGTGCCGAACACCCAGACCTGCATGAATTGCCATACACAGGTGCAAAAAGATAATCCGAAACTGGAGCCGGTGCGGACCAGCTGGAAAACGGGTAACCCCGTGGAGTGGGTGTGGATCTATCGCACCGTCGACTACGTTTATTACAATCACGCGGCCCACGTGAATCGCGGCATCAGTTGTTTCAGTTGCCACGGTCCCGTCAATCATATGTCGACGGTGTATCTGGCCAAGCCGCATAGCATGGCGTGGTGCCTCGAATGCCATCGGCACCCCGAAAATTTTCTGCGGCCCGACGATCAGGTTTTCAATCTCGATTGGAAACCGGACGATGTGAAACCGGTGGAATTTGTTGCGAAATACGGGCAGCCACTTGATACCGGCGAGGATTTTTCGAAGAAGAAGAAACTTACCCAGGCAGAGATTGGCCAGACGTTGAAAGAGCACTGGAACATCAATCCGCCCACAAACTGTCAGGGGTGCCACCGATGAAACGCGTATTCCAGCATCCACCGGAGCCATCAACTGGCAAGCATTACTGGCGTGGCCTGGGCGAGTACAGCAATTCGCCCGAATTCCGGCAATGGCTGGAACGCGAATTCCCTGCAGGCGCAGCGGAGCTGAACGGCGACGAGTGGTCGCGACGCGATTTCCTGAGACTGATGGGCGCATCCATGGCGCTGGCAGGGGTTGGCCTAACGAGTTGTCGCAGGCCGGAGCTGCACCTCGTTCCGTTCACAAAAAACGTTGAATGGACGATTCCCGGAAAATTTCTGTACTACGCGACGGCAATGCCGCGGCGCAATGGCGCCATTCCGCTTCTCGCCACAACAGTGGACGGGCGTCCAATTAAGCTGGATGGCAATCCGCTGCATCCGGCTACTGGTGGGGCGACCGACACGTTCACTCAGGCGTCGATCCTGAACCTATACGATCCGACCCGATCCAAACGGTTTGTCCGTGATGGGAAAACGACCAAGCGCGAAGATTTCGACGCTTACATTAAGGACCTTCGTAATAAGCTTCTCGCTGATCACGGCGACGGCGTGGCTTTTCTCGTGGAAGAAACGAATTCGCCAACGCGCGAGCGTTTGAGGGGAGAGTTGGAAAAAAATCTTCCGGGTATGCGCTGGTGTGTTTACGAGCCGCTATTGAATCAGGGAACAATCGCAGCCACGCAGAATGCGTTCGGCGCTGGTGCGCGCTTGATTCCCAAATTCGATCGCGCCGACGTGGTTCTTGCGTTGGACAGCGATTTTCTTGATTGCGGCCAGGGTGATCTGGCGTCAGTCCGCGCATTTAGCTCGCGGCGGCGTGTGAGCACGCCGAAAGACAGCATGAACCGGCTTTATGTTGTGGAAAGTCGGTTCACGCTCACGGGCGCGATGGCAGACCATCGGCTCCGTTGTCCGGCTAGCCAGATCGCCGCGGTAGTGCACGCGCTGGCAACTAAGATTCTAGCGGGAACAAACGATTCGAGTCTTGGATCGGTGATGGCAAATTTCCAAGCATCGCCATCGAGTGCATCCGGGAGTGGGAACTTCGATGAGACATGGGTCAGCGGGTTGGCAAATGATCTAATGGCGAAACCGGGTGCGAGTCTGGTGCTCGTTGGACCATCCCAGCCGGTCGCAGTGCAACTACTCGGGTACGCGATCAATGCAGCGCTCAAAAATGTCGGACAGACACTGGTTGTTCGGCAAATCCCGCGTAACCCGAGAACAATCGAGATTTCTCAACTCGCAGCTGACATTAACGACGGGCGGATCAAGCACCTTTTCATCCTTGGAGGCGACCCGGTTTACAACGCGCCGCGCGGATTGGCTCAGGACGAACAAAAAAATCTCCCGTTGGATTGGTCTGAGCTGCAAAAACGGGTGCCCGAGATCGTGCGGCTCGGTTATCACGAGGATGCCACATCAGCATTGAGCCAATGGCACGTCCCCGCCGCACATTTCCTGGAATCATGGGGGGACGCGCTTACTGCCGACGGCGATTACTTGTCGATCCAGCCGATGATTTTGCCGATCTTCGGCGGTCTTTCA
>Ga0193723_1000170_pt1 | contig 23464 bp, 19 predicted proteins | sample H2m2metaG_FD_143042 | JGI IMG/M metagenome (GOLD analysis project Ga0193723, IMG submission 143042) | Soil microbial communities from a riparian zone of the East river system, Colorado, United States - H2m2 | ecosystem: Environmental > Terrestrial > Soil > Riparian zone | place: USA: East River...
ATGCTCACGCGACTGCTCGCCCCAATCGTCCGGCATCAGCACCGCGCCGGGCGCGACGGCATTGACCGCGATGTCCGGCGCGAGGGCGCGAGCGAGCGCCTTCGTCAGCATCACGACGCCGGCCTTGCTGACGGAGTGCGGGATATAGGCGGGCCAGGGTTCGAGGCCGGCGAGATCGGCGATGTTGACGATCTTGCCCTTGGCGCGGCGCAAATACGGGACTGCCCCCTGCGACACGAAAAACGTCGCGCGGAGATTCACGTTGAGCGTGGCGTCCCAGCTCTCCGGCGTCACCGTCTCGATCGGCTGACGCACCATGATCGCGGCGGAATTGACGAGCACATCGAGGCGTTTCAACGCGCGCGCGGCCTGATCCGCGAGCCCGCGCGCTGCCGTCGCGTCGCTGAGATCGGCGCGCAGCAGCTCGGCGCGCCGCCCCGCCTTCCGTACCGCCTGGGCGGTCGCTTCAGCCCCCTCAGCCGAGCCGTGATAATGAATGGCGACGTCGCAGCCGGACTCGGCCAGCCCGATCGCGATGGCCTGACCGATCCGCGTCCCCGCGCCGGTGACGAGCGCCGCCCTGCCCTCGAGCTGCACTAGTACGCCTTCCCCGTAATCGGGACGATCTGACCCGTGATGGCGCTCGATTCGTCGCTTGCGAGGAACAGGACTGTGTTCACCACCTCGTCGAGCTCGATGACGGGCCCCTTGTCACCCATCTGGGCGAGGTTGTCCGCCGTGCGCACTGTCGCGGGCGCGACGGCGTTGACACGGATGTTCGCGTCGCGATACTCGCGGGCGAGCTCGCGCGTGAGGCCGGCCACCGCCGACTTCGCCGCGCTGTAGGCCGACATGTGCATCAGCGGCCGGACCACTGCGATCGACGCGAAATTGACGATGGACCCGCCGCCACGCGCGAGGAGCAGCGGCACGGCCGCCTGGCACATGAAGAATGCGGTTTTGAAGTTGACGGCGAGCTCACGATCGAGCAGCTCGGGCTTCACTTCGGTGAAGGGGCCGTAACTGAAGAACCCGCCAGCCACATTCACCACGATATCGAGCCCGCCAAACTGCGCCTGCGCGGCGGCCGCGGCCGCGCGTGCCGCCTCGGGCTGCGTCAGGTCGCCGGCAGAGGTCTTCGCGGGGATTCCTTCGGCCCCGAATTCCTTGACCCGATCGGCGAGTCCGACGGCGTTGACGTCGGCGAGCAGTAGCTTCGCGCCCGCGCGGCCGAGGCCGCGCGCCACCGCGTGGCCGATCTGCCCGACGCGACCGACGCCGGTGACGAGGACGACCTTGCCGCGCAGGTCAGCCGGCACGGACGATGTCGTCCACCGGCGGGGCGCCGCGCTGCGCGAACCGGACCGTGCCATCGCGGCCGATCACGTACACCGTCCGCTGAATTCCCTTCCCATCGTCCTTCAGCGCGCTGTACGCTCCTGCGATCGCGCGCTCGGGGTCGGACAGCAGCGGGAAGTTGAAACGAAACTTCTCGACGTAGCCCTTGTGACTGTCCACGCTCGCGGGATTCACCCCGAACGGCTGCATCTTGGCTGCTTGGAACTTGGCGATCTCATCGCGCACGGCGGAGAGTTGGCGGTTTCAGCCGGGCGTGTTGTTGCCAGGGTAGAACACCAGCGCGACCGGACCATGTTTTAGCAGATCGCCCAGCGCGTAGGTCTGCCCGTCCGACGCTGGTGCCGTGAACCCAGGGGCTTTACTGCCGATCGGCAGCGGCTCGCTCATCACGTTTCCTCGTTGTGAGCTCGAGGCGATGCTCGAGCGGTTCCAGCCAGGTGTCGGGGACGCGCATGCCACCGAGCGGCGCATGGGACTCCCCGTACTCGCTCTCGCCGTGCCAGTCCGACCCCCCGGTGATGCCGAGTCCCAGACGCTCGGCGATCCGCATCAGCCGCTGCTCGACCGCCGGCGCGTGGCTGGGGTGGCGGACTTCGACGCAGTCGAGTCCCTGATCTTGAAAGATGCGCAGCTGTCCTTCCTTCCCGTGATCACCCAGATGCGCGGCCACGGTCAATCCGCCCACGTCGTGCACCAGATCCGCGACCTCGCCGAGCTTGGGGAGCGGCTTTTCGACGTAGGCGGCGCGGCCGCGGCCCAGATAGCGGCGGAAGGCGTCGCTGACGTTGTCGCACACGCCACAGTCGACGAGCGCGCGCGCCACGTGCGGCCGGCCCAGCGCGCGTCCGTCGCCTCCCAGCTGAGCCTGGACGTCTTCGAGGTCGATCACGACACCGAGGCCCTGTAATTTGGCGATGATCTGTTCGCCGCGCCGGCGCCGCGCCGCCCGGGTGTCGCGCAAGAACGTTTGGAGCCGCGCGTCCGCCTGCGGCAGGAACAGCGCGAGGACATGCAGCTCGCCCCACGGCGCCCGCACGCTGAACTCGCATCCGGGGATGACGCGAACCCCGAGCTTCGCACCTTCCTGCGCCGCATCGGCCACGCCATCGCGCTCACCGATATCGGTGAGCGCGATGGCGGCCAGGCCGACCGCGCGCGCACGGCGTGCGACCTCCGCCGGCTCGCACTCGCCGTCGGAGGCCGTCGAATGGCAGTGCAAATCAATGTGCGGCGTAGTCGGCCTCGGGGGCGGTCCACGCCGGCTGCGACTGGCGGAACAGCTCGAGCAGCTCGCGCTCGGAGAGCTCGGTGAACGCGCGGTCGGGCGAGCGGGCACCGAGAGGCGAGTAATGCGTGACGCGGCGGCGGCGCTGCGGGCCCGTCCCGTACTCGAGGATGAGGCCGAACTGATCGCGGCCGTAGACCGTCACGCGGCCGGACGGATAGACCTCCCACCGCTCACCATCGACCGTCAGAGTGCGGCGTGCCATGGGGAGCCGCTACGCCTGTGAGGTGGCAGCGACGGGGACCTCACTCCACAGCTCCCAGGCGTCGGGCGCGTACGTCGCCAACGCCTGGAGGCGTTTCTCCAGCTGGATCTCTTCGGGCAGGCGGGACGCCTGGGCGCGGTGCGACATTTCCGTCGGGCTCTCGGAGAATTCGATGAACAGCCGCGGATCCTTGGCGTTCCGAAACAGCCAGATCCGCTGGCCGCGCGCATCCGCGAACTGGCTCAGCTCGCGCAGCGTGTTGACGTACTCCGTCTCGTTCTGCGTGGGGACGCGCACGCGCGCGGCGGTCAGGACTTTGGGCATCTTCACATCGCTCCCTCGGGAAACTCCTGCAGCAGCTTCTTGACGTCGGCCAGGAACTTGTCGGCGTCGGCGCCGTCGACGACGCGATGATCATACGACATCGTCAGCATGCCCATCGTCCGGATCGCGATGGACTCGGTGCCGTCGGTCGCGGTCACGACCCTTGGGCGTTTTTCGATCGCGCCCACGCCGAGGATCGCCACCTGCGGCTGGTTGATGATCGGAATGCCGGCGAACGGCCCGAACCCGCCGGGATTCGTGATCGTGAACGTGCCGCGCTGGATGTCGTCGGGCGACAGTTTCTTGGTGCGGGCCCGCTCACCCAGATCGCTGATCGCACGCGCGATCCCCATCAGCGACAGCTCGTCGGCGTGCTTGATCACCGGCACGATGAGACCCCAGTCCAGCGCCACCGCGATGCCAATGTTGACCTCAGCGCGATAGATCGTGCTATCGCCCGACACCGCCGCGTTCACCACGGGATGCTTGCGCAGGTTCACGGCGCAGGCTTTCACGATGTAAGCCAGGAACGTCGGCTTCTCCGTGGCCTTGGCGCGCAGCTGCGCCACGCGCGTGAAGTCGACCTCGAAGAAGCTCGCGACATGCGCCGAGACGCGCTTCGACAACACCATGTGGTCGGCGGTGATCTTGCGGATCCGGGACCACGGCTCGACCCGGTCGCCCGGCCAGGGCTCGACGGTGGGATGCTCGATGGCGCCTGGGGCCTGCGGCCTGGGACTTGGGGCCTGCTGAGTCGGCGCGCGCTCGATGTAGCCGAGGATGTCCTGCTTGGTCACGCGGCCCGCGTATCCGCTGCCCGGAATCCGCGAGATGTCGACGCTGTGCTCGGCCGCGATCTTGCGGACGAGCGGCGTCGACTTCGTACGCAGACGCTGCTCGGCGGTCTGGACGCCGCCACCATCACCGCTCCTGACAGGGGCTGCGGGCTCGGGCCTAGGGGCTGGGGGTGCCGGTGCGGGCTTCGGTGCCTCGGGCTTGGGAGGGGCCGGGGCGGACGCGGTGGCCCCCGAAGCAGCGGGTGCCGCCGTGGACGCCCCGGCCCCCTTCTCCGTCTCCAATACCGCGACCAGCGTCTGCACCGGCACCGTTTGCCCTTCCTGTACTTTGATCTCAGCCAACACGCCAGCAGCCGGCGCCGGGATTTCGGCGTCGACCTTATCCGTCGAGATCTCGAACAGCGGCTCGTCCCGCTTGACCGGGTCGCCGACCTTCTTGAGCCACTTGCTCAAGGTGCCCTCAGCGATCGACTCGCCCATCTGCGGCATCAATACGTCTACGCGTGCCATTGTCGCTCCGTCAGTACGCCGCCAGCCAGCGGGCGGCTTTCACAATATCGTCAGTCTGCGGGAGCACGAAGTCTTCCAGCGTCGGCGCATACGGCAGCGGCACATCATGCGCCGTCACCCGCATGATCGGTCCATCGAGCCACTCGAAAGCCTGTTCGTTGATCCGCGCCGCGATCTCGCCCGCGATCCCGCCCGTGCGGGTGTCTTCGTGGACGATCAGCACCTTGTTCGTCTTCTTGACGCTCGCAACAATCGCCGCGTCATCGAGCGGCAGCAATGTGCGCAAGTCGAGCACTTCCACCGACAGGCCGTCCGCCTTGTCGAGCTGCTCGGCCGCCTCCAGCGATTTCCAGAACGTCGCGCCGTAGGTGATGATGGAAAGATGCTTTCCTTCGCGCGCGATGCGTGCCTTTCCGATCGGGGTGAGAATCTCCTCGCCCTCCGGCAGCTGCTCCTTGATGCGCCGGTAGAGCCATTTGTGCTCCAGGTAGAGCACAGGATCCTCATCGCGGATCGATGCCTTGATGAGACCCTTCGCATCCCGCACGGTTGCCGGATAGACGATCTTCAGACCGGGCGTGTGGAGGAACGCCGCTTCCGGGTTCTGCGAATGGAACGGGCCGCCGCGAACGTAGCCGCCACATGGGCCGCGCACCACCATAGGGGTCGACAGTCCGGCACGATAGCGAGCGGTGGCGACATAGTTCGTCAGCATGTCGTACGCGCACGAGATGAAGTCGATGAACTGCATCTCCGCCACGGGGCGCAAACCCATGTGCGCCGCACCGGCAGCCGCGCCGACAATGGCGGCCTCCGAGATCGGCGTGTCGATCACGCGCGATTCGCCGAACTTCTTCGCGAAGCCGTCGGTGACCTTGAACGCGCCGCCGTACAGGCCCACATCCTCGCCGAGGATGAAGACGCGCTCGTCGCGCTCCATCTCTTCCCAGAGACCTTGGCGGAGTGCTTCGAGGAAGGTGACTTCGGCCATCACAGCGCCTTGAACCAGAGCTTGTCGGCCGACGGCGGATCGACATAGACGCCCGGCAGCGCGCTCTCGGCGGGCGGCAGCGGCTCATCCACACACGCGTCCGTCGCCTGATCCACTTCGACCCGCACGCGGTCGTCGATGTCCTTCAAATCGCCTTCGGCGACCATGTCGGCGGACAGCAGCCGCTGCGTGTAGCGATCGACCGGATCGTTGTCCCTGGCCCACTTCTCGAGATCGGCTTTCGGCACGTAGTGCTGGTCGTCGTGCTCGGCGTGTCCTTTGCGGCGATACGTCTTCACCTCGATGAAATGCACGCCTTTGCCGCGGCGCGCGCGCTCGACCGCAAACCGCGTCGCTTCGTAGACCGCGAACACATCGTTCCCATCCACCGTGACGGATGGGACGCCATACCCCTTGGCCTTTTCGGCCAGGTCCTTCACCGCGAACTGCTTCTCGGGCGGCGTGGAGTAGGCCCAGTGGTTGTACTCGCCGATCACGACGAGCGGCAGCCGCTGCACGGCCGCGAGGTTCAGGCCTTCGTGAAACGTTCCGGTCGACGTCCCGCCGTCGCCGATGTAGACGAGGCCGACGCGAGGCTCACCGCGCAGTTTGAAGGTCAACGCGATACCCGCCATGACCGGGATCATGTCGCCGAGGTGCGAGATCTGGCCGAGGTAGCCCTTCTCGAGGTCGTTGAAATGGACGTTCAGCTCGCGGCCGCGCGTGGGACTGTCCGCCTTGGCCATGTACTGTCGCAGGATCTCGATCGGCTGGGCACCCATCACAAGCAGCGACCCGAGGTTGCGGATCAGGGGCGACAGGATGTCCTTATGGCGACCCCGCTCCAGGGCGTAGGCGGACGCCACGGACTCGCCCTCCTGCCCCAGGGAGCGAAACAGGCCGCCGATGACCTTGGTTTGGCGGTACAAGGCGACGAGCCGCTCTTCCAGCGTCCGCGTGAGGCGGAGGTAGTAGTAGATCTCGAGGAGCTGGTCAGCCGACAGCGCCGCCCCGGAGGGAAAGGCTGCGGTCGGCCGAGTCGCGGGAAGAGCCATGGCCCTAAATTATAGCCGGGGGGGAAGAGCCATGGCGAACATCAAACTGCGTGTGACTGGAATGACGTGCGGCCACTGTCAGGCCAAGGTGGAGAAGGCCTTGAAGGGTGTGAGCGGCGTCTATTCCGCCATCATCGACTTGCCGGACGGCGAGGCCGAGGTGGACTTCGATGACGACTCTGTGACCACCGACCAGCTCGTGGCAGCGGTCAGCCAGGCAGGCTACGGCGCGAAGGTCGTCGGCTAGTAGGCGCCGCGCATAACGTGCGCCGGTTCGACGAGCCGGTGCACTTCCGCGAGAAACCGTTTGGCGAGCTTGTCGAGCTCCGATTCTCCCACCTGATCGGTCGCAGCCTCCACAAATGTGTAGTGGCCGCCCTCGGGTCTCGCGCTGATCGTGATGCGGCCCAACGTCCCCTGATATGCGCGCCGCCGCGGCGACTCCTCGGCCGGGGCGAGCCGCCCGCCGAAGAAGGTCTTCGCGACGTCCAACACGGCTTCGGGACTCGCGCTAGTTCTGTGGAAGTAACGCATGACTCGCTGCTCCTCGGGGTTTGAACGCCCGCAGCGTCAGACTATTGAGCACCACCGACAGACTCGACCACGCCATCGCCGCGCTGGCGAGGATGGGGGACAGCAGCCATCCGGTAACAGGATACAACGCGCCCGCGGCAACGGGAATCAGCACTGCGTTGTAGCCGAACGCCCAGATCAGGTTCCAGCGAATCGTCCGCATGGTACGGCGTGCCAGCTCGATCGCCGTAAACACGGCGCGCAGGTCGCCGCGAATCAGCGTCACATCGGAGGCTTCCATGGCGATGTCGGTCCCGGTGCCGATCGCGATCCCGACATCCGCCTGCGCCAGCGCGGGCGCATCGTTGATGCCGTCGCCGACCATCACGACGTGTGCACCGCCGCCCTGGCGCTGCAGCTTCTTCACGAGATCCGCCTTCTGCGAGGGCAGCACTTCGGCGATCACTTCGTCGATGCCGACCTCGGCGGCGACGGCCTGCGCGCCTTTCTTGGAATCACCCGAGACCATGATGACCGGAATGCCGCGGCGCTTCAGCAGCTCGATCGCCATTTTGGAGGTCGGCTTGATGGGATCAGAGATCGCAATGACCGCATAGACCGTGTTGTTCACGACGCAAATCACCGGCGAGCGGCCCTGCGCGGCGAGCCGGTCGGCGTCGCCTCCCAGCGAGCCAAGCTCGAGACTGCGCTCGCGCGCATGCCGCAGCGAGATGACTTCGATGATGCGGCGGTCCACCGTGCCGCGCACCCCTCGCCCTTCCATCGCGGCAAACTTCTCGACAGGAAGCAGCGATACCTGCTTATCCTGCGCCGCTTTGAGGATCGCCAGTGCGAGCGGATGCTCGGAGCGCTGTTCGACTGACGCAGCCCACTTCAGCACGTCGGCCGGGCTGATCGGCGTACCGTCCGGCTTCTTGGCCGTGACGATGTGCGTGACGGAGGGCTTTCCTTCCGTGATGGTGCCGGTCTTGTCGAGGAGCACGGTGCGCACGTTGGCGAGCCGCTCCAGCGCTTCGCCGCTGCGGATCAAGATCCCGAACTCCGCCGCTTTGCCGGTTCCCACCAGGATGGCGGTCGGGGTCGCCAGACCAAGGGCGCAGGGACACGCGATGATCAACACGGTCACGAACGCGACGGTCGCAAAGACCAGCGCGCGCGCCGGGGGCTCGGGCCCCAGATCGAACCAGGCGATGAACGACAGCAGCGCGATGGCGATCACGATCGGGACGAACACGCCCGCGACCCGGTCGGCGAGCCTCTGGATCGGCGCCTTCGTCGCCTGGGCGTCTTCGACGAGCTGCACGATCTGGCCGAGTGCCGTTTCCTTGCCGACGCGCGTCGCGCGGAAGGTGATGCTGCCCGTGGTATTGATCGTCCCGCCCACGACTTCGTCGCCGGGCTTCTTTCCGACCGGCATCGGCTCACCCGTCAACATCGACTCGTTCACAGCCGACGCGCCTTCCGTGACGATTCCATCGACCGGCACCTTCTCGCCCGGCTTGACGATGACGAGGTCCCCGACCACCACGGCTTCCACCGGGATGTCGATCTCCTGGCGCTCGCGCACGACATGCGCCGATTTCGCGCGCAATGCGGCCAGCCGGCGGATCGCTTCGAAGGTACGGCCTTTGGCGCGCGCCTCGAGCAACCGGCCGAGCAGCACCAGCGCGATGATCGCGGCCACCGCTTCGTAGTAGACGTCGGCGGGGAGCCCCGCGCGCAGGAAGATGCCGGGCGCGGCCGTCGCGACGAGGGAGTAGAGGTACGCGGCTCCCGTTCCAACACCAATGAGCGTATTCATGTCCGCCGTGCGGTGGCGGATTCCGCTCCAGGTGCCCTTGTAGAACTGCTGGCCAGACCAGGCGATAACCGGCAGGGTGATCGCGGCAAGACCCCATTTGATCCAGCTCAGCTCGAGGACCCAGCCCTGCCCCGCGACCCAATCCCGCAGCCACACCGCAGCGGGCATGAGCAGCCGCCCCATCAGGTCCACCTGTTTCATCGTGCCGTTCTCGCCCATGGGGCGGTCGGCCATCAGCAGCATCGAGCCGATCATCGCGACGAGCGTGACCGCCGCCGCGGCCGCGAACTTCCAGGTCAGCGTGCGGATCTCGCGGCTGCGGGCGATCCGCTCGCGCTCGAGCGGATCCTCCGCCGCGATCGGTTCGGCCACTTCGAAGCCTGCGGCTCCGACCGCCCGCTCGAGATCCTCGGCGCTCACGACGCCGGGGACGTAGTCGACGGTGGCCGTTTCGGTCGCCTGATTGGCGACCGCGCGGATCACGCCCATCACCTTCGACAGCGACTGCTCGAGCGGCGTCACACTCGGCGCGTAGTGCAGATCGACGATCCCGAACGTCACCGACGCCTTGCCGCAGTTGTAGCCGGCTTCGCGCACCGTCTTGATCAGCTGCGCGACGTTGGTCTGCGCGGCATCGTACTCGATGGCGGCTTTGTTCGTGGCGAAATTGACGCCCGCGGACGTGACGCCGGTCGCGCCGGTCAGCGCTTCCTGCACCGTGGCGGCGCAGCTGGCACACGTCATACCTTCGATCGGCAGCACGATCCGGGTCTTACTCATGGGTGCCGCCGTGGAACTTGTGCGGCGACGATGCGGCGCGACGCTCGCCGGGCGGCTCGACGACGAGCAGACCCTTCAGCATGTTCATGCCGCAGCGGAACGGGTATTCGCCCGGCTGGTCGGGCGTGAACTCGACGGTGGTGGTCTGGAACGGCGGCAGCTGCTGATCGATGCCGAAGCGCTCGAACACCACGCGCTCGGAGCAGTCGGCGGTCTCGTCGCGGTAGAACTGCAGGCGGACCGGTTTCCCCGCCTGGACGACGATCGTGTCGGGCGTGTACCCGCCCTTCACGATCACTCGAACTTCCTGGACCCCGCTCGCGCCCGCGGTGGCGGCCACCGCCTTGCCGCGCGAGAAGAGGAAGTACCACAGCACCCAGATGATGGCGACGGCGCCGAGCGCCGTGACGGCGATCTGGGCCGACGTCACCCGGCCCTCGCTACCGCACCGGCGTCTTCACGGCGGCGTCGATCCGCATGGCGTAGAACGACCGCCACACAAATACCAGCGCGATGACCAGGAAGGCGGACGCGAGCACGAGACTCAGCGTCGCGCCGCGTTCCGCCGTGAGGGACACCGCGAGCTCGACCGCCAACAGCCCGAACAGCGTCGTGAACTTGATGATCGGATTCATCGCGACTGACGACGTATCCTTGAACGGATCGCCCACGGTGTCGCCGACGACCGTCGCATCGTGCAGCGGCGTGCCTTTCTGCTTCAGCTCGGTCTCCACGATCTTCTTGGCGTTGTCCCACGCGCCTCCCGCATTGGCCATGAAGATGGCCTGGTACAAGCCGAACAGCGCGATCGAGATCAGGTAGCCGATGAAGTAGTACGGCTCGAAGAACGCGAACGCGAGCGTCGCGAAGAACACCGTCAGGAAGATGTTGAACATCCCTTTTTGCGCGTATTGCGTGCAGATCGCCACCACCTTTTTGCTGTCCGACACCGAGGCCCTGGTCGTGCCCTCGAGCCGGATATTCGCCTTGATGAACTCGACGGCGCGGTACGCGCCGGTCGTGACCGCCTGCGTCGAGGCGCCGGTGAACCAGTAGATCACCGCGCCGCCCGTGATCAGACCCAGCAGGAACGGCGGGTGCAGAATCGACAGGTTCGACAGGAGCTCCGGCTGCAGCCCGTGGGTCAACGCTACGATAATGGAAAAGATCATCGTCGTGGCGCCGACGACCGCCGTACCAATGAGCACCGGCTTGGCGGTCGCCTTGAACGTGTTTCCCGCCCCGTCGTTCTCCTCGAGATTCTCCTTGGCGCGCGCGAAGTTCGGGTCGAACCCGAAGTCCTTCTTGATCTCCGCGCGCACGTTGGGCACTTGCTCGATGAGCGACAACTCGTAGACCGATTGGGCGTTGTCGGTGACCGGGCCATAGGAATCCACGGCGATCGTGACCGGCCCCATCCCCAGGAACCCGAACGCGACGAGGCCAAACGCGAACACCGCCGGGGCGATCATCAGGTTCACCAGTCCCGCCGTGCTGATGCCATAGGCGATGGCCATCAGCACCATCATCGTCATCCCTAACCAGAACGCGCTGAAGTTCCCGGCGACGAATCCGGAGAGAATGTTCAGCGACGCCCCGCCCTCCCGCGACGAGGTCACGATCTCGCGCACGTGCCGCGAGCCGACGGACGTAAACACTTTCACGAATTCGGGGATGATCGCGCCGGCGAGGGTACCGCACGTGATGACGAGCGACAGCTTCCACCAGAGCGTGGGATCGCCGCCGAGGCTGGGAATCAAGAGCCACGACGCCAGGAATGTGAGGGCGACCGACACCACCGAGGTGAGCCAGACGAGCGAGGTGAGCGGTGCCTCGTAGTTCATGTGATCCGCGGCGGCGTACTTCGCTTTCGCCACGGCCGCATTCAGGAAGTAGGAGACCCCCGAGGCGACGATCATCATGACGCGCATCGCGAAAATCCAGACGAGCAGCTGTACTTTCACCAGGGGCTCGTGGACGGCCAACAGAATGAAGGAGATCAGCGCGACACCCGTCACGCCGTAGGTCTCAAACCCGTCGGCACTCGGCCCCACCGAATCGCCGGCGTTGTCACCGGTGCAGTCGGCAATCACGCCGGGATTCCGCGCATCGTCTTCCTTGATCTTGAAGACGATCTTCATCAGGTCCGCCCCGATGTCGGCGATCTTGGTGAAGATGCCGCCGGCGACGCGCAGTGCCGCCGCGCCCAGCGATTCGCCGATCGCGAAGCCGATGAAGCACGGGCCGGCGTAATCCCCCGGGATGAACAGCAGAATGAGCAGCATCAGCAGCAGCTCGACGCTGATCAGCAGCATGCCGATGCTCATGCCCGCCTTGAGCGGGATCGCATGGTTGGGATAGGGCTTGCCCGTGAGGCTGGCGAAGGCGGTGCGCGAGTTCGCGAACGTATTCACCCGGATCCCGAACCACGCCACACCGTAGCTGCCGGCAATGCCGATGAGGCTGAACAGCAGAATGACGAGCACCTTCATGGCCGGGAAGCCGCGGACGACCGCCCCGGTGACGTCGGTGGTCTGAGCCAGCGTGCCGAAGTACACCGCGACGATGGCGCCGATGAAGACCCAGAGAATAAGAAGGAAACGGCCCTGCGTGATGAGATAGGTCTTGCACGTCTCGTAGATCAGCTCGGAGATCTCCCGCATCGCGCGATGCACGGGGAGATTGCGAAGCTGCGTGTACTGCGCCAGACCGAAGAGCAGGCCGAGCGCGCAGATCACGAGCCCCCATAGCAGCAAGGCCCGCCCGCCGATCCCACCGAGGAACGTGGCCTGGTTCAGGTCCGGCAGTACGAGCGCGGCTTCACCGCCTGCTGCATGCTGGGCGGGATTCTGCAGCAATCCGAGAATCATGCGCGACAATCTCCTGGAGTATTGCTGGTCTGGGAGGGAGCGGGAGTCTTACTTCTCCGCGTATTCGTAGTACTCGATGCCGAGGTGCGTGATCTGCTCCTCGCCCATCAGCCAGCGCAGCGTGTTCTTCAGCTTTGTCTGCTGGATGAAGAGATCGTGCTCGGCGTAGAGACCTTGCGCAAACTGCGGGCTCTTGAAATAGAACGACAGCCACTCCTGGATGCCTGACAGCCCGGCCCGCCCGGCGAGATCGAAGAACAGCGCGAGGTCGAGCACGATCGGCGCGGCGAGAATGGAGTCGCGGCACAGGAAATCGACTTTGATCTGCATCGGATAGCCGAGCCATCCGAAGATGTCGATGTTGTCCCACCCTTCCTTATTATCACCGCGGGGTGGGTAGTAATTGATCCGGACCTTGTGATAGACCTTGCCGTACAGCTCGGGATACAGATCGGGCTGGAGAATGTGCTCGAGCAGGCCGAGCTTCGATTCTTCCTTGGTCTTGAACGACTCGGGATCGTCCAGCACCTCGCCGTCACGGTTGCCGAGGATGTTGGTGGAATACCATCCCGAGAGCCCGAGCATGCGCGCCTTGAACGCCGGCGCGAGGACGCTCTTCATCATCGTCTGACCGGTCTTGAAGTCCTTGCCGCCGATCGGCACGTGGCGCGCTTCGGCCAGCTTCTCCATCACCGGAAGGTCCACGGTCAGGTTGGGCGCGCCGTTCGCAAACGGCACGTTCTCCATCAGCGCGGCGTAGGCGTAGAGCATCGACGGTGCAATCGACTGGTCGTTCTGCTCCATCGCCTTCTCGAACGCGGCCAGCGACTGATGCGCGGGTCCGGGGGTGAGGAACACTTCCGTCGACGCACACCACACGACGACAATGCGGTCGAGCTTCGCGCTCTTCTTGAAGTTCCGCATGTCCTCACGCAGTTGCTCGGCGAGCTCCCGCTTGTTCTTGCCGCGCTTGACGTTCGTCCCCTGGAGCCGCTTGACGTAGTACTGGTCGAAGACGGCCGGCATCGGCGTGATGTGCTGCAGGAAGTCCTTGATCGGCTCGAGGTGCTCGTGCCGGTCGAGGACGCCGGCCTTCACGGCCGCGGTGAAGGCGTCGTCGGGAATCGGGTCCCACGCCGCAAACACAAGATCCTTCAGGTCGGCGAGCGGCACGAACTCCTTAATCTTCGGGGTACGTTTGTCGGTGCGCTTGCCGAGCCGGATCGTCGCCATCTGGCTGAGCGAGCCGATCGGCAGCGCGCGACCCTGCCGCACGTTTTCCACGCCCGCGATGAATGTCGTGGACACGGCGCCGAGGCCGACCAACATCACGCCCAGTTTCCCCTTCGGGGGCGCGATCTCCCGTGCGCCTCCCGTGACGACCGCCGTCCCCGTCTGCTCCCGAGCCATCAATGTCCCTTGCGGCGTGCCGCCGCGATTCCAGGCAACGTCTCACGTTTGAGAATCGGCGACGGCGGCGGCGCGCCGCGCGCCGCGCGCGCGACGTGCACCACCCGTTGGATCACCGTGATCGCGGAGACGAGCGCGAGCACCGCCACAATCCAGAACAGCACGACACCGGGACGCCCCGGTCCCGCGCCCAATACCAGCGCCGGCACGCCGAGCAACAGAATACGCTCGGCGCGCGGGGCAATGCCGACCGTGTTTTCGACGCCGAGCGCTTCGGCTCGCGCCCGCGTGTACGATACCAGGAGCGATGCGACGAGCGCGACCAGCCCGGCTCCGAGGGCCCGCGGCTTCAAGTCGGCCGGCAACGGGCCGGTCAAAAAATAGAAGATCAGCCCCGCAAAAACCGCCGCCTCGCCAATCCGGTCGAGCGTCGAATCGTAAAACGCGCCGAACGTGGTGATCTTGCCACCCTGGCGCGCGACCTGACCGTCGAGAAGGTCGAATATCCCGCTGATCAGCAGCAGCAATCCGCCGAGCCGGACGGCGCCGGTGCCGAACGCCACGCCGGAACCGACCACCACCAGAGTTCCCACGGTGGTAAGGGTATTCGGGTGCACGCCGCCCGTGATCAGCAGACGCGCCAGCGGTCCGATCAACCTGACAAACCCGTCCTTGACGCGCTGGGGAATGACATTCATGCCGAGGGGGAAGCTAATCGCCAGAGGGATTGACGGTAGGTCCAAAACTCCTAGTGGACCAAAAGGTTGGCTCGTACCTTTGGATAGCCGTCATGAACGCTTCACCAGGAGCCTGCCATGACTCACCTGCTCTTCGTCCTCGCCCTCGCCGTGCAGCAGCCGGCTTCTCCAAGCGCCCCTCCCGACGACCCCTTCGTCTGGCTCGAGGACGTCGAAGGTGCGCGCTCCATGGAGTGGGTGAATGCCAAGAACACCGCAACGATTGCCGTCCTGGGCCAGGGACCGCTCTATCAGACGCTCTACAATCGGTTCAAGCAAATCCTCGATTCCAAGGACAAAATCGCCTACCCCAGCATGCTGGGGAATTCACTGTACAACTTCTGGCAGGACGCCGATCACGAGCGGGGCATTTGGCGGCGGACCACATGGGCGAGCTACGCCAACCCGAATCCGGTGTGGGAGACCGTGATCGACCTCGATTCCTTGAGCAAGGCTGAGGGCGTGACGTGGTCCTGGGCGGGCGCGTCCTGCCTCGAGCCCGAATACCGGCGCTGCATCGTCGGCCTGTCGCGCGGCGGCTCGGACGCGACGGAACGGCGTGAGTTTGACTTGACGACCAAGCAGTTCGTCGCCGGCGGATTCACGATCCCCGAGGCAAAGACGAGCGTCACCTGGGTCGATGACAACACCCTCCTCGTGGGCACGAATTTCGGACCTGGCAGCATGACGACCTCCGGCTATGCCCGCATCATTAAGCTCTGGAGGCGCGGCAGTCCCTTGTCGACTGCGACGACGGTGTACGAAGCGCCCGCCGACCACGTGAGCGCGGGGTCATTCAGCACGAATGACGGCGCGCGCCGCTACCTCATGATCACGGACGGGACGGACTTCTACCACCGGGCCCAATACCTCTACGACCAGGGGAAGATCGTAAAGATCGACACCCCCGCCGACGCCGATATCCGTCTCGTGCAAGGCCAGCTCGTGGTGTACGTGCGCGATCCGTGGACCGTCAGCGGCAAGACCTGGCCGACCGGTTCGCTCATTGCGACCTCGGTCGACGATTTTCTCGCCGGCAAACGCGCCTTTCAGCTCGTGACCCAGCCCGGTCCGCGTGAGACCATCAATGGCGTGACGTCCACGCGCGACTACCTGCTGCTCAACATCCTGAACAACGTCCGGGGTGAGTTGCGGCGCTACCGCTATCAGGATGGACGATGGACGTTCGACAAAGTGCCGGCGCCGGATCTTGGCACCGTCGGCGTGGTTGCCACAACCGCGTACTCGAACCGGTACTTCTTCACCTTCACGAATTTCATCCAGCCGACAACGTTGTTCGTGGTGGCGGAGAACGGCAGCGTCGCGGAAGTCCAACGGCTGCCCGCGATGTTCGACGCCTCTGGTCTCGTCGTCGAGCAGCAGGAAGCGACATCGAAGGACGGCACCAAGATCCCGTTCTTCGTCGTGCATCGCCGCGACATGAAACGCGACGGCAACAATCCCACCCTGCTCGGCGCCTACGGCGGATTCGAGATCGCCAGCACGCCGTCCTACAGCACGCACACCGGCGCAGGATGGCTCGAGCGCGGCGGCGTCTTCGTGCTCGCCAATATTCGCGGTGGCGGCGAGTTCGGCCCGCAATGGCATCGTGCCGGACTGAAGGAGCAGCGGCAACGCATCTACGACGATTTCGCGGCGGTGTCGCAGGAGCTGATCCGCGACAGCATCACCAGCCCGCAACACCTGGGAATCCGCGGCGGCTCGAACGGCGGGCTGTTGATGGGCGTCGCACTCACCCAGCACCCCGAGCTTTATAACGCGGTGCTGATTCAGAACCCGCTGCTCGACATGAAGCGCTACAACCATCTGCTCGCGGGAGCGAGCTGGATGGCGGAGTACGGCGATCCCGACAAGCCCGAGGAGTGGGCCTACATTTCGCGCTATTCACCCTATCAGAACCTGAAGCCTGGCACGAAGTACCCGACGGTGATGTTCACCACAACGACGCGCGACGACCGCGTGCATCCGGGCCACGCACGCAAGATGGCCGCCAAGATGGAATCGATGGGGATTCCGTTCTACTACTTCGAGAATACGGAGGGGGGGCACGGCGCGGGGGTCACCAACGCGCAAGTCGCCAAGGAGCTCGCGCTGACCTATGTCTATTTGTGGCGGCAAGTCGGCGTGGAGCCGAGGGCTACACCCTAGGCTTACCTCGGCTGGATGGGTCCAGTCACGTCCACCACGACACGATAGCCTTCGAGACGTGACGGAATTCGGCCCTTTGTCCGAGCGCTCGAGTCGGCCACAAGGACTTTGATGCACCGCTCGCCGTCGCACAAACCGACCGCCGTCCCCACGACGCCGGGCAGCTTCATGAGGGAATCGGTGTGCGCGGCGAGAACTTCATCGATGCTCTTCGTGGTCACGGTGGCTCCCCCCGCACCCCCGGGCTGCGCGCGAGAGCATGCCCATGCCCCCGCGAACAGCACCAGAGTCATCATGCGTGCGAGCTTCACTATCGCTTCACGGTAATCGAGAAACCGTTACTGCTCCCATCCGGATCATGATTGGCGGACGACTTGTACGTATAGCCGGCCAGCGTCATGCCCGTCACCGCGAACGACACCGCCTTCGTGGAGTTCGGGATGGATGCCAGGACGACACTGCAAACTCCATTGCCGCCCGCCGTCGTCGTGCACGTCGCGTTGGGGCCGGTTCCGTTCCAGGTGCCCTGTACCGTGGCGCCGCTCACCAGATTGTGCCGCCAGTCGTGAACGGTGATCTGAACCGTGGCGGTCCAGGTGTTGCCGTTGCCCGCCGCAACACCGTTGAGATTGCCCACATGGAGACTCGGCGCAGTCACATTGATCGCGATCGACGCCGCGTTGTTGCTCGCGTTGTTGTCGGCGAGCTTCTGCGTCGCGGTCAGGATGTGGCCGCTGATCGCCGCTCCGGCCGTGCCCCAGTTGAAGGTGCGGGTCGCACTCGCGCCCGCGGCAAGCCCGGTGATCGTCTGCGTCCCGATTACGATGTTGCCAGCTGTCGCATCGGTCAGCACCACGTCGACGCTGCTCGTGACATCCGATCCGCCGACATTCTGGACCGTGACGACTACCGGCGCCGTGTCGCCTTGCGTCACCTGCGAGGGCGCCGTGATACTGGCGAGAGCCAGGTCCGTCGGCGTCGGTGTCACCGTAACCGTGGTGGAGCTCTGGTTGTTGGCGGCGTTATCGTCGGTCAGAGTCTGACTCGCGACCAGCGTGTGGCCGCCGAGCGCCGCGCCCGTCGTCGCCCAATTGAATGAGCGCGTCGCGCTCGCGCCGATGGCGAGGCCTGTGACGGTCTGCGTCCCGATCGTCACCCCGGCCGTGGCGTCGGTCAGGACGACATTGAATGTGGCACTCACATTTTGCCCGCCGACGTTCTGGACCGTCACGCCGATCGCCGTCGTATTGCCCTGCGTCACCGAGCTCGGCGCGCTGATGCTCGTGACCGCAACGTCCGTCACCGGCGCGTTCACGACCACGTTCGCGGTGCCACGGTTGTTCGCTGCGTTGGTGTCGCTCAGCGTGTGCGTCGCCACGAGCGTGTGATTGCCCACCGCGGCACCGGTGGAATTCCAGGGGAACGTGCGCGTCGCAGACGCGCCAACAGCAAGCCCGGTGACCGTCTGCGTGCCGATCGTCACGCCCGACGCCGAGTCGGTGAGGACGACGTTAAAGCTGCCGCCGACATTCACGCCACCGACGTTTTGCACGGTGACCCCGATCGACGCGGTGCTTCCCTGCGTCACCGCGCTCGGCGCGATCACGCTCGTGACCGCGACGTCGGTCACGGGCGGAGCCTGTACGATGACGCCGATCCCGACCGTGTTGTTCGACGTGTTGGCGTCCGCCAGGTTCACCGTCGCGAACAGCGTGTGCCCGGTGACTGCCGCACCGGCCGTGTTCCAATTGATCGTGCGCGTCACACTCACGCCTGCCGCAAGCCCGGCGATTGTCTGCCGGCCCAGCTCCGGACCGGCGAACCCGTCGGTGAGGACCACATCGAAATTCGATGTGACGTCCTGACTGCCGAGGTTTTGGACCGTGACCACCACGTGCGCCGTGTCTCCCTGCGTCACGCGCGCCGGCGCGGTAATGCCGGTGATGGCGACGTCAGTCCCCGGTGGGGGTGGAGGCGGCGGCGGTGGAGGTGGCGGTCCGGACGACGTCGTCACGTTGATCGCGATCCCGATGCTGTTGTTCGCCGAATTGTCGTCGGACAGCTGCGACGTCGCGAACAGCGTATGCCCGGTGATCGCGGCGCCGGCGGTGTTCCAGGCGATATCCACCGTGATCGTCCCGCCTGCGACCAGACCGGCCACCGTTCCGGTGCCGGCAGTGGGACCGGCCCACCCGTCGGTGAGGAGAACGGTGAAGGTGCCAACGTCCACCTCGCCCACATTCTGCACCGTGATCAGGACGTGCGCCGTATCTCCCTGGGCCACCGAGCGGGGACCGGTGGCGTTCGTCAACGCAATATCGGTCGGCTTGGGAGTCACGGTGACGACTTCGGACCGCCGGTTGTTGGCGGCGTTGGCGTCGGCCAGCGCGTGCGTCGCGACGAGCGTATGCCCGCCCAGGGCCGCACCGGTGGTATTCCACGGGAACACGAGCGTCGTGGCGCTGCCGGCCGCGAGACCGTGGATGGTCTGGGTGCCGAGCGTGACGCCGGCGGTCGAGTCCTGAAGCGTGACGGTGATGTCACTCGTCACGTTCTGATTGCCGACGTTGGTCACCGTCACGCCGATATTGGCGCCGTGGCCCACGATCACCGAGGTCGGCCCACTGAAGCTCGTCACCGCGACGTCAGTCACGGGAGCGTTGACCGGAATCGTCAGCGAGCGTTGGTCGTTCGTGGCCCGGTCGTCGGCGAGCGTCTGACGCGCAACGAGCGCGTGATCGCCGGTGGCACCTGGCGTCCAGGCGAAGGCAAGCGTGGTCGTGGCGCCCGCGGCCAGGCCGGCAACGGTCTGCGTTCCGGCCGTCACGTGCTCGGTCGTGTCCTGCAGCACGACGTCGAAGCTCGACACATTCTGGTTGCCGACGTTCTTCACCAACACGGTGATAGTAGAGGCACTGCCCTGCACCGCCGCGGTCGGTCCGCTGATGCTCGTCACGGCCAGGTCGGTCAATGGACCGGGCGGCTGCGGTGCGAAGCCGTCGATCGTGACGCCGAAGCGCTGGAGGACGAGATCGATCCGGTTGGCAATCGTCACCGATGAGCTGCCGGCGAACAGCAGTGCCACGGGATTCAGGTTCGCGTCGTCGGTCACGATGAGGGATCCCGAGTCGCCGCCGCCGCTGAACGTTCCCGGCGAGATGATCAGCTGGTCCACGTAGCGGGCGGTCTTGGTGCAGGTGAATCCCGAGACGGCGTAACAAATGGTCACCGTCGCGTTGACGCCGGTGATCTGGCCGTGCGTCAGTTTCGTGGTGCGGCCGTACTTCTGCACGTTGAGACCGAGCAGCGCGTCACGATTGTCAAACAGACCGTCGCCGTTGGCATCGCCGTAGATCGTCGAGTTCGGCATGCTGTAGCCGTCATCCGCGGGCGTGGCGTTGTCGAGCACGGCGGCGTTCGACACGGCGATCGCCGCGTCGATGGTGTTGCTGCCGTTGGCCGCAAACGAAATCACCTGAAAGTCGCTCAGCGTCGCGATCTGATCGGCGGCCGTCCCGCCGTCGAATGGACCAGGCTGGTACTCGGCGTCGCCGATACTCGCGGCATTCGAGTTCGCCAGCACGTGGTTGTTGGAGAGGATGTACACGTTCCCGAGCGCATCACGCACCCGCGCGCCAATCGTGCCGGCGGTGATCGCCGGATGCCCGACCGAGAACCCCATCGGGGCGGGTCGCTGACGCTGCGTCGGATCGCTGAAGGCCATCAAGCGGCCGCTCACCCGCACGGTGACCGGCACTCCATCGAGCACTTGCGGCAACCCCGGTAGACCAGCGCGTTCGGTCAGGACCAGGACGCCGGCGCTGCCGTCCGCCATGGAGGTCACCGCGGTGCCGACGACACCGGGCATGTCGAGGAGCGCGGGCGTGTGACGCCGAACCGCGGCGAGCGCGCCGAGCATGCCGACGACGGTTCGGGGTGCGTTGGGGGGCGCAACTGCGGGACCGGTGGACGAACCGGGCCCGGTGTCGGCACACGCGAACCACACCGCGGGAGCGGCAACCAGCAAGACAACGACAACGGCGCGAATCAGCTTGCGGCCGGTGATCATGGCAACCCCCCGTGAACCTGGCGTACGGGCGCGGGGCACGATTATGGGGCCGGCGGGTCGACTCGGCTAGTACTCCGTCAGAAGGTACTTGGCGCGCACTGCGCGAAACCGCGCCAGCTCCTGCTCCCACATCTCCCAGATCTCGCGAACCGGTCGCCCCGCCTCCACGGCGCCCCGCAACTCGGGTCCCGCCGCCAAGCGATCAAAGCTCGCGTCGCGAAACTGGAATTCGGTGGGATGGGTCACACGAATGGCGGCCAGCAGGGCGACCGCGAGCCTGGTGGGATCGTAGACGCTGCGATCGCGCACGTGCAGCTGGACGCCGCGCAGCGCAATGCCGGCGTACTTGCCGTCGGTCGGCGCGTTGGGCGTGAATGTCGTTGGTCGTACCTCAACGCCGCGCAGCGCCATGGTGTCGAGGCGCGCGATCACCTGGTCCGGATCGAGCCACGGCGCACCGATCACCTGAAACGCCATCGTCGTGCCGCGGCCGACGGATACGTTCGTCCCCTCGAACAAACACGTCCCAGCATAGTGCAGGCCGCTCTCGAGGTCCGGCATGTTGGGTGAGGGTTTGATCCACGGCAGGCTCGTCTGGTCGTAGTACATCGACCGCGACCAGCCGGATGCCGGGACGATCACCAGATCGGCGCCGATCGCCATGATGTCGTTCGCCATGCGCGCGAGCTCGCCCAGAGTCATACCGTAGCGCATTGCGACGGGCATGAATCCGGAAAAGGCGGAGTCGGGGTCGCCCGCCCGCTGCCGCACATTGCCCTGCACCAGCGTGCCGCCGACGGGATCAGGGCGGTCGAGGACGATGACCCGCTTTCCTGCGCGCGCCGCGTTGCGCATCATTTGCACGACCGTCGCGATGTACGTGTAGTAGCGCGCGCCGATGTCCTGCAGATCGACCAGCAACACATCGACCGAATCGAGCGCCACCGTCGCCGCGCTACGCGATCCGCCATAGAGACTGTAGATTGGAAGCCCGGTCGCCGAATCTCGACTGTCGGGAAGGCCCATGCGATCTTCGCGGCCGAGAAATCCGTGCTCAGGGCTGAACAAGACCGTGAGTCGTGCGTCGTGCGTCGTCCGTAACAGATCGACATCGCGGCGGCCCAGGTGATCGACACCCGTGTTGTTCGTGAGGAGGCCCATGCGCTTGCCGGCAATCAGGTGTGCCGAATCCGAGAGCAGCATTTCGATGCCCGGTCGAACCTGGGCGGCGGCGAGTGACGGGACGCGTGTGCCGCTGGAACAGCCAATCCCCAACATGATCCAAACGAGACGATGCGCGCGCATAGACTCCTGATAGTTACGATGCTGGCCGCGTGTGGCGGACCACGGGCTGTTGGACCGACGCCGCAGCCGGCCGTCGCTGCCGTCCTCAGCAAACTGACTCAGCGCCAGAAGGTCGCGCAGCTCGTGGTGCCGTGGCTGGGCGGAAACTACATGGCGCTGGACGATTCCGCCTTCCAGATCGCGACGCGCTGGGTCGATACGCTCGAGGTCGGCGGCATCATCATCTCCGTCGGCTCACCCTACGACATCGCCGCCAAGCTCAATACGCTGCAGCGCCGCTCCAAGCTTCCCCTGCTCATCTCCGCCGATCTCGAGTGGGGCGCGGCCATGCGCGTCGTCGGCGCAACCGCATTCCCGTATATCATGGCCGCCGGCGCAACAGGAGACGACCGCGACGCCTATACGATCGGCCGCGTCGCGGCGCTCGAGGGCCGGGCGGTGGGCATCCACGTGAATTTTGCGCCCGATGCCGACGTCAATAACAATCCACTGAACCCCATCATCAATACACGCTCGTTCGGCGAGGATCCCCACGCGGTTGCCCGCCTGGTGCGCGGCTACGTCCACGGTCTGCAGGACAACGGCATGCTCGCTACGCTGAAACACTTCCCCGGCCACGGCGACACGGATGCGGACTCGCATCTCGGTCTGCCCACGATTCGGGTGGACTATGCTCGACTCGACTCCGTCGAGCTCGTGCCGTTCCGCGCCGGGATCGACGCGGGCGCCCAGGTGGTGATGAGCGCGCACATCGCGTTCCCGGCTTTCACGGGCGAGACACCCGCCACGCTGTCGGCCGCGATGCTGACCGGCGTGCTGCGGGACTCACTCAAGTTCAAGGGCCTCGTCGTGACCGACGCGCTGCAAATGGGCGCGATCGTCGCCAAGTACGGCGCGGGCGAAGCGGCGGTGCGCGCGTTTGAGGCCGGCTCGGATCTGCTGTTGATGCCCGCCGATCCCGATTCGGCGATCGCGTCGATGCTGACCGCATTGCGGAGCGGGCGCCTCACCACCGCGCGCCTCGATTCGTCCGTAAGTCGCGTGCTGGCGATCAAGCGGCAGCTGGGCCTCTTCGCGCAACGGACCGTGCCGCTCGATTCGATCGCACGCATTGTCGGCTCGAAGTCATTCCAGGACGCCGCGGACGACATCGCGCAACGGTCCCTGACGCTCGTGCGGGATACCAGCGGTATCGTGGCGCGGCTGCGCGGCGCGCGCAGCCGGATGGCCATCATCGCGTACGGCGACGAGCTGAACAGCTAC
>Ga0193723_1000171_pt1 | contig 23427 bp, 21 predicted proteins | sample H2m2metaG_FD_143042 | JGI IMG/M metagenome (GOLD analysis project Ga0193723, IMG submission 143042) | Soil microbial communities from a riparian zone of the East river system, Colorado, United States - H2m2 | ecosystem: Environmental > Terrestrial > Soil > Riparian zone | place: USA: East River...
GGCCACGCGCGTGCCGACCCGCTTTCTGGACGAAGGCAAATGACTGGGGGAGGGGGAGGCTCGGTCGCGGAAATCCTCACCCGCCTGACCGCGCTCTCGAATGAGCTGGCGGGCGCGTTCCGGCCGGTGACCATCGTCGAGATCGTGGCCCGGACACTGACCGATCAACTGGCTCCGGGCCGGCTCTCGGTGATGCTGCTGGATATCGATACCAACCGGCTGGTCGTGACGTATCACAACGGCCCCCGCCCCGCCACCACGGACGAACCACTCCTGCAGCTCGCGCTTCGCCGCGGGCCGCTCGTCTTTCCCGACACGGTCGCGGCGCGCGCCGCCGAGCTGGACGTGAAGGTCGATAAGCCCGCGCCGTCGAGTTGGCTCGGTGTCCCGATCGTCGCGGTGTCGCGCACGATCGGAGCGGTGGCAATGGAGGGAGACGTCGGCAACCCCCTGGATGACGCGGCGCTGATGTTCACGCGCGCCGTCCTGGCTCAGGCGGGTATCGCGCTCGAAAACGCTCGGCTGGTGGAGCTGTTGTCGAGCGGCAAGCGCGAATGGGAGCAGACGGTGGACGCGTTCAATCAGGCCATCTGCTATGTCGATCCCCAGGGCGCCGTCCGCCGCGCGAACCGCATGTTCGCGGAGCTGATCAAGCTCCCGGTCACGGCGCTGACAGGCAGGCCCTGGTTGACGCTGGTCCCGCCGGCGTGGGCCGAGCCAGTCGCCCGGCTGCTCACGCCCGAAGGCGCGGCAACGCCGATCGAGGTGCGGGCCGGCGAACGGACGCTGCTGGTGACCGCCATTCCCACGGGCGAGCCCGGCGCCGCCGTACTCCTGTTCGAGGATCAGACTGAGAAGCGCCGCCTGCAGGACCAGCTCGTGCAATCGGAGAAGATGTCGGCGATCGGCCAGCTGATTGCCGGCGTCGCGCACGACCTCAACAACCCCCTCGCCTCGGTGGTCGGCTTCAGCGACCTGCTGGGCGAGGCGCCGGACGTGCCGCCGCGTCTGGCCGAGCCGCTCGCGGTGATTCGTCAGGAGGCCGAGCGCGCTTCGGCGATCGTCCGCAACCTGCTGTCGTTCGCGCGCCGCCAGGAAGGCGAGCGCCAGCTGCAGTCGATCCGGCCGATCCTCGAATCCACGCATCAGCTCCTGAAGAATCAGCTGCTTGCCGCGCGGATCCAGCTGACGCTCACCTTCGAGCCGGGGCTTCCGGAAGTCGAGGTGCACGCGAATCAGATCAAGCAAGTGTTCGTGAACATCATCAACAACGCCGCGCAGGCAATCGCGAGCACCCGCGCCAGAGAAGGCGGCGGGCGGATCGAAATCGCCACCCAATGCGAGCCGGACGGCCTTTCGGTCAACATCTCCGACAACGGGCCGGGCATTCCGGAGGTCGTCGCGCAACGCGTCTTCGAGCCGTTCTTCAGCACAAAATCCGAGGGAGAAGGGACTGGCCTCGGACTGTCCATTTCTCTGGGCATCGTCAAAGAGCATGGCGGAAACATCACCGTAGACCCGGGCGGCGCTGGCAGCGGCCGCGGGGCGACGTTCAGCGTCGAGCTGCCGACCGGCGTCCGCGCGGCCCTCAGCCCGCTCGCACACGGTGCCGAGAGCGAACCCGCGCCACCCGAACGGCAGGAACGCCTCCGCGTACTCGTGGTCGATGACGAGCCGCACATTCTCCACTACATGCAGGCGACGCTCGAAAGCTGGGGTCATGAGGTGGTGCTGGCCCACGACGGGAGTCAGGCGCTGAAGCGCGCGCTGATGCAGCCATTCGATCTGATCATCTGCGATTTGCGTATGCCCCGGCTGGGCGGGCGCGAGATGTTCCAGACGCTCGCGCGCATGCACCCGACGGTGGCCAAGCGCATCATTTTTGCCACGGGCGACACGGTCCGCGGCGACACGCTGCAGTTCCTTGAAGAGCTGGGCCGCCCCTTCCTTCAGAAGCCGTTCAAACTCGACGCCCTGCGCCGCGTCCTCGCCGGAGTGGAGAAGGCTGCGCGTCCTACAGGTTGACTCGGGCCGGGAATGGCGGGGGGGCCAGAACCAGGTGCGGCTCCTCTGCCGTGAGCTGAGCCGGGAAACGCAGATCGAGCAGGCGCTCGTCACCAAGCAAGGAAGCGAGCTGGCGCGGCGCGCCGCAACCGACGGAGTCAGCGTGCTCGGCACGGCGTGGGACATCGGTCTCGATCCACGGGCCTGGTGGCACCTGCGCCGCACCGTCGCAGCATTCCAGCCGGACGTCATCCACGTCCACGACAGCCACGCGTTGACGCTCGTGGCGACCGCGGCCATGGGCCGGAGAATCGTCGCGACCCGACGAGTCGAATTCCACATCGGACGCTTCGGCTCCTGGCGCCGTCCCGTCCGCATCATTGCGATTTCTGAGGCCGTCAGGAACGTGTTGATCGCCGACGGCATCGACTCGGGCGCCGTCGTGGTCGTCCACGATGGCATCGACGTCACCGAGGTTCGCCACGCCGGCGCCGTTCCGCTCGACATTCGCGGCGAGTCCGGCATTCCGGCATTCGCTCGGCTTGCGATCAACGCCGCGGCGCTCACCGGCGAGAAAGACCATCGCACGCTCATCCGGGCCGCGCACTACGCTCGCGCCAACCGTCCCGATCTCCACTGGGTGATCGCGGGAGAAGGCAAACTGCGCGACTCGCTCGCTGCCGAAATCCACCGCCTCGGACTTGCCGATCGCGTCCATCTCATCGGACATGTCGATCGCGTGGATGCGCTGATCGCCGCTGCCGACGTGTTCGTTCTCACGTCGAAGCGCGAGGGACTGGGCAGCGTCGTCTTGCACGCGCTGGCGCTTGGCCGCCCCGTCGTCGCCACGGCAGCAGGCGGAATACCCGAAATCCTCCCTCCGGAGGTCCTGGTCCCCGCCGAGAACGCGGAAGCGTTGGCAGAGAAAGTCGTGGCCGCGCTCGATCATCCCTCACCGGTGCCCTTCCCGCCTGGCTGCTCCGCTGCCGCGATGGCGCAGGGAGTCTTGGCCGTGTATAGGGCGCTTCTCTAGATTGCAGGGCCATGATCTACGTCTGCGTGCCGGTCCACAACGAGGCGAGTACGGTCGGGCTCGTGCTCTGGAAGGTCCGTCAGGTGTTCACCGCGTTCTCGCGGGAATACCAGATCATCGCCTGCGACGATGCCTCGACCGACGCCACCGCGGACGTTCTGACCTCGTACGCGCGGGTGCTGCCGCTGACCGTGGTCAAACACCAGACCCGCCAGGGCTATGCGCGGAGCCTCGAGGAGCTGCTGCGGCTCGCGCTCAATCGTACCGATCGGCCCAAGCGCGACTGCGCGATCACGCTGCATGCCGATTTCGTGCACGCGCCGGAGACCATGGAGGAAATGGTCAAACGGCTCGAGTCCGGCGCCGACCTGGTCGTGGCGGAGCAGTATCGCGCGCGCGGCGATCGGCCCTGGCAGGAACGCTGGGCTCGGCAGTGGGCACCACGGCTGCTCCGCGTCGGCGGCGGTGTGAAGGACTCGATCTCGGGATTCACCGCGCTGCGCCTGATCGTGCTGCGGCAGGCCACCCGCGCCGGTGATGCCGCGCTGCTGACGACCGAAGGCTGGGCCGCCAACGCGGAGCTGCTGGCGCGCCTGGGCGCGCACGCGCGCCGCATCGAAGTCGTGTCCAGCGCCGCCCGGTACGATCTGAAACAGCGGCCGTCGCGGTCCAATCCCTGGCAGGAGCTTCTCGCCGCCTGGCGCTCGCGCGGGCGCATCAGGGCCGCCGGTAAGGTCACCGCGATGCTCGCGGCCGCCCTGCTCGCAGGCGGAGGATCACTCAAGGCACAGGACACCGTGTGCACCGGCAAGATGGTCGGGTCCTCCAGTTCCAGCTCGGCGGTCGTAGCGGCCACCGCGACGTCGACGCATGCCGTGGTTCCCCCCCCCGTCGCACCAGCCGTGCCGTTCCCGGTTGGTGAGCGGCTCACGTTCAGTGCGAAGTACGGGATCTTCAGCGTGGGGACCGCCACGATGGAGGTCATGGGCATCGACACGGTGCGCAAAGCGGAGACGGTGCACATCCGGTTTACGATCTCGGGTGGCGCCCTCTGGTATCATCTCGATCAGACGATCGAATCGTGGGTCGGGCGGTACGATTTCCGCTCGCGCCGCTTCTCATCGGTGCAGGATGAGCGCGACCGGCATCGCGAGCGCCGCTACGAGATCTTCCCCGACTCCGGCTTCTATCGGGAAGAGGGGCGCGACACGACGTTCGCGACCGTGCTCGAGCCGCTCGACGACGCGTCCTTCCTGTACTGGATCCGGACGGTGCCGCTCGAGGTCGGGAAGCGCTACGAGTACGCGCGCTACTTTCGGCCCGATCGCAATCCGGTGATCATCGAGGTCGTCAAGCGCGAGCGGGTCAGCGTTGCGGGGAAGAAGTGGCGGGCGATCGTCGTTAGCCCCAAGATTCCGCAGGGTCGGGGCATCTTCGCGGAGAAATCGGAGACGCACATCTGGCTCTCCGACGATCCGCAGCGCCTCGTGCTCGCGATTCAGTCCAACTTTTCGTTCGGCCAGGTGACGCTGAAGCTCAAGGAATACGTGGTCCCAGGAGTCAGCCAGCCATGACCGAGTACCGCGAAGCCGACTTCTCCCGCCTCAAGACCGTTCCCGTTGCCAAACGCCCCAACAAAGTCGATCCCTCACTCCTCGCCCACGCACCGCTTCCCGCTGATCGCTCGTTCACCGCATTCCTCGACGCGCTGCCGGCGATTCTCGCCGCGCAAGATCTGCGGTTCGTCGTCGATCAGATCGTGGCGGCGGCAGGAAGACGCGCCATTGTCGCAATGCTCGGCGGCCACGTCATCAAGGTGGGCCTCGGCCCGCTGCTGATCGCCTTGATGCAGCGGCGCGCCATCACGGCCATCGCGATGAACGGCAGCGCCGCCATCCATGACTTCGAGCTGGCCGCGTACGGCGGCACGAGCGAAGACGTCGCGGCAGGCCTGGGCGATGGGACGTTCGGCATGGCGGAAGAGACGGGACGCGAGATGAACGCGGCGCTCGCGCGCGGCGCCCAGACACAGCAGGGCGCCGGCGAGGCGCTCGCCGATTGCCTGCGCGCGCGCAAGGAGCTACCCGGCCGGGACGTCTCGGTGCTCCTGGCATGCGCCGAGCTCGGCGTCCCCGTCACGGTGCATGCGGCGATCGGCGCGGAGATCCTGCACCAGCATCCGACCGCCGACGGCGCGGTGATCGGCGCAACGAGTCACCGCGATTTCAAGCGTCTCGCCGGCGTCCTGCCGGATCTGGATGACGGCGGTGTCGTCCTGAACCTCGGCAGCGCGGTCGTGATGCCCGAGGTGTTCCTCAAAGCCCTGACGATCGCGCGCAACCTGAGCGGCGGGCGGCCGAAGAATTTCACGGCCTGCGACTGCGACATGCAGCGCCATTACCGGCCGCGGGTCAATGTGGTGGAGCGGCCGACGCTCGCGGGTGGCCGCGGGATTCAGCTCACCGGGCACCACGAGATTCTGGTGCCGTTGATCGCGTGGGCGGTTCTGGCGCGTTTGGAAACGAGGTAGGGGCGCAGCATGCTGCGCCCCTACAATTTCATCGCCGCACTTGCCGTCCTGGCCGCATGCACGACCCACACGGTCAGACCACGCGAGATCACGGCAACCGGTGGCACCGGGTCGAGCGAGGTACAGGCCGTCGTGCAGCTGGCGCTGACGCTCGACGCTGCCGGGGACCGGCACGCGGACACGCTGTACAGCGAGGATGCGCTGGTCGTGGGCAACGCCCGTGTACGTCAAGCGGCGCCGCGATTTGCGGGTGTCACGATCGGCACCGGCCGAATCACGGTGACGGCGGCGAACGCGACGGTTGAGGGCCGAGTGGCCTGGGTGTTAGTGGATTATCAGTGGTTCAACCCGGCCGAGCGGCGTGCGGAGGTCGGCCGGGCAACGGTGATCTGCGAGCGGCGGGGCGAGAGCTGGAAGATCGTGCATGCGCACTCGAGCCAGCCCCTGCCCTGGGAGCCGTAGGGGCGTAGCATGCTGCGCCCTACGCGGCTGGACGCCCCTTGATCATGTCACGAATGCGATCCGCGGTGCGCGGGCTGACGAGCCGCAACGCGAGATAGACGACGAAGCCGATGAACGCGAGCCACAGCACTGTCATCGCGAGGCCGACCAGGCTCCCAAGGATTCCAAAGATCAACTTGAGACCCAGCCATGCCAGAATCGCGAGAACGGCGAAACCCAAAATGCTCCGGAACATGATTGCCTCCGTGGTGTCCGGTGCGTTTGCAGCGTACGCCTAAATGTCGCACAAAGTTTCGTCCTGTGAAGTCTTAGTCGCCGGCGGCGGCATCATCGGCGCTGCCTGCGCCCGGGCCGCCGCGCTGCGGGGCATGAAGGTCTTGATCTGCGAGCCCGGCCCCGATCCGGCGGCCGCATCCGCGGCTTCGGCGGGGATCCTGGGTCCCCAAATCGAGACCTCCGACGAGGCCTTGCGCGCCCTGGGATTGCGCGCCCGCGACCTCTACGAGAGCCTTGCCCCCGCCCTGGCAGAGAGCACTGGCATCGACATCGGGTTGTGGCGCGAAGGCGTGGCGTCCCTTGCTTTCGAAGAGCCCGAAGCCGAGCGGCTCCGCGACGCGGTGGCCCATCAACGCCAGGCGGGGCTGCGGTGCGACTGGTTGGAAGCGGAGGAGGTGGCGGAGCGATTTCCCGCCACGGCGCCCTGTCTGGGCGCCATGTTCGCACCGGAAGACGGTGCCGTGGACGCGCCGGCACTCGCGCGCGCGCTCCTCGCCGACGCCAAGCGCCTCGGTGCACGCACGCTCAACGCCCGAGTGACCCGCCTTACCACTCTCCTCGGCCGCGCGATCGGCGTCGAAATCCCAGCCGGCAAGATCAAGGCGGAGCACGTCGTCATCGCCGCCGGCGCCTGGTCCACGCGCATCGACCACCTTCCGCGCAGGCTGCCGGTCGAGCCGGTCCGGGGACAGATGGCGGCCGCGCCCTGGCCCGCCAACATGCCGCGCACAGTGCTCTACTACGACCACGGCTACATCGTCGCGCGGAGTGGCGAAGCAATCTTCGGCAGCACGATGGAACACGTAGGCTTCGAGGGAGGCGTCACCGAATCTGGAGTTCGGGACATCGTCGCCGCGGCGCAGCGGCTGCTGCCGCAGCTGCCGGCCGTCCCAACACGAACCTGGGCCGGCCTGCGCCCCCTCACGCCCGACGGGCGTCCGATCGTCGGCGCCGACCCCGATGTGCGCGGTCTGTGGTACGCGACCGGGCACGGACGGAATGGTGTACTGCTGGCGGGTCTCACCGGCGAGATCATCGCAAGTCTCATGACCACAGGCGAATCCGAGGTAGAGATTGCCTCGCTCGCCCCGGAGCGATTTACTTCCTAGGATGTTCAGCAGTTGCGGGTTTTGTAACGCGGCATTTGACGGTGATGGCGGGCCCTCAGGGCTCGGTGTCGGACGGCGCATCGCGTTCGATGAGTGGAAGGGACGGTTGTGGGTCGTCTGCCCACGCTGCAGTCGCTGGAATCTCACACCCTTTGACGACCGGCTTGAAAAAATCGAGGCCGTGGCTCGCGCCGCGAGTCAGGGACGCATCGCGGCATCAACCCAACAAGTCGCGCTGATCCGCTGGGAACGCTACGACCTCGTCCGCGTCGGCAAGCCGCCGCGCGTCGAGCTGGCGACGTGGCGGTACGGTGAGCGGCTGCGCAATCGCCAGCGCGAGCGCATGAAGGTCGTCGTGCCCCTCACGGTCGCGGCGATCGGACTTGGCATCGCCGCAAACGTGGCCGCGGGCGGCGGCTTCGGCGTGGTCGTGTGGAACGTGCACCGCTTGGTGGACGGGATCTATCTCGGCATCATGGGCCGCCGCAAAGTCTCGCTGAGCGAGCCGCCGATCTGTGCCCACTGCGGGAACCTCATGCAGCTCCGCGCGAAACACGTGCAACACGCACGCATCGTCCCCGATCGCCATGCGGATATGGCCGTGGTATTGAGCTGTCCCAAATGCAAGCGCGAGGGGACGCAGGTGACGGGCGGCGACGCGATCCAGGTGCTGCGACAGGGTCTCACGTACCTCAACCAGGCGCGTGGCGGGCGGCGCCGGGCCGAGGACGCGGCGCGCGAGGTGGACCAGGTGGGCGGTGCCGATCGTCTGGTGCGCGACATCGCCCAGCGCGAGCTCACCCTGCGCTCGCTGCGACCGGAGCGGGGGCTCGCGCTGGAAATGGCGGTGGACGAACGAGCCGAGGTCGAGGAGCTCGAGCGGCAGTGGCGGGAGGCGGAGGAAATTGCCGACATCGCCGACGGAACGCTCGGGACGGCGACTGAGATCGAGAACGAATTGCAGCGACTCAAAAACCGGCGCGGAGATCAACCGTCTGGTTGAAAAACGGCCTACCCTGCCCCGGAAGCTGTGCTTATCTTCGTGTTTCCATGGCCGCCCCCCTCGTTCAGATCCAGCCTTCCCCCTCCCCTGTGGCTGAGCCATCTCGCAAACCCTCGTGGCTGAAGGTCAAAGCGCCGGGTGGTCCAAACTACGTCGCGCTCAAGCACATGATGCGCGACCTCAAGCTCCATACGGTCTGCGAGGAAGCGCACTGCCCGAACATCGGTGAGTGCTGGGAGCACAAGGCGGCGACGTTCATGATCCTGGGCGACGTGTGCACGCGCAACTGCGCGTACTGCGCCGTCGCCCATGGGACTCCCGCTCCGCTCGAGGCCGATGAGCCGCAACGCCTGGCCGATGCGGTCGCGCAAATGGGTCTCAAGCACGTCGTCATTACGAGTGTGGATCGCGACGATTTGCCGAACGGCGGCGCGGAGGTTTTCGCGGCCTGTATCACCGAGATCCGCCGCCGGCTCCCCGAGACCTCGGTCGAAGTTCTGATCCCCGATTTCAAGGGCAATCCCGAAGCGCTGCGTCTGATCGTCGATGCACGACCCGACATCCTCAATCACAACCTCGAAACGATCGCCCGGCTGTATCGCATCGCGCGGCCCGGCGGCCGCTACACGCGCGCGCTGGAGCTGCTCGATCGCGCGAAGGACATGAATCCCGAGCTGCTGACGAAGTCGGGCATCATTTGCGGGTTGGGAGAGGACTGGGACGAGCTGCTCGTCGCGCTGCGCGACTTGCGTGCGGCTCGCGTCGATATCGTCACCATCGGCCAGTATCTGCGTCCATCCGATCAGCATCTCCCCATCGCGCGCTGGTACACCCCGGACGAATTCGCGGAGCTGAAGCGTTACGGTATGACGCTCGGTTTCCGGCATGTCGAATCGGGGCCGCTGGTGCGCTCGAGCTATCACGCCTGGGAGCAAGTGGAGGCAGCGACCGCATGACGGCCACCGCCAGATCCCCCAAGGAGACCGCAGCGCCGCAGACCGAGCTGCAGCTGAAAATGCTGCGGCAAATGCTGCTGATTCGCCGCTTCGAGGAAAAAGCGGCTGAGGCGTACGCGCTCGGCAAGATCGGCGGGTTCTGCCATCTCTACATCGGACAGGAAGCGGTCGCCGTGGGTGCGCTCGCGGCGCTGAAGGACGATGACTACGTCATCTGCTCCTACCGCGAGCACGGCCAGGCGCTGATCAAGGGGATCTCATCCAACGCGGTGATGGCGGAGCTGTTTGGGAAGGCCACGGGGTGCTCGAAGGGTAAGGGCGGATCGATGCACCTGTTCGACGCTCAGAAAGGCTTCATGGGCGGCCATGGCATCGTCGGCGGCCACATCCCCCTCGGCGCCGGCCTCGCGTTCGCGAGTAAATACCAGGGCAACGACAAGGTCTGTGTCTGCTTCTTCGGCGAAGCCGCCGTCAACATCGGCGCTTTTCACGAAACGCTGAACATGGCCTCGGTCTGGAAGCTGCCCGTGATTTTTCTCTGCGAAAACAATCGTTACGGGATGGGCACGGCGTTCGAGCGCGTTGCGGCCGTGACCGACATCGTCGAGCACGCCTGCAGCTACGACATGGCTGCTGAGCTGGTGGACGGCATGAACGCGCTGACGGTGTACGACGCGACCCGGCGAGCCGTCGAGCGCGCACGCAAGAACAGTCATCCCACGCTGCTCGAGGTGCGTACCTATCGGTTCATGGGCCACTCGATGTCCGATCCCCTGCACGGCGTGTACCGGACCAAGGACGAGGTCGAGGAGCAGAAGGCCCGCGACCCCATCACCCACCTCGCCCAGAAACTCAAGGAAGACGGCGTCATCGATCAGGCCGCACTCGACGCGATGGATTCGGGAGTCCGCGCCGAGGTGGAGGCAGCGGTCAAATTCGCCGACGAAAGCCCGGACCCCGATCCCGACGAGCTGTATCGGGACGTGCTGGCCGACTGACCATGCCCACTCTCACGTACCGGGACGCCCTGAATCAGGCGCTGCGCGAAGAGATGCAGCGCGATCCCAACGTTTTCCTGATGGGCGAGGAAGTCGGCGTCTATCAAGGCGCGTACAAGGTGAGCCGGGGACTACTCGAAGAGTTCGGCCCCAAGCGCGTCGTCGATACGCCCATCGCCGAGCTCGGATTCGCGGGCATCGGTGTCGGCGCCGCGATGGCCGGGCTCCGGCCGGTAATCGAGTTCATGACGTGGAACTTCGCGCTGCTCGCGCTCGACCAGATCGTCAACGCGGCCGCGAAGATGCTCTACATGTCGGGTGGGCAGATACGGATGCCGATAGTGTTCCGCGGTCCCAGCGGGGCTGCGCTCCAGCTCGCCTCGCAGCACTCACAGGCGTGGGAGAGCTGGGTGTCGCACATCCCCGGCCTCAAGGTCGTCGCGCCGGCGACGCCGGCCGATGCCAAGGGCCTCCTCAAGGCCGCGGTCCGCGACAACAACCCCGTCATCGTGCTGGAAGGCGAGATGCTCTACAACCTGAAGGGCGACGTGCCCGACGGTGAGCATATCGTCCCGATCGGCCAGGCGGAGATCAAGCGCGAGGGCAACGATGTGACCCTCGTCTGCCACTCCAAGACCCTCACCGTGGCGCAGAAAGCAGCCGACCAGCTCGCCGAGCAAAACATCTCGGCCGAGGTGCTCGACCTGCGGTCGCTGCGTCCGCTCGACGAAGCCGCAATCTTGGGATCGGTCAAGAAAACCAACCGCGCGGTCGTCGTCGAAGAGGGCTGGCCGCACGTCGGCATCGGCGCGCAGGTGGTGGACCTCATTCAACGTGACGCATTCGACGATCTCGATGCGCCGGTGCAGCGTGTTACGCAGGCCGATGTGCCCATGCCCTACAACAAACATCTCGAGCGCGCCGCGAAGGCTTCGCCCGAAAAAGTTGTCGCGGCGGCACGGAAGGTTCTGTACTTGAATGGCGACTAAAGTCCACATGGAGGCGTTGTCGCCCACGATGGAAGAGGGGCGCCTCGTGAAGTGGACCAAGCACGAGGGCGACCCGGTGAAGTCGGGCGACACACTCGCCGAGGTAGAGACCGATAAGGCCGTCATGGAGCTGGTGGCCCGGGCCGATGGGCAGCTCCTCAAGGTGATGGTCCCAGAGGGCACGACGGTGCCCGTGGGCAACATCGTCGCGTGGATCGGCAAGCCTGGCGAGAAGGTTGATGGAGACGGAGCGGCGGCGCCGGCACCGAAAGTTGCGCCTGCCGCGGCAGCCCCGGCCGCCAAGCCGACCCCAGCTCCGGCACCTGCCCGAGTCTCGCCTCCCCCGTCACCCGCCGCAGCGCCCGCCGATGCGGCCCGCGTGAAAGCATCACCGCTCGCTAAACGGATCGCGCAGGAAGCCGGAGTCGATCTCAAGCTCGTCCAGGGATCAGGTCCGGGCGGGCGCGTTATCAAGCGCGATGTCGAGGCGGCACCCACCACCGCTGCGGCTCCTGCCGCGTCGGCTCAGGCAGCCCCGCGCACCGCGGACCGCGCACCGCGTACCGGTGTGCCGTACGAAGACGTCCCGCTCACCCAGATCCGAAAGACCATTGCGAAGCGTTTAGCGGCGTCGATCGGCCCGATTCCGCATTTCTTCCTGACGACCGAGATCGACATGGAGCGCGCCGCGGAGGCGCGCGAAGCGCTCAACAAGCAGCTCGGCGAAGCGGGTGGGAAGATCTCGTTCAACGACATCGTCATCAAAGCGGTGGCGCTCGCGCTCGTTCAGCATCGCGCCTGCAACGCCTGGTTCCAGGAGGATCACATCCGGTACTGGAACGAGGTGCACATCGGCATGGCCGTCGCCATCGAGGACGGGCTCATCACGCCCGTCATCCGCAACGCCGACATGAAGAGCCTGCGCGAAATCGGTGCGGAGTCGCGCGAGCTGGCGGGACGGGCACGCAATCGCCGTCTCAAACCCGAGGAATACACGGGCGCGACGTTCAGCGTCTCGAACCTCGGCATGTTCGACATTGACCACTTCACCGCAGTGATTAACCCACCCGAATCAGGCATTGTTGCTATCGGAAGCATTGTTGCAAAGGCCGTTCCCGATGGAGATCGGGTTGTCGTGCGGCGGCGGATGCGGGCGACGATGAGCTGCGACCACCGCGTCATCGATGGAGCAACCGGGGCGGCGTACATGCGAACGTTGAAGCAGATGCTGGAAAACCCTCTGGCGATGCTGTTGTGACAATGATGTAGGGGCGCAGCATGCTGCGCCCCTACCAAAACGAACCAGGATCATTCGTGGCCAATCAATTCGACGTAATCATCCTCGGCGGCGGCCCGGCCGGCTACGTCTGTGCCATCCGCTGCGCCCAGCTCGGCCTCGCCACCGCCGTCGTGGAGCAGGAAAAGCTCGGCGGCGTGTGCGTCAATATCGGCTGCATCCCGACCAAAGCCCTGCTGCATTCGGCCTACATCGCCAATCTCTTGAAGGAGTCCAAGGAGTTTGGTGTGGAGGCTGGGAGCGTCACGACCGACTACGGCGTCGCCATGAAGCGGTCGCGGCGCGTCAGCGATCAGAACTCCAAGGGTGTCGAATTCTTGATGAAGAAGAACAAGATCACCGTCGTGAAGGGCACGGGCGTGCTCCAGCCGGGCAAGAAGGTGAAGGTCGGGAGCGACGTCTACGAAGGGAAGAAGGCGGTCGTCATCGCGACGGGATCACGCGTCAAAGGCATTCCCCAAATCGGGCTCGAAATCAACAAGACGACGGTCATCTCCTCCGATGAAGCGCTGCTGCTGGAGAAGATTCCGGCGTCGCTCGCGATCATCGGCGCCGGCGCGGTCGGCATGGAATTCGCCGACATCTTCAACGCGTTCGGCGTCAAAGTGACCGTCATCGAAGCCCTGCCTCGGATTCTCCCGCTCGAGGACGCCGAGGCGTCGGATACGCTGAACAAGAGCTACCGCAAGCGTGGGATCGAGGTGATCGCCGGAGCGAAGGTCACCAAGGCGACCGTCGGCAAGGACAAGGTCACGCTCGATGTGGAGGCCGGCGGTGAGAAGAAGCAAGTCACCGCCGCCGCGGTGCTCATGGCCGCGGGCCGGGCGGTCAATATCGAGAACATCGGCCTCAAGGAATGCGGCATCCAGCTGACGGAGCGCGGCTTCATCAAGGTGGACAAGAACCTGCAGACGAGCACCGCGGGTTATTACGCCATCGGCGACGTCGCGGGACCACCGATGTTGGCGCACAAAGGCAGCCGCGAAGGCATCGTGGTGGCCGAGATCATCGCGGGCCAGAAGCCGCATCCCATCAAGTACGACAACGTGCCGAGCGTGACGTACTGTCATCCCGAGGTGGCGAGCATCGGGCTGACCGAAGATCAGTGTAAAGAGAAGAAGCTCGATTACGTCGCCGGCAAGTTTCCCTTCTCCGCCAATGGCCGGGCGCGCGGCACCGGCGAGACCGAAGGTTTCGTGAAGATCCTGCGGGACAAGAAGTACGGGGAGATCCTCGGTGCGCACATCGTCGGCTCGCACGCGTCCGAAATGATCCACGAGCTGGCGGTGGCGCGCGAGAACGAGTACACGGTCGAAGAGGTCGAACTGGCGATCCACGCGCATCCCACGATGTCGGAGGCGACTGCCCAGGCTGCGCTCGACTCGCTCGGACGGGTCATCGACACGTGACCGACGAACCGATCAAGGACCCGCTCGCCCTCGGGCTGGGCTCGCTCGCAGCGGGCGTTGGTTTCGGAGCAGCCTTCCTGACGGCGGTCCAAGTCGTCGCGTCGATACTCCGCGGGCAGGTCGAGCCAGCCGTCTACGGCGAGGTGGCGAAGGATCCACTGGGCTGGGGCATGTTCGTGGCAGCGGGGATCGGTGCTACATACGGTTGGTACCGCAGCCGTCGGCTCGACAATATCTGGCAGCGGGGGGTCATCGCCGTCCTGGCGGCGGTGGGCGCGCTGCTGATCGGCTTTCTCGCTGCCGTTCTCGATCGCTTCTTCGGCCCCCTGGGGCTGATCGTGTGGCTCCTGCTGAACGTGGCGTTCGGCATCCTGGCCACGCGGTGGGCGGTTCGGGGGAAGGGGGAAGAGGGAAGCGGGACCGGGACGGCATGAACGAGATTCGGGTCGTTCACGCCGGGACTGTGGCCTACGTCGAGGCGCTGGCGTGGCAGCGCGAGCTCGCCGAAGATCGCATTGCCGGCCGCCTGCCCCACGACGTGTTATTGCTGCTCGAGCACCCGCCGGTCGTCACGCTGGGCCGGAACGCTCACGCCGCAAACCTGCTCCAGCCTGCGGGGATCGACGTCTTCGAAGTGGAGCGCGGCGGCGACGTCACGTTCCACGGCCCCGGCCAGCTCGTCGGCTATCCGATTCTCGATCTCCACGCCTACAAGCAGGACCTGCATTGGTATCTGCGTACGCTCGAGCAGGCGTTGATCGAGGCGCTCGGCGTGCTCGGCATCCCCGCGGAGCGCAATCCGGGATTCACGGGCGTGTGGACCCGCGGCAGGAAGATCGCGAGCATCGGCATTCACGTGAAGCAATGGGTCACGTGGCACGGGTTTGCGCTCAACGTCACCACCGATCTGACGCACTTCGATCGCATTGTCCCCTGCGGGATTCAAGGCGTGGAGATGACGACGGTGGAGAAAGAACGGGACGGGGGACGGGGGAAGGGGGAAGAGTTGTGGGAGGAGAGTGTCGCGGCGGTTGTGAAGGGGTTCGAAACCGCCTTCGGGGTTGATTCACTGCGCTTAAGCGCAGTGTTGAACCGGGCCCACGCTTGAGCGTGGGAAATCCAAGAGTTCCTCCCGGTCAAGTCCAAACCACCAAATGGCCGGTCCTGCATTACGGCGACGTCCCCAGGGTCGACACGTCCAAGTGGAGCTTCTCGGTTTCCGGCATGGTCGAACGGCCGTTCTCGCTGACGTGGGGCGAGTTTGTCGCTCTGCCGCGCAAAACCGTGCAATGCGACATTCACTGTGTCACCACCTGGAGCCGGCTCGATAACACCTTCGAAGGGGTCTCGGTCCAGGATCTCCTGAAGCGCGCCGGACTGAAGCAGGAGGCGAAGTACTGTCTCGTCGTTGCCGAACAGGGATTCACGACCAACCTGCCGCTGTCGGACCTCGACCGGCCCGAAAATCTCATCGCGCTGAACTGGGCGGGCGAGCCGCTGACGCCCGAACACGGTTGGCCCGCGCGCCTGCTGGTGCCGCACCTCTACTTCTGGAAGAGCGCGAAGTGGGTGAGAGGCTTCGAGCTGCTAGACGAAGACCTGCCGGGGTTCTGGGAGCAGAACGGCTATCACATGCACGGCGATCCGTGGACGGAAGAGCGGTACGGCGGCCGCGGGCTGACGCAACACGAAATCAACAAGTTCCGCAACGCGAGCAAGAAACACCTCTAGGCGAGCAGGGCCTCGACCTCATGAGCTGCTTCCTGCTGGTAGCGGCTTTCTTCATTCAATTCACGCGCCAGCTTGCCGAGACTCTCACCCACGGCCGTTCCCTGCACCGCCTGCCAGCGGCTAAGTGCCGCGCTCGCATCCTGCAACCGTTGCGTGAGCAGATCCCGGCCCCGGCGGCAGCGGTCATATGCATCAAGCCAGCGCGGAGACTGATCGTGCCCCGTATTCTGCTGGGCCTGGAATGCGTCAATGTGCAGCTCGAGCGCGGCAAGCTGGCAGGCAGCGTCGCACGCCGCTGATACCAGCGGGCCCGCCTGCGCGGCCGCGGGAACCGCCGCCGCGCGCCGCAGCAAGTCGATCAATAGCGCGCGCGCCTGCCCCTCCGGCAGCTCCGCCAGAGCCTCTTCACTTGTGTCGCTCCATTCGGGTCTGCGGCGTGTCACGGCAGCCGCGACAGCAAGGGCAGCCGCCACGATGGGCGTCGTAAAGAACAGCAGCGGCGTAGCAGCCAGAAACCCGGCGGCCGTCCCACCGATCACCACGGCGCCGAGCAGCGGCAGGATGTCGGAGGGAACGGGGGCTCGCCAGACGGCCAACGCGGTCACCGCGCCACTCCCAGCCGCCCGAGCGTTTCGCGCGCGCTGCGTGTCCACCCGTCGCTCTCGTGGTAGTAAGAAAGAAAGGCCGTCAGATTCTGCCGGGCGAGCTCCGACTGACCGAGCGCGTATTCGGCCATCCCGGCGTGGTACAGCGCCATGTAATGATTGGGCCAGTAGGAAATGACGAGCTCCATGATCGGCCCGGCGGAGCGATTGTCTCCCGCATCCGCCACTGGATGGGCGACATCGAAGACGATGCCGGCAGCCCGGTACCGATCGGGCTCCGCCAGTCGATCGATGATGGCACGCGCGGAGTCGATCTTCCCGGCGAGCGCGTAGCAGGCCGCACTCAAGCCCTGCCCTTCGAGTGTCGCCGGCGCGGGATGACGGCTGTGCACGATTTCCACTTCGACGGCATTGCAAAACGGCTTCATCGCCGCAAACCATTGCGCCGCGGATCCTTCGAACGTCGCCGCGGTGGGCGCCCCACCGGTCGCGGGCTTGAGCCGCAGCGTCTGGTGGCGTAACACGACGACCCCGCAGATCGCGAGGTAACTGAAGCCAACGAGATGCAGGGTTCGCTGCATGGGCATTGAATATGAAGGACGTCTCAGCGGGAGGGCTGTGCACAAGCTCACATGCGACCGGCACCTCCCAAGAGGGCGTAGAACCGCTGGAATACCTCGATCCCGTCCCATAACTGCTTCAAATCGAGCTTCTCGTTCGGAGCATGCAGGCGGTCGTCAGGAAGCCCGATGCCGGTGAGAATGACCGGCGCCCCGGCCGATGCCAGCGCCGGCACGACGGGGATCGATCCGCCGGCGCGCGCGAGCACGGTCGCACGTCCCGTGACCTCCTTGAAGGCCTGACTCAGGAGCTGGAACGCCGGGTGATCGACCTTGATCTGCGCGGGGTCGGCGCCATGGAGAAACCGCACGCTCGCGGTCACGTGCTTTGGCGCAAACCGCTTCACGGCAGCGGCGAGCTGCCGCTCGACCGTCGCCAGCTCCTGGTTGGGCACGAGCCGCATGCTCACCTTGGCGGTCGCTTCGGCGGGAATAACGGTCTTCGCGCCTTCGCCCGTGAAGCCGCCGAGGATGCCATGGATTTCGAATGTTGGAAGCGCCCAGAGCCGCTCGAGGACGGAGTACTTCTTCAGGCCCACCAGGCCCTTCCCCTGCACGCGCTTGTTCAGGAAATCCTTCTCGTTGAACGGCAGCTTCTTCCACGCGGCAAGCTCCGACTTGCCCGGGCGCTTCACCGGCGCATAGAAGCCCGGAATGTTGATCTTGCCGTCAGCGCCCTTGAGCCGCGTCAGGAGCCGTGCCAGTTCTTCGTGCGCGTTCGGGGCGGCGCCGCCGTATTCTCCCGAGTGGAGATCGGTCTTGGACGTTCGCACCGTGATCTCCGCGTAGCACAAACCGCGGAGCGTCGTGTAGACCGCCGGCCATCCTGGCGCGACGTATGACATGTCGGCGACGAGCGCGACATCGGCGCGAACGCGCTGCGGCTCACGCTTCAGCAGGTCGAACAAGACCTTCGAGCCGTATTCCTCTTCGCCTTCGATCAAGAAACGGAAGTTCACGGGCGGCCGCGGCGACGCGGCGATCGCCTTCAGCAGGCAGAAGACTTGCCCCTTGTCGTCAGCGGAGCCTCGCGCGTAGAGCTTGCCGTCGCTGACCGCCGGCTCGAACGGCGGCCGGGTCCATTCATTGAGCGGATCGGGCGGCTGGACGTCGTAGTGTCCGTAGATGAGCAACGTCGGCGCGCCGGGGACGTCGGGACCTTTGCCGAAAACGACGGGATGGGTGTCGCTGCCGAGGAACTCGACATCGCGACAGCCGAGCCGCCGCAGCTCGGCGGCGACCCATTCAGCGGCGGCGCGGCAATCCTTGTTATGCGCCGGTAATGTCGAAACGGATGGAATGCGGAGAAACTCGTACAGCTCGCGAAGCAATCGCTCTTGATCCATTGCGGCAGAAATGTAGACACAGGCGTCGCCGCTAGCCAGCGATTGACGCCCGGGTAGATTTGAGCGCCATGCGGACAACCGCGTCGTACGAACTGTTTCCAGACGCGCGCAGCGAGCGGGCGCTGGCGCGGGCCCGCTGGCTGGTGCGCGAAGGACGGCTACAGGACGCACAGACGGCGTACGACGAGCTTCTGGCCGCTAAACCCGAGCTGAAGGCGTGCTGGGCCGAGTATTTCGAGTTGCTGCGCACCACGGGCCGCGCCGACGAGGCGTTGCAACTTACGGATCGAGCCCGCGCGACCTTCGGGGAAACGGGCTTCTCGCTCACGCTGCGTGGTGCCGCCCTCACCGAGCTGGGCCGCTACCCCGAGGCGCTGGTCGAGCTGGACCGCGCGGTGGAAGTGGATCCCGACTTGGGCCTCACCTGGCACGAGCTCGGCTACGCGGCTTATCGGCTCGGCGACCGCAATCGGGCGTTGCTCGCGCTCGATCGGGCGTTTGCGCTCGAGCCGCACACCGACACGCTCAAGCTCCGGGGTCAGGTGCTGCGTGAGGCCGGACGTTACCAGGCGGCCGAAGTCGCCTTCGAGGGAGCCGCTCAGGCAGCCGAGCATCCGGAGCAGCGCGCCGATGCCGAGCGCGAAATCGCGACGACACGGCGTTACGAACTATATGGCCCGCGCCGACCCGAAGACCTGACCGTCGCGGAACGCTGGTTCGCCGACACGGGCAGCATCGTCCTGGCGTCTACGCCGGGACCGGTCGCGCCGAGTGACGAGACGATCGTTGCCACGTTCGCCGAGGTTGCGGCCAACTCCGACTGGCATTTCGGGCAGGTGATCCTGCTCGGCCCCGAGTTTCCCGCCTGCACCGATCTCGCGTATCGGATGGGCGCACCCCTGGTGTCGCCCGCGGCGTTCGATCCTGCCGCGTGCCCGCTCATCGTGACTTTGCGACCGCTGGTTGAGGACAAGACGTGGACGAGCATCTTGGGCAGGGTGGCGAATGAGTCGATCGGCCTCGTGCTGGCGCTCGAGCATCCCGCCGAGGCACTCCCGCCGGTGACTGCCGATGTAATCGGCGTGCTGACGGACGCCGGAAAGCGTCGTGAGCGTGCGCCCAATCCCGTCCAGGCAGTCGTCGAAGCACGGCATCCCGGCGCGCGGCTGGCAGGCCGTCGCCTGCGTCCCTCGTGATTTCACACCCTCAAGGGTGTGCTCGGCAATCACTGTCCTTAAGGACAGTGTCGGCCGAGCACAGGCTTTAGCCTGTCCAATGTCCGCGACTGACCAGCCGCCGCGCGCGAGTCGTGCGCCGATGTCGGGTCGCGCGATCGTGCAAAACCAGTTCGATCGCGCAGCCGACCTGATCAACCTCGAGAGCTACATGCGGAAGATTCTGTCTTCCCCGTTTCGCGAGGTGCAGGTCGAGGTGCCGGTGCGAATGGACGACGGGAGGATCGAGGTCTTCACCGGCTATCGCATTCAGCACAATGGCGCGCGCGGCCCCTGCAAAGGCGGGATCCGCTACCATCCCGAGGCCGATCACGACGAGGTCCTGGGCCTCGCGACGATCATGACGTGGAAGACCGCCCTCATGGACATTCCGTTCGGCGGCGCCAAGGGCGGCGTGACGGTCGATCCCAAGAAGCTCTCGAAACTCGAGCTCGAGCGGCTGACGCGCCGGTTCACGCAGCGCATCGCCATCGTCCTCGGCCCTTACCGTGACATCCCCGCCCCCGACGTCAACACCAACGCGCAGGTGATGGCCTGGATTCTCGACGAGTACTCGAGCCGCCAGGGCTACACGCCCGCGGTGGTCACCGGGAAGCCGGTCGCGCTCGGCGGGTCACTGGGCCGCGAGGAGGCGACGGGACGCGGCGTGATGTACGTGATGCAGGAGTACTCGCGCGATTTCGGAATTCCGCTCAAGGGTGGACGGGTCGTCATCCAGGGTTTCGGCAACGTCGGCAGCCATCTCGCCCGTCTGCTCCATAGCGAGGCAGGCGCGCTCGTGATCGCGGTGAGCGACGTGTCCGGCGGCATCTACAACGACAAGGGGCTGGATATTCCCGCCCTGCTGGCGCATACGGCCCAGGGCAAGCCGGTTTCCGAATGGAAGGACGGCAAGCGGATTACGAATGAAGAGCTTTGGACCATCCCCTGCCAATGGCTGGTGCCCGCCGCACTGGGCGGTGTGATCACGAAAGAGACGAACGCGACGACGATCGATTGCAAGGTGGTGGTCGAAGGCGCAAACGAGCCAACGACGCCGACGGCCGATCGCATCCTCGAGGAGCGCGGCATTGCGGTGATTCCCGACTTCCTCGCGAATGCCGGCGGGGTGACGGTCAGCTATTACGAGTGGGCGCAGAACCTCCAGCAGTACCGCTGGACACACGAGCAGGTCAATCGCGAGCTCAAGGCGACGATTACGAAAGCGTACGTATCGGTACGGGATCTCGCCAACGAGAAGAAGACGACCTTTAGGACCGCGGCGTACGGGATTGCCCTACAGCGCGTCGCGGATGCGGAGCGGCTGCGCGGGAACTGATTTTCAGGCGGTCAAGAAGCAAATGCGGCGGTCAAACTACAAAGGCGGCGGTCGGTGCGCCTTCCCCCCTAGCTCAGCGATTTCTTTAGGTGCCAGGTGAGTTTGCTTGCTTCGGAGCGCAAACGATCGAGACAACGCCATTCCTCCAGCGACAAATACTCGAGTCTCTTCGCTACGTGCAGCGCATACGCAACTTCCGATAACGATCCTATGCTTATGTCGAGGTATCTTCCGAACTCGCGGGGACCACGCTTCGCGGATCCTTCGGCAATGTTGGCTGCAGAACTAAAGGCCGCTCGTCGCGCCTGAGATGTTAGTCCGTACAGCTCATGACGCGGGAACGCCTCAGTCGCCTTGTAGACTGCGACGGTGAGATCATCGCAAGCCTTCCAGGCGTGGAGGCGTTCGTAAGGCATCACGTCAGAATCATGAGGGATAGGTCCTTCGAAGGCGTACCCAATCGACGCGCGTCGTGGCCGACCGCCGCCGTGCACTTTGACCGTCTCGACCGCCGCCGTTGTCGTTTGACCGCCCGACCGCCGCAGTTGCTTCTTGACCGCCCCGACCGCCGCAGTTGTAGTTTGACCGCCCAGTTATTCGACTTTCATGCCGGGACGTGAGTACAGCGCCTGGTACGGATCCCCAGGCTGTGTAAAGACACGGATCTGGATCGCCCGAATCGTCTCGGCGATATCCGCATTGTTCTGTAGATAAATCTCATCGAACAGATTCAAATTCATCCGATAAAGCCGCTGGGCGATGATCACCGCGTTGTTGAGCGGCGCCTGGGCGAACCACCGCCAGTCGTACGTCTCGAGTGACTGGCCGACCGGACCACGAAATTGATCGCGCGCCCAGCCGAACAGGGTGTTCCGCACCTGCTCCAGACGCTCACCGCTCAGCGGCTCCGCATACGCCGAATCGAGCCGCCGCGCCAGCTCGGCGTAGAACACGTCCAGCGTTCGCTCGTCGCGCCACCGCGCGGCGGCACGCTTGGCATCCACGGTATCATGCCGCGACCGGAAGAATGCCTCCGCGCCGCGATACCCGACGAAGCTGGCGAAGCTCTCGTTGAACGGGGTCTGGCTCTTCACATACAGCGTGTTGTGTGCCAGCTCGTGAATGACCGTGGCGACGAGCTCCATCGTGTCGCGACTCATCGCCGTGGAGAAGAGGGGATCGCTGAAGTAGCCGAGCGTGGAGAACGCGCCCGACGTCCGCAGAAAGACGTCGAGTCCCTGCGCATCCAGCCGCTCGGCCTCCCGCCGTGCCCGGTTCGCGCTGAAGAAGCCCTTGTATGGCACGACGCCGACGATCGGGTAGGTCCAGGTGACCTCGTGCAGCTTGTCGCGGCGGCTCCCCGAGAGGACGAGCAAGAGCGTGTCGCGACCGACGTCCACGTACGTCGTGTACGTGTTGCCTACCGCCAAACCGAGTGAGTCGGCCGCGTACGCGCGTGCCGCGAGCACCAGGGCGAGTCGCTGGCGCAGCGCGGCCGGCGTGGTCGTGTCGGCGTTCAGCTTGGCAATTTCGCGGCGGCGCAGCAGCAGCCGCGCCTCTTCGATTCCCGCCCGGGCGATGTAGCGCGCATCCGCGCTGACGATCAGCAGGAGTGCGGCGCCGGCCGCCGCCCCTGCGACCGCGATCAGGAGGATGCGCTTCAGGAGGCGGCCCCAGCGCGGCCGCGCGCGCTCGGTCAGGGCGTCCATCGCAGCCCTACGCGGTGTGTTCCACCGCCCAGCGCGTCATAGGCCTGAAACGCGTAATCCATCCCGAGCCGGCCCAACACGATCCCGGCACCAAACGTCATGCGCGATGCGTCGGTGATGGTCGCGCGCGTCGCGTAGCCCACGCGACCGATCAGCCCGACACCCCCCGTCACGATGCCGCCCTCGATGCCCTGGATCAGCACCGCGCTCCGGTTCCGGGTCCACATCCCCTCCAGCGTCGTCAGCAGCCGGAACGTGCCTTGCGGGTCGGTATAGTTGAGCGTCAGACCGGCACGCGTGCGTCGCGGCAACAGCGCGCCGTTACCCATATCGCCGCCCAGGTTCTGGACGCTGAGACCGAAGGCCATGATGTCGAAGACGGCGATCGCCATCCCGACGTCACCGGCCCAGGCGTCGCTCACTTCCGAGCCGATCTGCTGGCGATTGTACTTGGCCGTGACGCCGAGCGCCGCAAAGCCGCGGCGGTACACCAGCGACGTCGTGGTGAGCGCCTCGTATGGATGGAACGACGCGCCGGTGGGCATGCCGCGCCGGCCTCCGGTCGCCGGGTCGGGGACGATCTCGGCCTCCGAGCCGAAGTCGAGCGCCTGCGCGCCGAAGCCCCACGTCCAACGGCGGACGCGCAACGCGACCGCCGCGCTCGAAACCGCGCTGCCCGCCAGATAGGGCTCGTAGGACCCTTCGAGACTGAGATGACGAACCGTGGCGATGCCGGCGGGATTGGCGAACATCGCACCGGCGTCGCCGACGAGCGCCGCGCCCGCGCCGCCGAGTCC
>Ga0193723_1000172_pt1 | contig 23259 bp, 20 predicted proteins | sample H2m2metaG_FD_143042 | JGI IMG/M metagenome (GOLD analysis project Ga0193723, IMG submission 143042) | Soil microbial communities from a riparian zone of the East river system, Colorado, United States - H2m2 | ecosystem: Environmental > Terrestrial > Soil > Riparian zone | place: USA: East River...
GTTGGAGCTGGCCTGGTGCCGTTTGCGATCGGCTCGGAGACGTGGGGCTCGATCCAGTATCCCGCGGCCTTCTGTGGGGTGAGCGGTCTCCGGCCCACCTATGGCAGAGTGAGCCGTCACGGCGCCATGGCATTGAGCTGGACCATGGACAAGCTGGGCCCTCTGGCGCGAACCGCCGAGGACTGCGGCCTGGTCCTCGAGGCAATCGCGGGACCAGACCCTCAGGACCCGACCACCATCACCCAGCGGTTTGCTGCGCCACGACCTGTCCGGCTGAGGCGGCGGTATCGCGTCGGAATCCTCCGCGGCACGCGAGAAAAAGTTCAGCCCGAGGTGCTGCGAAACTTCGAGGCGTCGCTCTCGGTGTTGCGACAGGTTGCCGATGTGGTCGAGGATCTCCAGCTCCCCGAGCTACCGTACGATGCCGCCGCGAGCATCATCATCGATGCCGAAGCCGCGAGCGCGTTCGAGCCGCTGTTCGAGAACGGCCGGATAACCGAGCTCACCGCGCCGGAAGATCGCCTGGGAGGCTACGCGGGGCAGGTGGTGCTGGCAAAGGATTATCTCAGGGCACTCCGGGTGCGGCGGCCGGCAGCGGTGGGGCTGGCCAAGCTCCTGAGCCAGGTAGACGCGATCGCGGCGCCGTCGTTGCCGACTATCGCGTGGCCGCTCGACGTCCCCTTCGACAAGGTGTACCCGAACTATCCCGGCGGAACCGACATCAGCGGCGCGGCCAACCTGTGCGGCGTGCCTGGCCTCTTTGTCATGAATGGTACGGGAGAAGCGGGCCTGCCGACCAGCCTGCAACTCACCGGCCGGGCCCTCGGCGAAGCCGCACTGCTCGCGATCGGTATGGCCTATCAAGCGCGCACGAATTTTCACCGGCTCCGGCCCCCGGGATTGTGACTCTCGGCAGGCCCCCGTTATATCTGGGAGCCCATGTCCCGGATTGAGAATCAGGAGTCACAGTGACTGTGTCGGTCTTGCCCCCATCTCCCTCAGCGTTCGCCAAGGCGAGTTGGGATGACGTCGCGCCCTATTTCGATGATCTTGCCGCGCGCCCGCTCGACCCTTCCACCATCGAGGCGTGGCTGGCCGAATGGTCCCGGCTCGAGGAACTGGTCACCGAGGCGGCCTCCCGGGCCATGATCGCGTACACCATCGACACCAGCGATCGGGAGAAGGAAGCCGATCACCTCCGGTTCTCCACTGAAGTTCTGCCCAAGATGGAGGAGCGGAGCGTCGACCTGGCCCGCAGGCTGGTGGAGTCTGGCCACTCGACGCCCGAGCTGGCCACGACCCTCGCCCGTTTCCGAACCCAGATCGAGATCTTTCGGGACGAGAACGTTCCGATCTTTGCCGAGTTGGAGGAGCATAGCGCCCGGTATCAGCGCATCACCGGATCCATCATGGTGAAATGGGAGGGTGTGGAGCTGCCGCTGCCTCACCTCCAGCCGTATCTCAAGAGTCCCGACCGGGCGGTCCGGGAGCGCGCGTTTCGTGCGGCCAGCCTGCCATACATCGAGCGCAGAGATGAGCTGGCCACGCTCTTCGACCGCATGTACCAGCTCAGGATGCGGGCAGCCCGGAACGCCGGCTTCGCCAACTTCCGGGACTACATCTTCCCCGCCAAGTTCCGTTTCGACTACACCCCGGCCGATTGCGAGCGGTTTCACGAAGCCATCGAGCAGACAGCGACCCCCGCGGTGGAGCGGGTCATGGAAGCCCGCCGCAAGCGGCTCGGCCTCGACGTGCTCCGTCCCTGGGACCTCGCTGTGGATCCCTACCGCGAGAAGCCACTGCGCCCATTCACCGATGCGTCCGAGCTGGTGGGGAAGGCCCAACCGGTCTTCGAACGGATCGACCCGCTGCTGGGCCGTGAGTTCCAGACCATGATCGATGAGGGGCTGCTCGATCTGGAGAGCCGGAAGGGCAAGGCGCCTGGAGGGTACTGCGAGACCCTGCACTTCTCCGGCAGGCCCTTCATCTTCATGAATGCCGTCGGACTGGTGGAAGACGTCATGACCCTGCTGCATGAAGCCGGTCACGCCTTCCACGCCTTTGCCGCGCACCGCCTCCCTCTGATCTGGCAGCGTCATCCTGGCTCCGAAGCGGCCGAGCTGGCCTCCATGTCCATGGAGCTGCTCGCCACGCCCCATCTGACCCAGCCGGCCGGCTACTTCACCGCTCAGGACGCCCGGAGCGCCTGGCTGGAACATCTGGAAGACGTACTGCTCAGCCTGGTTCACATCGCGTCGGTCGATGCGTTCCAGACCTGGATCTACACCAGCGGGCAGGGCGACAACGCGGACGCGCGCGACGCGGCCTGGCTGCGGATCCGCAGCCGCTTCGAGCGTGGTGTGGATTGGAGCGGGCTTCAACAGGAGCGGGTAGCCCGCTGGCACCGCCAGCTCCACATCTTCATGTATCCGTTCTACTACATCGAATATGGGATCGCGCAGCTCGGGGCAGTTCAGGTCTGGCGCAACAGCCTGGAAGACCCGGTTCGGGCCGTGGCGCGGTACCGAGAGGCGCTCTCGCTTGGCGCGGTCCAGACTCTTCCCGAGATCTATCGCACCGCGGGCGCCCGTCTCAACTTCGATGTAGACTCGATTGCGGAGCTGGTCCAATTGGTGGAACGCCACATCGAGCGTGCCCGCTCGGAGCTCCGCAGTTGATTCCCGCGGTCATACCGACAAGATTCCACCGCTTCATCACCCCGGCCGGGGCCTGCCGGGCTTTTCGGGACCCTTGTGGAGATACTGGATGGCCAAAGAAGAAGGCATCGAAATGGAAGGGGTGGTGACGGAGGTGCTACCCGACCGGAACTACCGAGTCATGCTGGAAAACGGTCACGAGATCCTGGCCTACGCGGCCGGGAAGATGAGCAAATTCAAGATTCGCGTGCTGGAGGGCGACAGGGTCAGCGTGGTGCTGTCGCCGTATGATTTGACTCGTGGGCGAGTGATCTATCGACATAAGTGACCTCGCTTGCGCGGGGTCATCCCGAGCGATAGCGAGGGATCTCTTGATCCGCAAACAAAAAGGGCCGCTCGGTTTGAGCGGCCCTTTTGCTAAGGCCCACCATGAGGTGGGCCCTAACTATTTCACCTTGGTGACGTTCTCGGCGGCGGGGCCCTTCGCACCCTGCACGATGTCGAACTCAACCCGGTCACCCTCGGCAAGGCTGCGGAAGCCTTCCGCCTTGATGGCGGTGTGGTGGACAAAGCAATCCTTGTCACCGTTCTCCGGGGTGATGAAACCAAAGCCCTTCGCGTCGTTGAACCACTTCACCGTGCCGATGGTGCGAGCCATGTTGCCTACTCCAGGTTTGTTTGACTGCGCCGGTGCCCGGTAAAGTCCGGGCACCGAGTTTTTATGAGCGCAGGCCTGTCCCGCGTCATAAAAAATGAAAAGACCCGTGGACAATCCACCTGGGTCTTGGAATTCCTACTAACTCAGTCGGTCAAACGTTCTCTTGGGGGATGCATCGCGCGGACAAATTTGTGGAGTGACCGAATTTAGTCAAGGGGGGAGCCACGGAGCCAGCGGGCGGCGGCACGAGCCCAGTCGGTCACCGGCTCCCGACCGGAGGTGCCGGCCGCGTGGTTCACGGCCTGGAGAAACTCGGCCGCGGACGAGTAGCGCTCTTCCACGTCGGCGCTGAGCGCGCGATCGAGAACCCGTTCCAGCGCCTCGCTCACATCGTCCCGCCGCCCCCGGGAAGTAGGAAACTGATTGGTGGTTTGTTGCGCGAGCACCTGCTCGACCGTTCTTCCCGGAAAGGGCGGCGTGCCGAGCAAGGCGTAGTATGCTACTGCGGCCAAACTGTACAGGTCCGACCGCTGGTCGACCCGCTCACCCAGCAACTGCTCGGGACTGGCAAATTGAGGGGTGCCGCTCTGGCTGCTGGCCCCGGAGTATTTCCCCCGGATCGCCAGGGCAAGGCCGAAGTCGGTGATTTGGAGACTGCCGGTGAGATCGAACAGCATGTTTTCGGGTTTGATGTCGCGGTGCACCAGCCCGGATCCATGCGCGTGAGCAAGAGCGGAGAGCCCCTCCCGCAACAGGCGCAGCACGCGGTCGAGCGGAAGCGGCCCTTCCCGTTCCACCAGCTGAGCCAGGCTCGGGCCCTCGATCAACTCCATGGTATACCACAGGAGTCCCGATCGGCCTCCAATATCATAGATGTTGACGATGTTGGGATGGCTCAGGCCTGCCGCGTGCTGGGCCTCCCGGCGGAAACGCTCCACTACTTCCGGATCCCGGGTGAGCAGAGGCTGGAGAACCTTGAGCGCCACCTCCCGCTCGAGGTGCAGGTCGCGCACCCGATACACCCGGCCGAAGCCGCCGGTTCCCAGCAGGCCGAGCAGCTCGTAGTCGTCGCCCAATGCCCTGCGAAGCCGCTTCTCCCAGCGGGCCTTGTCCTCGACGTCCGCCAGCGGCCCCGAGCCAACCGGGACCAGTGGCGTCTCGAAGGTGCCCGCGTCCGAGGCAAAGTCCTCCAGCATCTCCGCCGCGGTCAGATACCGGTCGTCCGGGTCGGGCTGGAGTGCTCTCGTGACGATGCGTTCGATAGCGCGGGGGCAGGCCGGCCTCAGCTCCGTTGGCCGCCGGAGCTGGCTGGGATCGAGCGGCGGCTCCTGGCCCGTAATCGCGACATAGAGTACGGCGCCGGCCGTGTAGACGTCGCTCGTGGCATCACCTGCGGCCCCCTCTCGAATCTCCGGCGCCATGTAGGCCGGCTCGGGCGGCAGGGTGCCGGGCGGGATGGCTGAAAGGGCATAGCTGCAGAAACGCAGGTCGGTCACCGTCCCTCTGCCTGCGGTGCTCAGCAGCAGCGAGGCGGGTACCACCCGGCGAACGATGATGACATGGGCGTGGGCATGCTCCAGGGCGCCCAGGAGGTCGCGAGCCAATGTGTGCACCACGGGGATCGGCCGGGGCCCGCGGCGGAGCGCGTCCTGGAGACTCTCCCCCTCGATCCAGTTGCCCACCCGGTACGCCAGATCGCCGATCACTCCGGCATCGTACACGTGGCGAATGGCGGGGTGGTCCAGCCGGCCAAGCGCCTCTGCCTCCCGGAGGAACCAGCCTCTGGTGACTGGATCGAGATCCACTCGGAGGCTGACCCGCCGCTTCAGCAGCTGATCCCAGGCCTCGAACAGGGCGAGCTCATGGGTAGCCGCAATCGTGCGCTGGAGGTGGTATCGGTCGCCGAGCGCCGCCTGGGTACGGCGGAAATACTCCAGTGGCTCGATTGTGGTGGTCAGCGCAGGAGTCCGCGGCGCCGCTCGATCTTCGTCTGCTGGCCGCATACGGTGATGTTGCACCAGAGGCGGGTCTGGTTTGGCGAATCGTCGCTGAAGAAGAGAGAGCAGCTCTCGCCGGCGCAACGCCGCACCAGGCGTAGCGAGTCGGCCAGGCTGGCGGCCGCTGACTGGGCGATGGCCTGGAGAATGGCCGGGCGCCGCTCAGGAGCAAACCGGACCTGCCACTCGCCGCTGATCCGGGTGAGCTGATGACATCCGCCACCCAGTGCCAGCTGCTCGTTGACGGCCGCGATGGATGCTGCGGGAGGCTGAAGCCCGGCGTGCAGCGCCTCCGCCAGGGCGGTCAGCCGTTCCCGAAGCTGCAGCACGAGAGGGAAAGGAGGTCGACCACCGTTGAGGTCGATGCTCTGCGCCGCCGACCAGCGAAGCAGGGCGGCGTCATCCGGGAGGAGGTCGGGTGGGGTGGGCCCCCGTCCCCTGGCGGTGTTGATGAAGTCGAGCCAGAGTGCGTCGCCCAGCAGGGTAAATTCGGGTTCCGTCATGGTCACCTAGGCTTCCGCCACCTCGACCGTGTTCCTGCCCCCCCGCTTCGCACGATACAGCGCGTTATCCGCCGCGGCCAGAACGCTGCTGACCGTCGTGCCGTGGTGGGGCGATTCGGCGATCCCCATGCTCAGCGTGCAGGCCCCGAATTCGGGGTTGGTCTTCTCGATCTCACGCAGGCTCGCCTGAACCCGGGCAACGAACACCTTGGCCTCCGCCGGCTTGGTCATCGGCAGAATCACCAGGAATTCGTCCCCCCCGAGTCGCCCCACCACGTCCAGCGCTCGACACTGCTTGCGGAGAATCTGGCCGACTTGCACCAGCAGGCGGTCGCCGGCGGCATGGCCCATGGTGTCGTTGACCACCTTGAACCGGTCCAGGTCGAGGAGAAGCACACTGGTGTGAAGCTGATGGCGCAAGCTGCGGGAGATTTCGGCGGCGAGACGATCCTCCAGAGCGCGCCGGTTACACAGCCCCGTCAGCTCATCGGTGGTGGCCGCGCTGTGGAGCTGTTCCACCAGCTCCGAATTCTTGAGCGCAATCGCCGCCGCGAAGGATAGGGTACCCGCCAGCTCCGACTCGGCCCGGCCGTACAGCTTATCGCTGATCCGGGACCCGAGGACCAGCATCGCCATGCGCTCCGCCCCAGCGTCGAGGGGGACGACCAGCTCGGCCCCGGGACCGACCAGCGCTGCCACCGAGACGTCATCGGCCCCGGTGGCGGTGCTTCCCGGCGGGAGCGCCTGATCCAGCGCGATTCGATCGATCGGTGCCGGCCGTAACCGGTCGTTCAATGAACGGAAGACGGTGGGCATATAGGTCTCGCCCTCAGGCCGGTACAGGCAGGCCCACCAGGCGAAGAACACCTCCGCCATGAAGTCCAGGATAAGCTGTTCGGTTTCTTCGGTGGAATGAACCGACGAAAGAAGCCGGGCGACCTGACGCAGGGCCCGGAGCTGAAACACAGCGTCGTCCAGCGCGGCCTGTCTCTCGAGCAGGATACTCCGGAGCTCCAGCACCACGCTGAGCCCGAGCGCCAGCGACATCGCCACGGCGCGCATCTCTTCCGCTACGAGGGGATCCGCGTGGATGACCACCTCGGTCTGGCCGCTGCCCAGGCGTGCCACCTCGACCGCGTCCTCGAACCCCGCGGCGGGGCCCACCCGGGGGAGGGTCTCGCTGGGTGAGGTCAGGGTAAACCAGATCCGCTCACTCTGGAATCGCCGGACAAGCGCGATCCGGCAACGCTCGAACAACTCCCCCTCGGTTCGAGAGAGCCGACAGGCGGCTGCAAAGGCGCTGGGTAGGGTGGCGAGGGATGGGTGAGGGGTTAAACCCATGGCCTATAATACTCGGAGCCGAAGGCTGGAGGGAGCAGGAGAGGCGGGTTGCGAGCCGGACTCGGCCTGGTTAGATTGCGTCAAGCGATTCAGGAACATAGCCCTACGGGGCCCCAGGGATTTTAGCTTTGCAGCCTGGGTGATGAAAACTGCTAAAGCTGCCTGGTCCCGGCGAGCTACCGCTCAGCCGGGATTTGTGTTTCCAGCCTCGACCACCCGGGAGCCCCTGGGCGGATCGATCTTCCCCTTCAGGGAATCCGTGATATACCGGGTTAGCAGGTCCAGGGCCTTGGGTGCGGCCTCGCGCCGGCCACAGGCCGACACCGCCTCTGGGACCTTGTACCCATCCCCCCCGTCACAGGCCGTGTAGGCCCCGAACGCCACCACAACCGTGTCGCGCGGTCCCAGGACCGCTCCCTGGCTTCGCCGGATCTCGCCTACGATCCGGCTGCCGGAGGGGCGGTTGGGGTCGAAGGTGAATGACACACCCGAGACCTGAAGAAACCCGCCACTGCCGAGAACCCCGCGGGACACCCCGTGCTCCAGAATCTGTCTCACCCCGGCACCGCTCAGCGGGAAGGTGACGACCCGGGTCTGATCGGCAAAGGGAAAGACCGCCTCGAGCTGATGGTTGGTGACCGGGCCCGGCTTGATGGCGTTGTCCAGGCGGAGGGCGCCGGCGTTGAGCAGGGCAACAGCGGCCCCGGTTCCAGCCCGCATGGCGTCCGTCACCAGATCGCCGAGCAACGACTCTCGCCGCCGCGACTCTCTGCCCGATGGCTCGATGGTCGCGCTGGTGAGGCCCACCTCACGCACCGGTCCCAGCTGCCGGTCGAGACTGTCCCTCCATGCCTCGATCACCCGGGCGGTCGCCGTGTCGGAGGGTAGTGCCTGATCGATGTGCACCAGCCCTGCCGCCTGCCGCCATTTGCCCTTTCCGCCCCAGACGGTCACGAACTGGGCGCTTCTGGCATTCGCATCCGCCTTGACGACGTGCCGATTCGAGGTGACGGAGTCCTGCGCCTCGTGCTCATGACCTCCCAGGATGAGGTCGAGCCGCGGCTCCCGTCCGAGCAGCTCGCGATCCGCCGGCATGGTCTGGTGAGTCACGCCGACGATCAGATCGGCGCCTTCATCGGTGAGCGTCTGGATGACCCGGTGTGCGGCCGTGTCCGGGTTGGAGCAGCGGACGTAGCTGGGATAGGGACCCTGGAGGGTCAGGCCGAACATCCCGACCTTATGCCCGGACACGTGCAGGGTGTCCCACGGCAGGACCTTCGGCAGCGGTTCGCCGCTGGCCAGGGTGCAGTTGCTCGAGATCCACTTGAACTTCGACTCGTCGATCCGGGCGACGAGGGTATCGAGCGGGAAGTCGAACTCGTGGTTGCCGAAGGTGGCATAGTCGAGCTTGGCAGCGTTCAGCGCCTCCACCATCTGCAGGCCCCGGTAGAACTTGCTGGCCAGGCTCGGGCTCAGCACGTCGCCGGCCAGCACGAAGAGGATCGGCCCCGTGTCGGCCAGGCGGTGCCGTACCGTGGCAACCCGGGCCAGCCCACCCTGTCCGTCGGGCATGGTGTCGGCCACGTAGACGTCGTTGATCGAGAGGAAGCGGACCGGCTTGAGCGGGATCGGGGGTGGGGCGTTGCCCATGCACCCGGTCGCGCTGAGCAGGAGCGCCAGAAGGACGCGACGGCTCACAGATCTTCCTCTCTCTCCCGAAGACTTCGCACCAGGTCGGCACTCATCAGTCGCAGCTCGGTCAGCATATCCCGTTGGGGCCAGTCCGGACGGCTGGATAGAATTTCCAGCATCGAACGGTACCACCAGATCGTCTGTTCCGAGCTGGCGCGGGAGACCGTTCGCAGGTACTCGACTCCCAGTCGCCTGAGTGCCGTGACGGTAGAGCCGCAGGCGTGGATCTCGTCGGCTACACAGATGTCAAGCGCCCTGGGCTCCGCAATGCCGAGCTGGCCCAGGTACTCCTGCTTCTGGGCCTGCCAGGCGCGTTCGTTGCCGCGGCGGTCGAACTTGGGCTCCAGCGCATCCTTGGCCACCGCGAGCGCGACCGGCCCGAACTTGTCGGCGATTTTCCGCTCGAGCACCGGACGCTTGTCCGGCGCGGATTCCTCCAGCACGTGGTGCAGGATGCCGGCGACGATTGTGATCTGATCACATCCGTAGCGCGCGAGGATGACCGCCACGTTGGACGGGTGCGCCAGATAGTCCATCCCGGCACCGACCGGCGCGACCGCACCGTGATATTTGGCGGCAAAGGCGAACGCGTGATTGATCCGGTCGGAATAGCCGTGCATTCTCAGCGGGGCCGCGGGGCGGCGGGGCAGCGGGGCAGGAGAGTCTCCCATGGACGTAAAGAGGGGCGAGAAAGCAGCAAATTACAGCGGATGCTGACCATACCGACTGCCCCGCTGCCCCGCTGCCCGTCTGCCCCGCTACGGAATCCCGAGAAGCTTATGCGTCTGCAGGCTGAGCCGCCAGCGCGGATGGGCCAGGCAGTATTGAAGCGCGGCCGAGGTGTTGGCCTCGCGGTCGGGTCCGTCCATCGGCTGGAGGAAGTAGTGACGGAACCCGAGCCGCTCGAACTGGTCCGGTGCCGCCCCGGCCTGCGGGAAAACCAGTTTGATCTCATCGCCCCGGGTGACAACCAGCTCGGCCCCCGCCTTAGGACTCACGCAGAGCCAATCGATGCCATCCGGGAGCGGCAGGGTCCCGTTGGTCTCGACCGCGATCTCGAAGCCTTCGGCATGGAGGGCCTGGACCAACTCCGAATCCAACTGGAGGAGAGGCTCACCGCCGGTACACACCACGAAGCGACGGCCCGGCTCCGCGGGCGGCCAGGCGGCGGCTACCGCAGCCGCGAGCTCCCCAGCCGATGGGAATCGTCCTCCACCAGGCCCATCCGTGCCGACGAAATCGGTATCACAGAACTGGCAGGTGGCGTCGTGGCGGTCCTGCTCTCGCCCGGTCCACAGGTTACAGCCCGCAAAGCGGCAGAACACCGCGGCCCGGCCGGTGTTGGCGCCTTCGCCCTGGAGGGTGTAGAAGATCTCTTTGACGGCGTAGGTCACGGTTTGTTGTAGGGGCGAGGCGTGCCTCGCCCGGTCGCGGGCGACGCGCGCGTCGCCCCTACGGATTGGTACATCGCCGGATCCTCCATCCCCGCCTCGCGAAACCCCTTGAGCCGGAGCAGGCAGGCGTCGCAGCGGCCGCAGGCGGCACCATCGGAGCTGGGATCGTAGCAGGTGAGGGTGATGGCGTAGTCCACGCCCAGGGCCACGCCGCGCTCGATGATCTCCCGCTTGGAGAGCGAGATCAGGGGAGTGTGGATCGTCATCCGGCGCCCCTCTTCCACTCCGGCTCGGGTGGCCAGGTTGGCCATCTGCTGAAAGGCGCGCATGTATTCCGGCCGGCAGTCGGGATACCCGCTGTAATCCATGGCGTTCGCGCCCATGAAAATGTCGGATGCGCCAAGCACCTCGGCCCAACCCAGCGCAAATGCCAGGAAGATGGTGTTGCGAGCCGGGACATATGTCGGGGGAATGCGCTGGCCGATCTCCTCCAGCGGGGTGTCCTTCGGCACGTCCAGCTCTCCAGTGAGGGCGGAGCCGCCGAAGGCGCGGAGATCGATATCGAGGACGACATGCTTCCGGATACCCAGATGCTGGGCAACCCGCCGCGACGCCTCCAGCTCGGCGGCGTGCCGCTGGCCGTATCGGAAGCTGAGGGCGTGCACCTCGAATCCCTGATCGAGCGCGATGGCAGCGGTGGTGGCTGAGTCCATCCCCCCGCTCAGGAGCACCACCGCCGTGGGTTTTGTCATGGAGGAAAGTTATCCCGCCCGTCCTTTTGCAGCACATGCCGGAGCGCGCTCTCCAGATCGGGATGGCCGAAGCGATACCCCGCCTGGAGCAGTCGGGCCGGCACGGCACGAGTACTCGACAGGATGGTGCCCCCAGCCATCTCGCCGAGTGCGAGCCGGAGCGCCGGCTCCGGCACGGCCAAGAGTGCAGGGCGCGAGAGTCCCGCGCGAAGGGTACGGGTGAAGTCGCGGTTGGTCACCGGCTCGGGCGACGTGACATTGACCGGACCCTCGAGGCCGTCGCCAACCAGCGCCCGATGAACGGCCTCCACGGCGTCATCGATCGAGATCCAGCTCATCCACTGTCTGCCGCTCCCGAGACGCGCCCCGAGCCCCAAACGGAAGGGCAGCAGCATCTTTCTCAGCGCGCCACCGGCCGGGCTGAGCACCACCCCGAACCTGGGGTGGACCACTCGAATGCCCTCGACCCGAGCCGGCTCCGCAGCTTTTTCCCATTCCTGGGTTACCGAGACGAGGAAGTCCCGGTTGGGATCCCCCGGCAGGCTCTCTTCGGTGAGCACCTCGTCGCCGCGGTTCCCGTAGATCCCTACCGCCGAGGCTGAAACCAGTACCTCTGGGGGTCGTTGGAGACCGGCCAGGGTCTCACTGAGCAGGCGGGTACTCGCCACCCTGCTGGAACGGATGCGTGCCTTCCGCTCGGTGGTCCACCGGGCACCGACGTTCTCTCCCGAGAGGTGAGCCACGGCATCCACGCCCTCGAGCGCGGTCGGATTCAGCGATCCGGCGGCAGGATCCCAGAAGATCTCGCCAGGGCCGGCTGCCCGACGGACCAGACGGCTCACCCGGTGACCCTCGCTCGTGAGCCGCGGCACCAATGCTGCCCCGATCAGCCCGCTGGCACCGGTCACCGCCACATGAAGCATTGGCTCACTCCTCAGGTCACAGCAAAAACAACAGCAATCACGAAAGCACGAAAGCACGAAAACACGAACAACAAACCACCAACAACAAGCAAACAACAACATCACATGAGTATTGTTGTGACGTGTTCCCGAATGCAGGATGTAACTCGGCAAGTCGATTTCGTGCTTTCGTGTTTTCGTGCTTTCGTGTTATTCAGACCCAGGATGCAATGCATGCATGCAACCACCAGACCGTGCGTTTCGCGCTCCTGACCCTTGCGCTGGCCACCACGCCAGTCGGCTGTGCCGCACGGCAGCAGGAACCGCCGCGGCAGGACGACTGTATTGTCGCCCATGTCGCCGACGGCGACTCGTTTCGCTGCGCCGATGGCCGGCAGGTGCGACTCATCGGGGTGGACAGTCCCGAGTCCCAGCAGCGGCCATACGGGGAGCGGGCTCGGAACGCGCTGCTCCAGTTGCTCCGGCCCGCTGCCGCCGTCCGACTGGAATCGGACGTCGTCCCGACGGATCGCTACGGCCGGCGGCTGGCCTACGTCTGGGTCGGTCCGACTCTGGTGAACGAGGCGATGGTGCTGGGCGGCTGGGCCGTGCTCTACACCGTGCCACCCAACGTCAAGTATGCGGAGCGGCTCACTCGGGCGCAAAACGAAGCCCGCGCAAGGGGCGCGGGCCTCTGGTCACAAGGTGGCTTCGAATGTCTCCCCAACGACTTTCGCCGGAAACGGTGCGTCAGTTCACCGTGATCGTCTTCATCATTCCATGGGCCAGGTGCGGCTTGCCATCCTTGGCATCCGGCACGAAGCAGATGAAGCCGTAGTCTCCCGGGGTGAGATCGGCGGTGAAGGAACCCTCCGACCCCTTGTCCAGGAAGCCGACCCCACCGAGCGGCTCCGCCGGCGGCGGCCCCTTCATGCCGGTCTCGGCCCACCTTCCGAAGTCCTCCGCCTTCTTGCCCGGTGGCAGTCTGAGCAGAACGATCTCATGTGCCTGAGGCCCGGCGTTCTTGACCAGGATAGTATGGGCGCCTGCCGTGAGGGGCTGGGATGAGTCGAAGGCGTAGTCGGTCAGCGTAATGGTCACGTCGGCGGCCGGGGCTTCCGCCATGGCGCCGGATGTGGCGGTCACCTCGAAGGGACGGACCATGCCCTTGGCGGCGTGCATCACCCCGTCCTGGCTGGGGATGAAGCAGAGATACATGTAACTCCCTGGAGCGAGCACCGATGTCGCTCGCGCCTCCTGTCCGGGAGCGATTCCATTGGGCCCGCCGACGAATTTGATCCACGAGGGCGGGGGGCCGGGTGTTTGCAAAGCCTTCGCGAAGTCGGCGGCCGTCTTTCCATCCTCCAGCTTGACCAGCTGAACCTGGTGCAGCTCCTTGCCGTGGTTTATCAGGTGAATCGTGACCGCGCCGGCCGGCGCTGTGGCAGGGGCATCGAAGCGGAAGTCGGTCGCCGTGACGGTCACGATGGCCGGAGCCGCCTTCGGGGCCTCGGTCGCCGTCGCCGGAGGGGTGCCGGTTCCTGCCGCGGCGCGGTCGGACCTACAGCCCGCCAAGGTTCCGGCCGCGATCAGCCCGATGACGGGCAGAGAACGAAAACAAAGCATGCTATCTCCTGTGAGGGGTGAAGGGGCGCGCAAACATGAAGATTCGCAGTCGGATTCGCTAGTGGGGTACCCTGCTTGCTACTCGGTTGGCTCGGGGTATGTTGTCGCCATCCACCCAACCCGCCGGGGCTCACAATGGCTCGTCTGATGCTCGTCCTCGTACTCGCGTTTGCTCTTAAGGGTTCGGCCTCGGCACAGGCGCGGGCCGGCGGCGACACGATGCCGGTTCCCCCGTCCGTATTCCGCCCGCTGGCGCTGCCCGCTCCCAACGAATACCGCACCGGCGCGGGCCGGCCTGGTCCGGGCTACTGGCAGCAGCGAGCAGACTACCGGATTGCGGCTACCCTGGATACGGCACTGCGGCAGATCCAGGGCAAGGAGACCATTCACTACACCAACAACTCGCCCGGTGCCCTGAGCTACCTCTGGATGTTCGTGGAACAGAACATCTGTGCCCCAGCCAGCGTCACCCGGCAGCTCGACCAGCCGCCACTCACCTTTCTCGGATCGACCTTCGACTTCTCCTGCAAGACGTTCATGGGCGGCTTGACGCTAGAGCGAGTGAGCGTCGGCGGCCGGGTGATCAAGCCCATTGTTTATGGAACAACGATGCGAGTCGATCTTCCCCAACCACTCCCGGCGGGCGGAGTGCTGGATCTGGACATCGCCTGGCACTTTCCGGTGCCGGATTACGGAGCCGGCCGGATGGCGCGGGACGGCTCGCTCTACGAGATCGCCCAGTGGTACCCCCGGCTCGCGGTGTATGACGACGTCAGGGGCTGGAACCACGAGCCGTACATCGGTGCAGGGGAGTTCTACCTGGAGTACGGTGACTTCGACGTGAGTCTCACGGTACCGGCGAGCTACGTCGTGGCGGCCACGGGAACACTCCGAAACCCTGGCGTGGTGCTGACGAAGGAGCAGCAGACTCGGCTGCTTGCCGCGCACGGCTCCACCGAGCCGGTGGCAGTGATCGCGGCAGCGGAGGCGGGCCGGCCCGAGCAGACTCGACCGTCATCGAAGGGGCAGCTGACCTGGCGGTACACCGCAGCGAGTGTCCGGGACTTTGCTTTTGCCGCCGGACCCGAGCTGCGATGGGACGCGTCCTCCTACGACGGGATTCTGATCCAGACCCTCTATCGCCCCAAGGCAAAGCGGTGGCAAGAGGCAAACCGGATGGCCCGGGAAGCCATCAAGTACTTCAGCGAGCAATGGTACCGTTATCCCTATCCGCAGGCCACGACGGTGGAAGGACCGATCGAGGGCATGGAATACCCCATGCTCACCTTCGTTCCGGACAGTCCCTCCCGTGAGGAGCTGCAGTGGGTGCTGTCCCACGAGTTTGGACACCAGTGGTTCCCGATGGTGGTCGGGTCGAACGAGCGGCTCTACCCCTGGATGGACGAGGGCTTCAACACCTTCATCGATCTGGCCGGGGCGGCGCGATATTTCGCCGGGACTGCCTACGGCGACTCGATCGAAGTCCATCCCCTACATCTGTATTCCGACCATGCGGTGGCGGGGCAGGAGCAACCGCTAATCAGCCGGCCGGTGGAGGTGAAAGACCTCTTCTGGGCCGGCTACCAGAAGCCCGCGCTCATGATGCAGACGCTGCGCTACGAGGTGCTGGGCAAGGAGCGGTTCGACTACGCCTTTCGGGAATACATCAAGGCGTGGGCCTTCAAGCACCCCACCCCGGCCGACTTCTTCCGGCTCATGCGCGACGCGTCAGGGATGGATCTCGATTGGTTCTGGCGCGACTGGATCCTCACCACCGCTCGTCTGGATCAGGCGGTGGACTCGGTGGGTGCGGAGAAGGTCTATCTGGCAAACCGAGGCAGCATGACGCTTCCCCTGGAAATGGACATCACCTACACGGATGGCTCGACCGAGCGCGTCAAGTTGCCGGTGGAGATGTGGAACCTGGGAACCCGGTTCGCGTACCGATCCCAGGGTGGCAAGACGGTGCGGCGGGTGGTGGTGGATCCCCGGCGGGTGCTGCCCGACGTAGACCGGAGCAACAACGAGAGATCGCGTTAGACCGAGCCGGGTTGGTGGTGGAGGAGATTCGTCGCGGAATGTAGTTCCGGCGCTACTTCAGCACGAAGGCACGAAGGCCACGAAGGAACACGAAGGGCTATTCTAGACCGCGCAGGTAACTTTTGGTCAACAGCACACCGACGAAGTCCGAGTAGTTGGCAGCGAACCTGGTTGGTGTGCAGTTGAACAAAAAACCTCTGGCGAGGGCTGGGCTTGCACCTTCGTGTTCCTTCGTGGCCTTCGTGCCTTCGTGTTGAAGTAGTGCGGAGAGCCTCGAGAAGCCGCCACGCCGTGCGGGAAGGCGATGTAGGGGCCCGGCCTCTCACCCTCCCGCGCGCCGGACCAATAGGTGGTCGGTGATGTTATCCTGCGTCAGCAGCCCCACGAGCGCGCCCGCGCCATCGACCACCGGCAGCGCCGGCAGCCGGCTGGACCGCAGGCGCTCGACCGCTTCCTGGAAGCCGAGCGTTGGGGGCACGACCGGGACATCCGCCGTCATGGCCTCTGCCACACTCGAGTCAGCGCCTCGCTGGGAGAGGCCACGGATCAGGTTGTCGCGGGTGAGAATCCCTTCCGTCCGGCCCAGATTGTCCACCACCGGGAATTCACGCTGCTCTCCGCTCAGCAGGAGGTCCACCGCCTGCGAGAGCGTCGCGTGGATTGGGATGGTACGGAAGTCGGTCACCATCATCTGCCCGACGTTGAGACCCTGGCCCGCCACTCGGGTCTCCACCGCGGATGCCTCGGCGTTGGCGCCGAGAAAGACGAAGAAGGCGATCAGGATTAGGAACGGTTGGTCGGCAACGAAACCGTACACCCCGCCGGCGATCGCGAGCATCTGGCCTAGGCTGGCGGCGATTCGGGTGCCCCGAACGAGGCCCAGGCGGCTGGAGAGTAGGGCGCGCAGCACGCGGCCCCCATCCATGGGGAAGGCGGGAACCAGGTTGAACAGAAGCAGATAGATGTTGATCGCCAGGAGCTGGGCGAGGAATGGCGCCTCGGGGCTCAGCTGGCCCAGCGTCACGCTGCTGCCGGTCAGCTGGAGCACCAGGTAGAGCGCCACGATAATGGCGACCGTCACCGCCGGGCCGGCCAGTGCGATCAGCAGTTCCTGCCTGGGCTCTTCCGGAATCCGCTCCAGCCGGGCCACGCCCCCGATCGGCAGCAGGATGACGTCGGGAGTGCGCACCCCGAAGCGGGCCGCCATGCGAATGTGCCCGAACTCGTGGAGAAGGATACACGCGAAAAGGGCCAGCAAGGCGAGAGCGCCTGCCAGCGCCCCGCCCAGCCCGCCCTCTTTATAGCCGCTAAACGCCCACAGCCCCACCAGCAGGAGGAAGGTGACGTGCACCTTGATGTCGGTGCCGGCGATCCGTCCGATTCTATACGACCATTTCATTACCGAAAGATAACGGGGGGATGGCGGTGCCGGTCACTAGTCACCAGTCGCGAGTCGCGAGTCGCTAGTCGCTAGTCGCTAGTCGCTAGCTTACTGCTTACCGCTCACCTCTCACCTCTCACCTCTCACCTCTCACACCATGACGCGCAGCCCGAACTCGGCACGGGCTCGAGCCGGGGGCCGGCCGCGGCCGCCGCGGATGCACGGACGAATGCCTGGGCCTCGCCCGGTAGCGGATGCAGCTCGGCCCACTGCGCCATCGCCTGGCGGAAGGTGACTTGCCCATCCAAAGCGGGCAGGTTGAATTCGCGAACGTAGTGCATGATCGCTTCGTCGGGAGTCACCTCGCTGGCCAGCACTTCAGCCGTCGCCAGCGCGTTGCGAACATGCATGGCTGCCACCGCCTCATCCGACATGGACGCCGCCAGCAGGCAATCCAGGTTGGTGGCCTCCACATGCTGCATCCGGCGCCGCAGCGCCTCCAGCGGGTGCAGGATGGCCCACGGCGGTGTCGGCTGCTCGCGGTGTGGCGTATTCTCGATCAACCCAGCCAGCGAGATCAGCGCACGGCAGCGGACGGTCTCTTCGATGGCGGCCGGGACGGCCACCTCGTGGAAGTACCGCTCGAGCGCCTCGTCCACACTGAGCCGCGACTTCAGCCGCCGTACGAACTCGGCGGCCTGATCCTGATATGTATCGGCCAGGGCCTCGAGCGCTCTGGCAAAGGCCAGCTGGAGACGGAGCCGGGTTGCCGCCGAGAAACGGCGGATGGAGCTGAGACCAGGATAGGACATGCTACCCCCTCGGTAGTGCCGAATCGGTAATGCCGAAACGAGCAGTGCAGGCAGTGCAAATCGTGATGATGTCTTCATGTGCATCTGCTTGGTAATGCGAACTTTGTGCCGATCGTGCCCGACTGCCTGGACCGCTTAAAAACCTCCGCGACAATGCCTTATCCAGGTCCGGCCGGGCCGGCGACCCGCCGGTGACGCGGCCTGTAGCGCAACCGCTACTGAAACTGGGGCGCCGGCGCATGCCCAAGTGCAAGGCGACGGTCGCTTTCGCCTGCTGCCGTACTCCATTACAATTGCCGCTTCGCCCCACCATCAGGAGTCCTGCCATCACCGTCACCGTCACCCCCCCGAGCTGGACCATCAAGGACGCCGAAAAGCTCTACAACATGAGCGGCTGGGGTCTGGGCTATTTCAGGGTCAACCCCGAAGGGCACGTCACCGTGCATCCGGATGCGAACCGGAAACGCGGGCTGGATCTGTATAACCTCGCCATGGATCTCCATGCCCAGGGCGTCGGCCTCCCGCTGCTGCTCCGCTTCTCGGACATTCTGCGCTCCCGGATCGAGGCGCTCGCCACCGAGTTCAGCAACGCGATCAAGGACTTCGGCTACGGCGGCACCTACATGACGGTGTACCCGGTCAAGGTGAACCAGCAGCGTCACGTGGTGCAGGAGATCGTCGAATTCGGCGCGCCCCACGGGGTCGGGCTCGAATGCGGCAGCAAGCCGGAGCTCCAGGCCATTCTGGGGCTTAACGAGGGCACCAACCACCTCATCGTGTGCAATGGGTACAAGGATGAGGAGTTCATGCGCCTGGCCCTCATGGGCCAGAAGCTGGGCCACAAGGTGATGATCGTGCTGGAGCAGCTCAGCGAGCTGGAGGTGCTACTGAAGGTTGCGGACGAGATGACCGTGCAGCCGACGGCCGGCGTGCGGATCAAGCTTGCCACCGAGGGATCGGGCAGGTGGGCCACAAGGTGATGATCGTGCTGGAGCAGCTCAGCGAGCTGGAGGTGCTACTGAAGGTTGCGGACGAGATGACCGTGCAGCCGACGGCCGGCGTGCGGATCAAGCTTGCCACCGAGGGATCGGGACGGTGGGCCAAGAGTGGGGGGGAGCGGTCGAAATTCGGGCTCGACTCGGTCGAGCTGATGAAGCTGCTCGACCGGCTCGACCGGATGGGCCGGAAGGACATCCTGAAGCTGGTCCACTTCCATCTGGGCAGTCAGATCACCGACATCCGGCATGTAAAGGCGGGGCTGGAGGAGATCGGGCGCTACTACGTCGAGCTGCGCAACATGGGCTTCGACCTTACCCACGTGGACGTCGGCGGCGGGCTCGGCGTGGACTACGAGGGCTCCCGTTCCACCAGGCCTGCCAGCGTCAACTACTCCATGCGGGAGTATGCCAACGATGTCGTCTATACCCTCGGCGCGGTCTGCCGCAACGAGGATCTCCCGATGCCGCACCTCATCTCGGAGTCGGGCCGGGCGATCACGGCGCACCACTCGCTGCTGCTGATCAACGTCATCGATGTGGAATCGCAGATCGAGCCGGTGGCGCCCAAGCTTAGGGAGGAGCCCCATCCGTTGCTGGTGGAGATGGCGGAGAACCTCGAGGGACTGACCCAGGACCGGATCGAGGAAGTCTTTCACGATGTGGTGTTCGCCAAGGAGCGAGCCCAGGAGTACTTCGCCAGCGGGGTGTTCTCGCTGCGCGACAAGGCCGACGCGGATCAGTTCTATCTGGTCACGCTGAACGCCCTCTCCAGCGCCATGGGCGACGACAAGTCCTCCTTCCCCGAGATCGTGACCCATATCGAGTCGGCGCTGGTAGATCGGTATTTCTGCAACTTCTCCGTCTTTCAGTCGCTGCCGGACAACTGGGCCATCGACCAGCTCTTCCCCATCATGCCAATCCACCGGCTGAACGAGCCCCCCACTCGTCGGGGCACGCTGCAGGACGTGACCTGCGACTCGGACGGCGTGATCGACCGCTTCACCGGCGGCAGGAAGGGGAAGCCTTCACTCGAGCTGCATCCGGTGGAGGACGGCCAGCCCTACATCCTGGGCATCTTCCTCACCGGGGCCTACCAGGAGATCCTGGGCGATCTGCACAATCTCTTCGGCGACACCAACGCCGTCCACGTGCGGCTCACCGAGCAGGGCTACGAGATCACCGACCTGGTCCACGGCGACACGGTGACCGAGGTCCTCAACTACGTGCAGTTTCATGCCACCGACCTCCTGGCCACCTTCCGCCGCAAGGTGAGCAACGCGAAAGATCTCACCCGGCAGGAGGCGAACAGTTTTATCGCTGACTTCGTGGCCGGATTGGAAGGTTATACGTACCTGGAAGGTGATGTCCCAGTCGAGGAGTCATCCCGAGCGTAGCGAGGGATCGGCCGGGCTGACGTTTGCGAGTCATCCCGAGCGTAGGCGAGGGATCGGCCGGGCTGACGTCTGGTCGAGATCTCCTCGGAAGCGTTACCCCACCCGATTCCTCGCTGCGCTCAGGGTGACATCCTTTTCATCTACCTCGTGCTTATCCGCTCCACCTCCCCGCTCATTCGTTCGCCCCTGGCTTCGAGGGGAACATACGGCCGCTCCTCGGACCCCGTGTAGATCTGCCGGGGGCGGGCGATCTTCTGATCCTTGTCCAGCAGCATCTCCTCCCACTGGGCCAGCCAACCCGGCGTCCGGCCGATGGCGAACAGCACGGTGAAGTAGTCCGTCGGATATCCCATCGCCTGGTAGATCAGCCCAGAGTAGAAGTCGACGTTCGGATACAGCTTCCGCTTGATGAAGTATTCGTCTTCCAGCGCGATCCGCTCCAGCTCCAGCGCGATCTCCAGCTTCGGATTCAGCCCGGTCTGTTGGAAGACATCATACGCCACCTTCTTGATCAGCTTGGCTCGCGGGTCGTACGATTTATATACCCGATGCCCGAAGCCCATCAGCCGCGCCGAGCCACCGCCGGTCTTCACCTTCTCGATGAAGGCCGGGATGTTCTTCTTGTCGCCGATCTCGTCCAGCATCTGGAGCACGGCCTCGTTGGCCCCGCCATGGAGCGGACCATACAGCGCGGCGATCCCGGCGCTGACGGCGGAGAACGGGTCCACGTGCGAGGAGCCCACGGCCCGGACGGCACTAGTGGAGCAGTTCTGCTCGTGGTCGGCGTGGAGGATCAGCAGGATCTCCAGAGCCCGCTGGAGCACCTTGTTGGGCTGGTGCCGGCCCCCGATGCTGAACGTCATGTTCACGAAGTTGCCGATGTAGTCCAGATCGTTTCGGGGGAACTCGTAGGGCAGCCCGCGAGAGTGCCGGAACGCGAAGGCGGCGATGGTAGGGAGCTTGGCCAGCAGTCGCACCCGCTGGAGATAGCGGTTGGCTGGATCGTGGATGTCCTTGGCGTCGGGATAGAACGTCGACAACGCCCCCACCACGCCGAGCAGCATGCCCATGGGGTGGGCGTCGTAGCGGAACCCCTCCAGGAACTTGGTGATGTTGGTGTGGACGTAGGTGTGAAACTTGATGGTCTCTTCCCATTCGGACAGCTGCTCCCGGTTGGGCAGCTCCCCCTCGCAGAGCAGGTAGGCCACTTCCAGGAACGAAGCCTTCTCGGCCAGCTGCTCGATGGGGTAGCCCCGGTAGCGGAGGATCCCCTTGTCGCCGTCGATGAAGGTGATGGCGCTCCGGCATGCGGCGGTGTTCATGAACGCCGGGTCGTATGTCATCATGCCGAAATCGTCTTCCGAGACCTTGATCTGGCGGAGGTCGGTGGCGCGGATGGTGCCCTCGACGATCGGCAGCTCGTAGGTCTTGCCGGTGCGGTTATCGGTGAGGGTGACGCTTTCCTTGGGCAAGGCGGGTCCTTAGTAGGCGTTCCAGGGTGTCGAGTCCGATCTCCAACTATAGAGGGATTGGAGGACCCAAGGAAGGCGCGTGCACGGGCCGGCCCCAATGATCATGTTTAGATTGGGAAGCGTCCAAGGGGGCAAGGTCGAAGGCGGCGACTCTGAGTTCCGACCAAGGACGGCCCCGGCTCCTGCGATACTCCGAACCGGCACGACGAAACCAAGAGGTCCCATGCGTCAGATTGCCTTCTTCTTTCTAGTTCTGTTTGTCTCGCCAGAGCTTGCTCTCGGCCAGGCTGGGCGTGTCGTTCACCGTTTGCCGGGAGACACTGTACTTGCCAGTTATCGGATATACGAGCCCCCAGGGGCGCCCGTGGGTGTCCTAGTTCTCATTCCAGGAAGCGGCGGGAGCGATGACGCATTTAATCCAGGCGGACCAACGCCTTCCACCCTCCCTCGCCGGGTGCCAGTCGTCACGATCGTTCCTACGCAGGTCCAATGGCTGAATGACCGATGGTTGGAGCAATTGGACCAGGTAGTTGCTGAGACTTTGACAACATATCGATTACCCCATGATCGCGTCGTGGTTGGCGGATTCTCGGGTGGTGGGACAGCTGCAGTCCGCTACGCGGAGTTCACAGCGGCGGGGCGCTCGCGCGCTGATGTAAAAGTGCAAGGGGTCTTTGCGGTCGACGCTCCACTCGATCTCGCTCGGTTGTGGCGGGGGGAGACCCTAGCCATTGAACGTGGAGCAAATGCTGGTTATGTGGCTGAGGCCAAAATGGTGCTCGCGGAGTTGGCCGAGGTGCTGGGCGGCTCGCCAGAACAGCGTGCCGGCCGGTACCTGAAGGTGTCACCTGTCTCCGCGTTCGCTAAGGGGGGCGGCCAAGCAGTTCTCCTACGCGATATCGCTGTCCGCCTATATACCGAGCCCGACGTGGGCTGGTGGATGGCTAACCGGCAAGTGGACTACTACGGCATGAACGCGCTCGATGCAGCCGCGCTCGTCACCCAGTTGCAGCTGATGGGCCATGGTCAAGCAGAGTTGATCACCACTCAGGGGCGTGGCTTTCGACCGGGGGGTATACGTCATCCCCATTCATGGTCGATCGTTGATGAGGAAGGCCTGGCGGGCTGGATCCGAGCTCGGGTAAGCGGTTAAGACCCTTGGCACATAAGGCTACTCTCGATCACTTCATCTGGAGCCAGGACGACCAATGAGGTTATTGCTGTTCGCCCTCGCCGCAGCCGCCCCGTTGCAGGGCCAATCCGCCGTCGACACCACAGGCGCAGGCGCGCTGATCCAGCAGGCGATGCAGCGCTCCGAGGTGATGCAGAACCTCCAGCACCTGAGTGACGTCATCGGGCCTCGTCTCTCCGGCTCACCGGCGATGCGGCGTGCCAACGAGTGGACCGCCGAGCGATTCAGATCCTACGGCCTCACCGCCGCGCTCGAGCCGTACACCTTCGGCGTCACCTGGGAGCGAGGGTCGGCCACAGTCCGGCTCGAGGCTCCCTTCTCCCGCGAGATCACCGCCCACAGCTGGGCCTGGACCCAGGGCACGGGAGGCAAGACGCTCAGCGGTCCGGTCGTCCTCACCGATCTCTCAACCCCGGAGAGCCTGGCGGTCTACCGTACCCAGGTGAAG
>Ga0193723_1000173_pt1 | contig 23250 bp, 16 predicted proteins | sample H2m2metaG_FD_143042 | JGI IMG/M metagenome (GOLD analysis project Ga0193723, IMG submission 143042) | Soil microbial communities from a riparian zone of the East river system, Colorado, United States - H2m2 | ecosystem: Environmental > Terrestrial > Soil > Riparian zone | place: USA: East River...
GCTGACGTGGGCCGTGCCCAGCTCGCCGGCGCCCGCGAGGTCTGCTATCGTCCTGGCGATCTTGAGCACCCGGTGGTACGCTCGCGCCGACAGCCCCAGCCGCCCGACAGCCTGGCGCAGCATCGCCTCCACCGGCTGGGTCAGGCGGCAATGCCGCCGCAGGTCTCGCGTACTCATGTGGGCGTTGGCGTGGACCCCGGGCTGCTCTCGAAAGCGGTCTCGCTGTACCGCTCGCGCGTGCTCCACCCGGGCCCGGATGACGGCGCTAGTCTCGCCGGACTGCTCGCCCACGATGTCGCCATAGGCCACCGCGGGAACCTCGAGGTGGATGTCGATTCGGTCGAGCAGCGGCCCGGAGATGCGTGAGCGGTAGCGCTCGATGGCCAGCGGGCCGCAGTTACAGGAATGGGTAGGATCGCCGGAGTAGCCACAGGGACACGGGTTCATGGCCGCAGCGAGCATGAACCGGGCAGGATAGGTGAGGCTCATTGCTGCGCGGCTCAGGGTAACGACGCCGTCCTCCAATGGTTGCCGCAGCACCTCCAGCACGTTTCGCCGGAACTCGGGCAGCTCATCCAGGAAGAGCACGCCGCCGTGGGCCAGGCTCACTTCGCCCGGCCGGGGAGAGGAGCCGCCGCCGATCAGGCCGGCATCGCTGATGGTGTGGTGCGGAGCCCGGAAGGGGCGCACGGTCAGCAGGGATTGGCCGGACGGAAGGGTTCCGGCAACGCTGTGGATCTTGGTAGTTTCGAGTGCTTCCTCGAGACTCATCGAGGGGAGTATCGATGGAATCCGCCGGGCGAGCATGGTCTTCCCCGCGCCGGGCGCCCCGATCAGCAGGATGTTGTGACTCCCTGCCGCAGCCACTTCCAGGGCTCGCTTGGCGGCAGCCTGACTGCGCACGTCGCTGAAGTCGGCCTGATCCGAGTTGGAGACGGCCATAAGGGTGGCCATGTCGGCCCGGGATGGCGGTATCAGCTGGCCCGAGAGGTGGGCACAGGCCTCGAGCAGCGTGCGGGCCCCGCATACGTCGACCCCCTCGACGACGGATGCCTCGGGCACGTTGGCATGGGGCAGCAGCACGCCGGTCTGATGCGCCGCGCGCGCCGCGAGAGCCATCGAGAGCGCACCGCGCACAGGACGGAGGTCGCCCTCGAGGCCGACCTCGCCCAGAACCATCTGGTTGCGGAGCCGGTCTTCGGGCAGCTGGCCGCTGGCCACCAGGATCCCGAGCGCAATGGGCAGGTCGAAGGCCGAGCCGTTCTTGCGGATGTCCGCCGGGGCCAGGTTGACGGTGATGCGCCTGAGGGGAAACGAGAAGCCGGCGTTGACCAGCGCCGCGCCGACCCGCTCCCGGCCTTCCTTCACCGCGCCTTGCGGAAGGCCAACCGTCGAGAAGGATGGCAGCCCGTTGGTGATATCGACCTCGACGTCCACCGGGTAGGCATCGATGCCCAGGACGGCGGCTGAGCGAATGCGGGCGAGCATAGGAAATTCGGCACCGGGTGAAGGCTCCGGAACCTAGTTCCGGCCGAAAGCCGCCCAGGTACCCGGGCGGCGCCGCCGTGGACCGAATCCTGCGTGTTTTTAGCTGGGCACGGTGGAGTGTCCCCTAGCCCGCCGCCGTTGCGTGACGTCCACTCCGGAGTTCATGAATGCGTCGGATCTTCTACGGTGTCTTTCTGATACTGGGTGCCGGTGCGTGCGCCGCGCCGCGGGCCGCGGGCGCTCCGCTCGCGCCGCTGGGGCGCTCCTGGGCTGTCCCCACGCTGGGACTCTACCAGGAATGGTGGGACAAGACCGTCGCCTGCTCCGGCCACCAGGGCAAGATGACCGACGTCAGCTTCTACGCCGTGGACGCGCCGTCCGGAGCCATCGAGCTTGCGGGAGAGATGGCCCATGCCTGGTGGGTCCGGGAAGGGAATCGGGTCTATCTACCCGCCAGTGCCCTGGGTGAGGAGTGGCTGGTTCGCCACGAGATGCTCCACGCATTGCTCCAGCGTGGTACCCATCCGGCCAAGCTGTTCGTCGATGCCTGTCACGTGGCCTCGGCCGCGGTTTGGCGGGACTCGACGTTGACCGTGGATCCGGGGAATCCGCGGGGTGAATAAGCCCCGTCCGGCCCCCATTTTGCTGCCTCGGTAGGTCCAGAAGTGGTTAGCACGGCATTCGCCTTTTCCTTGGGGATGCATCCGGCAGGGCTTCAGGCATTTCGCGGGAGAATCTCGACATGATGGGACCCTCTACTCGGGCCCGCTGGTGCGGGTTGGTGGCAATCGTTGGCCTTGCCGTGATCAGCGGAGGCTGGCTGCTCCGGCGCAAAGCCGCCCCGGAGGGCAGCGTCTACCAGCAAGCCCGCCTGTTCGAGAACGTCGTCGCTTCGATCCACAACCACTACATCGACTCCATGGGCGAAGGTGACCTCTACCAGACAGCGGCCAAATCGCTGGTAGGATCCCTCAGCGACCCCTACGCAGAGCTCCTGTCCCGGGAGAGTTACCGGCAGTACCAGCGGCAGATGTCCGGATCCGAGGTCGACGTCGGCTGGAATCCCGAGTCCGGCAGCGGACGCTCCGCCATTGCGCCGGGCGATGAGGTGCTGAGTATCGACGGGAAGAGCACCCGCGGCTGGTCTGCCCGACGCCTCGAAGAGGCACTCACCGGGGGCAGCGGGGCGTTCGTCACCCTGGTAGTGCGCCCTCGCGGATCCACACTACCGGTCGTGCGCCGGCTCACCCGCACGGTCGTTCACGTGCCGGCCACCTCGGAAGGCATTCTGCTTGGGGGCGGTGTCGGTTACGTCGAGCTCCGCCGGATCAGCGATGGCGCGGCTGGCGAGCTCCGTCAGGCCGTGGACCGTCTTGTCTCGGATGGAATGACGTCGCTGGTGCTGGATCTCCGCGGCGATCCGGGCGGGCTGATCAACGAACCCCGGCGACACCGTCGCCATCTCCCGGGGACGCTCTCCCGATCATTCCAAGGTCTACCTCGCCGGCCCTTCAGGCAATTGGAACGATCTGCGGGTTGCGTTGCTGGTGAATCATGGAACTGCCAGCTCGGCCGAGCTCCTGGCCGGCGCACTCCAGGATCACGACCGGGCCGTCATCGTCGGGACACCCAGCTTCGGCAAGGGTGTGCTGCAAACCACCTATCCCCTCGGCGACGAGGTCGCGATCAAGCTGACGACGGCGCGCTGGTACACGCCCAGTGGACGCTCGGTCCAGCGGCCGCGAACCGATGGTGACGGTGCGATCGGAAATCGCATCCCTGCCCTGGCGCCCAAAATCTTTCATTCGAACGCCGGCCGTCCGATTCCGGACGCCAGCGGGATCCTGCCGGATCTGACCGTGCGTGGCGTTCCCCGCTCCGATGCCGAGCGGTCACTGCTCGCTGCGTTGGGCGAGGATCTGGGTCTCTTTCGGGTGGTGCTCTCCGATTATGCTGCCGAGGTCCGACGCACTGCTCCGCCCAAGTCGGAGCTGTTCCGCGTCACCGAGGAGATGCGCAACCAAGTGTACGACCGGCTCCTGCAGATCGGGGTGGAACTGCCCCGCCCCACTTTCGACAACGCGTCCGGCTACATGGACGACCAGCTCGGCTATGAGATCAGCCGCGCGGTATTCGGCCCCGCGGTCGAGGTGAGGCGCCGGGCGCTGTCCGACCGCCAGATGCAGACGGCCGTGCGGCTGCTGCGCCAGACTCGGACCCAGGAGAATCTCTTGGCTCTGGCGGCCGCCGAGCGCGCACGAGGAGCCATCCGCTAGCACTGCCCCGAAGACGCCTTTCGCTAAGAGGACCTAACCAACCGCGACATGGCGGCACGCGAGCATCCTAATTCCTGGCCGCCGCGAGCTGCTGGAACCTCGGGCTGCTACGCAGGGGATCCCAGAAGGGATCCACCCTGAGCCACGCTGCTGAGAGCGGGCCGGGTCGCGAAAACACCCTTGTCAAAGCATCGACGGCCTTCTCCTGGTCCCCCAGCAGCACGTGAATTCTGGCCAGGTTGGCGGGCATCAGAGTGCTCTCGGGGCCGCCCGCCGGATATGGCAGCAACGCGACCGCTCGTTCGCCCTCACGGACCGCTTCCTCGGGTCTCTTCAGGCCGGCCAGCGCCAGGCCGAGCATCGCGTGGTAGAAGGGGTCCTCGTTAGGATGGCGCCGAACCTTCTGCTGCAGGACAACCCGGGCTGAGTCGAACGATGCACGGGCCAAAGCGGGGTGATTGCGCCGCTGCTCAACCAGCGCCTTGGCCAGCGCCAGGGCGGCGGTGTCGCCGTCCAATGCGGCGGGCGTGAGCTGGAGCAGGCGAGTCTGCTGCTCATCGCTCAGCAGCAGCGCGACGTCGCTCAGCGAGATGGCGACGTCATGGGTGCCGGTTGGCGAAATGTTTTCCGAGACGTCAGGGAGGAAATGCCGCGCTCCGTTCAGGTCTCCGGTCAGGTTGAGGTAGCTGAGGGCCTTCTCGAGACGGTGAGCTACTGATCGCGGCTTTTGTGCGAGTGCGCGGTCGAAGTAATAGTTCGCCGCAGGGAACTGGCGCAGCACGGCGTAGAGGCCACCCAGGCCGACTGCCTGCCGGTCATCGAGGGGATTGAGCCGCTCGCTCTCCTGCTCGTAGGCCAGCGCCCTACTCCATTTCCCCTGACGCCGGTAGGCCTGGGAAATCGAACTGCTGATGTAGGGATCGCTGGGCCGGGCGCGCCTGGCCCGGGTGAATGCCTGCAGCGCGCGAGTGTAGTCCTTCAGTACGAACAGCTCATAAAACCCCAACGCACGACAGCTGCCTAAATCACAGTCGGGATCCAGGTGCGTTATTCGGTCAACCGCTGCCTTGGCCCGCCTCAACCGGTCTACGTCCCGGTCGAGGTAGCTCAGATACATTACTACGTCAGTAATCGACAAGAATACGTAGGCAGTCACGAAGGTTGAGTCGAGCGCGACCGCACGCTCGAACAGCTCCAGCGACCTCCATCGTTCGGCCGGATCGTCGGCTTTTTTCACTGCTTCGAGTCCGCGAAGGAATGCCTCGTACGCCTGGAAATTGGCCGTGGAGGCCTCCAGCCTGCGACGCTGGGTGGTGGCCAATACGATGTCGAGCGCCCCGACGACCTGGGTCGCAAGACTGGTCTGCAGAGCGAACATCCCGGTCAGGACGGTGTCGTACTGGGCCGCCCAGAGTTGCGTGCCGTCGGACACCCGGAGCAGCCGGGGACTCACCCGGACCCGGCTCGCGCCTGCGGTCTTATCCCACCGTACCGAGCCCTGGAGGACGTATTGGACGCCAAGCTCGCGACCAATCTGCGCCAGGCTCTTATTGGTCTTCTTGTACTGCCGGGCGCTCTGCGATGCGATCACGCCGAGGCTCGGGACGCTGCCGAGCCTCATGCCGATCGCTTCCGTGAGCCCATCGGCGAAGTAGTCGTCGGCGGCCGGTCCGCGGTTTTCGAAGGGAAGCACCGCCAGCATCTTCCGGCCGCCGGCCGCGACCGGCTCGGCAGCGGCCATGGTGCCGCGTTGCCTCCATAGGGTGTAGCCGCCCCCGGCGAACAACACCACGACGGCCCCCACGGCGATCATGCTCAATACCTGCGCCCGGCGCACTCGGCGGCTCAAGGTGACGGGCACCCCCTGAGCCCCGGCGATCGGGTCATGTGCTTCCTCCACCCGCTCCGCCCTCTCCGCCTTCCCCGTCCTTCTGTCGCCAGCTACGTGGCGGTGCTGTTCGATCCATTCGGACAGCTCGGGCGGCGGATCGGCGCCGAGCTCCGAACGCACCAGGTCCTCATAGTCCTGTCCGCAGCGCAGTGCCTCCGCCCGCTCGCCGGCATGGTCCAAGGCTGTCATGAGGCCAAGCGCGGCGTGGGAGCTCAGCGGGTCGAGCTGGAGCAGCCGTCGCCGCCACTTCGCTGCCACCCGGTGCTCGCCCCGTCCGACCGCTTCCGCAGACAGCGCCTCCAACGCAGCCCGGTATTGATTCGCCAGCCGCGCCCGCTCCGTCTCCGCCCACTCTTCGAATTCGCCACCCCCATTCAGGTAAAAACCATCCAGGAATGGCGCGGTGTAGAACGAGACCGCCCGGGCGTGATCGTTCTCCCCCAAGGCAGAGGCGAACGATTCGACGTCGCTCGAGATCACGGCGGGATTGAGGTGCAGCTGTATCGAACCGAGGAACAGCTCGGGTGCCTGGAGATCACGGCGGAGGGCGTAGCATGCCTGCCTCAGAAGCCCGCGGCCGTGTTCGGCGTCGATTTCGGGCCAGAGGGCGGCGATGAGCTTGTCGCGGCTGAGACCACGCTGGCCCGCGGCACCAAGGAGGGCCAGGAGCGCCAGCATCTTCCTTTGCTGGGCCGCTCCGGTTCCGGGGGTGCCGGAACCGGAGACTGAAAGGCAGCCGAACGTCTTGAGGTAGAGCATGTTGCCCCGTCTGACGGGTCTATGACGGGCTTCTTACGGGGTGCTCCTAACTTAGCCCGCGTACCGTCATGTAGCGAGTTCAGACGGTACTCACCCAGGGCCCTTTCCCCAGTCAGGAGCCACCCAATGACTCACCACACACATCTGTTAAAGATTCTGTACGCCGCGAGTGCCGGGCTCGTGCTCGCCGCATGCGGGGACCGTCCCACCGAGTCCAACACGACCTCATCGATCGGCAACGGCGCCCCGACTGAGCCGAGTTTCACTGCCGCAGTTGACTTTACCCCCACACTGGTCGGACGCGGGAACCTCGGCACGTTTCACATTCAATCCAAAGCCGATGGCTATGACGTCGAGCTCAAATCGCACGGTAACACCGACATCGCAGTCGTGAACATAGACGTAAAACCCGGTGGGCATTCAGGCTGGCACTATCATCCTGGTCCCGTGCTGGTCGTCGTGAAAACTGGAACCATCACGTTTTATATGGGGGACGATCCCAGCTGTTCCCCACAGGTTCACCCCGCCGGTACCACATTCATTGAGGAGGGCGGGATGGTGGGGATCGCGCGCAACGAAGGAACGGTTGACGCCACCGTAGTAGCGACCTTCTTCCTGCCCGCAGGCAGTCCAACGCGTATTGATGCGGCGGCACCGGGGAACTGTGCGTTTTGAAGCCCTTAGTTGCGCGGCAAGAAGACCGACGGGCAGCTGTTCGGCCGTCCCCTTCGTCGTCCGAGCTAAACGCGACAGGCGATCGCTGATCAACCTGGTCACAAGCAAGTGCCGCTGAGATTGATGACCGTCGGTGACGGCCCGGCGCACGCAACTGATGGCTTATGTCTATGGGGCGGGCAGCTCGCTACCGATGTGACCGGCCACGAGCCCATTCCGCTCGACTGACGGGGACTGGAGACCTCGACCGCGGAGCCGCGACAGATAATGCCGCGGCTTTGCGGGCAGTATCAGGTGGGCATCTGCACGGTGATCACGGTCCCCCGTCCGCTCTCGCTTTCGACCTCGATCCGGCCGCCCCAGCTCTCCACCAAACGCCGCACGATCGCCAGACCCAGCCCGGATCCACTCGTCGTCGTCGAAAACCGTGGCTCGAACACTCGCGGCAGCAGCTCCGCGGGAATCCCCGCCCCGTCGTCCGCCACCCTGATGAATCCCGGCCCGACCGTCACCCGCACGACCGAAGCGCCCGCATTCCGCGCGTTCTCCAGCAGATTTACGACGACCTCCTTCGCCTCATCGGTCCGGGCGGCGCCGAAGGCCGGCGGCTTCACCTCGAGCTGCACCTCGCAGCCTTCCGCAGCCAGCTGGTAGAGCTGCACCACCTCGCCCACCGCCACGCCGAGGTCGATCCGATCCAATGTCCCGCTCAGATCGGCGGGGGCGGCAAAGCGGCTGAAGGCGCGCGCGATGGTGTCCAGCCGGTCGATCTCCGCCAGGATGCGCGTCGAGGTCTCGTCCAGGGTGTGATCGAACTCCCCACGGCGCTCGCGATAGACTCGGCGAAGGTGTTGGATGCCGAGTCGCATGGGCGTCAGCGGGTTCTTGATCTCGTGCGCCACCTGGCGCGCCATCTCGCCCCATGCCAACACCCGCTCGGCGCGAGAGATGTCGGTCACGTCGTTCAATGCCATGACCACTCCTCGCACCTCCGGTCCCAACGAGGCGAGTTGGAGCGTGAGCCGGCGACCACCGACCTCGAGCTCTGCGGTGCCGTTGCCATCGGGATGCTCCAGAAATCGCCCGACAGCCAAGGCCAGGGGCCTCCATTCATCGGAGAGCCGCTCCAGGAACGGCTCACCCTCCTGCAACGGAGCGCCGAGCAGGTCCACCGCCTGGCGGTTGGCAATGAGAACCTTGCCCTCTGGATCCACGCCGACGAGTCCGGTCGCCACTGTCGCGAGCACGGCCGCGGTGCGACGCCGGGCGCCCTCGAGGGCGCTCTGACTCGATCGGATGTCCGCCGCCATGCGCTCGAAGGCACCGAACACCGGCTCGAACTCCAGTGGCGGATGCTCCGAATGGGCGGGCATCGGATCGCCTTTACCCAGAGCGAGGGCCGACCGCCGCAGCTCGGCGACAGGTCGGGACAGGGCTCGCGCGGCAATCCTGGCCCCCGACAGCGCCGCCGCCACGCCGGCGAGCGTCGCCAGCAACAGAACCAGGGCCAGATCGAGCTGCCGCGCGCCCAGTGATGGGTCGTCCGCGAGCTGAGGTGTCGCCAGCACGCCGATGTCGCTCGGCGGGCCTGGCTCGACGACGCGATATCCCACCCGCTCGGCGAGCTGGGGAATCGAGCCGTCCCGAGTCACCTCGATCTCGCCGTCCAGCGCGAGCGTCTGGAAGGCGCGCGGGTCCATGAGCTGACCCACCACGCCGAGATCTTCCAGCACTGGAGTGCTGGTGCCGACCAGGGTCCCACCGCGAAACAGCGCCAGGTCCGCGTCAAGACGACGGCTCAGGTCGCCGAGACGCTCGGCAGCCGACGTCCCCCCTTTCAAGGCGCCGCCGCCGGTGAGGACCGCGTCGCGCAGGGTTTGGGTAATCAGCAGGTCGCGACTGCGCTCCGCGTCGTCGGCCAGCCGGGCAAAGCTCCAGGCCGCGAACCCCACGGCAGGCAGGATGAAGAAGACCGCCAGCGTTGCCGCGAGGCGGATCCGGAAGGACCGGCCCAGGCTCCGCCACCGGAGAGGACGCGGACGGGCCCCCGCCACGAACTCCGCCAGGAACCAGAGCAGCGCGAGCGCGGCGGCATCGAGCAGCACGACCAGCACGCCCCGCACCAAGAGCGGGAGGGGGCCCCGCAGATCGACGTCGGCGTGGACGGCCCGGGTGGCCCCGGCCAGCGAGAGCGGGTACTCGCTGTGGAGAGACCATCCCTCCCGGCGCCACCGGGGACGCCCCAAGGGAGCGTCGCCGCTGCCGGCGGCCGGAGCGAGCGTGAGTGTGTAGAGCGGCTTACCGTGGCGTGACGGGTCGAGCAAACGCCCGACCCGCCCGGGCAAAATCAACTCGGATCGGGGACCGATCGACGCGGTCATCACCTCACTTGGGGCGAGCCGAACCAGCAGCACGTAATGCATGCCGGGAACGCGGGCCAGCTGAACCACATCCAGGCTGTCCTTCGCTGAGAAATTGCGCACGAGCGTGGCCAGGAGGGACGGCGGTAGATCGAGCGAGTCGAGGGTCAGCTCGTCTCGCAGCTCCCCGGCTCCCGACCAGAGTGCCAGGTGGGCGGGATACGCCTGCTGCCCGACCGAGGAGCCGTGCCAGAGGGCATAGAGCTCGGACGCGGTGGAAGGCGCTGTCGACTCCCGCACTTGTTCGCCGAACCGCTCCAGCAGCGGCAACGCCAGCGGATCGGGCTCGCCGCCAAGCCGGGCGATGTCACGCTGCGCCACCTCGAGTCGCCCGGAAAGTTCGGCGCCCCAGGTCACCAGCGCCGCCGAGCTCCCCGCCACCAGCGCGATGCCACTGATCGTGGCCCAGCGGGGGGCCGGCAGCGTCACCAGCAGCAGCGCCGGCGTCCAGAGGAAGGTGTACCACTCGGGCCACCCGCCTCGAGGGCTCCAGACCAGGAGGCCTATGATCGCCGCTGCGAAGGCGATTACCACTCCGGCGATAATGCGCCAGCGGGTATGGCTCTCGGGGGCGCTCCCGCGGAAGAGTGCCGCCGCACCCACAATGAGGGCGGAGACGGCAACGAGCAGCGTCAGCTGCCAGGTGAGCCAGAGCCCCATCGGTACGCCTCTGGCCGGTGGGGTAATGCCCCGCCCCAGCGAACTGATCAGGTATGGGGAGGCGAGCAGCAGGACGATGCCGAGGACCACACCGTACCAGCGCCGCGGAAGACGCCGGCGCCAGAGCCACACGCCCGCCATCGTGAGCAGCGTGCCGGCCAGGCCCAGGACGCCGGCGGATCCGGAGAGTGGTCCGAGTAGCGGACGGAAGAACGTGGCGGGGGAGAAGAGCGACTGTAACCCGAGGGCTGCCCCGACCGGCGCCCGGACCGCGAGCCAGAGCAGGAGGGGTAGCAGCAGAAAGCGTTCGAGTGGAGTGGCGGCTACACTGAGGGCGACCGCGAAGGTGAGCAGCACCAGCCCGGTGATCGCGCGGCTACCCCGAAGGAAGGCCTGCTCTTTGGCGATCCCCTGCTCCGGTGGAACCGGTTGCACGCTGAAGAGCAGCCGGGAGCCCGCTGCGGTCGGCTCCTCGTAGTCGAACACATCCGCGGAGTCGGGCGCCGTCCCCGGCCGGTAAACGGCGAGATCCACTCCACTACTGGCTCGGAACAACTCGGTCAGACTTCTCCCCCGGTCGGGCACGGCGGGGTGGGCCCAGATCAGCACACCGGCAACGGCGCTCCGGCCATCAGCGGAGTGGCGCCGGGCCTCGAGCACGACGTAATATCTACTGGCCCGGGCTGCTGTCGTGTCTCCCTGGCTCTGCGGCGGCAGCCGGTGTCGTCCGGCCCAGGCCCATGCCAGGCCCTGCTGGTCGAACACCACCACGCTCATCTCGGGGCCACTCCGTGGCACCAGCCCGTCGAGCGTATGGAATGCCTCCGCCCGGCTCCCCGGTGCGCTGAGTATCGCTGCCTGGGCCAGGCGCTCGGCCCGTTGCAGCGCGGAGTGCAGATCTCCCGCGAGGCGCTGTGATGCCGCCGTGACTCGATGCTCTCGCTCCGGCGGCCAGCGAGTCTCGATGATGGTGAGCCGTTGCTGCGACAAGGTGAGGCTTGCTGCCAGGGCAAGGAGCAGGGCTGCGAGAAGCCGACGGCGCCAGCCGGCAAGCGGCCACAACGCGACTCCGGCACCGGCCACGCAGGCCCACGCGATCCCCACCCAGATAGGCGCGGGTTGGTGGAGCCACTCGGCGGCCGCGACGCCGGCTGCCATGACCACTACTACCCACGATTGCCCGCGATGAATCAAGACCGGCGCCCCTGGCGTTTGAAGGACATGACTCCTGGCCTGGTAGGCGAGCGCCTGCTCCAGCGCCCCACGCTCATCGTGCCGGTCGGCACGACTGAGCAGCACGGCCCCCACCTTCCACTAGGCTGCGACACCATCATCGTGGAACGGCTGGCGGACGATCTGTCCGCGTCGTTCGGAATTCCCCGCACCCCGGCGGTCGAGTACGGAGTTCATGCCACGACGCGGCCGTTCCCCGGCAGTGCAGCCCTGCGGCGACGCACGCTTCACCGGGTCATGAACGAACTTATCGAGTCATGGGAAGAGGGGGCAGGCGTCCGTGAGTTCGTGATCCTCACCGCCCAATCGAGCGAGGGCCACCTGGAGGCGCTCAGCACCATCCGAACCGACGAGGCGACAGTCCAGGTGGTAGATATCTTCAGCCTCAATTTCGGCTCCCTCCTCGAGCGCGCCGCTCCGATCCAGGGAGGCGAGCTCGACACGTCCCTGCTGCTCTACCTGGCACCTCACCTGGTTCGCATGGACCTGGCCCAGGATTTTGAGGTGTCGGCGAGGCTGCTGGCGCGGTATCGCCCGGGACAGTCCCGGCGTCTGCCCGAGGGCTCTCCCGGATCGATCGGTTATCCCAGCCTCGCGTCTGCCCAGAAAGGGGAGCGCCTGTATACATTTATCCTCGAACGGGTCAGCCGCTGCCTCGCCGGGTCCTGACGTGATCGGAGTTGTCATGCGCCTCGCTGCGGTTCTGCTCCTCTGCCCCACGGCAGGCCGGCTTCTCGCCCAGGAACCCCTGGAGACGAAGCTCGTCGTCGAGCAGGGCGGCCGGGAGATTGGACGGGAAGATTTCACGCTGGTGAAGGGGCGCGGCCAGGGAGCACCTGGCAGCAGCCTGAAAGCCGCGGCCCGCTATCCGGCCACCAGCCCCACCCTCAAGCTCGCCGCAACGCTGGAACAAACCCCCGAGGGCGCGCTGGCCAAGTTCCAACTCGAGGTGGACGGGCCTAACGGCACGATGGTCATACTCGCGGCCGGATCGGGCGCGCGGCTGATCATTCGGACTGTGGCCAAGGGCTCCGAAGCCGGCCGGGAGCTTCCCGGGGGGCCGGACATCGTTCTCCTCGACGATCAGGTGTTTTCCCTCTACTGTGCGGTGGCGGATCAGGCGACACCGGCGGGTAAGGCGCTGACGGCGGTTTTCCCCCGAACCAACCGGCGTGCCTCGTTCGTGGCCCGGCGCGAGTCCGGCGCCGACGGTGGCAACATCCGAGTGACACTCAGCGGAGGCATCAACGGCACGCTGGTTACAGATGCGCGGGGCCGGTTGTTTCGTCTCGAGCTCGCCGAAGCCGGAACGGTCGTCTCCCGCGCCAAAGACTGACCCGAGTAGTCACTAAGCCGCAGGACCTCTCCCAACTCGTTGAGAGCCGCACCCAGACGTGCTTTGTCGCAAGTTGAAACCTGTGCGGCGAGGCCTGCGTATTGCGCCCCGTCACGTCTCACCACAAAGGGCACCTTTCATGAATCGGTGGTGCGGTCTGTTTGCGCTCATGTGCGCACTTCCCTCCTGGACCGCGGCACAGGACTCGGCCACCGCCGCGCCGGCACCGCAACTGGTAAGTCTCTCGCTGGATGAGGCACTCCGGCAGGCCCGGGCGAACAGCCCCGCCTATCGGCAGACCCTGAACGATGCGTCTCCCGCCAGGTGGGGCGTTCGAAATGCCTACGGCAGCCTGCTCCCCTCGGTCTCGGTCTCCAGCGACATCGGCTATACCGGCTCGGGCGAGGCCAACCTGGGCAGCGGCTTCATCCAGCCAACCTCGGCCTTCATTACCTCGGGCTACAGTCTCGGACTGCGCTGGGACCTCAGCGGAAGGGCGTTGACCGCCCCGGCTCAGCAGAAGGCATTACAGCGGGCGACGGACGAGGACATCACCGGAGCCGGTGTCGCGCTTACCGCGGACATATCGACTCAATACCTCAATGCCCTTCAGGCGTCGGCGCAGGTCGGGGTCGCCCGGCAGCAGGTGCGTCGGAACGAGGATTTCCTCGGGCTCGCCAAGGCTCGGTACCGGGTCGGTCAGGCCATTCTGCTCGACGTCCGCCAGGCGGAGGTCACCAAGGGGACCTCCGACGTCGCACTGCTTCGAGCGGTACTGGCGGAGAATCAAGCCAAGCTCGAGCTGCTGAGGCTGATGGGCGTCGAGCCGCCGGTGGCCATCGAGCACATAGTTCTTTCGGACTCCTTCCCCGTCACGCCGCCGACATTTCAGGTCGACAGCCTTCTGGCGTTAGCCGAGCGCCACAATCCGGTGCTGCGCTCGCTGCGGGCCCGGGAGCATGCCGCCGGTCTCGGAGTTCGATCCGCCAAGGCCGACTTTCTTCCCTCGCTCTCGATGCAGGCGGGCTGGGGTGGGTTCACTCAGCAATTCACCAACCAGAACCTGCTGCTGAGCCAATCGTTGGCCAGCGCCCAGGGTCAGGCGGCCGATTGCCAGTACAACAACTCGGTGCGCTCTGCGTTGTCGCTCGGGGGCGAGGTCCCCAACTGCTTTGCCGCGGTCGGGCTGGTGGACGGCGGCGGCGCCTTGCTCGACCCGGTCGCGCAGGAGATCCGCAATCAGAACAACGTCTTCCCCTTTCACTACACGGGGCAGCCGTTCCAGGCCAACCTGGTTCTCTCGCTCCCGATCTTCACCGGGTTCAGTCGCTCTCTTCGACTCTCCCAGGCGCGAGCCCAGCAGGACGATGCCGATGAAGACGTGCGCGCCCGCCGGCTGCTGGTACGGAGCGACGTGCAGGCCCGGTTCCTAGGCCTGCAGACCGCATTCCAGGCCATCGCAGTCCAGGCCTCGAGCCGTGACGCTGCGCGGGACCAGCTTCGCCTGGCCCAGGACCGCTACCGACTCGGCGCGGGGACCTCGCTGGAGCTCTCGGATGCCCAGAACGCCGTGCAGCGGGCCGAAGGTGATTACATCAATGCGGTCTACGATTACCACAAGGCCATGGCTGCGCTCGAAGCCGCCGTTGGCCGCTCTCTCCGCTAACGAGGAACGGACATGTCGCGTCGGACGAAGATCGGTGTAATTGTGGCGCTCATCGTGTTCGTTGCCGCCGGTGTGGTCGCGTTCCGAATCAACAAGAAGAAGCACGCGGCCACCGAGGTCCGCCTGGAGCAGGTGAAGCGCCGGGATCTGGTCAGTGCGGTCACGGCCAGCGGGAAGATCGAGGCGAAGACATCGGTCGACATCAGCGCCGACATCACCGGTCGAATCATTCAGATCGCCGTACGCGAGGGGGACATGGTCAAGCGGGGCCAGTTCCTGCTCCAGATCGATCCGGCCCAGTATCAGGCAGCGGTGGCGCGGGCACAGGGTATCGTGGCCTCGAACGAGGCGGTTCTTCTCCAGACTCGGGCCAGCCGGGACCAGGCACAACGAGCCTGGAACCGGGCGCGCCAGCTGACCGAGCTGGGCGACAACCTCATCGCCCCCGAGACCGCCGAGCAGGCCAAGACCGCCCTCGAGGTCGCAGAGGCGAACTACGCGTCAACCAAGGCGCAGCTGGACCAGGCTCGGGCCGGCCTTCAGGAGGCACGAGACAATCTGGCGAAGACTCACTTGACTGCTCCGATTACCGGTCGGGTCGTCCGTCTGGCAGTGGAACAGGGAGAGGTGGCAGTGCCGGGGACCTTCTCCCGAGAGACGGGTCTCCTCATGACCATCGCCGATCTCTCCGTCATCCTGGCAAAGGTGCAGGTGGACGAGACCGATATTGTGCGTCTGACCCAGCGTGACTCCACTGAGATCACCATCGATGCCTATCCAGACACCACCTTCACCGGCCGAGTCACCAAGGTGAGCCACAGCGCCAAGCTCACCCCCACCCAGACCGCCTCCGGCTCGAATGACCGGGCCGTGGACTTCGACGTCGAGATTACGCTCCAGGCGCCGCCGCCGGACATCCGGCCCGACCTGAGCTGCACCGCGCGCATCGTGACCGATACCCGAAGCAACGCCTTGAGCATCCCGATCATCGCGCTCACCGTGCGCGACCACGAGAAGGTCCCCAACGAATCGGACTCGGCACCGCCGGTGGACACGCTGCGGGCCAAGTTTAAGAAGAAGGAGGCGGAGGGTGTCTTCGTAGTCCGCAATGGCGTGGCCACCTTCCGCCCGGTCAAGACCGGCGTAGCCGGCGACGAGCATTTCGAGGTGATCGAAGGGCTGCGCGAAGGTGAAACCATCGTGGCCGGCACCTACCAGGCGATTCGCGACCTCAAGGATGGCGCCAAGGTGCGGGCGGCAGATACCACCAAGACCAAGGAAGCGAAGTCCTAGTGCGGCTGCTCGAGGCGGTGCGGATGGCTCTCCGGACCATCCGCGCACAGAAGCTCAAGAGCTTCTTCTCACTCGTCGGCGTCCTGATCGGCGTCACTTTTCTGATCGCGGTGGTGTCGATCGTGCAAGGCATGAACCGGTACATGGTCGAGCGGTTCGCCAACACGCTCGTGGGCGCCAACACCTTCGAGCTGCGTCAACGGCCGAGCATCACGACCGGGAACATACCGGATGACGTCTGGCTGGCCTGGCGCAGGCGCCCCCGGATCAGTTACGCCGACGCCGACTACGTTCGGGAGCGGATCCGGACGCCCGCCACCTTCGCCAAGTTCTGCGAGGACTACGTGGCGGTGCACTATGGCGGCAAGATCGCCAAGGGCATCAGACTGGCGGGGTCCGAAGAGAGCTACTTCAAGATCAGGAACTATGAGATTGCCGCCGGGCGAGCCTTCACCTCCCAGGAGGTCAGGACCGCGCAGCCAGTACTGGTCATCGGTCAGGAGTTGGCGAACAAGCTGCTTAAGGGCGTCGATCCTATCGACAAGATCGTCGTCATCGGCGGCCTCCCCTATAGGGTGATCGGGGTCGTGGCCAAGCAGGGGACGCTGTTCGGCATCTCCATGGACAAGTTTGCGATCATGCCGTTCAGCGCCCACGGCCGGCGCCTGATCTGCCCGATCAACATCCTCGACGCCTTCATCGTCCAGACCGCAGATCCACCCAGCATGCAGCTTGCCATGGCGGAGGCGGAGGCTCTCATGCGCAGCCGCCGGCACCTGAAGCCCTGGCAGGAAAACAATTTCGCGTTTCAGACCGCAGAGGGCGCGTTGGGGAGCTGGCAGAAGATCTCCCGGATCCTCTTCGTCGCGTTGCCCGGCCTGGTGGCGATCTCCTTGGTGGTGGGCGGTATCGTCATCATGAACATCATGCTCATGGCGGTGAGCGAGCGCACCCGCGAGATCGGGATCCGCAAGGCGCTCGGCGCGCGCCGGCGAGACATCCTGGCGCAGTTCGTGGTCGAGTCCGCCACCCTGTCGGCTCTGGGCGCGCTGCTCGGCATCGCGCTCGGCATCGGCCTCGCTTTTGTGGTCAAGGCAGCGACACCGCTGCCGGCGGCCGTGGCCCCCTGGTCCATCCTGGTCGGCGTGCTGCTTGGGGTGAGCGTCGGGATCGCGGCCGGAGTGTACCCGGCGAGCCGTGCATCCCGGCTCGACCCCATCGCGGCCTTGAGGGCCGAGTGAGCCCGATCCGGAGGGGCAGCCTCGGATCACGCATGCTCGAGGGATCCCTCATCGCGCTGGACTCCATCCGAGCCAATAAGGTCCGCGCTGCGCTGACCATCCTGGGAGTCGCCATCGGCGTGACCGTGGTGATTGCCATGGCTTCGGCCATCAGCGGGATCAATCAGAGCATCACCCACATTCTCGAGTCGGCCGGACCCAAGACGTTCTTTGTCCAGCGTTACTTCTCGGGCGGGCTCGACATCTCCGATGGGTCCGACGAGATGTCGCCCTGGCGAAGGATGCCGTGGATCACGGCGGAGGAGGCGGAGCTGATCCGCACTCTGCCCGCGGTGCGCGACGTGAACATCGGTGAGTACACTAATGGACCGGTGAGCTATGAAGGCGTCGAGCTGAAGAGTGTGGCCATGGCGGGGATGAGTCCGAGCTGGAACCTGGTCAACGGCGGCGACATCCTGGCCGGGCGCAACTTCACCCCCATGGAGTACGCGGCGGGCGCCTACGTCGTCATCATCAACGACAAACTGGCTGAGTCGCTGTTTCCCCAGCGCGATCCGATCGGGAAACGAATCAAGATCTTCGGCCAGCCCTTCCAGGTCATCGGGCTGCATGTCGAGGCGGCTTCGCTCTTCAGCAATGCCAACGAGCCGCGGCTGGCAATTCCGCATACCACGTTCACCAAGGCGACGGACTATCAAAAGGGTTGGATGGAGATCGCGGTCCTGCCGACTGAAGCCGCCACGGTACAGGAGGCCCAGGACCAGGTTACCACCGCGCTCCGGACCAAGCGCGGCCTGAGGCCCGGCCAGCCGGAGAACTTTGCCATCGTGACCCAGGATCGGGTGCTCGACACCTTCAACAAGATCACCGCGGCCTTCTTTGTGGTCATGATCGCCCTGTCCAGCGTCGGCCTCATGGTTGGCGGAGTCGGCGTGGTCGCCATCATGATGATCTCGGTCACCGAGCGAACCCGGGAGATCGGAGTCCGCAAAGCGCTGGGCGCCACCCGGCGCGAGATCATGTTCCAGTTCCTGGTCGAGGCCGCCACGCTGACCCTGGTCGGCTGCATCGTGGGCATGGCGGCAGGCGCGCTGATCGCCTGGGCCGTGCGCTCCTTTACCCCGATCCCCGCCACCGTACCCCTCCTCTCGGTGGTTGCCGCGGTGATCTCATCGATCCTCACGGGCGTGCTCTTCGGGCTTTATCCGGCAAGCAAGGCCTCGAGGTTAGATCCGGTCGAAGCCTTGAGATACGAATAGTAGAAGCGCGAGTGAACCCAGCCGATCCCTCGCTCCGCTCGGGATGACGCGCAAGTGCTGCTGCCCCCACCTGCCCCGCTGACCGCTTACCGCTCACCGCTTACTTTTAGAAATGCCCTTCACAGAAGCACTCCGCCTGGCGCTCCAGACCATCTGGCATAGCAAGCTCCGCTCTTTCTTCACCCTCCTCGGCATCATCGTTAGCGTCGCCTTTCTGGTATTGGTCGTCGCCATCATTCAGGGAATGAACGCCTACGTCAAAGAGAACCTGACGGGTGCGATGATCGGCACCAATGCCTTCCAGGTGCGCCGGACACCGATCAACATCGGCCTGATGGACGACGATCAGGTGCGCGCGCTCGCCAAACGACCCCGGATCACCGTGCGGGATGCCGAGGCCGTGGAGCAGGCAGTTCCCGATGCCCAAGCGGTCTCGCTCCAATCGGGGTGGCCGGCGCCCGTGAGCGACGTCAGCCACCGGAATCGGCTGGTAGAGAACGTGGTGGTATTCGGAGTGACTCCACCCTTCCAGGTGGTGCAGGACTATCAATTCGCGGCCGGCATGCCGCTGGCCGACCCGGACGAGCGCGAACGCCGTGATGTGGTCGTGCTGGGCTACGACGTCGCCGACCGGCTCTTTGGCCATGCCCCCCTCGCCACCGGCCGAAAAGTGCGGATATCCGGCCGCGAGCTCCAGGTGAGGGGAGTGATTGCCAAGAAGGGCCGGGTCCTGGGCCAATCCTTCGATACGTTCGTACTCCTGCCCTTCACTACCTTCGAGTCGATGTACGGCCGACGGAAGACCACAGTCGTGTCCGTGAAGATGCGGTCCGCCGAGGCGATCGATGGTGCCATGGTCCGGGCCGAAGAGGCGATGCGGCTGGCCCACCGGCTCCGGCCGGGCGAGGAAGACGACTTCACCGTAGACAAGGCCGACGCACTGGTGGCCTTCTGGCGCAGCCTGACCCGGATCTTGTTCACGGCCATACCCGCCGTCGTCTGTATCGGGATCGTGGTCGGCGGGATTGTCATCATGAACATCATGCTGATGACGGTGAACGAACGGGTGCACGAGATCGGCATCCGAAAATCGGTGGGTGCCACCCGCGGTGACATCCGGCGGCAGTTTCTGGTCGAAGCCGTGGTGCTCGCGTCGCTGGGCGGCGTCCTCGGCGTGGGTCTTGGCTGGGGCGTGGCGACGGTCGTGGCGACCATCAGCCCACTCCCCGCGCGGGTGACACTCTGGTCCATCGGTGCCGCGTTGGCACTCGGGGCCGGAGCAGGCGTGTTCTTCGGAGTCTATCCCGCCGCGCGGGCCGCCCGTCTGGACCCGATCAACGCATTGCGTGCCGAGTAAGTGACGATGCGGCTCCACGTTCCGAACGTACTAGAGGGTGTCAGCATTGCGCTCGGCGCCATGCGCGCCAACAAGCTCCGCTCGGCGCTGACGATCCTGGGGGTCGTGATCGGCGTGGCGACGGTCATGACCGTTGCCTCCATGGTACAAGGAATCCGGTCCCAGATCGTCAACGCGATCGAGGTGGCCGGGCCTCAGGTCTTCTACATCCTCCGCTTCTTCACTCAGACTCCCATGGACCCGGCTCGTCTGCCGTATGCGCTGCGGATCCGGCCAATCCTCCAAGCGCGCGACGCGAATGCGGTGCGAAGCGTCCCGCAGATCGGCTACGCCGAGCTCTGGCTCCAGATCTTTACCCGCCTCGAAGTGCCTGGTGCGAAAACGCAGACCATGCTGATGTACGCCGGGGATGACCGCTTCATGGAAATATTGGGGGGCACTCTGCTTCGGGGGCGACTGTTCACGCGGGCGGAGCTCACGGGTGCGAACGTCATCATCCTGGAGGAGCAGGCCGCTGACCGGCTCTTCGGCCAACTCGACCCGCTGGGTGAGATAGTGCGGGCCAACGGCCAGCCGCTGCGGGTCATCGGGATTTATCAGAAGGCGACCAACATCTTCGAGCCACCGGGCCAACAGAACGCCGGAGCCATCCCGTTCCGGACCGGCCGGGAGCGATTCCACTACAACGAGAGCTATGACCTCTTTATCGCGGTGAAGGCCAGAGAGGGGGTATCGATACCGATTGCCAAGGATGCGGTGACGGCGGCCCTGCGCCGAGCCCGCGGCCTCCGACCGGGAGAGGCGAACACCTTCGACCTCGTCACCCAGGATCAGATTCTCGACGTGCTGGGGAATCTCACCAACTACTTCTTTCTCGCGATGGTGGCGCTCTCGAGCGTGGCTCTCATGGTCGGAGGCATTGGGGTGATGGCGATCATGATGGTCTCCGTCACCGACCGTACCCGGGAGATCGGCCTTCGCAAGGCGATCGGTGCCACTCGCGGTGAGATCCTGTGGCAGTTCCTGGTCGAGGCGGCCACACTCACGCTGCTCGGCGGGCTCATCGGGATCGTCGTCGGCCTCGCCGCGGGTGAGGTGATGAAGTACGCGATGGCGATCGACGCCGCCGTGCCGCTCTGGAGTGCGGCTCTCGCCTGTGCCGTGAGCATTGCTATCGGGCTCGTCTTCGGGCTGTACCCGGCGAATCGGGCGGCCCGGATGGATCCGGTCGAAGCACTCCGGCACGAGTAGGCGGGGCACCGGCATAGCGCGTCATTCCGAGCGCAGCGAGGAATCGGCTGGGTTTGCGTTCTCTCGGCGATCTCGAACAAACGTCACGATGGTCGATCCCTCGCTCCGCTCGGGATGACGCGCGAGTGCTGACGCCCGTCGCCCACTTGCCTGGTGCCCTGCCGCCCCACAGCCCTGCAATCCCCTGCGTGTGCAAGCTCTCAGTCGCCCCGCATCTCCCGTGCTCCCCAAAGGAGGTACCATGCGAGCACGGACGATGGCGATTGGGCTGCTCCAGGCGGCCCTGTTGATGGCGTGCGAGGACCGTTCCAAGAACGATTCCAAGCTGGCGCGCGATAGAGGCGAAGTCGCCTCCAACAAGGCTGCCAGCCCGGTGGCGTTGGGTGCGATGGGCGAGCCCGCAGTGTCTCAGCAGGAGGCCTCGTCACAGACTCCCCGGACCGACCAGTGGTCCCACACCGGGGCGTTCGATGTAACCTCCCGACTCATCGTCCGTACTGGCCAGGCGAGTATCGAGGTCGATTCGCTGGAATCTTCCATGGCCGAGCTGCGGCGCATTGTGCAGCGAGTGGGAGGATTCGTGGCCGACGCCTCGGTCCAGAGCGGCAGGAACCAGCTCCGCTCGGCAACCCTACAGCTGAAAGTGCCGTCGTCCCGTTTCGACGATCTGACTCAAGGGCTGGAGCCGCTCGGGCGGCTGCAGTTCGTCAATGTCGCGGCGGAGGACGTGAGCGAGGAGTTCGTGGATTTGACGGCCCGGGTGGCGAACGGCCGGCGGCTCGAGGACAGGCTGGTCGAGCTCCTGCGAACCCGCACCGGGAAGCTCCAGGACGTGCTCACCGTGGAGCGTGAGCTCGCCCGAGTGCGGGAGGAGATCGAGCGGATGGAGGGCCGGATGCGCTTCCTCAAGACCAGCGCCCAGCTCAGCACGCTGTCGGTCAATCTCTTCGAGCCCGCCCCGATCGTGGCATCTCACCCCGGGCAGAGCGTCATCGGCGAGGCGTTCAAGACCGCCTGGCGCAATTTCGTGGGTGTGCTTGCGGGCGCAATCGCCTCCCTCGGCTTCGTCGTGCCGGTGGTGGTGCTGGGTTGGGGCGCGGTGATTCTGGGGAAGAGGTACCGCCGGAAGATTGCATGAAGTAGGCGAGGCGGCTGAAAATGTCACCCTGACCCCGAGCGCAGCGAGTGGGGAGGGGGCCGAAACCCAATTTGAGGTCCGGCCCCCTCGTCGCTGTCGCTCCTCAGGGTGACATTCTTTTGCTGCCCACTGCCCCGCGGCCCCGCGGCCCCGCTACTTTCCGCGATGCCCGTCGACATCCTGGCCATCGCCGCCCACCGCGATGACGCCGAACTGACCTGCGCCGGTATCCTCCTCAAGGCGACCGATGCCGGCTACCGGACTGGGATTCTGGACCTCACCGAGGGCGAGACTGGCACGAGGGGAAGTGCTGCACTGCGGGCCGAGGAGGCAGAGCGGGCGACGCGAATCCTCGGCGTCACCGAGCGTCGAAACGCCGGGCTGCCCGATGCTCACCTTCAGAACACGGATGAGACAAGGCGGTCTATCGTCAAGCACATTCGATACTTCGCTCCTCGCGTCGTGGTCCTTCCCTTCCCCGTTGGCCGGCATCCCGATCACCGCATCACGTCTGAGCTGGGCCGGGACGCATGCTACCTGGCGGGGCTGGCGCGCTACGATGCCGACGGAACACCGCACCGTCCTCAGAAGGTCCTCTACGCGCTGTCGTACCGGGAAGACCCGATCAAGCCGACATTCGTGGTGGACATCAGCGCGCAATTCGCCCGTAAACTCGATGCCATCAAGTGCTACGCCAGCCAGTTCGACGGTGCGCAGGCTGCCGGAGAGATCTTCCCTACGGGCCAGGATCTGTACTCACTGGTGGAGACCCAGAACGCCCACTACGGCTCCCTGATTCGGAGGCGCTACGGCGAGCCGTATTTCACCAATGAGACGCTGGAGGTGGTGGACGTCATGAAGCTCGGGGTACAGAGCCTTTGATACTTCCCCACTAGTCCACCGTGCAGCCCGTCTTGCAGAGTCGGCCCGACGGAAGCGTCGCAGCGACCCGGGCCTGGGCGCCTAGCGATCTGATCGCGACACCGGCGGCCGTTTGCGCCGCGAACGTATTGCCGGCGCGTTGCCGCGCGGTGGCGTCGGCGATCGCCGCTCGAGCATTGGCGACCGTCTGCGTCCGGTCATCACCCGCAACGATCGCGACCCAGAGCTCGCTTGATTTCCCCCGTACCAGTTTGACCGTGTTGCCGCCTTGCACACCCCGCACGTCAGTTGGGTCAGGGACTGCCGGGTTGCTGACCTCGCCCCGTAGCGCGGCCACCAGATCGCTCTCGGAACCAAAATCGTTGCCGGTGAAGAAGGAAGTCCGGGGAACCACGGGCCCATTCACAATCACATGTCCCAGGTGG
>Ga0193723_1000174_pt1 | contig 23241 bp, 15 predicted proteins | sample H2m2metaG_FD_143042 | JGI IMG/M metagenome (GOLD analysis project Ga0193723, IMG submission 143042) | Soil microbial communities from a riparian zone of the East river system, Colorado, United States - H2m2 | ecosystem: Environmental > Terrestrial > Soil > Riparian zone | place: USA: East River...
CGGCTCAGCCAAGAACAGGCGGAGGACTATTCGAAGCCGGCGGCAAGCCTGAGCGATAGGCGACGATGGGCGCAGCACCATTGATCCAAGACTCTTGCGGAATTTGACCATGCGCTGGGTCGTAATCTGCTTGGGTAAACGTAGGGTCGTTTCCCCACATCAGTGCTACAGGGGTGATCTGCCGCCACGGGGTCGGCGCAACAACGCTTTTGTCGAATTGGAATGTGCCGAATACCCAACCACCTTCACCCGATCTATTGTCCTTAACAGCGATGTCCAGTTGGAGCAGGCGCACTTTGTTGCCTCGTATTTGGTCGGCGTTATTGGATCGCTCCGTGTCGGCGATCCATTCAGGCGCGCCATCGAGGTATGGCACCTGATCCTTGGTTGCCAGTGTAAAAAGTAGCTTGAATGCGACTGTACCCTCGGGAAATACGGCCTTGGTCGCGTCAGGATGATTTGGGTCCGCCCATACGCGTCCAATGGTGTAGCCGCCAGCGTCGTTATAAAGGCCGACGGCGTAATTGCGGGGGCTGCTTGACTGTGTCGCTGCTAGTTGGCGCGGGTCTGATGTGCGTTCCTGGGTGAGCCCATGGGTAAATTCGCGCCCGTTGTGTCGGTTCTTTTTATCAGGATGCAGCCAAGGGGCATGATACCATTTGCGCGTAGCGTTGTCCTGTCCGCGAAATTCCACTTCCAGATTGCCTTCGTAACAGTAGTCGATAACCGCCTGCATGTAAGCAGCAGGTTGCTGACGAAAGTCGATGGCTTTCCACGGCTGCACAAGGGATGGCGAGGGATCTGTCGTCGGATAATCTTGGCTTAGCGCAAAAACTGGGTCGCCGGGCACCGAGCCCCAGCCTGGCGGCGGCGTGTAGCTGCAATCCTGAAATACTCCAGCTCGTGCCGAGGTGGCACCGAAGATGAGAATGCAGACAAGGTATAGTCTTTTCATAACCAAACGAAGGGTGATGTGTTGGGTTTACTGTAAAATATGCTGTCGTCAGGTATTGCGAGTTGACTACGATTTTCACGGCTGACTGTAAAGCACCGAATGTGGGGCAGCCTCGAACTGAGTACTGCCGCTTGCGGGTACGAATTCTTTTGTCCGCGCGGTCAGCTAATTAAAAACTTCTCCAACACTAAAGCGAGGCGAGCAAGTTCGCGCCGTTCGGGCTGCCAAGACCGGTGCATGACGGATCCAACGATAACCGAGCTAGGTCGAACCGTGGGTGGGATTGCTCTTGCTATGTACCATCTAGGCCTTTCATTATCGGTAGTATTCTATGCTTCGCTCCACCACGCTACCGCGGCCTGAGGGTCACATCTATTTCTCCTACAGTCCGACCTCACCACCGAACTGGGGAATTGCATCCTTTGACATCCATATATTCGTTTATCCAAGCATCCGCGTTGCTCTTGAAGTGCTGTTAGAGGTTGCTAACGCGATCCGAGCACAACAATCGCAGCACGGTACCGGGCTACTTACTGCACATCTTCTCTTCAGAGGAAATTCTGACGTTACCCAGCGGCTGCTGCCTACCCGTTTACGGGGTCCATGGCGTCAGCCGGCACCACGTGAACGCTTCAGCGTGGCCACTCCGCCGATGGTGAAGATTGACGGTGAGGATTTCCCTTCTGTGGCCTTTGACCCTAGCGGCGAAGATGCACAGGCTTACTGGGGGGACTGGTTCGAACGTGTCGAGCCGATGCGCACAATCGAAGACTGCATGGCGGAGGTTTCGCAGGACGAGATCGATCGGCGAGATGTCCTTGAACGTGCTGCCGTTGAGCAGGCCTCACAGCTTCCAAAGGTCGCTGCCCTCGATCCATTCCAAAGACGGGCAGCGGTTCGGCATTACGGCCACGTATTGAGTCCGCTACTCGACGTATCCACCAGTCCGGAGGTCGCTGCGTTCTTCGCGACCGGCGGAGCGTCGAGCGCGCCCGCACCCGGAACGATCGGCATGCTTTGGGCCATTGACCTAAGCTTCTTCCAAGATCTCTTTTTGTTAAAAACGACCAGGATACCTGGCGGTGAAAAGACAAATATGACCGAGCCGCAAGATAAATGGGGAGTCAATAAGCGACTGTTTGAGGAATATGGTGTCCTGCCAACATGCTTGCAACTAGCATGTATTGAGCTGCCTTTTCCGCGTCCGCAGGCACAACGGGCGTGTTTTTTCTCGCTTGCTCAAGAAAACGGAACTCCCTTGCCGGCAAAGACCGAATTAACTTGGTGGTCTATTATCGAGCGGCGTGCCTACGGATGCGCCTTCATCCAAGACGGCCGCACTTATGAAAACCCAAACCACAATATCACAGCTGATTCCCTTTGGGCGGTCAATGAACCATTAGTGAGGGCACTCGCTCACAAGAACCAAACTGCCAGCCGTGCCTGACCATTACGGCGTCTACCAGCATGGTTGGGCGATTGGATGCGGACCAAGTGGTTTATCTTATGCTAATTGCAGGGTGATTCGTGGCTGCTGTCCTAAATCCCGTTATCGCGGCATAGTGCCTCCATCATCCGAGGCGCACCGCTTGTCCTCGGCGAGATCCATCGTATAGTTTTGACAGGCGCACGGAGATATGACGATGAGCGACCACCACCGCCATCACCACAAACACCACAAACACCACAAGCACCACAAGCAGCACAAGCAGCACAAGCACCACAAGCACCAACAAGCACTCGATTCCCTTTATGCAATTGGCAATGTCCTAACGATCAAGGTTACGATGCCGCAAACTGATTGGGATGCGGTGCGAACCGAGCAGCCAGCCGGTGGCGTGTGCAACTTCGAATGGACTGGCGACAGCCGGTACACCTGGCGAAAGGCAACTTCGGTCGAGATATCTGGAACGAGCTTTCCCGCGCAGACCATGTTCACCGACGTGGGCGTTAAAAAGAAATCATTCTGCGGCTCAATCAACAGCGATAAGCCATGCCTGCACATTGACTTCGGCAAATTCAGCAAGGCCAATCTCCCCCTGATCGAAGCCCTGATCGGGTCACGCTATCTGACGCTCAACAATACCATTCAGGATCCATCTTATATTCGGCAGCCGCTGGGCTACAAATTGCTCGCGATGGCTGGATTGCCCAATTCGCGCTGCAATTTTGCCCGGGTATTTGTGAATGGCACGCTGATTGGCCAAGGGGTGCCTGGCGTCAACAGTCCGGGTATCTTTGTCAATGCTGAACCGGTCATGCCGCGCTACATCGAGCGCAATTTCAATGGCAATATGAACGGAAATTTGTACGAACTTGAACATGGGGATGATCTCGTCAGCGCGAGATTACCATTCATGGAGCCGGAGGCGTTTTCGAAATTTAACAACAAGGCCGATTTGCAGTTTGCCGATAATCATATCGCCGCGAATGGGCTGGTCGGGGCGAACCAGATGCTGGATCTGGATCAATTCATTAAAGTCTATGCGATGGAGTTTTTTCTCAAGCACTGGGATGGCTATTCCAACAACACCAATAACACCTATATCTATAATGACGTGGACGCCGTTACGGCACCCGGTGTAAACAACGTCAAGTTCAAATGGATCCTGTGGGGTATTGACCAGATTTTCCAGCCCAATAGACATTTCAAGATGGCCACCCGTGGGCTAATCGCGAATCTCGTGCGCAGCGATCCCGCACGCCTTGCGCAATTGATCAACCAGATTCGGACTTACCGGGAGACCGTGTTCAGCCGCGAGACCCAACAGACATTGCTGAAACCAATGATCGATCAAATGGAGGCATTACTAGTAGGGTTCGGTGTGCCCAATGCTGTATCACAGATTGCGACAGTGCGGCAGCAATTGCGGCTGGCCGAATCGGCCGGTTATCTCTGTGCCGGGCTGCCTGGCACCAGCGCGGTCTATATTCTTAAGGATGACACCAGTGAATGCCTGCATGCTAGCAATGCCGAGATTCCGGCGACTACCCCCAAGCCTTGCTTCGAGGTTATCCATCGCCCCCTTGCAGACAATAATGATGATTCGGATCTCTGGCGCTTCAACGATCTTGGAACCGGAAAGTCGGTTACCAGTCAGGCTTACGGCCGCTTTCTCCACGCCAGCAACACGCTCGTAACGGGCGAGGGACACAAATATCTTTACACCTGTGCGGCAAACAACATCGACCATGCCGAAGAATTCTGGATTGTTCCCTTTGATACACCGGACCAGTTTACCTTTGGTGGCTATTTCAAGCTTGCCAGCGTCGGGACGAATCTGCGTGCAACTTATGGCTCTGATACCACGCCAGAATCGGGCGGGCCAAGGGTCTATCAGGACCTGGATCCCAATGGGTCCAACCTTTACCTCTATTGATCAGTGAAAACTCTACCAGCAGATTCGTGGTCGCGACACTGCACTCGCCACGCGACTTGACTCTGATCTAAACGCTCACGCAAAAGCCACAGGAGTCTTGTCCGCCGCGTCTGACTGGGTGATTGCCGTGGTGACTGATACCCGCGTGTGCGTATTGTGCGAGAATCGCGTACTTCGATCGGTTCAACATCAATGGAAACGGCGCTTTATTTTGCCAAGTGTCGGACCAAAGTAGCCGCTGCGTGAGAGACGAATTCACGGACTCAGACCAAGATCTGAGTTGAGCGGAGACGTCAGTCTCCCACTGCACATAATAATTTTGGTCAAGATCAGCGTGGCCAATCCTGTGAACGAAGAAGATTTTCATTTAGGCAAGATCGCTAACGCACGATCTCGCGCCTTCCGGGCTGCTTTAACTGCGTTTTGAAAGACTTGCTCTGCCGCTTTCTCTTGGGTCGAACTATTCGACGTCGTATAAGTGTCGTAGAAATTCCTGAACAGGTTCTTAATAAACTCTTCGCACGCTTGTTTGATCAGGTCTTCTTCACTCACCGCGTGCTTAGAAGTTAGGGATGATTGATCTTGGCAAAGAAAGTCTATTATTGTTAACTCGAATTGACTATGAAGCCTCTCCGAGTATTGCTGACGAGCTTGCGTTCCGTTGTCTTCATTGCGGGTCTGACGTTGCTCGTGCTTGGGCTTACGGATTGTGCCACTCGTAGAATTGAAAAAGAGCAGCCGATCACCGGTATTCCGCAACCAACTCGTAGAATTGAAAAAGAGCAGCCGATCACCGGTATTCCGCAACCAGACCGATGGAGGGAGTTTGTTGCGCGGGCGGATCGAGGTGAAATCGAAGAAGTTTCGGATGGCCCAGAAGAACGTGAAATAACATCCCATGGGGTCAGTCCTCGCGGAGGCGCGATTCTAGCAGCGCGTGCGCGTGCAGCTACGCAATCGGATGTATTTAGCGGAGCATTTCGCCCTGAGGCGAAAACCTCTTATGCGACCAGAAAGACTGTGAAACTGACGCAGGTGGATACGCTTATGGGGAGTCTACCGACCGACATGCAAATGACCCAAATGCATCATGAATTGGTAACAAAGGATAAGAATCACCAGAATCATGAACCGCGGATCGACCTGGAAACGCGAAACGTGACCGTCAAGGCATGGCTCTACTGGGTTGGACATCAAGCGGACAATGATTTTCACCTTGTTCTTGGAAATACGTCTGAGCTAACTTCGACGACCGTGTTCATGAATAGTGAGGTATCCGGGCTTCCACCAGCACGACCGACTCAACCGCCGTTTACGGATTTGCGAAGGAAGCTGAGGCAGTTGATTGCGGACAACGGAAACAAAAAAGGCGCGTTTGTTACACCCGTCCCAGTGCAAATCACAGGCTCGCTTCTATGGGATGGGGAACATCGCAACCCAAACAACGTCGGTCCAAAGAAACCAGTGGATATTCGTCCAACAAAAGCTTGGGAAATTCATCCAATCAGCGACCTAAAATGATAGAATCGGATCGGGCTTCTGACTTTGAATCCGTCTGATTCGGAGCGCTGTGCTTTATCGCAGCATTACCTTGAAACCGCTGAATTGATTTCGTGTCACTTGTCTAAGAAGCTCGTTGGCAGAGGCTGCGACACGTCGCTCCGCGAATTCAAGATCAACGCCGCGGTGTTAATTCTCTTTGCGGGTCCAGATAGCATATCGCTATATTCCATCGCCTAAAAGCATTGAGGTTTGAATCAATTTGTAGAGTCGCTAGCAACGGCATCACCTTTTTGGCACAAATTTTGAGTTTGCTCCTTCCGATCTCGGTTGATAAACTCGCGGCCATGTTGCCTAGTTGCGGCTGTTTGCCATACAATCAAGCGGGCGGAAGTCGGCAAAACATTGTGCTCGAACGCGGCGTGTTGACGGTGGTTTCGTCGATCGAACCATTCAACCAATGTAACAAATTCAGTTTTATCGCTTGTTATTATTTCGCCGATACTTTTTTCATTAACACACACCTTGCTCAGAACTGGTACCCCGTCGCGAGGGCAGAGCTTTCGCAGCCCCCTGCCAGCAAGCTTCGCAGGCCTAGAAGGTCAGAGGAGAAACTCTTAACCTTCTTTGTTAATTATGTTTGAAGACAAAAAACCCTTCTGGCTTATGAATCATAAAACTTTGATTTCAGTAGTACTCTTCACTGCTGTCCTAATCGCATCAGTCCCTGCAGATGACTTTACGCTGGCTAAGCTGCCCAGCTTCGCACACAACTTTGATCTTACGCACGCTTCTGACTCCGGCAAAAATACATTTTATAAATTCATTCACAAAATCCTTGCCCCGGAGATGGAGTCTCTTGCTCCGAGCGCAGGGAAAGTGCCAAATCAACAAGCCCTTGAACAAGGACTGGGAGTGGCAGTCAGACTCGATGATAACAATTACAACATTCACGAAAATTTTCCAAAAAGCGCACAGGGCGGCCGTAGCTATGGTTGGACGAGTGGACAAGTTGGAGACTGGTCAGACAACATGTATTTAGACAATCTTGCGCTTGTCGTCGCTGAGAAAAATAAAGATGATTTGAAAAACTTTTATCAGACGATCATTCAACTTCTGGGCGCCTGTGACGCTCACGGACTTGCGGCATTAACAAATAACTACGACTCCAAGACTAACACCGGCGTCCCCACTCAGCGCGTTGCTACTAACTTCCTTGCAATTTACACGGCCGAAGAGTACCGGGCCATCCAGGGTACGAAGAATTGGGACGATGCTATTCTTGAAGTAACTCTACTTGGCGCATTTCATGGTGGACAAACGACCTTTACCAAATTCTATCGAGGCAAGTTCACGACGCGATCGAACGTACAAGAAACTGGCAATTACTACGGTCTCCCCTCAAAGGATAGAAATGGGAAAGTCATACCTACCGTGGCGAAAGATGCGACCATGGATGATTACTGGCAGATCAGTAAAACCTCGACACGAAGTGGAATCCATTTGACCGCTGGAGATTATGGGAAGATGGGTACTACGATCACGAAGTACGAAAGCACCAAGGCACACAATCAGACCTTGAGCTTGATTCAATCCATCGTTGGAAGCGGACCTAATGTCATTCAAAGTATTTCACGGTACTTCACGGACGGCAGAGCGGATCCAAGCAAGACAAACACCCTTGCTATTGCCGTAGCCCAATTCTTGGATCAAGTGAATACTGACGCTAACGTGATTACCGCGTGGGAGGAAGGTGCGCCTCTTCCTCCCCCGCCACAACCTTCTCCTCCATCGATCACCGTTTCCAAAATCAACGGGAGCGTGGGTCAATGGGAAAAAGGAGCCGTTAACACACCCGCAGACGTGTCAACCGTGCAGCGCCTCTTGCGAACCGCCGCGCAAAAGCTCAACGATCCATCGCTTGATCCTAAAGGAATCGACGGAAAAATCGCGCATGTGGCAGCCAAGTCACATACCGTCTCGGCCATTCAGGCGTTTCAAACTCGCTCGGCACTCGAAGTGACCGGACTTATCGAACCGGCCGACGAGACGTGGACAAAACTGCTCGCCGCCGCCGGTGAAACGACGCCCTAACGATAAATCCAGCCTTCAATACTGATGCGGTGGCGCGTACACTTTGTCAGCGTTTTGCGCCAGACTGACAGAGGTGGCAAAGACATAAACTGTCAGTGCTAAACCGATCATCGACGTAGAGACGTTAGGTTTGTAGGTTGTTTGTGGATTGTTGGCATCATAGTTTTATTAACTAGTGGTTTGTTTGACTGAAGCTTATGTCGCGCGAAATGAACAGCGTGGATCAATGCGCGGGCATAGCGCGCTGAATCACCGTGTATCGCTCGGCGCATGACTGATGTAATAGGCGTTTGAAAGTTCGCCCGGGCATTGGGCGGCGTTGCCTTCGCCGGTTATGCGTAGCCTGCCGGGATTGGAGACACTTTGCAGACTGTTGTTTGTCCCGTCTACGACGGTTTCTTTATATACCAGGAGTTATTGTGAAGTGGCTTCGGACAGTTTGCGCTGTCTCCTTGCGCGATGATGACGTAACCAGGCGGGATTGCTTGTTTTGCAAATTTGAATTTGCTGTGCTGCGTGGATGTCCAATCCTTCGTCCGCCTGCGAGACGAGTGGTGCAGCGATAATTGACGCGATCGCAATTATTCTAAGCATGATTCTTACCTCGATAGTAAGTGCAGTGATTTTGAAATCTGAGTGACGCGTGACCAGTAAGGGTGATAAAAGAGACAAGTTGCGACACTGCGCTGTAAATGGTGATTCGCCACCATTACTAACGCACCCTGAACTTCGCCTCTCCGTTTCCGGAGAGATTTGTGGAGTTCGTTTGCGTAATTCATTCAAATGGCTTCGAGCGTTAGCTGAAATTGATTGTGCGTTTTGTATTGACAGAGTTCGCCTGACTTGGCCAAATCACCGCGCTGTGTTTCTGCGACATAATACGATTTTCGGATCTTTGGTCTTGATCCCGATCCGCGCGTTTTTCGTCGCTTCCCCACTCAAACCAGCACTACACGTATGAGCATTATTACTATCAATGGCATCTCGATCGACCCCTCCGCGCCCAAGCCGAGACTCATGGCGCTCGACCTTGTTAATGCCACCGCGCAGGGGTCTGATTACGTAATTGTACAGACTAAACATCCGTTGGATAAGAGCCAACGCGCGATCCTAGCGAAGGTCGGCGCCGATATTATCGAATCAGTTCCAGGAGATGCCTATGTCTGCTATTTTCCGAAAACTAGCCTGGCGAAGTTGCGGGCGCTTCCATTCGTCACGTGGGCCGATATTTACCCCGACGTAGTCAAGATCGGCCCTTCCTTGCGTAATTTGCAACCACAGTCCGGCGGGGTCGCGGCAATGAAAGCGAAGTTGATGGGTGCACCTGGTGAGCTGGACGACTCGCGCAAGACAGTGGACGTAGTGTTTCATCGCAATGTCGGTGGAAAGAAGGCAGCCAAGCGAATCGCGGAAGCCGCGCACCTAGCGCTGGAGGACGTAAAAGTGGTCGGTGGCAAAGCGCGTCTGACGGTCAAGGTGCGGAGGCTGGCGGACTTGGCAGCGCTGGATGAAGTGCGCCATATCGAAGAAGTTTTGCCGCGCAAATTGGCAAACAGTGCTGCGCGCAAGGTGCTACGCGTGCCAACAGGTCCTGCCGTAGCCGGCGGCGAGGGTGATGGCGAGACCGTCGCAGTAGCCGACACCGGATTCGACAAAGGTTCTACTAGCAATGTGCATCCTGCGTTTAAAGGCCGGGTGAAGAAGCTGTATGCGCTGGGGCGGCCTGGCCGAAGTGACGATCCGGACGGGCATGGCACACACGTTGCCGGTTCGGTATTGGGCGACGGTGTTTCGGCCAAGGAAGGCGCGATCCGAGGTACTGCGCCGAAAGCAAGCCTAGTCCTGCAATCCGTTCTCGACGCGAGCGACGGCTTGGGAGGTTTGCCAATTGATTTGAACGATCTCTTCCAACGCCCCTACCAGACAGATAAGGCCCGGATCCACACGAATTCGTGGGGCTCAACAGGAAACTTTGGCGTTTACGACCAACAGGCGCACGAAGTCGATCAATTCATCTACGAGCACCGCGACATGCTGATCTGCTTCGCCGCCGGAAACGAAGGTAGAGACGGGGACGCGGATGGTCGGATCGAGCTGAGTTCGGTGACACCTCCGGGAACGGCAAAGAATTGTCTGACTGTAGGCGCGAGCGAGAACAATCGGCCGAACCAATCGATGACTTATGGACAGGGATGGCCGAACGATTTTCCGGCTGATCCCATCAGCGGCGACAAGACTGCTGACAACCCCGAAGGCATGGTCGCTTTCAGCAGTCGCGGCCCCGTCCACGATGGGAGGATCAAGCCCGACATCGTCGCGCCTGGTACGTTCATTCTTTCAACCCGCTCTCGTGTCACGCAATCAGAGGGCTGGGGTTTGTCGTCGGACCCGCTTTACATGTACGAAGGCGGCACGAGCATGGCGACGCCGCTTGTCGCAGGCTGTGTCGCTAACGTGCGCGCTTTTCTCCGAGTGACGCATGGAATTAACACACCGAGCGCCGCTCTCCTCAAAGCGCTTATTATCAACGGTGCGCGAAATGTTGGCGGGCAATATGTTCCCTCGGAGGCGGGCATGATTCCGAATAATAATCAAGGGTTCGGGCGCGTGGACGTGCAGGCAGTCGTCGGACCGTATCAGGCCGGAGAAACTGTGGTCTTCTTCGAGGAAAAAAAGAAGCTCGATACCGGCGAGAGCGCGGACCAAAACATCGCCGTTCCTGCCGGCACAAAGCTTTTGAAGGCGACGCTCGTCTGGACTGATCCTCCGGGAGAAGGTTTGCAGAGTGATCTGGATCTCACTGTCACCGCTGGCGGAACAAAGCGGAATGGCAACATGCCTCCAATGTCCACCGACTTCGATAGAATCAATAACGTCGAGCAGGTCGTCTGGGAAAATCCACCATCGGGTCCGGCGACAGTTACAGTGGCCTGTTTTCGTGTGACGCAAGCGCCGCAAGATTTTGCTCTTGTTGTGCGCGTTGCATAGGACTGCAACGCTAAGGGCCGGCTTCGGCGTTTGACAGCTTAGCGAGGGCACACGAGCCCGCGATCCAGGATTTTCCCTGCAATTTTGAAGATTTTTGCAAACTTCGACTCCGAAAATTCGAAGAACTTGGTGAAATGTTCTCGGTTTAACAAAACTGCAGACGTAACGCGTGCGCGTGCGCGAGGGACTCGCTTTCGCGGTCGTTTCTACGGCCTGCGAAATTTTTCGTGCAAAACCGTGCGATTCAGCGCAACGCGGCGCGAATACTGAATAGCTGAAACACCTAGCGTCAGCAGTGCTGCGCAAGGTTGTGAAAACGAGAGCAAAAACTCTTTCTTGAATTAGAAATCCACTGCTCTATCCAGCTGAGCTACAGGCGCAGAATTAGCGGAGACAATTGCATGGGCCGAAGCGACTCTTCACGTTTCGGCACGCCGGCTAGACTTGTTTCACATCTGCTACCGTAGTTGGCTTCTTGCTTTCTCGTTACCTTTTGGCCGCTTTGTAAAGAGTAGAGATCGACCTTCAGCCGTGTCCTTGTCTTCGACGCTGCATTGCTCTCGGAACCGCCTGTGTGATTCAAAGTTAAATGTCCATGGTATACTGTGGCTTGGCGGGTTTGAGGGCTTTCTGCCGCCTTACCTCCTGGAGTGCGTCAATGGGGGGTCGTTAGGAGGAGAAAGCTGTTGGTTGAGCTCCTTAGTTTCTAGCTCAAGCTAGGCATACTTGGCGGTGCAAGATCACAGAGCAAAACAAAGAACGTCGCCGCGGCGCGACTGGCCACTGGACCCCCTATCATTCAAATTTTTCGTTTATTCAATTCCAACCAATATTTACGCATCCGTGGGGCCAGATATTGGTTAATGCTTTCGTAGTCTCGTTGGTCGCCGGTATGTTCTGTATCGATAAAGGCGAACTTGCCTTCCTCGACTAGACGAATATTATCCGGCCGATAACTTGAGCCGCCGGCGCATTGAATAATCATATACAGTTCGTCCAAGTGGCGTTCGGTAATGGAATGCAGCCACGCCTGCTCGTTCTCGGCATCTGGAACAAGATTTAGACGTTCAGCGACCAACACAACGGGTTGATCGTCTCGGCTGCAAGCGGGGTGCTGAATGGATGACACGAACAACCACTTATCCGGGACTTGAAAGTAGCGGAGCCCACACTCACGGATAATTCCGCGAATTTTTTCGGCGTTCCGGCATCGGTTAACAAATCCTTCCCATCCTCGCCGTTTTTCTCGTTCGCAACGACGCTCGTCTACGAAAAAAACTTTGAAAAGGTATTGGTGAACTGAAGGGTGGATGGCGACCCGCATGAGGCTCCGCCATTTTCTGATTTCAATCTGGAAACCTGCTGCGCAGAAAGTGCTCTCATTGCTAATGACACTTGGACTACGAAAGATAAGTTCAAGAGCACCTCTGGCCGGATTTGTCGAAGGCAGGAAGTAGGAGTTCATTTTTATAGTCGGAGAGCCCGTCCGACTGTATGTCTATGTCGGCTATACCATTGCAAGGCTTTGAAAGGACGCTTCAGTATATCCAGCGATTCGCTCTGCGAGCGTTTGTTGACGATTTCAAATATCCTCCACCAAAATAAATCCGCTGAATCTGCCATGGCAATCGCTGGAATGAGATCGGTTTCCTGACGCGATAATGGGTTGACTTTTGCATAGGCTTTCAAGAACCGGCGCGCTGCATCGAAATCCAGCTTATAGCGATCGTGCCGATCCACGCACTCGTTGCGCAAGGCAATCGTTATGTCGCGGATGGCCGTATCCAAACAGCAATGGCCGAAATCAATGATCCCGCTGAGAAGACCATGTGAAAACACCAGGTTTGCGGCGCAAATATCGCCGTGAACGGGAAAACGAGGAAGGGCGTGATAGTCGGTGCACCGTATCTGCTCAAGCAGGCAGATGGCTTCCTGAACGCGAGTCTGAAAGAAGCGGCAACGGGCGTCTGCTGAGCCGAGCAGCTTGAGTTGCCATTGCCTGAGTGTTCGCAGTAGCCAAATATCTTCCAAGGCTATGGGAGTCCGTTTCGCTCGCGGGAGAGAAAAATCTCGCGAGGCCTTGTGCATGGTGGCCATGGCGTGCGCAATTTGCTCGATAACCTCTTCCCGAGAAGGCCGCGAACCGGACCCTTCGATATACTTATATAGCCAAATATATTTGCCGTTCTTGGCGACGATCGTGCGCCCTGTCTTGGTGCGAAGAGGCTGGGGCAATTGGTACGGAAACCGACCGCGACCGAGCGCCTTGATCAACGAATGCTCAAATCGAATGTCCCTGAGTGGCCTTTCCCGTGCCACACGCCGCACAACCACGGTCTCTTTGGCCGTACGCACAATCCAGTTTTCATTGACCGCGCCGCCTTTGGCTATGCGCACATCCTGAACGGTGCCGAGCCCATACTCGGCCATGAGCTCAAGGAGGTCGAATTTAGGTGGTTTGACATCTGTCATGCTGTGATACGCGTATAAGCCTCCGTCTGAAAACCGTCGAGAAAAAACGGCATTGACTTCCAGGGGGAAATATCGCCTTCCTTATGGGACGTAATGGCCGATGAACAGAGAATAACTGACTCTGTGCTACCTCAGCATGACGCTCCGCGGTTGACCGGGCGCGCGGGCGCGGCATCTCTTTCAATTTCCGCGACGCCTGCATCCCGTATTTGCGAGCAACTCCATGACGTGATCAATGGGAAGCTCTTTTTCGACCAATATACCGTCGACGCAATGTGCATGCGCGCGTTGCTTATGATCGGCGCTATCCAAAGGTATTTCTACGACGAGCGACCAAACGACAAAGCTTCCCTACTTCGTGATTTGCGCGGCGTTCTTGATGAGCTGGAGGAATCCAAGTTCCGTGATCCGAAAATCCGATCTTTCTTCGAGGAAACCATCCGCTATCTTGAGGAAGTCTCCACTCTTGACACCATCCAAAGATCCGAATGGGAGCACGAAGAGTTATCTGAGATTGCGCGGCGAATTCCAACCATGCTCTGCCAGGAGACGCGTGGATATTACAAATGGCTGGCAAGAACCTTCGAGGGACCGGGAGACATTGTGGAATTAGGGAGCTGGATGGGATCTTCCACAGCATGCCTTGCCGAAGGGTTGTCGCAAAACCAAGGCCGGCAAGGCAAAACCATCCACGTCTTTGATTCATTCATCTGGCTCGAATGGATGAAAACTTACACAGAGGATTCGGAACTCCTGGCGGCGAATATTCGTAACGGCAAATCCTTCTTGGAATACTTTTGTCGCTATACTGGGCCTTACTCCGATTTGATCCAAGTTCACCAGGCGGCATTGAAAACGGAAACAAAGCAGTTTGCCGTTCCGGCCCTCGGTTGGGAGGCTGGGGAAATCGGAATACTGGTCATGGATTTCGCGCATGATCTGGCCTCGAACGAAGCGATGTGGCGCGTGTTCAGTCCGAGTTTTTGCAGCGGAAGCACTATCGTGGTGTTCAATCAATTCGGAAACATTCCGGCCGGTGAAGTGCGGGAGTTTTGTCGGAGAAAAGGTCCAGAACTGATCCCGCTACACAAGCCTTGCAGTTCTGCAAAAGCGTTTCGATATCAAAGCGTCGCCCAGTGACGCATGGCTTACCCCTACCCAGTCGAGCCTCTGAAGTAACCGCTATGGAAAAGCCGTTGGATGTCGTGATCAAGACGCGGACGGAGGATCTGGTTCCCTTTTTGCAGTTGCAAACCGATCTGGCGCAGCACAACCGCTTGCACGGCTGTACTTACGTCATTGTTTCGCGCGACGAGCTCGATCAGTTTGCGGATGTGGTGTGGAAGGACAACATTCTCCTATGCTCGGAGGAAGTCGCGGCGGTGGCGGGGTATACCGACGAATTTCCAGACACTTGGTATACACAGCAGATCATCAAGATCGCCGCCGCGAACATCATCCGCCACCAACACTATCTTATCCTGGATTCAAACACGCTGATCGGCTTCGATTTCGACGAGCATGACTTTCTCTCCAGCGAGGAGTACGTATACGCGGTGAACGAGTTTCGCGACGTAGCCTGGGAACTCCAATCGCGCAATTTCCTTCGATTGCATACCCCCGGACGCCTCGCCGGGTTTCGCGCCGCCAACCAGATCTTTTCGAAGCCAAACGCTCAGGCGCTGATGCGTTATGTCGAAGCACTGTATCACGACAATGTCGTGCGCGTCCTCCTCAAATACTCGGACGACTTAAGCACAGAGTTCTGGACTGAGTTTGCACTTTATGGAGTGTTCGTGCAATCGCTCCAAAACACGCCAGGCCATCGCTTTGAAGAGCGCCATGATTTGATTCACTACAGCGCGCGCTGGAATTTCGCGAATTTCCTCCAAGATGTCGAAACGGAAGGCCCTCTCATGATCAAATTCAACAAGCGGCGTCACCATCAATACGACATGGACGCCGATGCATACGCCCAGCGTGTTTCGGAGATCAAAAGCGCTTACGAACGAAGATTACATGCGAGTCCCACGCGTTAACCTATCCGCACATTTTTGACATGGACCATTCCAGTGAAGAACAAGCTGCCCCGGTAACTTTCGGGCCCTTCACGTCGGCGAGAAAACTCAACGCCAAGGGCCTCACTCCATGGCAGCACCATCGGGGCGGGTGGAAGTTTGTCTGCGGCCTGATCGCCGAGCACTTGCACTCCGAGGATGGAGTCCGCTTCATTGGGTCGGTGGAAGATGAAGTTGCCGAGCATCGGATCATCACAGAACCGTGGGTAGGATTCATCCACCAAGTGCCAAAACACAATCTGCGTTGGTTTCCGGATTTGGAGCGACTGCTGAACGATGAATATTGGAAGGCTAGCGCGCAGAACTGTCTCGGACTTTTTGTTCTTTCATCCCACGTTAAAGAATACTTGGAGAGCGCAGGTTGCACGATTCCTATCGCACGCATTTTCTACCCTGCTGAGCCGACGCAGCGGCCTTTTGTTCTGGAGCGCCATTTCGCGCGCAGCCCAAGACGGGTTGTGAGCGGCGGGGAGTTCCTGCGCAACTTTCAGCCTTTTTATGACTTAAAAGCACCGGGATTCACGAAGCAACTCTTGGTCCACGAGGGCTTCAAGTGGGACTCGATTGTCCAAAATGATTCGGTCACCAAACTGGGACGGATTACGGATGATGAATACGATTCACTGCTTGAGGATAGTGTCTTTTTTCTGAATCTTTACGATGCCCCAGCGAATACAACTGTGGTGGAGTGCATCGTCCGAAACACTCCCCTCCTCATCAATCGCCTTCCCGGGCTAATCGAGTATCTCGGAGAAGACTATCCCTTCTACTATTCCTCAATTGAAGAAGCAGAATCCAAACTCCAGCAACCTGCGCTCATCCAGGAAACCTGTGAGTATCTAAGCCGCTCCCCAATAAAAGCAATGTTGACTAGGGAAGCATTCCTGGCGGCTATGCAAAACTCCGCCATTTACCGCAGTCTGCCAGTGCCGACGAGCCAGCCAGTCGCATTGCGGAGATACGATGTCTCGTTGGTCATATGCTCCTACAAACGCGTCTATAACATGGACGCCCTGTTGCAAGCGTTCACGAAACAAGATTTCGGCGGAACGTTTGAGATTATCCTTTGGAACAATAACTACGAGGCACGCCAGACGATTGACGAGCTTTACGAGAAGTATAAAGGACAGCTCGATCTGAAGGTTATTAATTCGACCGAGAACTTTTATTGCGTCATTCGCATGGCCATGGCCAGCCTCATTCGAAGCGAATACATTCTGATATGCGATGATGATGTGAAACCGTCGCCGACTTACGTCGCCACTTTCATGGACAAGGGGAAGGAGTATGGACCGGACTCGGTCCTCTGCTGCCGTGGACACGTCTTCAAACCACATAGCTTGAACGAAGAGGAACCGCAGCGAATTTGGACCGATTACGAACACTTGAACTTTTTTGATGAGACAAAAAGCGATCGCCAAATTCATTTTCTCCATGCCGACAACTGTTTAATTCCCAAGCACCTCATGGAGCGAGCGCTCGCTCATGGGATGGATCGTTATGAATATTGGCTGATTGACGATTACTGGCTTTCCTTCGTCTTCTCCCACATCCTGAAGGTTCCGATCTGGAAGATCCAAGCGGCCGAAGCGTTCAAGTTTACCAAATGCGAGGATGATCCGCTGATTGCGCTTTACCATAATCCTAAGGTGATCGAGCAACGGATCAATTTTTACATTTATCACATGCGGCAAGGCTGGCCCTTCCCAGTGCAGCGTCGGAGCCTGGAGATAGACGAATCTGTGAGTGAGACGAGTCCAGCCGCCGGAAAAACCGCGTATTGGAACACCGGTTTTGGCGGGGTTAATATGTTCTCTGAGGCGGACGAAGCGGATTTCGAAAAGGCACACGAAGCGGGCATCTCCGTAGTTCGCTTCGGCGCCGTGGGGGATGCTCAGGATTTTCGTTATCTCGTGGATGAAAATGGTGACGAATACGTTTTGTGTTCAGAGACCCTGGATCGCATGACGGCAGGGATTCAACGCGCCGCCGATCACGGGATAAAGGTCATCATTGCGCTGGGGCACGTTCCGGGACGAATTTTCGCACTGGAACCCGAACAATACGACTTTCGGTTGTGGTGCTCCGCAGACGCTCGCCAGCGATTCGTCGTACTTTGGAGCGAGTTGGCAAAGTATCTTCGGCATTTTAAAAATGTTGTCGGTTACGATTTGCTCAACGAACCGTTCACCCCAGACGACGTCGCACAAGGATACTTCGACGAGATGCCAAAAACTTATGCCGGGACGCTGAACACCCTCTACAAGCAGACTATAGACGCCATTCGCAAATGGGATAACGAGACCCCGATCATCCTTGAGCCAACCTACTGGGCAAGCCCGCGCACACTCGAATTCCTTCAAACCTACAATGACTCTGGAGTCATCTACTCGTTTCATATGTATGTCCCACCGGCATACACGACACGCGGACTAAATCGTTCTCGGTTTGCCTACCCCGGCCTCGTGAAGAATTGGCCCGATTCCAAATGGGGAGACTCCATCTATTGGGATAAAGAGACGCTCCGGGGTTTTCTCCGAAAAGTAAAAGATTGGCAGGCCGAGCGACGAATCCCAGACCAAAACATCTTTGTCGGCGAGTGTGGGGTTTGTCGGGACGTAACCGGCGCGCAACGCTATCTTTTCGATGTGCTCGATCTCCTTACGGAGTTCAAGTGGAGTTGGGCTGTTTTTGCCTTTCGAGACAATGAGTGGGACGCGATGAACTACGAACTTGGCACCGACTTAGCGAATATGTTTCCCACGAGGGAGACCGAGTTCTTCGTGCGTTTGAAATCCTACTTCAAATGAAGCTAATGCCTCGGGAAGAATAATGGGCATATCGCAATCAGCTTCTCCGGCCGGGTTGATGCTTCTGAAGGGAGTGGTGAAGAGGCCGATTGACTATGGTTTGGACCATAGTCACAAGTCTTTAAAGGACATCCTGGAGTTCACTATCCTGCACCCGAATTGTGTCCGCGACGGTGAGGAGAGCGCCAAGCGGAAGATCAAGCGCTGCCTGGAAAGATCGCAGCACGAGAAATCTGATGCGGCACAGATCAAGCGCCGGATCCGGCGTCAACTACGTCAGGTTAAGCGAGGACTGGCGTGGACCGACCTGGACCACCAGCTGAACGTCGCCATTTGCGATAGGCATGTCAGTCGTTATTTCCGGCTGGCGCAGCGTCTTTGCGTGCTTGCAGCCATGTGCCGTTATTGGCAACGATTTTCAAAAGCCCCCCTGAAGCCGGTAAATGCGGTGGCAGCTCGCCTCGCGCGCCTCACAGAACTTAAAGAGCGCGGGTGGAAGGCGGTGCTGGACTACCTCGACCGGTGCGGCCTTGATTGGCAGGCGGGCGTGGCTGCGCACTTGGGCCACAAGACCGAGTTAAGGAGTGCCTCGGGTCGAGGCACGAAGAGGGTCGTGCGCCGTGACCAAGATGGAAACACATGGCTGGTCAAGCACAGCGCGGAATCCATCATGAATCCTGTCCTGGCTTCCATCTTTGCGCGGTTGTGCGGATGCCCCGGTACGGAGATATGCCCTTCGTTCCTTGATTACGATCCGCGTGAGAAGCGACCTTGCTCTGTCCGACCTCATATTAGGGCAGAGCCCGTGCGACGGCTCGACCGTCGCAACAAAGCCGAGCTAGTCCGTTTGATCGGCGGCAGCCGGCGGCGCGCGTCACAAATGCTCTGCCAAGCCGTTATGCAGTGGATCCTCGAAAACATCGATGGGAAGCAAGTAATCATCGATGGATTTGGCAACATAGTTTTTATCGATCACGACCGGTCATTCTTCATCGACGAGCATCGAGTGACGACGGATTTTCAAACTGCTTTTGAAACAAGAACGAAGACCGACGTATCGGCTATTCACGTGGACCTGATCAAGGCGGCTGCCCGTATCCCAAGAGCCTTGGAAGACCTAGCCGCATTTGTAGCTCGCGTAGAGGCAATTCCAGCTCCGGTTTACGAAGGGCTGGTTCGTAATGCCTCTTTCTGCGAAGACCAACTCGGTAGCTTATCCTATCTGGATACAATGGACTCCGGGACGCTAGGTTCCGTCAAAGCATTGGAAGATTGGATTGCGCATCTTCTCGCACGCAAACGAACCGTTCGCGTCACACTAGCCCGACGCCTGCGCGAAGTTCTCGGTGGTACCCGACGCTATCTGCAAAAGATCCCAATCGCGTGGGCAGGTCGAACCCGTCGGTGACCAGCCGGTCTCATTTTGGATACGGGAGATATCGATCAAGCTCTCAATTTCCTCCAGCGACCGGCGCAATGGAATGTCAGGATATTATTCTCTGATCACGTCCGCTGCGGCACGCCCCAAACGGTTCTTCGGATGCGCAGGCATGTAGATACGAAAGCCCGGCTGCGGCGCAGCTAGAACCGCCGCAACAAGCTCGGCTGCATCTCCAAAAGAAAGATAGCTGAATACCCCTCCCACTTTCTTCACGCGCCCGATTTCGCGTCTAGAAAAGTCATGCTTAGCAGGCTCGATGAGCCACGGATAGCGGATCGCAACACAGTTCATCTGAGCCCGGGCGAAATACTGCAACATGACTTCGCCCACCTGCTTGCTCAATGCGTATGCATTGCTGGGATTGGCGGGAGCATCACCGTCGAGAGGCAGGTATGGGACGCAGGCGCGCGGATCGGCTTCCTGTGAGCTATGCTCCCCTAGTACTCGAATCGAACTTGAGAAAACGATATGCCGCACCCCGCTTTCCTGCGCAGCTTGGAACACATTCATATTCATCGCGACATTTTCGTTGAAGAGCTTCTGCACGTCGCTGATCATCATGTCCGAGTAGTTGGCCAGATGCACCACCGCGTCGCTGGCTGCCACCAGACGGTAGCAGGCATCCCGGTCCATCAGATCCATCAATTCGACTTTTACAGGGACGCGTCGGCGAGAAAGCTTGTCCGTCGCTCTCACGCTATGCCCCGCGTTGACGAGCGCGCGGCAAACATGAACGCCAAGTTTCCCTGCGGCTCCTGTGACGGTCACTGTCATTGGTTGTGCTTGCAATTTCACCTTTCGTTCATCCGCTTCGAATACTAAATGAAGGGAGTGCCGTCATCCAATAAAAATGGACTGGCCGAAGCCGCGCGCCGGATCGCCGTGGTGAAGCGCACGGGGGAAACTGTGCTGAATCTGTTTGGGATTGACGCAAATCGCGCCAAATATGGAAAGACCCAAGACGCCGCGTCGCAAGGTTGCAAATAGCAAAGGTTAATATGAAAAAGGTTTGTTTTGTTGTTGTCTATTTCGGGAAATGGCCAATTTGGTTCCCTGCTTTTCTGCACTCATGTAAAAAAAATCCTACGGTCAATTGGATCTTTTTTACAGATTGCACTTCACCGGCACGTCATCCCCCGAATGTTGCCCTCCACAACAAAACACTGTCCCAAGTGAGGGGACTAATTAAGGACAGAATTGGCAGGGACTCTATACTCGAAGATCGTTATAAGATATGCGACTATAAATCCACTTATGGAATACTGTTTGAAGATTATCTGAAAGATTATGATTTCTGGGGGCATTGCGATGTAGACATAATATGGGGAGATATCCGAAAATACACGACTGAGGAGATTCTAGACAAACATGATATTTTCTCGACGCGAAAGGGGAGGATGTCTGGGCATTTTAGTCTTTTTAGAAATACCCTCAGCATTAATCAGCTTTTTAGACAATCGTCAGAATTTGCGGAGGTAATGCAACAGGTTGTATGTCGTGGTTTTGATGAGGAAGGCATGACCCGCCTTGTCGCGCAATTGGCTCAGGCCGGCTCGATTCGGGTCTATTGGCAAAAATTCCTGCAAAATTATGCAGACCCCCAAACAGATACTCCCTCAAAATTACCCCAATATATAAACAAGTACTTTTGGGAAAAGGGCAAGTTATTTGACTGCACTGGAGAATCAGCCGCTGAAATACTTTACCTTCATTTCATGACTTGGAAAAAAACTTTAACTGGCTGTGAGTTTAGCTACGGGGCTGATCCTGAAAAATTTTACATTTCATATTTTCAAATTTCGAAGCAACCAGTTTCGCCTCCAACTAGGTTCATAGGCGTGCCTAAACGTGATGGTTACTAGGGTGTATTTGCAAATTCGCTTTCGAGTGAGGCGGCGAGTGATTTTGACCCGGCCCAAGGCGCGCCGAGCAACGCCAGTGGAGATAATAACGGCGCGATGCGCAACGCCGGCCCGGTTTGGAAGCGTTGCCGGAAAGCGTCTTTCGCCTTGCGCACTTGCGGTTTCTTCACATCAACAACCAACCCACGGAACTGCCAGAGAGTATCGGCCGGCTTGCGTACTTACAAGAGCTTACCCTCGTAAGCAACGCATGAACGCACGCTAAAGGCTGGCCTTTCTTTCGATAGGCAGAGCAATCAAGAAGGAATGCAAGCTTGCTGGGCCTTCTTCACCGCTTCAGTCACGTAACGAATCTCCTCCTTACTCAGGGAGGAAGAGGATGGGAGGTACAGACCTCGGCGGCAGAGATCTTCCGCAACTGGATAACGCTGACCCTTGTATGTTGCGTAATAGATTGGCTGAAAATGAATCGGGATAAAGAACGTCCTGGTTTCAATTCCTTTGTCCGCCAAAAACCAACGGAGTTGGTCGCGAGTCATTCCAAACTCGTCTCCTAGCAGTATCGAATACATCCAAAAGACGCTCTCCACATTGGAGGCTTCAGGGGGCAGAACAATCCCGGGGACCTCCATAAGGAGTTCGTTGTAAAGAGCCGCATTGCGGCGGCGCTGCGCCACCAGACCATCAAGTTGCTCCACTTGTGCAAGGCCGATCGCCGCCTGGAGATTCGTCATGCGATAGTTGAAGCCCCGAACTTTGTGCCAAAAGTGGCGTTCGGGAGTGAATGCGTGATCGCGCAAGGTCCGACACATCTTCGCGAAGTCCTCATTATTGGTGGTTATCATTCCGCCCTCGCCGGTGCTGACAACCTTGTTGGCGTAAAAGCTGAATGCGGCCGCGTGTCCCAAGCTTCCAACCTTCCGCCCTTCATACGTGGAGCCATGCGCCTCCGCTGCATCTTCTAGCACCGAAAATCCGTGTTTATCCGCCAGGGCCATGAGCGGATTCATATCAACAGGATGCCCATAGGTATGAACAGGAATCACCAAGCGGGTCTTCGTGGTAATCAAATCCTCGACCTGATTCAAATCGACGTTCCAAGTGGCCGGTTCGGAATCGGCTAAGACCGGTGTTGCGCCCATGTAAGCGACCGCATTCACGGTCGCGATCATCGTGAAGGTGGGGATAATTACCTCGTCGCCGGGGCCCAAATCCATCGTCGCCAACGCGAGATGTAGTGCTGAAGTGCCGCTCGTGCACGCAATGCCGTATTTCGTTTGGCATGCGTTCGCAAATGCATCTTCAAACGCTCTGACAAATCGGCCGGCTGAAGAAATCCAATTCCCGTTCAGGCACTCATCAACGTACTTCTTTTCATTCCCCTCGAGTGATGGCTGGCAAACTTGAATCACCCGACGGTCGCCATTCCCACCCTTCATTTGCTCTTCTACGGAAATGTCGGGCCGGTGCAATACAGGATCGCCGCAAGGGATGATCCTAGCAATGTCCTCGCCCATTGCCTCCGGCGTTAACTCGACAGGTCGGAGTAGCTTCATTTTTCGAAACCTGATCCGCTGTATTCCTTACCACCGCGGCTATCCCTGAAAGGCAAGCTCAGTTGGTGGTATGGTACATGGCAACACACTCTCTTGATGTTCTTC